>Ga0066903_100002858_pt1 | contig 13786 bp, 10 predicted proteins | sample PanSoiMetaGPlot1_FD_67491 | JGI IMG/M metagenome (GOLD analysis project Ga0066903, IMG submission 67491) | Tropical forest soil microbial communities from Panama analyzed to predict greenhouse gas emissions - Panama Soil - Plot 1 (version 2) | ecosystem: Environmental > Terrestrial > Soil >... | reverse complement strand
CAGCAGCAGATGAGCAACTTCTGGAACCGCCCGTACATCAAGTGCGCGCGCGTGGTCGGGGACGTGCTGGGCAAGTTCCACCCGCACGGCGACACGGCGGCCTACGACGCGCTGGTGCGCCTCGCGCAGGACTTCGCGATGCGCTACACGCTGATCGACGGGCAGGGAAACTTCGGCTCCATCGACGGCGATCCGCCCGCGGCCTACCGCTACACCGAGTGCCGGATGGAGAAGATCGGCGGCGAGCTGCTGGCCGACATCGACAAGGAGACCGTCGACTTCCAGCCGAACTACGACGACAAGGAGACCGAGCCGGTCGTCCTGCCCGCGCGCTTCCCGAACCTGCTGGTCAACGGCGCGGCCGGCATCGCGGTCGGCATGGCGACCAACATCCCGCCCCACAACCTGCGCGAGGTGATCGACGCGACCATCGCGCTGACCAAGAAGCCCGACCTCACGACCGAGGAGCTGATGGAGATCGTGCCCGGGCCCGACTTCCCGACGGGCGGCTTCATCTACGGGCGCAACGGCATCCGCCAGGCGTACGAGCACGGACGGGGCGCCATCCTGATGCGCGGCCGCACCACCGTCGAGGAACACCCGAAGACCGGCCGCAAGTCGATCGTCGCCACCGAGATCCCCTACCAGGTCAACAAGGCCCGCTTGATCGAGCGGATCGCGGAGCTGGTGCGCGACAAGAAGATCGAGGGGATCTCCGACATCCGCGACGAGTCCGACCGCGACGGCATGCGCATCGTCGTCGATCTGAAAAAGGACGCCGTTCCGGAGATCGTCCGTAACAACCTCTGGAAGATGACGCAGCTGCAGGAGTCGTTCGGCATCAACATGCTGGCGATCGTCGAAGGACGTCCGCAGATCCTGTCGTTGAAGCAGGCGCTGCTGGTCTACCTGACCCACCGGCGCGACGTGGTGACGCGCCGGACGATGTTCGATCTGCGCGAGGCGCGCGATCGGATGCACATCCTTGAAGGTCTGAAGATCGCCGTCGACAACATCGACGCGGTCATCGACCTGATCCGGTCGTCGAAGGACACCGAGAGCGCCAAGTCCGGCCTGATGCAGAGCTTCGACCTGTCCGCGCGGCAGGCGCAGGCGATCCTGGACATGCGCCTCGCCAAGCTGACCGGCCTCGAGCGCGAGGCGCTGGTGGCGGAGATCAAGCAGGTGGGCGAGCTGATCGCGAAGCTGGAGGCGATTCTCGAGAGCGACGCCCGGCTGATGGAGGTGGTGGTCGGCGAGCTCGAGGAGATGAAGAAGGAGTACGGCGACGAGCGCCGCACCGAGATTTCCGACGAGGACGTCGGCAACATCCACGTCGAGGACATGATCGCGCCGGAGGAGATGGTCGTCACCGTCACCCACGGCGGCTACGTCAAGCGCAACCCCAAGACGCTCTACCGCGCCCAGCGGCGGGGCGGGCGCGGCATCACCGGCGCCGCAACGCACGAGGAAGACTTCGTCGCCCAGCTGTTCGTGGCGTCGACGCACGATACGTTGCTGATGCTGACCAACAAGGGACGGGCCTATTCGAAGAAGGTCTGGGAGGTGCCGCAGGCTGGACGCACGGCGAAAGGGAAGGCGTTCGTCAACCTGATCCCGCTGCAGGAGGGCGAGCGCGTGGTCGCGCTTCTGCCCGTGCGCGAGTTCTCGGAGGGGGCGTTCGTCGTGATGGCGACGCGCCTCGGCCAGATCAAGAAGACGTCGCTGGACGCGTTCGCGAACATCCGCGTCTCCGGGATCATCGCGCTGACGATCGCCGGCGACGACGATCTGGTCAGCGTCCGCATCACCGAGGGCGCGTCGGACCTCTTGCTCGGGACGCGCAACGGCTGGGCCATCCGGTTCCGTGAGGAGAATGTCCGCCCGATGGGCCGGTCGGCGCGCGGCGTGCGCGGCATCCGGCTGCGGCAAGGTGAATCAGCCGATGCGGATCAGGTGGTCGGCATGGCCGTCATCCCGCGCGAGGAGCCGGCGACGCTGCTGACCGTCTGCGAGAAGGGCTACGGCAAGCGGACGCCGACCTCCGACTACCCGACCAAGAACCGCGGCGGCAAGGGCGTCATCACGATCAAGACCACCGAGCGCAACGGCAAGGTGGTCGGCCTGCGGCTGGTGACCGATGACGACGACCTGATGTTGATCACCGACGGCGGCAAGCTGATCCGCATGCCGGTCGCCGGCATCCCGACCATCGGCCGCAACACCCAGGGCGTGCGCCTGATCCGCCTGGAGCAGGCGGAGGGCGAGAAGGAAGCCGAGAAGGTCGTCGCGATGGAGCGGATCGCCGAGAAGGAAGAGGGCGAGCGCGAGGTGGCGCCCGAGGTGGCGGCGGCGCGCGCCGAGGCGGAGGCGGAACCGCTGGCCGAAGAGGATCTGGGCGACGAGAGCGACGCGGACGACGGCGAGGGTGAAGGGGGAGACGAAGGCGGCGAAGGCGAGACCTGACGTTCGGATTCCCCATGCGCGATCAAACCGATCCGTTGCGAAACGCTGAAGCCGTTTGCCCTCGCCCCGCGAAGCGGGGAGAGGGTCAGGGAGAGGGGTCCGGGTTTCATTGCGGCGCCGACCCCTCACCCGCCGGGCTGCGCCCGGCGACCTCTCCCCGCTTCGCGGGGCGAGGTGAAGACTAGAGTCCGATGGCTACGAACCCCGGCAACAAGCGCGCGCGCTCGGCGAGCCTGTTCGAGAGGGCGCAGTCGCTCTTCCCGGGTGGCGTCAATTCGCCGGTGCGCGCCTTCAAGGCGGTGGGTGGCACGCCCGTGTTCATGGAGCGGGGCGTGGGCGCCACCGTGTTCGACGCGGACGGCAACCGCTATCTCGACTTCGTCGGATCGTGGGGGCCGCTGATCCTCGGCCACGCCGATCCCGACGTGCTGGTCGCGATCATCCACGCCGCGTCGTCGGGGACGACGTTCGGCGCGCCCACCGCCCGCGAGGTCGAGTACGGCGAGCTGGTGCGCTTCATGATGCCGTCGATGGAGAAGATGCGGCTCGTCTCCTCCGGCACGGAGGCCACGATGTCCGCGCTCCGCGTCGCGCGCGGCTTCACGGGCCGGCGCCGCATCATCAAGATCGACGGCGGCTACCACGGCCACGCCGACATGCTGCTGGCCAAGGCGGGGTCGGGCGTGGTGACGCTGGGCCTGCCCGGTTCGGGCGGCGTCCCGGCCGCCGCCGTCGCCGACACGGTGGTCGTGCCGTTCAACGACCTGGACGCGATGCGCGCCGCCTTCGAGGAGAACCGCGACGACATCGCCGCGCTGATCGTCGAGCCGATCCCGTGCAACATGGGCGTCGTGCTGCCGCGGCCCGCCTACCTGCCGCTGCTCCGCAACCTGTGCGACGAGCACGGCGCGCTGCTGATCTTCGACGAGGTGATCACCGGCTTCCGCGTCGGGCGCGGCGGCGCACAAGAGCTTTACGGCGTGCGCCCCGACCTGACGACGCTGGGCAAGATCGCGGGCGGCGGGCTGCCGCTCGGCATCTACGGCGGCCGGGCCGACGTGATGGACGTCGTCGCTCCGGTCGGGCCGGTCTACCAGGCCGGGACGCTGTCGGGGAACCCGCTCGCCGTGGCGGCGGGCCTGGCGACGCTGAAGCGGCTGGACGAGCACGCCTACATGACGCTGGAGATGCTGGGCCGCGTGCTGGAAGACGACCTCGGGCGCGCGGTGCGCCGGTCGGGCGTCACGGCGCGCCTGCAGCGGATTGGCTCGGCGTTCACGCTGTTCTTCTCGCCCGAGGAGGTGGTCGACATGGCGAGCGCGCGCCTGGCGTCGACCGAGATGTACGGAAAGTTTTTCCACGGCATGCTCGAGCGCGGCTTCATGCTGCCGCCCGCCCAGTTCGAGGCGGCCTTCCTCTCGCTCGCCCACACCATGGAAGACCTGCAAGCCTTCGCGACCGCCGCCCGCGAGGTCCTCGACGGGCTCGTCGCCGGGGCCTGACCCTCCTCAGCCCGCAGGGGCCAGAAAGTCCGCGAAGGCCGGCGACCTGACGCCGGTCAGGTTGTAGCCCCACAGCGTGATCGGATCGTCCTCGTGCGCGCGGAACGTGTCCCAGCAGGTGGCGAAGGTCTGGTTCTTCCGCGGCACGAACTGGTTGATTCGATGCGGGTTGTGGCTCGTGCCGCCATTGAACAAATCCGGACGCAGCCCCAGCGCCTCGACCGCGGTGACGATCTCCTGACGCGCGTAGGCCTCGTAAACCGGATCGTCACGCAGGAAGAAGTCGCCGTCATGGAAGCCGTGCTTGCTGTCGGCGTCCCGGAGCCGGAATGTCTCTTCCACGAAACCCTCGAACCGGTCCGGTCGGTCGGCGCGTGCCAGATAACCCCGCGTCTCCCACAGCACGTCACGGGCGAAGTCCTCTGCCCCCTCTGCGTCGGCCCACCACTCCCAGTTGAAGAACCCGGAGACGGGCCCGACGAAGCGACACGGGGGATCGATGCTGAACCAGGGGGCGCCTCCCCAGCGCGCCTCGGCCTCGCTCATTTCGAAGAACTGGTAACGGCCGACCGGTCGATCATGAAAGTCGCGCAGCTCGCCGGTGGGATCGAGGCCGTTCGGCCATCGGGCCTCGGCGAGGCCCTCCCGAAAGCCATCGATCCATCGTGGATCGTGGCGCCGGGACTGCGACCGAACAGCGGCGACGAGGAGGTACGCGTCGGGCGTATCGGTCACGGGCTCTAGCTTACCCTCGAGCCAGGCGTCTCCAGCGAAACCGGGCTTCGCCCTCCTTGATCTTCCGCGGCGGGCGGGTTAAACGAACGCCGCGCCATCGACCAGGACAGTAAAAAGATGTGGCGCTCGGCAGGGTTGGCCGGGGCCCTGGGACTCGAAATCGCCCTCGATCTCGTGATCGGCGGCGGTGCCGGCTACTTTCTGGATCGCAAGCTCAACACACACTGGATCATGTACCTCGGCCTCTTCTTCGGTTTGGGCGCAGCCGTCAAGGCGCTGATGCGGGTGACCAAGGCGTACAAGCGCGCGGTGGCCGAAGAAGACAGGATCGGCGACAAGACCGGCGACACGACGAAGGGCGGCGATGCTGGCGCGAATTGAACGGATCAACCTGATCCTCGCCGCGCTGCTGACCGGCCTGGCGGGCGCGATCTGGGGCGTGCGGGGCGCCGTCGCCGCCGGCGTGGGCGCGCTGCTTGCCTGCGCAGACTTCTGGCTGCTGGTGCGCATCGGCTCCCGCCTGGTGGCCAGCGCGCGTGCCGGCAGCCCGTCGCGCGCGCTGTCGTTCCTGCTGATCGGCAAGACGATGGCGCTGTTCGCGCTGGTGTTCATCGCGATCGCGGTGGTCCATCTGGACGCGATCCCGTTCGCGCTCGGGTTCTCGGTGTTCGTCGTATCGATCATGATGCTCGGCCTGCGCGCGGGCCAAAGTGGAATAGAAGAACGGGAGGCCTCGTGAGCCCGCACGCGACTTGGTTCGACTTCCTGCCCGGCTACCCAGCCCTGAAGGAATACCTGCACCCGTCGATGGTCCGCACCTGGAACTGGCAGGTCTTCCAGACGACGAACTTCGACCTGGTCCACGTCATGGGCGCGCTGCTCGTGTTCCTGTTCGTCGCGTTCGGCGCGTACCGCTACGCGGTCGCTGTCAGCGGCTCGGGCGACGCGGGCCTGGTGCCGCCGCCGAAGTTCGGCCTGCGCAACCTGTTCGAGGTGCTGGCCGACACCGTGCTCGGCCTGATGGCGGGCGTGATGGGCGAGAAGGCGGCCAAGCGATACCTGCCGCTCGTCGGCACGCTGTTCATCTTCATCCTGTTCTCGAACCTCCTGGGCCTGATCCCCGGGTTCCTGCCGCCGACCGAGACGCTGAAGACGAACCTGGCGCTGTCGCTGTCGGTGTTCGTGCTGAGCCACGCCTTCGGTGTGCGCGAGCACGGGCTCAAGTATTTCAAGCACTTCCTCGGCCCGATCTGGTGGCTCATCCCGCTCATGTTGCCGATCGAGCTGATCAGCCACATCGCCCGGCCGGTGTCGTTGTCGATGCGTCTCATGGGCAACATCGTCGGCGACCACAAGCTGGTCGGCGTGTTCTTCGGCATCCTGCCGTTCCTGCTGCCGGTACCGTTCATGGTGATGGGCGTGCTCGTCTGCGTCGTGCAGGCGGTCGTCTTCTCGCTGCTGACCACCGTCTACATCAGCCAGGCGGTCGCCCACGAAGAGCACTAAACGAAGAGCACTAGTAATTCGATCGATTCGCCGCTAATTTCCCGAGCCAACACAAAACCGACACCGACCAGGAGCCTTCCAATGCGCCGCATCTCCAAGCTGTTCGCCCCTCTCGCCGCCTTCGGCACCGCCGTGGCCGTCTTCCTGTCGGCGAACCCCGCGTTCGCCCAGGCGGCCGACGCCGTTCGCGCCGACCGCGACAAGTGGCTGGGCCTGGGCGCGGCGCTCGCCATCGGCCTGTCCGCGCTGGGCGGCGGCATCGGTCAGGGGCGCGCCGCCGGCTCGGCGGTCGAGGGCATCTCGCGCAACCCGCAGGCGTCCAACAAGATTTTCACGCCGATGATTCTCGGCCTCGCGCTGATCGAGTCGCTGGTCATCTACGGCCTCGTCATCGCCTTCCTGCTGTACGGCAAGATCGGCTAACCGCCGCGCACCAGCGTACCTGCTAGCATCGGGCCCGTGGACGCGGGCCCGGTCAGCGCCATCGCGGTGGCGGTGATTCTATTCACGGTCGGGCATTTTCTGCTGCCGAGCCGGGCCAAGCGCCGCGCCAGACGCATCGAACGCGCGCTCGCGGCGCAACCGCGCAGCTGGATCGGCGAGGCGCGGGGCCCCGTCAGGGTGACCGGGCGAATCCAACGAGACGGCGAGCTCCTGGAGGCGCCGCTCAGTGGTCGCGCCTGCGTTCTCTACGAGGTCGTGGTCGACGCCGTCGTGAACCAAGGCGGCACAGGGCAGTGGCGGCGCTACCTCGATCTGCGGGGGGCACGTCCGTTCTTGCTGGCCGACGAGAGCGGCACGGCGCGAATCGACACGTCGGGGCCCTATGACCTGGCTCTCGTTCACGATCGCGCCGGGATGACCAGCGGCGAGTACCCCGGAGAGCACCGCGCCTTGAGCGTCCTGCTGGAATCGCTGGACCTCAAACCGACGAACTGGCTCGGCCGCTGGAGGCCGATCCATTACGCGGAGGCTGTGCTCGAGCAGGGCGCGCTGGTCTCGGTCGGCGGCAACAGTGTGCGCGAGCTGGATCAGAGCGGCGACAGCGCCGGCCCGCGCTCACCGCCGGAACGGGTGGTCCTGCGCGGCACCGAGGCGCAGCCTCTGCTGATCGGCCACGTCCGCGGCGAGCGCTGACAGCTACTCGGCCTCGGACTTGGCGTCGGACTTCGAGTCGTCGTCCGAGCTCGATTCGTCGTCAGGCTTCGGCTCGTGGCGGTGCTTCCGCTTCGACGGCTTGACCGGCTGGTCGTCGCCGCCGGCGCCGCTGCCCGACCCGTCCAGGACGACCTCGATGCCGGCCCACGCGACGACGTAGCGGTCGACTGCGCCCGCCACCGAGCGGGTGGTCGAATCGGGGTTCAGGTTGAGGCCGTACTGCCGCCAGTCGGCGCCCGCGCGCGCGCCGATCGTCCCGGTCAGCCTGAACCCGACCGACGCCGAGACGTCGATGCCGTAGGAGGTCGCCTTGGGAAAGAATCGCGACGACCGGATCTGGTTCGCCCCCGATCCGGGATCGATGACCATGAGGTAGGCCGCCGTCACGTCGAGCGCGATCGTCGGCGTGAACATCACGCGCGTGCCGAGCGCGGGCCGGACGAACTGGTAGGCGAGCTGCGGCAGGTCCGTCGTGGCCTGCTGCTGCGCGATCGCGAACACCTGCTGCCCGTAGCCGACCGACACGTTGGGAATGAACGTCCCGACGGGGATGCGCAGCTTCACCCCTCCCTGGAAATCGCGGAAGGTGGTGGCGGCGTCCTTGCCGCTGGCGAGCGTCGTCGCGACGCCGAAGCCGTAGTTGAAGCTGCCGTAGATGCCGACGTTGGCCGCGAAGCCCGTCATGCCGAAGGCCGCCGGATAGAACTCGAGCCAGAGGCCGGTCTCGGGACCCGGCGTCAGCGAATACGGGCCGAGGCCCGCGGCGCGCCCGTCGGAGGTCCACTGCAGGTTGCGAAACAGCGCCCGCGCGCCGAGGCCGAACTCCAGCGCGGTCGCGGTGGACGACGTGCCGCTCTCCGGCTCGGAGGCCTTGGCCGACACGGTGTCGGCCGGCTTGTCGTCGCCGCCGGCTGACTTGTCTTCCATCTTGATCGCGGCGTGACCGCTGCTGCCGCTGTCGGACGCGTCGCTGTCGTCGTGGGGCGCCGCTTTTTTCTTCTTCGTCGGTCCGAACAGCTGCTCCTCTTCCTTCACCGAGTCGTCGCCTGAATCGCTGCTGGCCGGGGCGGCCTTGCTCGGCGCGTCGTCGTCGCTGCCGGCCGAATCGTCGCTGCCCGATTTGCTGCTGGCGGCGCCGCCGCCGCGCTTCTTCTTCTTCGCCTTCGCCAGCGTCATCCGGGCGTGTCCGGTCCCACCCACGGCCGAGGCTGCCGACGGAAACTCAGCCGTCAGGCCCGCAGTCGCATCGCCCTCCAGGACGGTCAGACTGACGGTCAGAGCGACCGCCAACCCCGCCGCGAACACCGCCCCCAAGCCGAGACCCTTCATCGCGTCACGAAAGCGCAGGCCATGGTCCAGAGTAATTGCCATACCGGCTAAGTTCCGTGGCCCCGCCTCCGCGGCGCAACAATCGCCGGCGCTGGCGAACGTAGAGGTCGGGAGGGCGCGTTACTCTTCGGTGTCCGTGCCCGGCCCGGCCCCTGCCCCACCCTCGGTCCCTGCCCCGGCGCCCTCTCCGCCCTCTTCCGGCTCGACTTCGCGCGGCGGAGGCTTCTTGGCCTTGGGCGGCGCCTTCTTCACGGGGGCCGCCTCCTCGCCGCCGCCGCCTCCTCCCATTCCGTCGAACACGATCTCGACGCCGCCCCAGACGCTGATGTTGCGGTCGGTGGCGCCGCCCGCCCGGGGTCCCATGTTCGTGGTCGCGTAGTGCGTGTTCAGGCCGAACTGCCGGAAGTCGCCGCCGGCGCGAACGCCGATCATGCTGATCAACCGAACGCCGATAGACAGCGACGCGTCGATGCCGTTCGCGGTCGCCCCCGGGTAGAAGGCGTTGCTGGCGACCTCGCCGGCCGCCGAGCCCGGGTTCAAGACGTAAAGAAACGCGGCGCCGAGGTCGACGTCGAACATCGGGTTGAGCTGGATGCGCGCGCCGGCGCCGCCGCTGACGAACGAGTAGTTGAAGTTCGGCCGATCGGCCGCCACCGGTTCGAGGCTGAACTTCTGCATGCCGTACGCGCCCGTGATGTACGGCAGGACGCTGCCGAAGGGGATGCGGATCTTCAGGCCCGCGAGGAAGTCCTGGTACTTGGTCGTCAGCTTCATGCCCGCCGGCGTCGTCGAGGACGCGCCGAGGCCGTAGTCGAAGTGGCCGTAGAGGCCGATGTTGCCGGCGAAGCCAGAGGTCGCGAACGCCGCGGGGAACGCCTCGAGCCAGATCGACGCCTCCGGCCCGGGCGACAGCGTGTACGGCGCCAGCGCGCCGTTCGCCTGGTTCCAGGTCAGATTCCGGAACAGCGCCTTGCCGCCCACGCCCAGCGACAGCGCGATCGGCCCGCCGGCCTCGGACTCGGGCTCCGCGGCCGGGTGCGCCGGCTTGACCGGCTTGGCGGGCTTCTTGGCGGCGCCTTCCTCCTCGGCCTCGGGCGGCGGCGCGGGCGGCTTTTCTTCCTTCTCCGCCTTCTCCTCGTCAGCCGGCTCACCGGCCGGCTTCTTGCTCGGGGGCGCCTTCTCGTCGATTCCCTTGGGCTCCTTGCTCGCCTCGTCGGTCTCCGGGGCGGACTCGGGCGGCGGCATGCCGCGATCGCTCTCCTTCGACTTGGACTTGGACTTCGACGTGTGCTTGGCGGCCGGCGTCTTGTGCTTCTTGCTCGCCTTCTTCTTCTTCTTCGCAGCCTCGGCGTTCAGCGAGACCAGCAGCACCAGCACGGCGACGACGAACGCGAGCGTGCGTGACGCGGTCACGGCCCAGCGGCGGTCAGCTCGTCCCGGGTGGATCGGCAACAGGACTACTCATACCGCAGATCCGCCCTCCCCGATCCTTGAAAAAGGAACAAGGCTCTGGGCAGCCGGTCGAAAAACCTTCAGTGCCCGGATCCGATTTTCGACTTGAACTCCGGCGTGTACCTGAGCCGCTCTCGCTCCGGTGAACGTGAACGTGGTCCTAGACGTAGTCGCTGACGCTGTCGTGTGCGTGCACGCGGACGCGTTCAGGCACACGACTACGACTACGTTTGCGTCTACGACGACGTGCAGGTCCACGACCACGACCACGTACACGTCCACGACGACGTCCATCTGAGCGATATGACCGACGGCGAGCGGACAGCGAGCGGAGCGCCGCCCCGCTTAGAACCGATTAGCCGGAGACGCCGCTCAGCGCGGCGTTGACCACCTTGCCGCCCGCCGCCGAGATGAAATCGGTGTTGATCTGGCTCGACGGGATGCCGAGCGCGACGCCCAGCGTGCGCGCCGCCGCGACGTGCGTCTGCGCGGCCGGGATGTCGCCGCCCGCCTTCGCGTTGCCGGTGGCCGAATCGATGTCCGACGCCTGCAGCGCGTTGCCGCTCGACGGCGTGGTCAGGCCGCCGATGACGCTCGGCTTGATGTTCTTGCCGATCATGACCATCACGGCATGGTTGCCGTAGTGATCGCGGCCGGCGCGCGCCTCGGCCTTGGCGATGCTGTTCAGGTTCCGGCCGAAGACGTTGATGGTCGCGAAGGTCACCTTGTCGGACAGGGCCGTGCCGTTGATGGAGAGACCGGCCAGGGAGTCCATGACGGTCTGGATGCCGGCGACGCCGCTGACGTGCTGGTCAGCCTCGGCCTGCAGGTTGGAATCGGTGTGGTTGTCGCCGCCGAAGGCGATGCGCATCGTCACGACCGGCGTGACGTTGGCCGCGAACAGCGCCGCGGCCGCCAGCGCCTGCCCCTTCACGTCGTCGGCGGTGATCGAGCTGAGCGTCGTCGACAGCTGATCGGCCAGCTGCCGCACCTGCGTCTGCGACAGCGCCATCGCGTCGAGGAACGCCTTCTGCGCGCCGGTGCCGTCGGACTTGGCCAGCATGTTCAGCTTGTCGAGCGACGCGTCCCGCACGCTGCGTAGCTTCACGAGCGGGTCGGTCTTCGACCCGGTCAGAAGCTGCTTGAGCTGCGTCGGGGCGATCGACGGCAGCGTGCGCCCCGAGTAGCTGATCAGCTCGGCGCCGTTCCGTCCCGCGCCGACCGCGATCGGCTCCGGCTGGACGGTGCCGAAACAGGGCGCCAGGTGCTTGGCGAACGCCGAGACCAGCATCTCGTTGCCGCTGGTCTTGCCCATCAGCTTCATCACCTTCGGCTGATCGCCGTGGACGGTCGACGCCGTCAGGTGGTGGAAGAAGGACGTGCGCGCCAGCGTCGCGGTCTTGAGCTGGCCCTTGCTGGCGCCGACCACCACCGACGGATCGGACCAGGGCAGCGAGGCGCCGTAGCTGACCCCGCCCAGCGTCACGTTGGCCGCCGTCATCTCTTCCTGCGTCGGGTGGATCGCCATCGACGCCACCGACGTGCCGCCCGTCGCGTAGGTCCCCGGGCAGTTGCAGTTGATCGGATCGCCGTTGAAGTTGGCGCTGACCAGCAGGTACTGCAGCGTGGTCTGGTTCGTGATTGCGCACTGCAGGCTCTGCGCGGTCGCCTGGCGCGGGTTCAGGAGGAACCACGCCGGCAACCCGGTCGCCATGGCGCGAAGCCCGATGTAACCCGTCCCGAAGAGCCCGGTGAGAAGCGCGTCTCGTCGTTTCAGCATTTTCGTGGTTCCTCTCTTCTCAAAGGCCGAACGAAAGGGATGTGGGCGACTGGCAGGCCAGCGCGAACGTCGACCGCAGCGCGTTGGTCGCCTTGGTGGCCGTGCTGCCCGTGTTGTTCGTCGACGCGAGCGCGTTGTTGTAGTGCTCGGTCAGGATCGACACCGCCATCGCGTAGTGCGAATCGGACGGCGAGTACCCGACCACGCGCGACACCATGTCCGAGATCGCGGCCGCGTAACTCGAGCTCTGGTACATCGACCCGGAGACGTCGACGACCTTGCCGGCGACGTTCTCGCACAGCATCTCGCTGGCCGCGCGATAGAACAGCGTCGGGTCGGCCGGCGTCACCGGGATCTCGCTGCCGCGCGAGAACGCGTCGGTGGCGACGCTGTTGACGATCTTCAGCGTCGACGACTGGGTCGAGCTCGGCAGCGGCACCGCCAGCGAACAGATGTCGGCGATGCCCAGCCGGTTCGACAGCGACGCGCAGATCTGATCGCGGCGCGAGATGCTGATGGTGACGCCGTTCTGGTCGGTGGTCATCGTGGTGGCGGCGTTGGTCACCAGCGGCGACGAGAACAGCTCGCGGATCAGCGTCGGGAACTGGTAGTTGTCGTTCTGGAACGCCAGCGCGACGCGCCGGAACTCGGGATCGGTCTCGAGGCAGCCCGACGAGTTCGCGAAGTAGCAGAGCTGCTGGGTCACCGACATCGCGAACCGCGACACGACGTTGCCCGAGACCTGCTCGTCGGTCACCTGCAGGAGCAGCGGCCCAAGCCCGTACATGTTCGAGCCCATCGTGTTGACGTTGTCGAACGCCAGCAGACCGCCCGTCGTCGCCGGCCGCGGGTTGGCGCCGCCGCCCGTGAAACGGTTGGCGGCCGGGAAGTCGTTGCGGTCGTTGAAGTCGTACTCGGCCGCCCAGAACTGGCGCAGCGGATCCAGCAGCTTGTGGCAGCCGACGCACTCGGTCCCGGCCACCGAGTGGTTCATGTCCAGGCCCGTCGTGCTGAGCGGCGTGATGCTGTTGGCGCTCGACAGTGCCTGCCCCAGCGCGACCAGCAGCGTCTGGTTGGCGGTGACGCGGTGCTGGTTGCTGTCGTTGGTGTTCCAGAGCGCCAGGAACGCCGGCGTCGTGTAGAAGCCGACGCGCGGCAACGACAGCGGCAGCGTCGTCATCGGCCGCAGCGTCGGCAGCTGGTACGACAGCATCGACGTCGGCGGGCGGGTGGTCGCCGGACTGTTGTGGTTGATGGTGACCCACTGCCAGTCGGTCAGGTCCCCGGTCGTGAAGTACGGCTTCGACGCCTGCTCGAAGCAGGTCGGGTTGCCGCTGAACGGGAAGCGCGGCGTGAAGCCGAGCATGCGCTGGAACAGCAGCGACGTCCCGTTGAACATCCCGGTCGCGACGATCGCGCCGCCGCGGCAGTTCGGGGTCAGGTTGAAGGACCCGGACGTGTTCGCCGGCGGATCGTCGCTGAAGACCATGTTGGTCAGCGCCATGTCCAGCGTGATCGGGTTGCCGCTGTAATCGATCGTCCAGACCGGCTGCGCGTTCTGGTTGCCGTACGGCGCGTCCGCCGCGGTCTCGATCTCGATGTAGAGGCTCTTGAGGCCCGTCGTCATCATGAACTTCTGCGTGGTCAGCACGTCGCTGAACGGCTGCTTGTTGGCGACGATCCCCCAGGCGGTCAGCGCGAAGCTGTCCTGCAGGTTCTGCACGAGGCGGAAGAAGGCGTCGTCGCCGACCGCGCTGGTCCCGATGGGGCCGAAGTCGAAGCCGCCGTTCTGCAGCAGCTGGATCTTGAAGTCTTCCGTCGCCTGGAACCCGGTCTGCTGGAAGAAGTTGCGGAAGAA
>Ga0066903_100002857_pt1 | contig 13788 bp, 8 predicted proteins | sample PanSoiMetaGPlot1_FD_67491 | JGI IMG/M metagenome (GOLD analysis project Ga0066903, IMG submission 67491) | Tropical forest soil microbial communities from Panama analyzed to predict greenhouse gas emissions - Panama Soil - Plot 1 (version 2) | ecosystem: Environmental > Terrestrial > Soil >... | reverse complement strand
GCGGAGATCCTGGAGCGGTGCGCCTGAAGCCCCGTGTGCTGATGGTCACGGGCGCGTACTTTCCTGAATTGAGCGGCGGCGGCCTCCAGGCGCGAGCGCTGGTCCGTGCGTTCGCCGGCGACGCCGAGTTCTCCGTGCTGACGACCTCGGCGGATCCGTCGCTGCCAGCGTCGGCCGACGAAGACGGGGTGCCGATCCGCCGGGTGTACGTCGACGTGAACCGCGCCGCGTCGAGACTCGCCGCGACCGTGCGAATGGCCGGGGCGTTTGCCGCGTTCGCCGGGCGATTCGACATCGTCAACCTGCATGGCTTCTCGAGCAAAGCGGTGCTGCTCGCCGCCTTGAGCCGCCTCTTCCGCAAGCGATTTGTGTTGTCGCTGCACACGAGCCTCCACGACGAACCCGCGGCGGCGAAGGCCGCCGGCCGGGCCGCGTTCTGGGCCTACCAGCAGGCCGACTTGTATCTGAGCGTCAGCGCCGGCCTGTCGCGTGCGTATCTCGCCGCCGGATTTCCCGCGTCTCGACTGCGACAGGTGAGCAACGCGCTGGAAACAGATCGCTTCCGGCCTCCTGTCGAAGGCGAACGCATGGCGCTTCGGCGCGAACTCGGGCTGCCAGTCGATCGCGCGCTGATTCTGTACGTGGGGTTCTTCTCTCGCGACAAGCGCCCGGATCTGATGTACGGCGCCTGGTCCGCGGTGTCCACACCGTGCCGCCCGGCGCTGTTGATGATTGGCGCCACGCGGCCGATTCACGGCGAGGTGGACCCGGCGCTCGGCGCGTCGGTCCGGCAGCGGGCGGAGCGTGATGGCAATGCGAGCGACGTCATCTTCGTGGAATCGACACGGGAAATCGAGAAGTACTACCGCGCCTCAGACCTGTACGTCCTGCCTTCGGTTCGTGAAGCGATGCCACTGGCGCTGCTCGAGGCGATGTCGTCGGGACTGCCGTGCGTCGCGACGAGGTTGAGCGGCTCCACTGACGTGATGATCGAGCACGACGTCAACGGTCTGCTCGTAAATTCTGACGACGAACGAGCCTTCACCATCGCCATCGACTCGCTGCTCGGCGATCCCGCGACGGCGTCACGGCTGGGGACAGCCGCGCGGCAGACGGTGCTCGAGCGCTACGCCATCCAGCGTGCCGGCGCCGCCTGGATCGCCGCGTATCGGGAGCTGGCGGCGTCGTGATGCTCGGCCGGCTGCTCGCGCGCTTTCGTCGGCCGATGCCGGCGCCGAAGCCTGCCGTCGATCCGCCGAAATCGTGGAGCGGAGAGCTGAACGACGCGGGAGTGACCGAGGCCGGCTGGATCGCGAGGCGTCGTGCAACGAAGTCCCTGTATGTGAACGTCGATCACGTTCGGCTGCGACGTATTTGCGACGAGCACCCGCATTTCTTTCAGTCGACCATCGACGCTGCCAATCGCGTGCTGAGTCACACCTTCGATTTGCTCGGAAGCGGCCCTTTCCGGCCCGACGATCCCGATCGTCCCGCCGCCCAATCGGGGTACCAGCCCATCGACTGGTATCTCGATCCGGTCTCTGGACTGCGCTTTCACCCGTGCGTTCCACTGGCCGAGTGGAACTGGGCGCGACATCGACCTGAAGGCGCCGATATCAAATTGCCCTGGGAGCTGTCACGCTGTCAGCATTGGGCGGTGCTCGGTCAGGCGTACCAGCTCACGGGTGACGAGCGGTACGCGCTCGAAATCGCCGCCCAGCTGCGCGATTTCATGGAAGCCAATCCGATCGCCATCGGCGTCAACTGGACGTGCACGATGGATGTCGCTCTCCGTGCTGCCAACTGGGCGATCGGCCTCGAGCTCGTTCGATCCTGTCAGGCGTTGACGGATGAATTCTGGCGCGAAGGGTACCGCGCGCTCTTCGACCATGGCACGTTCATCGAGACGCATCTCGAGAACTTCTACGAAGTCAACAGCAACCACTTCTTCAGCAACGTTGTTGGCCTGTTCTACCTGGCGGCAATCTTCGACGATCTGCCGCGCGGTCAATTGTGGAACCGCCAGTGCCGGTCGTGGCTGCTCGAGGAGATAGAAAAGCAGGTATTGCCGGATGGTGCCGACTTCGAGTCGTCGGTCGCGTATCAGAGGCTGATGACCGAGTTGTGCCTCGGCTGTGGCCGCCTGGCCGACTTCAGGGGCGAGCCGCTTCCGCTCAGGTTCCGCGCCCGCCTGCGCCGGATGGTGGAGTTTCTCGCGGCCGTGCAACGGCCTGATGGCCTGATGCCGCAGATCGGCGACGCCGACGACGGGCGGCTGCACATCATGAGCGGATACGGAACATGGCAGCCTCAGGATGCCCGGCATCTGTTCGGTCCGGCAGCCTGTTTTTTCAAGAACGGCGAATGGACGACGCTTGCCGGCGACGACGAACCGTGGGAGACGGCCTGGTGGGGCTTCGGGCCCGACGATCGACCGGATGCCGCGCCGGCGCCCGTCGAACGCCTGCGTCATTTCAAGCACGCGGGGCTCACGGTCATGCGCGAGCCACGCCACTACTTGATTGTGAGCAACGGGATCGTCGGGACGAATGGAATCGGCAACCACAAGCACAACGATCAGCTCGGCTTCGAGTTTCACGTCGACGGTCTCCCGGTGTTCGTGGATCCCGGCAGCTATGTCTACACGCCTGACCCGGACGCCCGCGATTTCTTCCGCGGCACCGGCTGCCACAATACGCTGACCGTCGACGGTCAGGAGCAAAACGAACTGCGGGCCGGCTTTCTCTTCCGCGTGTGGGAGAAGGCTCATCCGAAGCATCTGATCGTCAGGCAGAGATCGACGTTGGTCTCGTATCGCGGCCGTCACGTCGGGTACAAGCGCCTGGCTGAGCCGGTCGTGCACGAGCGTACCTATATTCTGTCGCGCTCCGACTGCACGTTGACCATCGTCGACGTTCTGAAAGGCCATGGTACGCATCGTCTCCGGTGGCATTTTCACTTCGCGCCCGGCGTTCAGCTCTCGAATGGTCTACATCAGCGTCTCGCGATTCGCGCCGGCGCGGTCGCACTCGAGATGAGCGTGCCAGACGGGTTTCGACCAAGCCTCGGCGAAAGCTGGTACTCACCGTCGTACGGCGTCCGCGCGCGCTGCGCGTGCGCCGACGTCGAAGTCGAGCATCGCCTCAACGGCAAGAACGAGTACGTGTTCAAGGTGAGGCCGTCATGAAAGGGGTTGGATGCCCGGCGTGATCATGGCCGTCCGGCAGCGCCTCAGATTGGGGGCGAAATACCGGCGCCTCAAGGGACTGTACTTTCCGGGTCCGCCGCCACCGCCGTCGCAGAACACGATCGACCCGTGGCGGCTCACTCATCTCGAAAGGCATAGACCCCACGCGCCCGGCCACGCCGAGATATTCTTGCGCGACACGCAGGGTCTGTTCGAGCCGATTCACGACGACCTCGTGCACCTGGACGCGACGCTCGACTGGCTGTTGCGCGCGCAGGACGCGACCGGATCTGCCGGTTTTGCGGTGGGCTATTCGTTCGCTCACGGATGGCTGCCGGCGTATCCGGAGACGACCGGCTACATCATTCCAACCTTGTGGGATGCCTTCGCGCTGCGTGGGGACGAGCGGTTCCGACAGTCGGCAATCGCCGCCGCGGACTGGGAGATTGCCATTCAACTGCCGTGCGGCGCGACCCGGGCCGGGTATGAAGGGGATCCTGACGGATTCTGGGGCAAAGAGCTCGTTCCAGCGGCGTTCAACACCGGCCAGGTGATGCAGGGCTGGAACCGCACGTTCGTGGAAACCGGCGATTCGAAGTATCTCGAAGCCGCGCGTCGAGCGGCCGATTTCCTGGTCGACTGTGTCGACGATCGCGGCGTCTTCGTCAAGGGTCTGTCGCCGGGCCCGACCAGCCGCACGAGGTCCTACTACGCGCGAGCCGTGTACGGCCTGGCGTGGACCGGCGCGCTGACCGGCGACCAGCGCTACATCGACGTGTCTCGACGCCATCTCGAGTGGGTGCTCGATCAGCAGCGCTCGAACGGGTGGGTCTCATACGCCAGCTTCGTGGCGCAGGACGACGGCGGTGAGGCGCTGACGCACCCGCTCGCTTACGTGGCCGAGGGCCTGCTCGAGTGCGGGCTGGTGCTGAACGAAGCGAAGTATGTCGAGGCGTCGCGCCGGATAGCGTCGGCCGTCATGCACGTCTGCGAGAAGCGCGGCCTCTTCCTGCCGGCGATGCTGAGCCGGCGGCTGACGAGCGAGGATCGATATTCGTGTCTCCCCGGCAACGCGCAGTTTGCCTGTCTATGGCTGCGGCACGGAATGCTGCAGCGCAATTTGCCGATGCTGAACACCGGCCTGAAGATGGTCGACTGGCTCAAGGGTGTCCAGTCTCTGCAGAATGAGAATCCCGGGATTCGCGGCGGTCTCGCCGGATCGTGGCCGATCGATGGCGGCTACTCCATCTTCATCTACGTGAACTGGGCGGCGAAGTTCTTCGCCGACAGCCTCATGCTGGCACGGTCCGTCAGACGGCGGTTGCTCGAGTCATGAGTCGCGTCGCGGTGATCGGCTCGTACAACACGAGCCCGCGCGACCTGTTTCACGTCGATCTCATGAGGTACCTCGAAGCCTACGGCTGTCGGCCGTCGGCGGTCGTGTTTCGAACCGGTGCGGAACCTCGATCCGATGTGCCGCTGAACACGATTCATCCCGTCGGCGATCGTTCGGTCGTGCAGGTCAGCCGGTTCGACGATCCGGCGGCGATCGAAGCGATGCGGCGCTTGAGCGCCGATCTGTTCGTGTACGCCGGCGGGCGGGACCTGCTGCGACCTGGAGTGCTCGAGGCGGCGCGACTCGGCTGTATCGGCTCACATTACGGCCCGCTTCCCGAGATTCGCGGGATGGGCACGGTGGAGTGGAGCGTCCTGAACGGCCGCCCGATCGTGGTCGCGATTCAGCGGATGGCGGCCGGCGTGGACGTCGGCGACATCGTGCTGCAGGCGCCCGTGGCGTTGCGACCCGACGACACGTTTACGACCATCCGCGATCGCTGCTATTTCTGGGCGAAGATCATGCTTGCCGTCGCGGCCCGTGCATTACTGAGTGGTTCGACGGTCGCCACGCCTCAGCGCCTCGACGAGGGTCGTCAGTACTACCGCCTGCACCCGGACGTGACCGCTCTTGCCACGCGGAAACTCGCGGTTCGATTGCAGGCCTACGGAAAACACCCGTGGGCCTTCGGGCCCGGTCGAAAGCGGTAGGACGGGTGCCTGTTCCTCGATTGGAATGAGTCGCCAACCCGACGTCGTCTGCATCTCGTCGATCGACTGGGACTTCATCTGGCAGGGTCACCAGGAGATCATGACGCGGCTGGCCGCCCAGGGCCATCGCGTGCTGTTCGTCGAGAACACCGGCGTCCGCATGCCGAAGCTCCAGGATTTGCCGCGGCTGCGGCAGCGCCTCCGCAACTGGTGGCGCGGCACCAAGGGATTCCGCGAAGAGCGATCGAATGTCTTCGTCTACTCGCCGTTGATCCTGCCGGGTCCGTACTGGCGGATCTCGCGATGGATCAACCGATTCCTTCTCGTCCGCGCGCTGCAGCGCTGGATGCGTGCGACCGGTTTCTACCGGCCGATCGTCTGGACGTTCCTGCCGACTCCGCTCGCGCGCGATCTCATCGCCGCGCTCGATCCGCAGCTGACGATCTACTACTGCATCGACGACCTCGCCGCGAGCTCGCCAGGCGCGCGCAAGATCACGCCGAGCGAGGAACGGCTGTTCCGGGAAGCGGATCTCGTGTTCGTCACCTCGGAACGGCTCCGTCAGCGCGCCGCCCGCTTCAGCGATCGCGTACATCTCTTCCCGTTCGGCGTGAACCTCGAGCGGTTCGAAGACGCGCGCAAGAGCGGCGTCGAGCCGCCTGACGACCTTCGCCAGTTGAAGCGTCCGGTCGTCGGCTACGTCGGCGGCCTCCACCAGTGGGTCGACCAAGATCTTCTGGCGGCGGTCGCTGACGGCATGCCGGACGCGACCTTCGCGCTCGTCGGTCCCGAGCAGACCGATGTGGCGACGCTGCGCCGCTGTCCGAACGTGCGGCTGCTCGGTCAGCGGCCGCACGACCAGCTGCCGGGATATGTCAAAGGCTTCGACGTCGGCATCGTCCCCTACAAGCTTGCCGAATACACGGCCAACGTGTACCCGACGAAGCTGAACGAATACCTGGCGATGGGTATTCCGGTCGTCGCCACCGAGCTTCCCGAGATCCGGCGGTTCAACCAGACCTTCGGGGACGTCATCGGCGTCGCCACCGGCCCGCAGGCGTTCTGCGGCGCGATCCGTTCGGCGCTGGCGGACTCGTCGCAGCCGGACGTCGAGCGGCGCATCGCGGTCGCGCACGAAAACAGCTGGAACGCGAGGGTCGCGGCGATGAGCCGCTTGATCGACCACGCGATCGATCGCCGGGAAGCGACGGTGCGGCGTTGGGACGAAACGCTGCGGTCGGCCTACCGCCGAGCGCGCACGCGTGCGGCGGAGATCGTCGCGGCGATCGCGGCGGTATATCTGCTCGTGTTCCACACCAACCTGATCTGGTGGGCCGCAGAGCCGCTGAAGATCAGCGCGCCACCAGCGGCGGCGGACGCCATCGTCGTGTTCGCCGGCGGCGTCGGCGAATCGGGGAGAGCCGGTGGCGGGGCGCAGGAGCGGCTGCGGCAGGCGGTCGATCTCTACAAGGGAGGCTACGCGCCTTACCTCGTTCTGTCGTCGGGTTACGTGTACAGCTTCCGCGAAGCCGACTCGATGCGCGCCCTCGCCATCGCCGAGGGGATTCCGGCGTCGGTGATCGTGCTCGAGGAGCGTGCGACGAATACGTATCAAAACGTCCGTTTCGTCGACGAGATCCTCCGCGATCACCGTTGGCGCCGGATTCTCCTGGTCAGCTCGCCCTACCACATGCGCCGCGCGCTGATGGTCTGGCGCAAGCAGGCGCCGGACCTGAGCGTCGTGCCGACGCCGGCGCCGCAGAGTCAGTTCTACGACCACACGCGCGGTGCGACACTCGATCAGGTGCGCGGCATCCTGCAGGAATACCTGGCTATTTTTGGATACTGGCGGCGGGGATGGCTGTGACGGCGCCGCGCCGCGCCGCGGCGATCGAGGCGGCGCAGAACATGAACACGAGCGGCTGCACCGTGACCGTATATCGCATGTTCGTGAGCACCGGTGCAATCGTTGCGGGCACATACAAGATCAGCAGCAGCGGCAGCGTCAGCCGATAGCCTTCTCGCCACGCGATCACGACTCCCGCCACGAACAACAGAAGGTACACGGCCGATGCCACCGTCGCCGCCGCGTAGATGACGCGGCTGCCTTCGAACTGGTGTGCCGTGAAGGGATCGGCGGTTCCTTGAATCACGAACAAACGCACCGATCGGTAGAGGCAGGACAGGACGAAGCCGGCGGGATCGCGCCGGATGTTGTCGAGGGCGAGCGCATAGTAGCGCCGCATCATGTGCGGCTCCTCGCGATAGAACACGTGATTGATCGCGAAATCTTCCGGACCGCTCTCCGGCCGGGCCCGGCCGGAGAGCCCCTGTTCGCGTCGAATCTGCAGTTCCGCCAGCGAAACCGTCGAATGCATCAGCGCGAGCGCGAGAGGCCCGTCGAATGTCACATCGGTGATTCGCCCGCTCCAGTCGTGAGGGACGACGACCGACGAGCCATCGGCGAGCGTCAACGTGGCGTTCGAGGCTTCCGCAGCGAGCCGCGGCTGTGGCGCGGGTGCGAACCCTGACGCCGGCGCTGGCGTGAGCGCGTCGACGGCGCCGGCGACATCGACGACGCCGGCGGCGGTAAGGCGATCCGCGTGAGGGAGCGGTTCGCGCCAGGCCTCGTGCCGGACCAGGCGAATCAGATCGAAGACGTCGAGCAGGTCCGCGTGGACGTCGAGATCGCCGAGATGATTCCCGCTGATGAAATAGACGAAAGGTGCACGCTCGCCCAGGACGGGCGTGCGATGCGTCCGCGTTTCGCCGCCTTCGTCGCAGAGCGACTCGACGTAGTAATAAAGGACGGCGTCGGCGCCGGGAGCCGGGAGCGTGGCGTCGAACGAGCGGTCGGCGGCGGCCGCGTCCACGCGGCGCCGGGTCGGGTCGCGGTCGGTCCAGTACCACAACGTGTTTTTGACAGGCTGTGCCGGCAGGCACGGGTTCACCTGGCCGGTGACGACCAGCGGCACGTCGATGAGGCTCGTGTACGCGAACGCCGACCCGTCGAAGACCGCGCGCGGGTTGTAGGCCTTGCTGTTCAGATACGGTCCGACTTGTAGCGTGCCATACCAGAGTTGGACGCCGCCATGGACGCTGGTGGGCAGCACGGTCCGCGTCAGCCGGTAGTTGCGTACGACCCAGGGTGCGATCGTCGCCGCCGCGCACGCGGTCAGCAACGCCGCCTGGCGCGCGCGCCGCCAGCTTCGCCGTTCGAGAACGGCGAACCCCGCGAGCACGATCGGAATCAGCACCAGGTTCGGACGAAACTGCGGCGCCAGGCCGGCGAGCACGCCGGCGATCGCGTACCAGCGCCAGCGGTCGTCGCGCCGTGCGCGTACGAACGCGACCACCGCCGCCATGAACAGCACGGTGCACACTGCATCCGACGACTGCGTGGATGCGTAGACCGTGTTGAACGAGAACAGGCCGGTGAACAACGCCGCGTTTGTCGCGATCTGCGGGTCGAACCACGACCGCGCCGCGATGAACACGAAGAGGGGCATGCAGGCGTTGAGCGCCACCTGCACGAGCAGCGGAATCACCGGGTGGTCGCCGAACGTGCGATAGAAAGCGGCCAGGAAGTAGGCGTAGCCCCACGGCACCTCCATCGTCGGAAAGGGCCGGCCGCGCGCGACCTCGAGCGCAAGCTGGTGGTAGTGATCGAATCCTTCCCAGCCCCACGGGTGCGGCGCCGCGACGAACATGAAGGTCAGGCCGAGTGCCAGCGTCAGCGCGCACGCGGCGTACACCGTCCGATTCATCCCGCTGAATCATATCGTGCGGTCGAATGAAGCTGTCGATCATCATCCCGGTCTATAACGAAGAGCAGACGATCAGCGAGGTCGTCGAGCGTGTGCTCGCGGTCGAGATCGGCGACGTCGAGAAAGAAGTCATCATCGCCAACGACGGCTCCAGCGACGGGACGCAGCAGGCGATGACATCGAGCCGCTGGTGCCGCGATCCCCGCGTCACGATTCACCAGAACCAGATCAACCTCGGCAAGGGCGCGGCCGTCAGACTCGGGTTGAAGTTCGCGACCGGCGACATGATCCTCATTCAGGATGCCGACCTCGAGCTCGATCCGCAGGAATACGGACGACTGATCGCGCCGATTCAGCAAGGACAGTCGGACATCGTTTACGGATCGCGGTTTCTCAACCCGACGCATCGGGTGTCGCGACGCACGCGGCTCGGCAACGCGGCGCTCACGGCGCTGACCAATCTCCTGTTCCGCGGCCGGCTGACCGACATGGAAACCGCCTACAAGGTCTTTCGCCGGCGCGTGCTCGACGGCATCCGGCTGCGCTGCGTCGGCTTCGACTTCGAGCCGGAATTGACCGCGAAGCTGCTGCGTGCCGGCCACACCATCATGGAAGTGCCGATCGGCTATCACCCGCGCCGTATCGACGAAGGCAAGAAGATTCGCTGGACCGACGGCGTCGATGCGGTGTTCACGCTCCTGAAATGCCGGTTTCAACGGTAGCCGCCGGAACGCCGACCGTGTCCGACACGTCCGAGACCGTCTCGATCGCGGCGACCGTCGTGCTGCTCGCTCTGGCGACGTTGCTGATCTACGGACGAGGCCTCGACCGCTCGCCGGTGTACCTCAGTCACGACGAGGTAATCTTCAGCCTGAACGCGCGCTCGATTGCCGAGAGTGGACGCGACCTGAACGGACGCTTCCTGCCGGTCTACGCGCATGTGAGCGGCACCTATTGGCAGACGCCGGTCGTCATCTACTTCACAGCGCTGTTGCTGAAGGTATTGCCGCTGTCGGAGATTACCATCCGCATTCCGCCGGTCATCATCGGCATGATCGACGTGCTGCTGATGTACTTCGTGGCCCGCCGGCTGTTCAAGCGCCGCTGGCTGCCGCCGGTTGCGGCCGGCCTGCTTCTGCTGACGCCGGCGCATTTCATCCACGCCCGCCTGGCGGTCGACCATCTCTACCCGCTGCCATTCGTGCTGGCGTGGCTCTGGTGCCTCGACAATTTTCTCTCGACGGACCGTCCGGCCTTTCTGCTGGCGGCGACCGCGGCGCTCGGCTTCGGCGCCTATACCTATCTGGCCGCCGAAGTGATGATGCCGGTGTTCTTCGCGTTGACCTGTCTGGCCATTGTTCTCACCCGGCCAACCGAACTGCGCCTCTACGGCGTTGCCACGCTTGGCTTTCTCGTACCGCTCGTGCCGCTGCTGCTCTGGTTCGCGACGCATCCGACGCAGTACGGCGATCAGGTGCGGATGTACAGCGTCTACGACGCCTCGCGCTTGAATCCACTCCAGGGGCTGAAGGATCTGCTCAGCTCGACGAGCGTGACGGCGCGGACGGACGTGTACTGGAACTACTTCAACCCTTCGTTCCTGTTCTTCGCTGGCGACGCGGGGCTGATCAACGGCACTCGCCGCGCCGGCGTCGTGCTGTGGCCCTGTGCGTTGTGGCTGCCGCCGGGTCTCTATGATGTGGCGACGTCGTGGCCGAGGCCGACGAAGGCGATTGTGTTGCTCGGCTTCGCGCTGTCGCCGATTGCCGCCGTCCTGGTGGGGGAGCCGCATCGCATCAACCGCGCGCTGGTGATGTTGCCGTTCGCCGCTCTGATCGCCGCTGCCGGGATCGAGTGGATGTGGTCGGCTCGCCGTGTCTTGTGGCGGGCGGCCGCGATCGTGCTCCTGGTCGCGGCGCCGCTCCAGTTCGCGTCGTTCTACCGTGACTATTTCGGCGAGTACCGGATCCGGTCGAGCAACTGGTTCGAGCGCAATATCCGTGGCGCGGTGAACGAAATGATGGCGCGCTCGAGTGCTGCGTCGCCTGGCATCTACCTGAGTACGCAGATCGAGTGGATTGACTACTACTGGCGCTTCTACGCCATCAAGAGCCATCGGGAAGACCTGGTGCCACGGGCGGTGACCTTCGATCCGAAAACCGTGAACCTCGACGCCGTACCTGCCGGCGCCTTGCTCCTCGACGTCGTCGACGGACAGCTGGACCGCGACGCGGCGACGCACGTGCACCTCCGCCGCCTCTCTGTCATCACCGAGCCGAACGACGTCGCGTCGTTCGTCCTGCTGGAACGGGTGCCGAGCCCGGCGCCCTGATGCCGTGATCGTTGTGAACCGATAACCGGTCGCGGTACTATTCTCCGATTTTGGTGGCCACGATCCTCATCCCATTCGTTGCGGCTTTCGCCCTCTCTCTCGGGCTCGTGCCGCTGGCGCGGCAACTCGCGATCCGGCTGAGGTACGTCGCGGCGCCGAGAGAGGATCGCTGGAGCCGCCGTCCGGTTGCGCTCTTCGGGGGGGTGGCCATCGCGGTTACCCTGTTCACGTGCGCCGCGGGCTTCGATGTGCTGGCCGCCGTCCCGGTTCTGGCGGTCACCGCCGGATTGATGTTCGTCGTCGGGTTCGCAGACGATGTGCTGTCGCTCAAGCCGGCGACCAAGCTGATCGCGCAGATCGCGCTCGCTTCGGCGCTGCTGTTCTTCGGCTACCGGCTCAACTGGCTCGAATCGACGACGCTCGATCTGCTCGTCTCGCTGATCTGGATCGTCGGCCTGACCAACGCGTTCAACCTGATCGACAACATGGACGGGTTGTGCGCCGGGGTGGCGATCATCGCCGGCGCCTCGCTGCTGATCGACCTTCTGCCCGGTGCCGCCGGCACGCAGGCGCTGGCCGAGGCGCGATTCCTTGCGATGCTGCTCGGCGCGACCGGCGGATTCCTCGTCTACAACGTGCACCCGGCCTCGATCTTCATGGGCGACAGCGGCAGCCTGCTGCTCGGGTTCAGTTTCGCGGCCGTGACGCTGAGGGCCGGCACACAGACGCCGCTGCGGTCTGACATCCTGTCGATTGTCGCGGCGCCCGCGCTGGTTCTGCTGTTCCCGATCTTCGACACCACGCTGGTGACCCTGTCGCGGTGGTTCTGGGGCCGGCGCGCCTCGCAGGGCGGGCGCGATCATTCATCGCACCGTCTGGTCGCGATCGGGCTCTCCGAACGCCGCGCGGTGCTGGTGCTGTGGCTGCTCGCGGCGGTCGGCGGCGTGCTCGGCATCGGCGTGAGCAATCTCGGCCAGAAATGGCCGGTGCTGTTGATCGCTTCGGCGTTCCTCATCGGGATGGTCCTGTTCGCCGCGTATCTCGCCGGCATCCGCGTCTACGACGACAATGAGGTGCGCGGGCATCAGAACACGCTCACGCCCATCGTCCTCGAGTTCATGCACAAACGGCGGGTCGCCGAGGTCATCCTCGACTTCTCTCTGGTCGTGCTGTGCTACTACGCGGCCTACCGGCTGCGCTTCGAGGATCCCGTCGAGTTCATGCTGAACTTCCCGATGTTCACGCGATCGCTGCCGGTGATCCTGGCCGCGCAGATGGTGGCGTTCTTCGCGGTCGGCGTCTACCGCGGCGTGTGGCGCCATTTCGGCATGCTCGACACGCTGGTGGTGGCGCGCGGCGTCTTCTTCGGCGTCGGCGCGGCGCTGCTCTTCATCCTCGGCGTGGATCGGTTCTTCGCCTATTCCCGCACGGCGTTCGCGATCTACGCCGTGCTGGTGCTGATGTCGGTGACGCTCTCCCGCGCGTCGTTCCGGCTGGTTGCGGAGTTCATGCACCGGCAGCGCCGATCGGGCCGGCGCATCGTCATCTACGGCGCCGGCGACGGCGGGGGACTGGTGATTCGCGAAATCCTGGCGATGGGCGACGACGTGAAGATTGCCGGGTTCATCGACGACGATCCGCGGAAGGCCGGCGTCCGGTTCATGGGGTATCCGGTGCTCGGCGGATACTCCGCGCTGAGCGTGCTCATGAAGGCCGCGTCGGTCGAAGCCGTCATCATCAGCGCCCGTTCGCTGCCGCCAGAGCGCCTGAACAACCTCGAAGTGCTCTGCTCACAGCACAACGTCCAGTTGTCGCGCCTGCGGGTCGGCCTCGAGCCGATCGTCGACGTGCAGGAACGCGGCGCCGTCCCTCGCTCGATCAACGTGGTCCGCCAGTAGCGCCACACGCTCCGCGCCAGCCACCCTGCCCATCCTCGACCTCATCAAGCAGTACTTTCACCTGTCCTCGCCGCTCGGGCTGTTCCTGCTCCTGGCAGTGGGCGTCGTGTGGCTGTACCGCCGACCCGACTCTCAGAGACCGAGGCTCTACCTGCTGGTGGTGATCTTCTCGTATGGACTGCTCAGCACCGAAGCGGGCGCGAGATTGCTCGTCAGCGTCTTGAGTCACGGCCTCACGCGCGTGATGTCGCCCGCCGATGCCAGCGGCGCCGACGGCGTGGTTGTCCTCGGGGGCGGAGCGGCCACCGCTCGAGTCGGCGCGGAGATCGGCGGCACGTTGACCTCCGCGAGCCTGCTGCGCGCCCTCGAGGCGGCGCGCGTGTTCAAGGCGATCGGCGCACGTGTGGTGATCGTGGCAGGCGGAATTCCACGGCCCGACCTCCAGCTTCGGCCGGAGAGCCAGATCATGCGCGACGTGATGATCCGGGCTGGCGTCGCGCCCGATGCGATTGTCGAAGAATCCGAGTCTCGAACGACCTACGAGCAGGCGAAGGTCAT
>Ga0066903_100002856_pt1 | contig 13788 bp, 13 predicted proteins | sample PanSoiMetaGPlot1_FD_67491 | JGI IMG/M metagenome (GOLD analysis project Ga0066903, IMG submission 67491) | Tropical forest soil microbial communities from Panama analyzed to predict greenhouse gas emissions - Panama Soil - Plot 1 (version 2) | ecosystem: Environmental > Terrestrial > Soil >... | reverse complement strand
GTCGAGATAGCGACGCTCGCGCGACGCCGCGTAGATCGCACCGCCGCCGACCTGGGCCGCATGGATCTTCGTGGTCGCGAACGCGGGGTCGTCGGACACCCCGCAATCCGACACCGGCGCCTGCGCCATGAGGACGAGCGAAACCGCGACCGCGAGCACGCCAATACTGTACCCGCCCGAAACCTCACTTTCGCGAAAAGATGCAAACCTCGGAGCGGGTTTCTCCGTCTGAGGTGCTATGGGTTTGATCCAGAAGCTCTTTTCCAGGAAGGCCGAGCCCAAGCAGCGGGTTCGGGTGTGCGTCGAGTGCGGCATGCCGGTGGCGGAGCATAAAGAGTGGTGCAGCATCCTCCGCGGGCAGCGCGAGATGGACGCCAAGGCCAATAAGCTCGTCCCGACCCAGCAGTCCTGACCCCTTCCGGTGACAGCGGGTCGGCACGAGGCTCCTGTCCGGCCTGACTCTTGCGAGTCGTTCTCGCATGAGCGGCCGGACCGTTCTGTTCGTCATATTCACCCTCGGGCTTGCCGCCGCGGCCTCAGCCGGCACCGTCCAGCACGTCACGGTTCCCCACCCGTCCGTCGCCGTCGGCCAGCCCGTGCTGGCCACAGTCTCCGGCAGCAATCCGTGCGGCGCGGCCTACATCAACTGGGGCGACGGCACCGCGATCACGTACGCCATCACCGGCCTGCCCACGACGCAGTCGCATCCGTACGGGGCGTCCGGGCACTACACGATCACCGCGCAGGGGATGGGAAACTGCGACGGGCAGGCGACCACCACCATCGCGATCACGGGTCCACCCGCACCGCCGCCGCCGGAGCCGAACGCCGGCGCCGTCGCGTCGGTTCAGTTCTCTCCGTCACCGGGGATCGTCCGTCAGCCTGTGACGATTGCGGTCGACGGCCACGGCCCCTGTTCGTTCGTCGTCGAGTACGGCGACGGGAACAAGCAGGACTTCAGCGGCATCCTGCCGAAGCGGATCACTCACGCGTACGGCGCGCCTGGTGCGTATCGCGTGATCGTCGGGCCGGTCGCGCCATGCACGGGAAAATTCACCGAGACCGTCAACATCCTGTCGCGAGGCGGCTCGTCGATCACGGGGATCGACGTGGATCCGTCGCCGGCCGGAGTGCAGCAAGCCGTCACGATCGCGGTGCTGGGGTCCGGGACGTGCGCGTACACGATCGCGTTCGGCGACGGCAACACGGAAGATCGCACGAAGCCCCTGCCGGACCGCGTCGCGCACGTGTACTCTGCCCCCGATACGTACGCCATCAGCGTTCGCGCGACGAGCGGCTGCACGGGATCGGCGCGGCGCGCGCTGACGGTGTTTTCTGTTCCCGCGCGGTGACACCCGCGCGCCGACAGTTATAATCGCGCGATGCGAATCGTGAGATGCGCAGTCGCCATCGCGATGCTCGCCGCGCCGGCAGACGACGTGCTGTCGCAGCTCGGCATCACGCTCGACGCAGCGAAAGAAGCCATCGGCAACGTCATCACGGCGGGCGTCTACAACCCGGGGCTTTCCGCGCAGGCGTTCAAGCTGATGCCGCCTGCGGTGCGCGCGCAGGCCGCGACCGCGGGCGTGGCCTGGCTCAAGACGTACGTCGCGTCCCCTGACTTCAAGAAGCAATACCTGCAGGCCCGCGAATCCCACAAACCCGATCAGCCCGCTTTCGACACGACGCCCGAGCAGGAGCTGCAAGAAGACGACGACGAGCAGAAGCAGCAGCTCGAGGAATCGAAGAAGGTGATCGCCGCGCTGCCGCCGGAGCAGCGCAAGGCGATGGAAGACGCGCTGAAGAACGCCGCCGACGTCGTGGCGAAGATGAACACGCCCGAGTCGCGCAAGCAGCGCCTCGACGCCATCCGGGCGGAGCGGGCCGGGCGCCTGAAGGAATATCAGGACGCGCTCGCGAAGTGGAAGCAGGAGTACCCCGACGATCCGAAGCCGCTCGTCGCCCGCCGGCTCCGCGAGTTCCTTCAGCTCAGCGCCGACGTCGACTTCAACGCGAAGCTGGTGACGCAGGACGGCCGATCGACGTTCGCGAATCCCGCGTATCAGGCGAAGCCGTCACAGTGGAAGATGTGCTTCCGCGCCGGTAAAGAAGCCACGGTCGCCGCTCGCGCCGCAGTCCAGGCCTGGCTGACAGAGCTGGGCGGGTAGCAAACCCGGGGGAACCCGTGAGCAGCGATTCCGTAAGCGGCGACGAGACGACGCGAACGAGCGCAGCGAGTGAGCCACGCGAACGGAGACGAAGCCCCTCGGATGATATCTGGGCGACGTTCGACTGCTACGGGACGTTGATCGACTGGAACCGCGGGATTCGCGACGTACTCGCGGACGTGTTCGGCGACGAGGGCGCGGACGGGCGGCTGCAGCAGTACCACGCGATCGAACGGCGCCTCGAGCACGACGGAGGGCTGACCTATCGCCAGGTGTTGACCGACGCGCTGCGCGAGCTCGGCGCGCCGGACGATCGCGTCACGGCGCTCGCCGACTCGCTGCCGTCGTGGCCGCCGTTTCCCGAAGTGCCCGGGGCGCTGCGCGCGCTGCGCGAGCGCGGCTGGCGCCTCGCGATCCTCTCCAACACCGATCGCGACTACATCGACGCGTCCATGGCGCGGATCGGTGTGCCGTTCGATCTCGCGATCGTCGCGTCAGAGATTGGATCGTACAAGCCGGCGCACCGGCACTGGGAGACGTTCTTCGCGCACACCGGCGCCGGCCGCGATCGTCACGTGCACGTCGCCGCGAGCCTCTTTCACGACATCGCGCCGGCGGCGGATCTCGGCCTGCGGGCGGTCTGGATCAATCGTCTCGGTGAAGCGTCGCCGCTGCCGCGCGCCGCGGAGCTGACCGATCTCGCGCGGCTGCCCGGCGTGCTCGACGCGCTGGTGCGCTAGCTGCCGGCCGACGCGACGTTGGTCAGCTGGACGTCGAACACCAGCGCGGCATTCGGCGGGATCGTCTGATAGCCGGCCGAGCCGTACGCGAGCGAGGGCGGAACGATGACCCGGCGCGTGCCGCCGACCTTCATCCCGGTCACCCCCTGATCGAACCCCTTGATGATCTGGTTGGCGCCGACGACGAAGGAGAGCTGATTCTGGTCGAGCTGGGTACCCTTGTGATCGGCCGTGTTATCGACGTACAGCCACGCTCCGTAATTCACGGTCGCGGTGGTTCCGGCGGTCGCTTCCGCGCCGGTGCCGACCGTCAGGTCGGTCGTCGAAAACGCCACGTTGCTCTGATCCGGCGCGGTCGGGGTGGTGTTGGAGTTGCTGCCGAAGTCGCATCCCGCCGTGGCGACCAGGAGGAGCATGAGGGCGAGGCGTGACAGACGCGTAAAGGTCATGACCCCAAGTGTACGTCCGTCACGACCCGATCTTGAGCAACTCGATGTCGAAGACGAGCAAGCCCTGCGGTCGTCCGGGCATGCCCTCGTAGGCCAGCCGGGCGGGAATCCAGAACCGTCGTTTCTCCCCTTCGACCATCATCTGCACGCCCTCGGTCCAGCCGGGGATGACGGCATCGAGACCGAATGTGGCGGGTTCCCCCCTGGCCACCGAGCTGTCGAACATCTTGCCGTCGGTCGTCCAGCCCGTGTAGTGAACGGTGACCTCGGAGTTCGGCCGCGGGTGACGCGTGCCCGTGCCGGGTTGCAGCACTTTGTAGGCGAGGTTCGATGCCGTCCGCACCGCATCGGCGGGCGGCGCCGCGACGTCGGGCGGTGCGGGAATCGCGGGGGCCTCCGAAGGCGCCGGTGACGAACAGCCGGCCAGGATCGCGCACAGGAGGAGTGGGACGAACCGCATCCGTCAAATATACCGCCGTCGGTATAATTCGCGGCGTCATGCGTTCACTTCCGATCGTCGTTCTCATCATGGCGACCGCCATCGCCGCGGAACCGCAGTCTCCGCAGAATCCCTACGCCTCCACGTATCAACCGCCGCCGTCGCGGGCGACGGTCATCCGCAACGCCACGATCCTGACCGCGGCCGGTCCGGCGATTGAGGGCGGGTCGATCCTCCTTCAGAACGGCAAGGTCAGCGCCGTGGGCGCGACCGTGACGGAACCTGCCGACGCCGTCGTCATCGACGCGGCCGGCAAATGGGTCACGCCGGGCATCATCGACGACCATTCCCATCTCGGCGTGTACGCGGCGCCCGGGATCGAGTCGCAGCAGGACGGCAACGAAGCGACCAACCCGAACACCGCGGAAGTGTCGTCGGAGCACAGCATCTGGCCGCAGGATCCGCAGTTCGAGCTCGCGCTCGCCGGCGGCGTGACCGCGATGCACATCCTGCCGGGGTCGGCGAATCTCTTCGGCGGCCGCAGCGTGACGGTGAAGAACGTGCGCGCGCGGACGGCGGACGCGATGAAGTTTCCCGGCGCGCCGTACGGCCTCAAGATGGCGTGCGGCGAAAACCCGAAGCGCGTGTACGCCAACAAGGGCGGGCCGTCGACCGAGATGGGCAACGTCGCCGGCTACCGGAGGGCGTGGCAGTCGGCGACCGAGTACCGCGCGAACGTCCGGAAGTGGAGGGACGAAGGATCGGATCCCGCCAAGAAGCCAGCACGCAACCTCCAGCTCGAGACGCTGATGGGCGTGCTGGACGGGGACATCCGCATCCAGAATCACTGCTACCGCGCCGACGAGATGGCGACGATGATCGACATCTCGAAGGAATTCGGGTTCAAGATCGCGTCGTTCCACCACGCGGTCGAAGCCTACAAGGTGCGCGACCTGCTCGCCGCCAACAACATCTGCGCGAGCATGTGGGCGGACTGGTGGGGGTTCAAGCTCGAGGCGTACGACGGGATCCGCGCGAACATTGCGCTCGTGCACGAGGCGGGCGCGTGCGCGATCGTGCACTCCGACAGCGCCGACGGCATCCAGCGTCTCAACCAGGAAGCCGGCAAGGCGATCAGAGCGGGGGCCGACGCCGGCATCGTGATCTCGCGCGCCGACGCGGTGAAGTGGCTGACGATCAATCCCGCGAAGGCGATCGGCATCGACAAGATGACCGGCTCGCTCGAACCCGGCAAGAACGCCGACGTCGTGATCTGGTCGGGCGATCCGTTCAGCGTCTACGCGCACGCGGAGCGTGTGTTCATCGACGGCGTGCAGGTCTTCGACAGGAGTGATGCGGCGCGGGTGCCGCGCAGTGATTTCATGCTGGGGATCATGCCGCCGCCGGTCCCGGGTCCCGTGTCACGGGTCCCGGCTCCCGCGTCGTCGTCATCGGTCCCGAGTCCCGGGTCCCCAGTCCCGAGTCCCGCCTCGTCCGGACCCGTGATCGCCATCGCGAACGCCCGGATCCTGCCCGTGTCGGGCCCCGCAATCGAGCGTGGCACCATGGTGATCCGCGGAGGCAAGATCGCGGCGGTTGGCGCGGGCGTGCCGATTCCGGTTGGCGCGCGCGTGATCGACGGCGCGGGGAAGATCGTGACGCCCGGGCTGATCGACTCGGGCGTGCCGACGGGCATCGTCGAGATCCCGTTGTCGGCCGAGGGCACCGACGACGAGTCCACGACCGACGCGCGTGTGAGCGCGGCGTTCACCGTGGTGGACGCGTTCAACGGCAACTCCACGGTGATCCCGGTGACACGCGTCGACGGCGTTACGCGCGCGCTCGTCACGCCGGGAGGCACGGGCAACGTGTTCCTCGGGCAGGGCGCCGTGATGGATTTCAGCGGCGCGCAGGTGCCGGTGAGCGTCACGCGCGCGCCGGCGGCGATGGTGGCGGCGCTCGGCGAGGCCGGAGCGGGCTTCGCGGGAGGATCGCGATCGACGGCGATCCTGCGGCTGCGCGAGATCCTGGAAGACGCGCGGGACTTCGGCACGAACCGCACCGCGTTCAACGCGCGGAACCGCCGCGACTACGCGCGCGCCCGGCTCGATCTCGACGCGCTGCAGCCGGTGCTCAAGGGGCAAATCCCGCTCGCCGTGCAGGCCAACCGCGCAAGCGATCTGCTCGCGGCCGTCCGCCTCGCGAACGAGTTCAAGCTGCGGCTCGTGCTCGTCGGCGCGTCGGAAGGCTGGATGGTGGCGGACCAGCTCGCGCAGGCGCGCGTGCCGGTCGTCGTGAAGTCGCTGACCAGCATTCCGTCGTTCGACTCGCTCGGCGCGACGCTCGAGAACGCCGCGCGGCTGTCGCGCGCCGGCGTGACGGTTGTGCTCGCGTCGTTCGACACGCAGAATTCGCGCAACCTGCGGCACGATGCCGGCAACGCGGTCGCCAACGGCATGGATCGCGACGCCGCGCTCGCGTCCATCACGCTCGCCCCCGCGCGCCTGTGGGGCGTCGCCGATCGTGTCGGGTCGCTCGAGGTCGGCAAGGACGCCGACGTGGTGATCTGGTCCGGCGATCCATTCGAACTCTCGACCGGCGCCGACGCGGTGTTCATCAAGGGTGTCGAGATCCCGAAGGATACGCGCCAGCGCGCGCTGCTAGAGAGGTACCGCACCTTGCGGTGAGACTTCGCGCCCTTGTGCGAGCGGAACGGAGCGAGCCTAAGCGAGGCGCCGGAGGGGACCGCCGCGCAGCGGCGGCGCCGAGCGCCAAAAAAGAAGGGGCCAACGGAGGGCCCTCGCACATCAGTGGGACCGCTTGCCGGACCTCGAAGGGTCCGCGCCTGGGCGGCTAACGGTGCGGTGGCACTCCGCCGGCCCCTGTCCTGTGCCCGGCGGCTGCTCCACGAATCGCCTCCTTCTATGGTGAGGCTTTGTACTGAGACACTGCGCCTCCGTTACAGCGATGTCAAGCGCCAATCGACGGCACGCGCAGATCGGGGAAACGACCGAATCGCCCCGGGCCATCAGAAACCGACGAGCGCGAAGAGGCCGGCGCCGGCGATGCCGCCGATGACGGGCGCGATCACCGGAATCCACGCGTAGCTCCAGTCGGACGATCCCTTTCCTGGAATCGGCAGCAACGCGTGCGCGAGGCGCGGACCGAGATCGCGCGCCGGATTGAGCGCGTAGCCGGTGGGTCCGCCGAGTGACAGGCCGATGCCGAGGATCAGCACGCCGACGAGCAGCGGCTGCAGGCCGCGGCTGAAGACCAGCGACAGATCGATGTCTCCGGGCTTCGTCCATCCTTGCGCGTTCGCGGCGATCGCGAGCACGCCGAAGAGCAGCATCGCCGTGCCGATCACTTCGCAGATGACGTTCCCGGCGGTGCTGCGAATCGCCGGACCGGTCGAGAACACGCCGAGCTTCGACGCCGGATCGGCCGTCGCTCCCCAGTGTGGGAGGTACGCGAGCCACACGAGCACGGCGCCGATGAACCCGCCGGCTATCTGCGCGGCGATGTAACCGGGCACCTGGGCCCACGGAAAGCTGCCGATCGTCGCGAGCGCGATCGTCACGGCCGGGTTCAGGTGCGCGCCGCTGATCCGTCCGACGGCGTACACGGCGAGCGCGACCGCCACGCCCCATCCCATCGTGATCACGATCCATCCGCCGTTGTTGCCCTTCGTCCGCGCGAGCACGACGTTGGCGACGACGCCGTCGCCGAGGAGGACGAGCATCATGGTCCCGATCGCTTCGGCGAGGAGAGTCTGCATGCGCGCGGAGTATATACCGCGCCGCCTGTCCGGCCCCGGCAGGATGAGCCGCTCAGAGGCGCGATCGCGCCTTCCTGATCGGATCGACATCATGCAGACCCGTTTTCTCGTTCGTGTCGTGGTCGCGGTCACCTTGCTCGCAGGTGGCGGCGCCGGCCTCGCATACGCGCAGCCCGACCCGCCCCGTGTCTCGATCGCCGGCGGCGTCGGCATGGCGAAGCAAACGTACGGCGAGCTGACGTTCGACAGTTCGCCCGCCTGGGACGTGTCCGTGCGCGTCCGCACGGCCCGCCACCTCGCGATTGAAGGTCTGTTCGATCAGTGGCGCCAGGCGGAGCACAGCGTGCATCTCGACCAGTTGCTCACCGGGCCGAACGGTCCGCTCGGCCGCGTCGCGCGGATCGACGAACGGCGCACGTATCGCATGGGGACGCTCGGCATCAACGTGCTTGCCATTGGCAACTCGGGGCGCGTCACGGTGGCCGGCGGCGGCGGCGTCGGATTCATGGCCTACGACCGCACCTTCTCACAGGGGGGCAGCGGCTGCGAGCCGAGCGTCGCGTCCGCGTGTGTTGGGTACTCGAACTCGTTTTCGAGCAGCAGCCTCACCGCGCAGGGGACCGGCGCGCTCGACGTCGCGGTCGTCCGCCACATCGCGATCGTCGGCCGCTACGATTTGATCGTGCCGGTCCAGGAGCCCGGCTTCCTGCACCACACGCTCACCGCGGGCGTGCGTGTCGCGTTCCCGTAGTCTTTCGCGCTCCACCGGCATTACGGCTGTGTTGGCGGCTCGCGATCGCGGCCGGGCCGGTGCGCGGAGCCCGCACACCGGGCGCGCTCCGCGTCGATCGGGCGGGCGGCGTGACGAAATGACTGGTGCGCCGGCGTTACGGTGCTGTGCTACGCTACCCGGGTCAGAGTTGGACGAACTGCCCGCCTCCTTGTCAGAGCTCCGAGCCTTCCGCCCAATCCGCATGTGTACGACCGGACGCTGACGATCCGGTTATCGATCCCGTTTACGCGGGTCAGGAGAGAGACGCAGATGGCGCGGAAGTTGTACGTCGGGAACCTGCCGTTTTCGGCTGGCGAGGCCGAGCTTCAGGAGCTCTTCGCGCAGGCCGGAGCGGTCGATTCGGTCAAGGTGATGCGCGACATGGCGACGGGCCGTGCGCGCGGGTTCGCGTTCGTCGAGATGGCGACCGACGACGAGGCACAGAAGGCGATCGACAAGTTCCACAACTACGAGTTCGGTGGACGCAATCTCACCGTCAACGAAGCGCGGCCCAGGCCTGAACGTTCGGGCGGCTTCGGTGGCGGCGGCGGCTACGGCGGTGGTGGCGGCTACGGCGGCGGTGGCGGCCGTGGTGGCGGCGGCTACGGCGGCGGCGGTGGCGGCTACGGCGGTGGCGGCGGCAAGGGCGGCCGACGCGAACCGCGCTGGTAAGACCTCAGACCTGGCGCCGGAGCGCGTGCTCCGGCGCCTCCCAACCCTTCCGGCGGCGGCGCGCATCTAAGCGCGTATGCAGGACCTCCGGTTCGCGCTCCGCTCGCTGCGCACCCAGCCGCTCTTCACGCTCGTCGCCGTTCTCACGCTGACGCTCGGCATCGGCGCCAACACCGCGATCTTCAGCGTCGTCTTTCAGATCCTCCTGCGGCCCCTGCCGTTCCCCGAGCCCGGCCGGCTCGTCTTCGTGTGGAACGTGTACGGCAAGGGCGGCCCCGACCTCGCGGATGTGTCGATCCCCGATTACCTCGACCGCCGCGCGCAGGCGCCGGCGATCGAGGACGCCACGCTGTTCACGAGGCGCGACGCGACGCTGATGGCCGGCGAGACGCCCGATCAGATCGGCGCGCTCGAGGTGACGCCTTCGTTCTTCTCGACGCTCGGCCGCGGCCCGGCGCTCGGGCGCGCGTTCGTCGACGCCGACGCCGTTGCCGGGGCCGACACCGCCGTCATCCTCACGCATGCGCTCTGGACGTCGCGCTTCGCCTCCGATCCCGCGATCGTCGGCCGGCGCATCCGCGTGAACGGCGCGCCGCGTGAAGTCGTGGGCGTCCTCGCGGCCGACTTCGAGCTGCCGCGGCGCGACGTCGAGATCCTGATGCCGTTTGCGTTCTCGCCGGCGCAGATGTCGGATCAGGAGCGCGGCAACGAGTTCAGCGAGATGATCGCGCGGCTGCGGCCGGGCGCCGCCATTCCACAGCTGAACGCGCAGATGTCCGCGATCGTCACGCGGCTGATCGATCGCCTTCCTGCGCGCGCCGGCTTCATGCGCACCAGCAAGTTCGGCGGCGTGGCCGTCGACATGCGCGAACAGGTCACCGGCCGGACGGCGGCGTCGCTGTATCTCCTCCAGGGCGGCGTGCTGCTCGTGCTGTTCATCGCGTGCGCGAACGTCGCCAACCTCCTGCTGATGCGCGCGAGCGGCCGCCGGCGCGAGCTCGCCCTGCGCACCACACTCGGCGCGTCGGCCGCGCGGATCCTGCGGCAGCTGCTCGTCGAAGGCGCGGTCCTCTCCGCGCTCGGCACCGCCGCCGGGCTCGCCGTCGCCGCGCTGGCGTCCTCGGCGCTCCGCGCACTGCTCGCGGACCAGATGCCCCGAGCGCTTGGCGCGCCGCTCGACCCCGCCGTGCTCGTCTTCACGATCGCGGTCGCGTTGCTGACGACCGCCGTGTTCGGGATCGTTCCGGCGGTACCAATCCTTCGCGGCCGCGTGGCGACGCCGCTGAAGGAGGACGGCACGCGCGGATCCGCGAGCCGTCGCACGGGACGCCTGCGCCTGGCGCTCGCGGTCGCCGAGCTCGCGCTGGCCGTCGTGCTCCTGGCCGGCGCAGGCCTGCTGCTCAAGAGTTTCGTGCGAATCACGCACGTCGATCCGGGGTTCACGGCCGATGGCGTGGTGACGGCGCAGCTGACGCTGCCGTCCACGCGCTATCCGACGCCTGTCGAGGCGCGCGCGTTCTGGACGACGCTGCTCGAACGCGTGCGTACGGTTCCCGGCGTCACGGCGGCGGGGCTCGTGGGCACGCTGCCATTCGGCGGGGAGAGCAGCGCCGGCACCTACACGATCGTCGGCCGTCCCGTACCGCCAGGCGACACGCTGCCGCACGCGTTGAACGACCGCGTCTCGAGCGGCTACTTCAGCGCGATGGCAATTCCGCTCGTCGACGGGCGCGCCTTCGACGGTCGTGACTCGGTGGACGCACCGCGCGTGGTGATGGTCGATCGTCTGTTCGCGGAGCGGCGGTTCCCAGGTGAGAGTCCCATCGGCCACCAGGTGAACTTCGGCAGCCCGCGCAACTACACGATCGTCGGCGTCGTCGGTACCGTCAACGCGTCGGATCTGGCGAAGCCCGTTCCGGAAGAGCGCATCTATTTCAACGCGGAGCAATTGACGCCCCGATCGATGACCCTGGTCGTGAGGAGCGGACTGCCGGCCGCGTCGCTGGCCCCCTCGCTTCGCGAGATCGTGCGGGCGATGGATCCCGAGCAGCCGATCGCGCGGATGCGGACGATGCCCCAGTGGGTGTCGCGTTCGCTCGACACGCGCCGCGCGCCGATGACGCTCATCGTTCTTTTCGGCGCCGTCGCGCTCGCGTTGTCGGCGGTCGGCATCTACGGCGTGCTCGCGTTCGGCGTGGCGCAGCGCGCCCGCGAATTCGGCATCCGCCAGGCGCTCGGCGCCGACCGGCGCTCGATTCTGACGATGGTGCTGCGGCACGGCCTGCAGACCGCCGCGGCCGGCGTCGCCGCAGGACTGGCCGGTGCGCTCCTGCTGGCGCGCTCACTGCGCTCGATGCTGTTCGGCGTGACGCCGCACGACCCCGCCGTGCTCGCCGCGGTGGCGGGTCTGCTGTTCGTGGTCGCGCTCGTCGCGTGCTACATCCCCGCCCGCCGCGCGACGCGCGTCGACCCCGCCGCAGCGCTGAGAACCTGACGCGAACGCGACCGGTTACTTGCTGAATTCGATCGTCAGCTCCGGATCGAGGCTGACCTTGATCCCCTTGACGCCGTGCAGCGCCGCCTTCGCGCCGCCCACCGAGCTGGCCTTCCGCATCTTCTGCAGCGACGCCCGATCGGCGAGCACCTGATCGACATCCACGCTCAGCAGCGTGACCGTGCCGTCGTTCACGTAGGGGACGTTCGTCTTGACGAGGTGTCCGACCTGAATCGCGAACACGACCTTCATTTCTGCGAACGCGGCCGCTTCCATGTCCGGATTCTCCTCGGTCTGGAGGTTGCCGAGCGACGCGTCGCTGTCATTCTTGATCGTGAGCAGCGAGTGGCCGTTGGGCAGCTTCGTGAACGTGAAGTCCACCAGCGTGTTCGGCGTCACACCGATTTCCGCGCCGGCCGGCGTGTCCAACTCGCTGAGGGTCAGCGTACGGATGTCCTTGAACGCGTACACGGCCTTGATTCCCTTCCGCTCGGGCGTGTCGATCTTGTCGGCTGACACGAAGGTGACGCCGCTCCCCAACTTGTTCACGGCCGCCCTGGCCTCGTCGGCGGAAAACAGATCGCTCAAGTCCGCCTTGTCCTTGTCGCCCGCGTCGGCGGCGAGCGACTGGAGCGCCGCCAGCCTCTTCACGGTCATCGTCGTCGTCTGCTCGAGTGTCCCGCTGCCGTCGGGATTGAGCTTCACGAGCGTGGAGGTCTGAAAGCATCCGGCGAGGAGGGGCGCGGCCACCACAATGAACGCGGCGGCCAATTGTCGAGGGCGCATGGCTTTCTCCTGAAAGGGAGCGTACCCGTAAGGCGCAAACGACCGTCGATCCGGATCAGGGGACCGTGATGCTGATTTCGGCGCCGAAGAGCATTGTCCGATCGTTGTCGCGCGCGGCCCACTTCGTCAGCGTCGCGACGCTCTTGTCGACGCGTCCGTTGAACGCCATGCGGCCGTTCACGACGACCGTGACGTTGCGATCGAAGTCGAACTGCTCCGGCGACAGCAGCAGCGTGAACGCCTTCACGCCGCGGCTCTTGACGGTGACGGTGTTGCCCGTGCGCGTGAGATCCACGCGCCCCGACTTGCCGTTGTGGAAGATCGGGGCGTTCCCCGACAGATTCAGGTCGGGCAGATCCTTCGCGTCGGTCGGCGTCGAGCCGAGGCTGTCGATCACGAGCCAGTGCGAGCGGTTCCATGTCTTCGTGTCCGAGACTTCCCAGGTCAGCGTGTCGGGGAGCGGCGCGCGCGGGTGCGCACGCGTGAAGCTCTCGAATGCGTCCTTGACCTCGGGCCACCAGCTCGTGTCGTGTCCGGCTTCCGGCCGCGGCACGTACGTGATCCGCACGCCGCCCTGGTTCAGGTGCGCGATCGACGGCTCGACGACGCTGATCGGATACAGGGGGTCGCGGCCGCCGTTCACGATGAAGAACGGTTTGTTGCGCAGGTTGTTGAGGAACATCGGGCTCCGCAGATCCAGATCGGGGCTGCGGAGCACCAGGTAGTAGCCGTTGAGCGGCAGGAAGCCGGCATACGGCGTCGTGTCGTGCGTCGCGACGTAATAGAGTCCGGTCCCGCCGTCAGAGACGCCGGAGACGAACACGCGGTTCTCGTCGACGTTGTAGTCCCGCTTGATGTCGTCGAGGATGGCGCGAAAGCTGGCGACCTGCTGGTCGCTCCACCACGGCGCCGCGCTCCAGCCGGCCGGCATCACGTAGATCTGGTCGTCGCCGGGAAGCCGGACGCTGCCGTCGCCCCGCAGCGAGTCATCGTCGCGCATGACCCCGCCGTGGAGCTGGAACCGCACCTGCCAGCGCCGGGCGGGATCGTAGCCGGCCGGCACGACGAGCCAGTAGGGGTAGGCGCCGTGACGTTTCTTGAGCGCGCCGGTCGGGACGTCCCTGGCGTAGGCGCGCCCCTGCTTCAAGCGCGCGTACTCGGCCTCGAACGGAGTGGGGTGCTCAGGTGCTCGGGGTGCGAGGGGTGCTTGGGGTGCTTCGGGTGCGAAGGGTGCGAGGGGTGCTTGGGGTGCGAAGGGTGCTTGAGGTGCTTGGGGTGCGAAGGGTGCTTGAGGTGCGAGAGGTGCGGAGGCCAGAAGCGCGGCTGCGCAAAGAACTTTCAGCGATTGCACTCTAGCACCTTAGCACCGGGCACCTCGAGCACCTCGAGCACCTCGAGCACCTCGAGCACCTCGAGCACCTCGAGCACCTCGAGCACCTCGAGCACCTCGAGCACCTCGAGCACCTCGAGCACCTCGAGCACCTCGAGCA
>Ga0066903_100002855_pt1 | contig 13789 bp, 12 predicted proteins | sample PanSoiMetaGPlot1_FD_67491 | JGI IMG/M metagenome (GOLD analysis project Ga0066903, IMG submission 67491) | Tropical forest soil microbial communities from Panama analyzed to predict greenhouse gas emissions - Panama Soil - Plot 1 (version 2) | ecosystem: Environmental > Terrestrial > Soil >... | reverse complement strand
CGACGACCCACTTTACCTTGCTCGCGTCGAAGCCGGCGGCCTTGGCGTAGGCCGGGAACATGTCGACTGTTGCTCCACCTGCCGGATTGGCGATCGAAGCTCCTTCCAGATCCTTGGGCTGCTTGATGCCGGAATCCTCGCGGCAGAACACCGCCTGCGGCGGCTTGGCATACACAATCGAAACCAGCTTGACCGGAATTTGATCGTTGCCGCGCGCTAGCACGAGCGAACCGGCGTCAGCAAAACCCACGATTGCATTATTGGCGCCAACCTGCCGGATGGCATCGACCGAACCCTGGCCGCGGACAACCTTCACATCCAGATCGGCGTCCCTGTAATAGCCCTTTTCGATGGCGACGAAGAAATAGGCGTGGCGGCCGTTGTAGCCGAAGTCGGTGATCAGCGTGACGTTGTCCAACGCCCGCGCACGCTCAGATATTAGCAAAAGAGCAACAAGCGCGACCGCCCAGCAGACAATCGTGCGCTTGTCGAGCCTGTACATGTGAAACCTCTCTGCCCAACGACGGCATCAGTATACAAACGCGGGTCTGTTTTGGTATACAGAATTACTTGGCGACCGCGCAATCAAGGCAAAACCATCACAAGCGTCGCAAGAATGACGGCTCGCAATCAGTGATCGATCTCATGTTACATGCAGCACAGCAAAGCAGTGAGTTCTGGAGCGAATCCTGGGACGCTTCGGATCCGCGCGCGGCGCGGCACCCGATCCGCAGGGGCGCGTATACCGGTTATACGGCGGGCATCGCGCCGGGCTTTGTACAAGCCAATATCTGCATCCTTCCTGTCAAGTGGGCCGAAGATTTTCTCCTTTATTGTCAGCGCAATCCCAGGCCGTGCCCGTTGCTCGCCCGCTCCGACGTCGGCGACCCTCGCCTGCCGACGCTTTCCGATGATCTCGACATCCGCACCGATGTCCCGCGTTATCACATCTTCCGCGACGGAGTATTCGTCGAAGAAGTGACGGATATTCGCTCTTACTGGCGTTCCGAGCTCGTGACCTTCGCGCTCGGTTGCTCGTTTTCGTTCGAGGTGGCACTACAGGAGGCTGGCGTGCGGCTTAAATTCCTCGAGCGCAACAACGTCGCGGCGGTGTACGTGACCAATGTCGACACCATCCCGGCGGGGCCGTTCAAAGGCCCGCTGGTGGTGACCATGAGGGCTTTCACGCCTGCCGATGCCATCCGTGCCGTTCAGATCACGTCACGCTTCCCCAACGTTCACGGCGCTCCGGTCCATCTTGGAAACCCTAAGAGCATCGGTGTGGATTTGAGCCGGCGCTACCTGGATGTCGGTGACCCAGAGGTCGCTGATGATGAGCTGCCAGTGTTCTGGGCCTGTGGACTCACTCCGCAACTTGCCGTGAAGAATGCGAAGCCGCCGCTGTGCATCACCCATGCGCCATCCTCCATGTTGATCACGGATGTGCGGAACGCCTCTCTTGCCATTCTCTAGCAACAATGCCCGCGATTTCGAACTGCCCGGACGCTCCGAGGCGTTGGGTATGCGGGTCATCCTGACCGCGCTCGACGTGCTGCGTCGCGACGGTAATGCGATGGACGCCGCGGTCGCGGCCATCGCGCTGCTTGGCGTCGTCGAAGCGCCGCAAACCGGCATTGGTGGCGATTGCTCCGTGCTGTACATGCCTCGCGGCGAGGGAGAGATCATCGCTCTCAACGGTTCGGGGTGGGCGCCGGCAGCGGCAAGTCTCGATCGCTGTCTTGCCTGCGGCATGACGTCGATTTCGCCCGAGAGCGCCGATGCAGTAGTGCCGGGAGCTGTCGGATCATGGGCTAGGTTAATCGCCGATCACGGAACGATGAAACTCGCGGACTTGCTTCAACCCGCTATCGCTTTAGCTGAGGGCGGCTACCCAGTGTCCGAACGGGTTGCGCGCGATTGGGCGCGGCAGTTCGAGAAGCTGCGTAAGAAGGCGACCGCGACCAGTATTTTCTTGCCGGATGGCGCAGCTCCGCGGCCGGGCGATATCCATCGCCAGCCGGCGCTTGCCGCTGCGCTACGCAGCATCGCCAACGATGGACCGGCAGCCTTCTATGAGGGCTGGATCGCGCGTGAGATGGTCGATGCGTTGCGTGCAGCTGGCGGCTGCCACGCGTTGGAAGATTTTTCCGCCTACGCCCCGGAATATGTGACGCCGATCGGAACGAGCTACCGCGGTTATGAAGTTTGGGAATGTCCGCCGAACGGCCAGGGCCGCGTCCCGCTCCTCATGTTGAAGGCGCTCGAAGGCTTCGATCTATCCAAATGGTCGCCGCTTTCGGTCGAACGCTGGCATGCGCTGATCGAGATCGCCCGGCACGCTTACGCCGATCGCGATTGCTTCATCGGCGATCCGCGCACCGACCGTATCTCGGTCAAGAACCTGCTGTCGGACGAGCGTTCTACGAATCTGCGCGAAAGCGTATCTATGGAACGGCGCATGGAGGGTCTTGCCCCCTTCCCCATCCCAGATCATCGCGACACAGTTTTTCTCGCTGTCGTTGATTCCGATCGCAACACTGTCGCGTTCATCAACTCGATCTTCGATGATTTCGGATCCGGCATCGTTAGCCCGGCTGCCGGGGTCATCTTCCACAACCGCGGTTCCGGCTTCGTGCTCCAGCGAGGTCATCCCAATGCGATCGCCGGACGCAAGCGCCCGTTGAACACCATCATCCCGGCGATGGTCACGCAAAACGGAAAATCCGTGATGCCGTTCGGTGTGACCGGCGGCCAGTTTCAGCCCTTTGGTCAGGTTGCGGTCGTGACCAATGTCATCGACTACACGATGGGAATTCGGGCGGCTATCGACGCACCGCGAATTTTCGGGTTCGGCGACACCGTCCAGGTCGAGGGTATCGTGCCGGCGGCCGTCGTGAGCGGGCTTTCCGCCTTGGGCCACCATGTGGTGCGCGCCGAGACCCACTTAGGACGGCACAAGCGATCTGGATCGATTGGGAAGCAGGCGTACTTCGCGGCGGCGCGGATGGCCGTCGCGACGGCATAGCGGCTGGGTGGTGAGACGATGCTGACTTCAGCAGGCTTCCGTCTATTCGTGAATCCGCGCGCCGCACGTGCCGCACCTTATGACTCGGACGACCGCGCAGCGATCCTCAGTCTGGCGGCCCTCGCCGAAGCCAAACGCGACATCATGTCATGGCCTGGCTACAAGCCGACGCCACTGCATCTCCTCCCGAACCTGGCCGTGCGCGCCGGCGTCGACGCGATTCTGTACAAGGACGAAGCCGAACGTTTCGGCCTCGGTAGCTTCAAGGCACTCGGAGGCGCCTACGCGGTATTCAAGCTGCTGCGGAAGAAGATCCAAGAGCAGAAAAACGTCATCCCACGGACCCTCGACCTGACATCGGGCCATTACGCCGATCTCACCTCTCGCATCACGGTAACGTGCGCGACCGACGGCAATCACGGTCGTTCGGTCGCGTGGGGAGCACGCGCCTTCGGCTGCCGATGCGTGATCTATATTCCGGAAACCGTCAGCGCAGGTCGCTGCCAAGCAATCGCTGCCTATGGCGCCGAGATCAGACGCTTCCCCGGGACCTATGACGACGGCGTTCGGCGGGTCGCCACGGATGCCGCGGCGCAGGGCTGGACCGTAGTTTCCGATACGTCTTACGAGGGTTATACCGACGTCCCGCGTGACGTGATGCAGGGTTACAGCCTGATGGTCGAGGAAGCGATGCGGCAGACAGCAGCCGTGCCTTCCCATGTTTTCGTCCAGGGTGGCGTTGGGGGTTTGGCAGCGAGCGTGTGTTCATATCTTTGGGAACGATATGGCACCGCGCGCCCTCGGTTCGTGGTCGTCGAGCCGGAGAAGGCGGACTGCTTCTACCGGAGCGCTATGGCGGGTCGTCCGACACCGGCACAGGGCGCACTCGACACGATTATGGCAGGCCTCGCCTGCGGCGAGGTCTCGCCACTGGCGTGGCGGGTTCTTGAGACAGGCGCCGACACGTTCATGACGATCGACGATGAAGCTGCAATCGATTGCATGCGGCTCTTGGCCGATGGCCGCTTCGGCGACGAGGCTGTTGTGGCAGGAGAATCGGCAGTGGCGGGACTTGCCGGCCTGCTGATGGCGAGTGCCGATGCCGATGCGCGCATTCGCCTCGATCTGCGCCGTGATAGTCGCGTCCTGGCGTTCGGCACCGAAGGAGCCACGGATCCGGAGGTTTACTGCAGCATCGTCGGTCGTCGACCCCATGAGGTCCTCGCTCAGCGGGGCACAAGATGAGCAGCCTTGCTGATGTCGTTTGTCGCGACATCGATGCAGCGCGCGACGAACTGATCGAGCTGTGTAGTCGGCTCGTGGCGGCGGTGAGCGTCAATCCGCCGGGTCGCACCGCCGAGGCAGCCGAGGTCGTGCACGCCTACCTGTCCGACCACGGCATCGCGACTGAGACAGTCACGGCCGACGGTGAGGCTCCGAACATTATTGGCCGCATCGAGGGCGGTGCCGGCGGGCGCCATGTCGTCTTCAATGCACACATGGACACCATGGAAGCCGGCGACGAGGCGGCGTGGACAGTTCCCATCACGCGTCTTACGCGCCGTGATGGTCGCCTCTATGGGCTTGGTGTGGGCAACATGAAAGGAGCGCTGGCCGCCATGTGCCTCGCGACAGCCATTCTCAAGCAGCACAACAATGCGTGGGAAGGACGTTTGACGATGACCGCCGTCTCCGATGAGGTCATGTTCGGAGAACGCGGCACTGTCTTCCTACTGCGCGAGCGCCCAGACGTCGCCGGCGACTTTCTCATCAGCGGCGAAGGCCCGGGATTCATGCACCTGGCCGTCGCCGAGAAGGGCTTGCTCTGGCTTGACGTGGAGGCCCGCTCTCCCGGCGGCCATGCTTCGCGGGCGCTGCGCGGAGAGACCGCAGCAATGAAGCTCGCCGCCTTCTTGGCGCGCATCGACGCGATGAACGAGATGTACGCGACCTTGCCTCACGAGCTTACCGGAGTGAGCGGCGGTGAGGGAAATCTGGGGCTGCGGCTCTCGCTGAATGCGGGGACTCTGCTCGCGGGCACGGTGCGCAGCCAGGTAGCATCGCGCGCACAGGCGCAGATCGATATCCGGCTGCCGCCCGGCATCAGCGCGCAGGCATGTGAGAGGATGATCTGTAAGCAGACGGACGGCGACGACATCAGCGTCACCGTTGTCAAGGCGTGGGATGCCAATTGGACCGCGCTCGACAACCCATTGGTGGTCGAGCTGGCGACTGCCACGAGCGCGGTGCGCGGCACTACGCCACCTTTCGTGGTACGCTTGCCGGGCAGCGATGCCCGCCGCTGGCGCGATCTCGGCGTCCCGGCGGTCTGTTATGGTCCGCAGCCAACGCTGTCGGCTGGCATCGACGACAACGTGAACGAGCAGGACATCGTCGACTGTGCCAAAATTTATGCGCGGACTACGCTTGCGCTGATGCACCGCTGAGACAACCGCTGCGGCTACATTGTTGCCTGTACCATGAGAGACAATGCGCGGACACCCGCCCGCGTCGTCTTAAAGATCGGCACGTCGGCCCCTTCAAGATCCGCAGTCCAGCGCTGCTGCGCCTCTCCACCGTAGATCACGAGCGCGACCGGCTTGTCGTAAGCGCGGCGCAGTTGCCGCAACAGCTCGCCGAACTCTGGGAAATCGGCGTTGCCCGGCGCGAGCAGGGTGCACAGGATGAGGTCGACATTTGGATCCGCAAACAACGCGGTGAGGCCGACTTCGTGCGCTTCACGTGGTCCTTTGATGTCGATGCTGACCCAGAAGTCAAACGGATTGCCTGGCTCGAGCCAATCCGGAAGGATCGTGCGCATGGCGGCAAGGGTCGCGGGCTCGAACGCCCCGAGTTCCAGGCCGCTCTCAACGAGGAGATCGGTGGCGATCACGCCGAGCGCGCCACTCGTTGTCGCAACCCCTACACGCTTGCCACGCGGCCTCGGCAGCATGACCAGCGCGCGCAGCGCGTTGAGGAAGTCATCTTCATCCTCAGCGCGCGCGATGCCGTATTGTCGCAGTGCGCCGTCGAGGATGTCGTTATCGGATGCGAGTGACCCAGTATGGGAGGCGGATGCCTTTGCGCCGTCCCTGGTGCGACCGGGCTTGAGGACGACGATGGGCTTCGATTTACGCACCTCGCGCGCCTTGTCGAAGAAGGCGCGCGGATTGCGGATACTCTCGATGTAAAGGCCGATGACCTTAGTGGCTGGATCATCCGCGACAAAGTTCAAGAAATCGAGCTCATCGACATCGACCTTATTGCCGACATCGATGCTCTTGCCGACCGGTAGGCGCTGGGTCGCGCCGGTCATGACGTGCAGCATGACGGCGCCAGTGAAGATCCCGGTCTGGGTAAAAAATGACACACCCCCGGACTGCCAGCGGGGAAAATTGACGAAGCTTCCCATCATGCCGACCTCGGCGTTGACCATGCCGATCGTATTGGGGCCGGCGAGAAGCAATCCGGACGTGTGCGCGATGTCATACAAACACTCCTCCGCGACGCGGCCTTTTTGACTCGCTTCCGAGAAACCTGCAGTGATGATACAGGCCGCCCGCGCACCAGCGGCGACGCATTGCTTGACCGCGTCTTCCACGTGCTGTTGCGGCAGCACGATATAGACCAGATCGACTTTTTCGGGCACCTCGGCGAGCGTGGGATAGGCGGTCCTGCCCATGATCTCCGCAGCGGTACGGTTGATCGGATAAAGCGGGCCTTGGAAGTCACCCTTGACGAGGTTGTCGAACAGGACACCGCCCGATTTCATCGGGTTGGCTGAGGCACCGATCACCGCGATGGACCGCGGCGCGATCAGCGGCGTGATGTCTCGCATTGGTTATTCTCCTAGGAACGAAGGACGATGAGCGCGTCGAGCGCGAGCACATCGTTCTCGGTGACAGCGAGAGGATTGATCTCGATCTCGGATATATCGCGCGCAACCGAGGGCTGTTGCGACAGGTCGGAGAGGCGTCGCACTACGTCGACGACGGCTCGGCGGTCGGGCGGCGCGCGCCCGCGCGCACCCGAAAGAAGCTGCATGGCCGGCCGCTCGCTCAGAAGCGCTTCGATGTCCTCGTCGCGCAGCGGCGCCAGCCGGAACGAGACCTGTCGTAACGTCTCGACATAGATACCGCCCAGACCAAACATGATGGCGGGACCAAAGTGAGGATCGTTGCGTAGCGCAAGGATCCATTCTGGCTGCGCCGGTCGATAGGCCTCAATCAGGAATCCGTCGAGCGCGATGTCCGGCCGATAGGCTGCGACGCTGGCCGCGATCGTGCGACAGGCCATTTCTGCGGCGGTGGGCGAGTCAACTGGAAACATCACCGCGCCGGCCTCGGTCTTGTGGGTCAACTGATGCGCGACCGCCTTGACGACAACCGGTGCACCGATCTCGCGGACCACGCCGGACGCCTCTTCGGGGGTCGGGACGACACGCCCCGGCGGCACTGGAATGCCTTGCGCGCGCAGGAACGCCTTGGCCTCAGGCTCGGAGAGGACGTTGCGGTGCTGCGCACGGGCGGCCGCGATTAGCATCGAAAGGTCACCGGACGCTTGCGTCAGCATTTCAGCGCCATGCGTCCCGCATGCCCGGATCAATGGTCGACACGCAAGACCACCTTGCCGAACTGCTTTCCCGACTCGAGATAGCGATGCGCATCTGCTGCTTCCTGCAGCCGGAATATCCGATCAATCACGGCCTTCAACTTTCCGCTGCCCAGCAGCGGCATCATCACTTCAAGATTGTGTTTGGTGGCGCTGTTCGAGCCAACGATTTGCAGCTCCTTATGGAAAATGTAATTCACCGGGACTCTGCAATCGTAGGACTTCGTCCCGCCGACGGTCACGACCCTGCCGCCACGGGTGAGGCAGCGGATCGATTTTTCCAAGAAATCGCCGCCAACGTGCTCGACCACGAGGTCGACGCCGCGTTTCTTAGTCCGCTTGAGAAGTTCGTCGACGAAGTCAACACTGTTGTAGTTGATCACTTCGTCGGCGCCGAGCTCCTTGGCGCGCTCGAGTTTCCAGTCCGCGCTCGACGTCGTGTAGACGTAAGCTCCCGCGAGCTTACAGATCTGGATGGCGGCCATGCTCACCCCTGAGCTCGCGGAATTCACCAGCACAGTCTCGCCGGCGCGCACATTGCCGCGATCAATCAGCATGTGCCACGCCGTCCCAAAGGCATTCGGAAAGGCTGCCGCTTGCTCGAACGTCACGGTATAGGGCAGTGGGATCAAGTGGTTGGCGGGCAACTTGACGTACTCCGCATAAGCCCCGTGCTCGTGCGCGCCGAGATAGCGGTAATCGCTTGCACAACGGTTGTGATGGCCGGCCATGCACTGCTCGCAGCGCCCGCATGGAAGGATCCACCAGCTGGTCACGCGCGTTCCCATCGGAAGATCGCATGCTGTCTCCGGTCCGAGCGCAACGAGCTCACCGCCAAAATCCCCACCGAGGATATGCGGAAACTTTCCCTTGTTCGGCTTGTAGCGCCCCGCGCGCGCCATCAGGTCGTAGCCATTGAGGCTCACCGCATGGACCTTGACCAGCGCCTCACCTCGTTCGAGCTTCGGCACCCGGAAGTCGGTATATTTGAGAACGTCAGCGTCGCCATATTGCTCAAAAATTACGGCCTTCATCTGCGTTGGGACCAATTTCACCTCCACGGAATATCGCTGCCGGCCTAACTAGCTTTCACACTGATCTGCTGAGCAGCAAGAATCTTGCCGCGCCAGTGGGCACCAGCGGTGGTCGGCGGGTAACGCGACGGATTCCCCGCGCCCCTGCAGCTTTCGAGGCAACGCACCTCGACGTCGTGATCCGGCACGAAGAAGTAGGCGACCGACATGCGATCTACGCCGCGCCGGACTTCCTCGGGAGGGTTGACCACCCGATGAACGGTGGAAACCCACTTATCGTTGGTCCAACGCATCAGAAGATCGCCGTTAATGATGAAGCCCTCATCGATGAGCGGCACGTCCGTCCAGTCGCCGCCGCGGCGCAGGACCTGAAGTCCGCCGGGCGCATTCTCACCTTTGAGGATGGTAAATGCGCCATAGTCCGAGTGGGCACCCGCGCGCAGTTGCCCCGCTTCGGGAGGCCGGTCCTGCGCGGGGTAGTAGTTGATGCGCATGTTGGTGACGTGGCGTCTGCTGCTCTGGATGAAGAACTCCTCGTCGAGAGCGAGCGCAAGGGCGAAGATGCGCATGACCCGCGCCAACAGCACTTCCATGGCGCGCCAATAGTCGCTCACTGCGCGACGGAATTGCGGCAAGCCCTCGGGCCACAGATTCAGATGGGCATGAACTGGCCCGAAGCCCTCGGTCCAGTAGGGGTCGTTGTCGGTTTCCAGTGGTCCGAAACCCAAACTCTCCATCAGGTCAGGCGGTGCCTTCTGCCCCATGGTAAGCCCGAGGCTCTGTCCAGCGAGACTGTTGTAGCCGCGACTAATGCCCGGTCCCGGCCGCTTGATGCGCATTTTTTCATCAAGCGGGCGGGCGAAGAATGCGCGCCCCGCGGCGAAAACGGCCTTGATCTTTTCCTGCGGCACGTCATGACCGGTGATGGCGAAGAAACCGACCTGCTCGCAAGCACGCCTCACCGCGGCGACGACCATTTCGCGCGGAGCCGCGTCGCTATGCACGAATGGCGCGATGTCGATTATCGGCACTGCGGCGTCCGCATCGGCGACGCGTTCGCGATTTGGTGTGAAATTGTCATTCGCTTCGTACGACATCATACGCCTCGCGCTTCGCCTGGATGCTCCCTGAAGTCCCGCTCTTCTTGTCAAGGTACCGAATTTTGTATACTAAATTTGGGCCAATTCAATAGTTGCAGCCTCGACACGAGTCGATCAGGCGCATGATGCAAATTGCAAGCAGCCGCACGTGAAAGATTGCCCAACTAAAGCACGCCGGGTGGGAAAGATAGGAGAGGAAGACAATGCATGGCAGCGGGAAGCTTTGCGTTTCGCTGATGCTCGCAGCGATCTGCGTGTGTGCCTTTGGACAGCGAGATGCCGAGGCCGCGGATAAGGTGACCTTTGTCACCGACTTCGGCTACAACGGCCGACACGCCTATTATTTTGTTGCGGTCGAAAAGGGCTACTATGCCCGGCAGAACCTCGATGTCCAAATCGTGCGTGGGCAGGGATCAGCGGATGCGGTGAAGCAGGTTGCGGCCGGCACCGCGGAGATCGGATTCGCCGACACCGCGGCCGTTATTCTCGGACGCGGTAACGACCAGATCCCGACCAAGCTCGTCACTATTGTCTATGCCAAGCCTCCGCACGCGATCTACGTCCTCAAGGAATCGGGCATCGCGAAGCCGAAGGACCTCGAAGGCAAGAAGGTTGCCGACACCGCGTTTAGCGCCGTCCCGAAGTTGTTTAACGCATACGCGAAAGCCGCAAACATCGATGCCAACAAGGTCACCTGGCTCGTTGCTGCGGCTGATACGCTGCCGGGGATGCTGACGACCGGCCGCGCCGACGGCATCGGTCAGTTCATAGTGGGCGAGCCGCTTCTGGCAAAGAGCGCCGCGCCCAAGCAGATCCTCGCCCTCTCTTATGCGGACGTCGGTCTCGATCTCTACGGCAATGGCATCATTGCCAGCGATAGCATCATCAAATCGAGCCCGGATCTTGTTCGGCGATTTGTCACCGCGACGATGCAGGGCCTCAAGGACGCGATTGCCAATCCGCAGGAGGCCGGCGCGATCATGAACAAGCATCACCGCGAGGTCGACGCCGATGTCGCGGCGGGCGAGACGAAGATCGTCGGCACCCTGACGGGACAGCCGCTAGGTGTCGTGGATGCCGGCCGGGTGAAGAAGACAATCGACATCGTCGGCGGCGCATACACCCTGAAATTTGCGGTTACATCGGAGGATATCTACGCGCCAGGCTTCGTCGCGAACTGACGCTTGGTCGACTCACCGTAGGGCTGATCACGTGAGCAGCGCCTGCCGTTTTTCGGCCTTTGACGGTGTGAACGGCACGCGCGAGCGCTGCGTCACCTGGCCGCGCTTCGACCGCTCGCCATATCGAGGCGCCTAGCATCGCAATGAACAAGATCCATATCGAGGGTCTCCACAAGACCTATGCCTCGAGCTACGGGCGGGTAACGGCCCTCAAGGATGTCAGTTTCTCGATCAAGCAAAACGAATTCGTCACGCTGGTCGGCCCCTCCGGGTGCGGGAAGTCGACATTGCTCAAGCTGATCGGCGCACTCATCCGGCCGTCGCGCGGCACGCTACTGTTTGACGGCACGCCGCTCCTGCGCCCCACGCGCGACGTCGGCATCGTGTTTCAGGATGCCGTGCTCCTTGAGTGGCGCACCGTGCTCGACAACGTTCTATTGCCGACCGAAATCCTCGGGCTCGACAAGGTCAAGTCGCGCAACCGCGCCATAGACCTCATCAACCTCGTCGGTCTTGGCGGCTTTGAGAAACGCTTTCCACGCGAGTTGTCCGGCGGTATGCAGCAGCGGGTGTCGCTCTGCCGCGCGCTGATCCACAATCCGTCGGTTCTGCTGATGGATGAGCCTTTCGCGGCGCTCGACGCCATGACGCGCGAGGAACTTGGCTTCGAGCTGATGCGGATCTGGGACACAGACAAGAAAACCGTGATCTTTGTGACGCACAATATCACTGAGGCCATTCTGCTCGCCGACCGTGTCGTGGCCATGACGCCGCGACCCGGCTGTATTGCTCGCGTCGTGGACATCGATCTTGCACGACCACGTACAATCGACATGGAATTTACGCAAAAATTCAAGTCGTACTCGGGCCAGATCCGAGAAGTGATCTATCAGGGTCCAGGAGCAAGCCGATCATGATTGCCGAACCGCACGCTACCAGCCTGCTTCAAGACGACGAATCGCTTGAGCCCGCCGATTCCACGCTCAAAGCGGTCCTGGGCGCCACGATTACGCTGATCGCGCTGACTGCTGTGTGGGAATTTCTGGTTCGCCAGTTTCAAATTCCGGCCTGGCTCCTGCCATCTCCCAGCTTGATCGGACAATCGATGGTGGAATGGCGGTCCGAATTGATCGGGCATTCCATGGTTACCCTCTACGAGACTCTGGTAGGTTTTGCACTTGCCATTGCGATCAGCATTCCCTTGGCTGTCGCTGTCGTCTATTCGTCACTCCTTCAGAATACGATCTATCCGATATTGCTCGCATTGCAGTCGATGCCGAAGGTCGCTATTGCGCCGCTGCTTGCCCTTTGGATTGGATTTGGGACGCTGCCGAAGATCGTCGTCGTGTTCCTTGTCTGCTTCTTCCCGATCATCGTCGCGACTGCGAGCGGTCTCGCCGCCGTGCCGGCTCCGCTCATGGACTTAATCCGGTCCTTGTCGGCAAGCTCCTTGCAGACCTTCGTCAAGATCCGCTTTCCGACCGCCATGCCGCACATTTTCGTGGGCCTCAAGATCGCCATCACGTTCGCGGTGATCGGCGCGGTGATCGGTGAGTTCGTTGGTTCCGAGAGCGGACTTGGCTATCTCATTCTCGTGTCGACCTCGCAGTCGCGCACCCCCTTGGCATTCGGCGCACTCGTCTTGTTGACGATCATGAGCATCGTGCTCTATTACGGCATCGCGCTCATCGAGCGCATCGTGGTGCCCTGGGCGCCGCGAAACTAGAGTCGGCTCGCAGCCGTCGTGCGATGAAATCGCCAATCCGCAAGGCCGTACAAGGAAAGTGCCCGGGACCGAGAAGCCGGAAAATCAAATCCAAACGTCGTCCAGCTGTTCGAGGCGATCAACGCGGCTTACATCTCATGGGCCGCCAGCAGTTGACGCATCAGCGGCGTGGAGAATCGCTTGGCGATTTTGCGTATCGGACCATGCGGGAGGCCATTCGGTCCGGTAAATTCAAACCCGGCGAGCATCTGCGCGAGGCAGATGTGGCGAATTGGCTGAACATCAGTCGCACGCCAGTACGCGAAGCGTTTCATCGCATTATTTCCGAGGGCCTGCTCACCAACGGTCCGTGGAACGGCGTGATGGTCGCCGAGCTCGATGCGCAGCAGCTGGCGCAACTCTACGCCGTTCGCGCGGCACTCGAAGGCACGGCCGCGGCCCTCGCCGCTCGACATGCGACCAAAGCCGAGGTGCAGCGCCTGTTCCAGATCGCTACGTCCGAGGCGCGTGCCAAGAACAATCCTGCAAAGCTTGTCCTCATCAACAGCGAGCTGCATCAGACGCTCTATGCAGCCGCACACAATCGGTATTTGCTGCAGTCCATCACGACGGTCGTCGACGCGCTGGGCCTGTTACGTCACTCGACGTTCGTTTTGCCCGGCAGCATCGAATTGGCGCACCGCGAACATCTACAAATCATCACGGCCGTTCGCGATCGCAAGTCTGCGGAAGCCGAGCGGCTTGCGCGCAAACACGTCAATCACGCTTTGGCCATGCGCGTCGAGCTGCAGCGGCTCCGATCTGGTAGTGGCTAGGCGCGCGTCTCAGCGGTGACGTGCAGTCATCGCATTTCGCGAGGCCCGGGGTGGTCGCTGCGGTGTCGCCTTTTCAATGATCATACCGGCCCAGGGCGCCCTCCCCCGTTTCCATAACGCTTCATTGAACTAAGCCGCTGTCGCGGCATTGGAGTTCGTTGCAAGGTCGGGAGGTCTGCTGGCATGATCACGGTGCGACGAGACGCAGTGAGGACGCAAGGCCGTGCACCGAAGGGCGGAGGAGATCAACGAGACCACGAAGCAGTGGGTTCGTCATCGCGGCTTGAAGCTCGTTTT
>Ga0066903_100002852_pt1 | contig 13796 bp, 13 predicted proteins | sample PanSoiMetaGPlot1_FD_67491 | JGI IMG/M metagenome (GOLD analysis project Ga0066903, IMG submission 67491) | Tropical forest soil microbial communities from Panama analyzed to predict greenhouse gas emissions - Panama Soil - Plot 1 (version 2) | ecosystem: Environmental > Terrestrial > Soil >... | reverse complement strand
AAGGAAAAGGAGCTGTGGGTCGGCTTCTACCGGAAGGCGTTGGGCAAGGGCGGGATGGACTACAAACAGGCGCTCGACGAAGCGTTGTGCGCCGGCTGGATCGACGGCGTCAGAAAGAGCATCGACGCCAAGCGCTACGTGCAGCGCTTCTCGCCCCGTACGAAAACGAGCATCTGGAGTGACGTCAACCTGAAACGCATGAAGGAGCTGATTGCCGCGCGTCGCGTGACGAAAGCCGGACTGGCCGTGTACGAGGGTCGCGATCCGAAGCGCCAGGGACTGTACTCGTACGAGAACCGGCCCAGGGCGTTCGACGCCGCAACGGAGCGCGCCTTCAAGGCGAACAGGGACGCGTGGGCGTTCTTCAACGCGCAGCCGCCCGGGTATCGAAAGGTGTGCATCTTTTTCGTCATGGAGGCGAAGAAGGAAGAGACGCGGCTGCGGCGGCTCGAGCGGCTCATGAACGTGTCGTCGGAAGGGAAGCGGATTCTATGACCGTGACGGGACAGGCGTTTCGAATCGAGCGCGCGACCGAGCGCGACGTGCCGCTCATTCTCAGCCTCATCAAAGCGCTCGCCGAGTACGAGCGGATGTCGAACGAGGTCGTGGCGACGGAGGCCGGCCTGCGCGAGACGCTGTTCGGGGCGCATCCGTCGGCCGAAGTCGTCATCGGCTACGCCGGCAGCGAGCCGGCCGGCTTCGCGCTGTTCTTCCACAACTATTCGACGTTCCTCGGCAGGCCGGGCCTCTACCTCGAGGATCTGTTCGTCGTGCCGAGGTTCCGCGGCTCCGGCCTCGGCCGCGCGCTGCTGACGCACCTGGCGACGCTGGCGGTCGAGCGCGGCTGCGGCCGCTTCGAGTGGGCGGTGCTCGACTGGAACGAGCCGGCCATCGGCTTCTATAAGAAACTCGGCGCCAGGCCGATGGACGAGTGGACGATCTTCCGCGTCACCGGCGACGCGCTGCACAGGCTCGCAGAGTCCTGACGCTACCGGGACCACGAAGGCGCGAAGGCACGAAGAACGCACGAAGAAATCTTTTTACAAAAGAAATTTCGTGCGGCCTTCGCGTTTTCGTGTCTTGGTGGTCCCGGCGGAGCCTTCTGCAGTGTGATCCTCTGCTAGAATCCGCGGCTATGAAGGTCAAGCTGCTCGCATTCGTCGCCGCAGCGTCGGCCGCGGTGGTCTCGGTTTCGGTGCGCGGCGCGGCGCCGGCGGGGCCCGTCGAGTTCGTCGCGCACGACATCGACGCGAACTTCCGCGGCGGGTACAGCGTCTCGCTCGCCGACTTCAACAAAGACGGCAAGATCGACGTCATCGCGAACTCGCTCCAGCAGACCGACCTCGCGTGGTACGAGAACCCGACGTGGGAGCGGCACGTCATCGCGCCGACAACGGACCGGGTCGTCAATCAGGCGATGGCCGACATCGACGGCGACGGGATCCCGGAGGTCGCGTTCCAGAGCGCGTTCGCGATGCAGGCGGCCAACAGCGCGGGCGACAACTGGATCGCGCACGCGAACGGCGATCCACGCCAGCCGTGGACGGTGAAGAAGATCGACACGTTCGCGACGTCGCATCACATCGCGTGGGCCGATCTCGACGGTGACGGGAAGAAGGAACTGCTCAATGCGCCGCTCATCGGCGAGAAGAGCCTCGCGCCGGGCTACGACCAGGACAAGGCGTCGATCTTCTGGTACAGCCCGGCCGACTGGAGGCGCCACGTCGTGACGACCGAGATTCCCGGCATCATCCATCGCGTGCGCCCCGTGAAATGGGACGGCACCGCGCGCGATCAGTTCCTCGTCGCGAGCTTCGAGGGCATCGCCCTCTACCGCGCGAGCGGCAGCGGCGACGGCATGACGTTCACGAAACAGCTGCTCTCGCACGGCCACGAAGAAAAAGCGCCGCGGCTCGGCGCGAGCGACGTCGGCGTCGGCAAGCAGGACGGCAAGCGGTTCCTCGGCGCCGTCGAGCCGTGGCACGGCAACGAAGTCGTCGTCTACACGGAGAAAAACGGCGCGTGGGAGCGCCGCGTCATCTACGACAAGGTGACGAGCGGCCACGAGATTGCGGTGGTCGACCTGAACGGCGACGGCCGCGACGATCTCGTGGCCAACGACAATTCGCGCGTGACGCAGCAGCGTGCAGATGCGACCCCCGGCGTCCACGTCTTCTACGCCCCGGCCGACCCGGCGACCGGCCAGTGGGTGTATCAGCGGATCGAGGACAAATTCGCCATGAACGGCTGCGTCAGCGCCGATATCAACCGCGACGGCAGGCCCGATCTCGTGTGCACCGGCGCGGGTGGCGCGATCCGGTGGTACGAGAACAAGGGGCCCGCGAAAGGCCAACAAAGCGCGGCCGAAAAACGCTAAAATGCGTCGATTTGGAGGTTTGCCCCTTTAGAACGGAGGAATCATGAGTGTTTCACGCCGCGGCTTCATTGGCGGAGTTGGCGCAGCTCTCGGGTACCTCGGCACCGGCGCGAGCGTCGACGTCTTCGGGCAGAACCGGCCGCAGGCGGCGGGCGCCGCGCGCGCGCCGCGCATGACCGACGACTACGACGCGATGGCGCACCTCTCGAGCAACGAGAACTGCTGGGGACCGCCCGACTCCGTCATGAAGGCGATGAACAACGCCTGGAAGTACTCCAACCGGTACGGCTACCCGGACGGCAACCTCGTCAGCGAGATCGCGAAGCACCACGGCGTCAAGACCGAGAACATCCTGCTCGGCGCCGGCTCGGGTGAAGTGCTCGACTTCGCCGCGACCACGTACCTGCTCGGCGGCAAAAAAGTGCTCGGCGTCGAGCCGACCTACGGCACCGTCTTCCAGCACGCCACCAGCATCAAGACAACGGCGATCAAGCTGCCGCTGAACAAGGACTACACGCAGAGCATCCCGGCGATGATCAAGGCCGCCAACGATCATCAGAGCGAGATCGGGCTCGTGTACCTGTGCAACCCGAACAACCCGACGGGCATCGTCGTCACGAAGGACGAAGTGAAGCAGCTGCTCGACGGCGTCCCGAAGACGATGCCGGTGCTGATAGACGAGGCGTATCACCACTTCGTCGACGATCCGCGCTACGCGACGTCGGTGCCGTACGTAATCGAAGGCCGTCGGGTGATCATCGCGCGGACGTTCTCGAAGATCGCGGCGCTCGCCGGCATGCGGCTCGGCTACGCGATCGCGCCGGCGGAGATGATCGCGGAGATGCGGCCCTACAGCATGCAGAGCATCAACGCGCTCGTGAAGTGGGGCGGCGTGGCGTCGCTGAAGGACACGGCGTCGCAGGCCGATGTGAAGAAGAAGGTCATCGACCTGCGCAAGAAGACGACGAGCGAGCTCGAGGCGTACGGATACGAGTGCCTGCCGTCGGAGACCAACTTCTTCATGGTCGCCATCGGCCGCGAGGTGCAGCCGGTGATCCAGGAGTTCGCCACGAAGAAAGTCGCCGTCGGCCGGCCGTTCCCGCCGATGACGAAGCACCTGCGCGTGTCGATCGGCACGGCCGACGAGATGGCGCGCTTCATGACCGCGTTCAAGGAGATATTCCCCGCCAAGGCCAAGACGACGGCGGCGGTATAGCGACAAGGGGACTAGGGGACTACGGCGGGCGGCGGTCTCACGACCGCCGCCCGATTTTTTTTGATGGAGACCACGTTTCCGTTCGCGGACCTGGAGCTGGCCCGGCGATTGGAGCGCGCCGAGGGGATGGCGAACGTGCGCGCGGTCGAGCTTCGGGCGCGCGTCGTGCCCGACGTCGGGGCGACGTGGGTCGAAGTTGCCGGCACGCTGGCCATGTTCGACGGCCCCGAGTCGCCGATCACGCAGACCTTCGGTCTCGGCCTGTTTCAGGCGCCGACGGCCGATGATTTCTCCGCGCTCGAAGCGTTCTTCAACGAGCGCGCCGCGACTACGCATCACGAGGTGAGTCCGCTCGCGGACGCCGCCACTTTTGCGCTGCTCACCGAGCGGAAGTACCAGCCGTTCGAGTTCACGAGCGTGATGTACATGGCGCTGGCCGGGCGGGCCGGGCAGGTCGGGCGGGTCGGGCGGGTCGGGCAGGTCGGGCAGGCCGGGCAGGTCGGGCAGGCCGGGCAGGTCGGGCAGGTGGGGAACGGAGGACACGGAGGACACGGAGGGCTCAACGTGCGACGCGTCGAGGTCGAGGACGCCGACGTGTACGCGCGGACGTCGGCGGAAGGCTGGCGCGAGGCAGGATTCTCGGAGTTCATGTACACGCTGCAGCGCGCGAACGCGGAGAGCCAGACGACGGACGCGTTTCTCGCCGAGCTCGACGGTCGGCCGATTGCCACGGCGCTGCTCGTGATCCACGACTGCGTGGGGCTGCTCGCCGGCGCGAGCACGATTCCCGACGGTAGAAAGAAAGGTGCGCAGAACGCACTGCTCGATCGTCGTCTGCAGTTCGGCGCGGAGCGCGGCTGCGATCTCGCCATGATGTGCGCCGCGCCCGGCAGTGGATCGCAGCGCAACGCGGAGCGCAACGGCTTCCGCATCGCGTACACGCGCATCAAGTGGCGGCAACCAATGAAGGTGTAAGGACTTGCAAGGATCCGTTTTGCCTCGTGCCATAATTCGCGCCATGCTCACGCATGCGTCGCGCCGTTACGCCCGCGGCGCCGTGGCGGTTGCGTTCGCTGTAGCCGCCGCCGCTTGCACGCTGCTCGCGCAGCAGACGGCTGACGCCAGCGCGAAAGTCGACACGGTCTTTGCCAAATGGACGCACGACAGCCCCGGCTGCGCGGTCGGTGTCGCCACCGCCGGCAAGCCCGTGCTCGCACGGGGCTACGGCATGGCCGATCTCGAGCACGACGTCGCGATCACGCCGGACACGATCTTCGAGGCGGGATCGGTGTCGAAGCAGTTCACGGCCGCCGCGCTGCTGGTCCTCGCGCGCGAGGGCAAGCTGTCGATCGACGATCCCGTCCGCACATACATCCCCGAGCTGCCGGAATATGAGAGACCTGTGACGATCCGGCACATGCTGAACCACACGAGCGGTCTGCGCGACTGGGGCAGCGTCGCGGCCATCGCCGGCTGGCCGCGGACGACGCGCGTGTACACGCATGCGCACGTGCTGGAGATCGTCAGTCGCCAGAAGGCGCTGAACTTCCCGCCGGGCACGCGCTGGTCGTACAGCAATACCGGCTTCAACCTCTCCGCCATCATCGTCGAGCGCGTGAGCGGCACGTCGTTCCAGGAGTTCACGCGCTCGCGGCTGTTCCAGCCGCTCGGCATGACGCACACGTCGTGGCGCGACGACTACACGCACGTGCTGAGGGGGCGCGCGATCGCGTACAGCAGCCGGGAGGGCGTGTTCCACACCGACATGCCGTTCGAGAACGTTTACGGCAACGGCGGCCTGCTTACGACGGTCGGCGATCTGCTGAAGTGGAACGAGCACTTCGACGCGGCGCCGGAGGGCGATCCGCTGTCGACCGTGGAGCAGCAGCGCCCCGGGACGTTCAACGACGGCCGAGCGCACGGCTACGGACTCGGCCTGTTCGTCGGCGGGTACAAGGGCCTGCGCGAGGTCTATCACAGCGGATCGACCGCCGGGTACAACGCGTTCCTGACACGCTTTCCAGACGAGCGCGTGTCGGTGGCGGTGCTCTGCAACGCGACGACCGCGCAGGCGACGCAGTACGCGCACGCGGTCGCCGACGTGTATCTCGGCGGTCGTCTGAAGCCGTCCGATCCGGTCGCCACCTACACGATCACCGCTGGCGACGCCGAGCGTTTGGCCGGGTTGTACCGCAACGATGGGACCGGCGCCGCCGTGACGATCGCGCGCGACGGCGACATGCTGAAGGCCGATCGCACGACGCTCGTCCCGCAATCGTCGTCGGTGTTTCTGGCGACGGTGGGCGATCGGTGGGAGGTGGACGCGCACGGCCTGCGCCGGACCGATCAGTACGGCACGATCGACGGCTTCACGCGCGTGCGCTCCGCGGCGCCGACACGCGACCAGCTCGACGCGTACGTCGGCACCTACGCGAGCGACGAGGCCGAGGTCGAGCTCCGTGCGGTGGTGGAGAACGGCACACTCGCGCTGAAGCGCCGTCCCGACGCGACGATCCCGCTGACGTCGCTCTACGCCGATGCGTTCAGTGCCACTGGTCTCGGGACGGTCTTCTTCCGCCGCGACGAATCGGGCACGGTCAACGCCCTGAGCGTCTCGCAGGATCGCGTCTGGGATCTGCGGTTCACAAAACGGTAATTGTCGGGAGCATCGGCGCCTGATGTCGGCGAACGCATCGCCTGGAACAGCACCCCGCTGATGGCCGTCGAACAGAACGATGGCGTTCCGCCGATCGGCCGTCGGCGTCAGCCTTCTGCTCGTCGCCGCGGTGGTCGCCGCCGGCCTCGCGCTTCAACAGGGTCCGACGATCGCAGCGAACGCGCTGCTCCATCCGTGGAGAAAGACGGCCGTTCCACCGGCGCCCGACGGCTGCGAAGACGTCAGGCTGGCGGGCATGGACGTTGCGCTGAGCGGCTGGCGCTGCCGCGCCGCCGGTGATGCGGTTGCCACCGCGATCCTGCTGCACGGCATCGCCGACAACCGCGGCAGCTGGAGCGGAACGATCCCCTGGCTTCTGCACAAGCGTTTCGAGGTGATCGCGTACGACTCGCGCGCGAATGGCGAGTCGGAGGGATCCGCCTGCACATACGGCTTCCTCGAAAAACAGGATCTGCATCGCGTAATCGACACGCTGGAGGTTCGTCCCATCGTGCTGATCGGGACGTCGCTGGGGGCGGCGATCGCGTTGCAGGAAGCTGCGGACGATCCGCGAGTGGTTGCCGTCGTCGCGGCTGAAACGTTTTCCGATCTGCGAACGATTGCGATCGAGCGCGCGCCGTTCTACTTTCCACGGTTCATGGTGCCTGGCGCGTTCGCGCTCGCCGAGCAGCAGGGTGGCTTTCGGATCGACGACGTCAGTCCGGTACGTGCGGCTGCGTCGATCCGCGCGGCCGTGCTGGTCATCCATGGCGCCGACGACGTCGACACGCGGCCGGATCACTCGCGCCGCGTGTACGACGCGCTTGCCGGACGGAAACGCCTGATCATGATCGTCGGCGGCCGTCACAATCAATCGCTGTCGTCTCCAGAGACGTGGAACGAAATCGATCGCTGGATCGACGAAAACTCGAGACTTCACCCTCAGGAATGACGTGAAGTCTTTTCTGAAATGCTTCGGCACCACTCGTTGTCGAAAGTTCCGCGCGATCGGATGAAGCGAGCGGCGCGTTTCTCCGCGGGGTGTCTAAGTGTGTGTGTGCGGACTGTGTGTCGTGCTGGTCTCGTTGCTTCGATTCGTCCTGTGGTCGGGAATCGCCGCGCACGGCGGGTTCGCCGAGATGGTGCGTCCGCTGGCCGCAGAAGGCGTAGCCGACGATAGGCCTCTCGGCCCGGCGCACGGCCACGTCGCGCCCCTCGATCGACCACAGGGCCGCACGAACGAAATGGATGGAGTCGGTCCACGGACGGTCGCGCCGGGTCACGACATCGGGCGCCGAAAGAAAAAACAGGGCGGCGCGGACAAAAAACTAGACGGCGGGGAGTATGAACTCGACGGCGTGAACAAGAACGTGGGCGGCGGCTACGGATACATGGATCGCCTCGCCGAAGACGTTCGCGTCGCATTCAACGGAGAGGACGCGTCGGTCTGAGAAGCTGCGTGCGCGGTGAAAGAGATGATCGAATCGTCGCGACGACTGCTGTGGTCCGGCAATGTTGTACGCGGCGCGGCCGAGAAAGCCGGCGGACCGGTCCAAAGCGCTCTCGGAGCGCTCAAAATTGTCGACGCGGCGGCAGAAAAAGCTGGCGTAACGGAGGACAACGCTGGTGTCGCGTCCGAAAAAGAGGACGCACCGGCCTGAGGAGTCGGGTGGGCGGTCGAAAAGATGATCGAATCGTCGCGAGGAGTGCTGTGCTCCGACGGTTCTCTACACGGCGCGGCCGAGAAAGCCGGCGGACCGGCCCAAAGCGCTCACGAAACGCTCGAAGGTGTCGACGAGACGGCCGAAGTTGCTGGCGTGACGGAGGACGAAGCTGGGTGACCGGACGAGAGAGAGGCCTGGCCGAACGATGGAGTCGACGGCTCGGGAGAAAAACAACAGGGGCCGAGCGTATGAGATCTCGGCTCGAGGAAAAGAGATCGGTGACCGCGAAAGAAAGTCGGCGGCTCGAAGAAAAAACATCAGTGAACAAGGAAAAACTCTCTCGGCGTTCCCGATACATGGATCGCCTCGCCGAAAAAGGTTCGCGTCACGTCCGAGAGAGAGGGCGCGACGTTCCTACGGCAGGACCGCGGTGATGTTTCGCTTCGGCACCTGGCCGACGGGAATCTGCATCAGCTCCTTGTGCGTCGCGACGTCGACGACGGAGACCGAGTTCGAGCCGGCGTTCGCCACGTACACGCGCTTGCCGTCGGGCGTGAACGTCAGCCAGTCGGGGTGGTGGCCGACCTTCGACTCGCCGAGCAGCTTCAGGTCCGGCAGCGAGTAGAAGTAGACCTTCGTGTTCATCTTGCTCAACACGCCGAGAGTCTTTCCGTCCGGCGTCACCGCGAGCCCGTGCGCGGGCGCGCCCTGCAGTCCCTCGGTGACGCGCTCGGCGGCCGGCACGTCGGGCAGCTTGATCTCGGGACCGAGCTGGTGCGTCCCGAAATCGATCGTCGTGAAGCCGTTGAACCCCGAGAGCTGGAGGAAGATGCGTTTGGTCGATCCGTCCGCGTTGGTGTCGAACGCCATCGGCCGCACGCCGTCGCGCGTCGGCACCGTCCACAGAATCTCTTCGGTCTTCTGATCGATCACCGTGACCTTGCGTCCCGGGATCGATCCGGCGACGACGAACTTGCCGTCGGGCGTCACATAGACGTTGTGGATGCCGCCCTCGGTCCGGATGCTCTTCACGCGCGTCAGCGTCGCCGTATCGATCACGTCGACCGCGCCCGCGCCGGCGACGATGGCCGTGTAGACTCGCCTGCCGTCCTTGCTGACCGCCACGTTGTTCGGATGGTTGGTGAGCGGGATGCTCTTGATCACCTTGAGCGTCTTCAGGTCCGCGACGTCGAGCGTCGACTCCGCTTCGTTGGTGACGTAGAGGCGGCTGCCGTCGGGCGCCGCGGCGGCGCCGTGGTTCACCTCGATGCCGCCGATTTCGCCGACGACCTTGTTCGTGATCGGATCGATCAGCATCACGCTGTCGCCGGCGGCGTTGGTCTGCACGATGCGCACCGTGGCGGCGTGAAGCGTCAGCGTGCCGGCGCAGAGGGCCAGGGCCAAAGAAAGTTTGGTCTTCATACCGACACACTTTAAACTACGGGGCCATGTGGCTGACTCTTTTTTTGACCCTGCTGCTCCAGGCGGCGGCGCCGCCGCTCGACTATGACGTCTACAAGGCGAAGGTCGAGCCGCTGCTCGCCGAGAAGCGTCCGGGTCATGCGCGGTGCATCACCTGCCATTCCACCGGCACCGCCTTCCGGCTCCAGCCGCTGCCGAAGGGCCGCGCGGCCTACACCGACGAGGAGTCGCGGAAGAACTTCGCCGCCGTCTCGCGCTTCGTGCTGCCCGGCGTGCCGATGAAGAGCCGCCTTCTCGTCATGCCGCTCGCGCACGAGGCCGGCGGCACCGAGTTTCATCCCGGCGGCAAGCACTGGGAGTCGCAGACCGATCCGGAGTGGAAAGCGCTCGCCGACTGGGTGAACCGCGCGAAATAACGCGGATGCCGCCGTTTCGCTACTATCTGCGCGTCCGCTACATCGAGTGCGACGCGCAGAGGGTCGTCTTCAACTCGCGCTACGCCGAGTACGTGGACGTCGCCGTCACCGAGTTCCTGCGCGCCATCGGGGTCCTGCCGGAGTTCATCGACGGCCCGCTCGATTTCCAGCTCGTGAAGCAGACGGTCGAATGGAAGGCGCCGGCGCGCTACGACCAGGTGCTCGAGCTGTCGATGACACCGACACGCCTCGGCAACACCTCCTTTACGATTGGCACCGCGTTCCGCATCGCGGGAGACGATCGCGTGATCGTCACCGTCGAAACGGTGTACGTCCTCGTCGATGCCCGCACCCTGACCAAGCTGGCGATTCCCGACACCCTGCGTGCGGCGCTGCAGAAGGGCGCGGCCGGGTGCGTCGTCGATCATGCCGGGCATCTCGGGAGTGCACCGGCGGACTGACCTCAGGACTGCAACTGTCGACTGACGACGGCTCGGCAAAACAGGGCTGGTACAGAGGGGGCAGAAGCGAGCATAATAGTGCAGCCAAGACGGGCGTCCCTGGGGACGTCCGCATACAACGTCACAAGGAGACGAGATGGCCAAGAAAGCGAAAAGCAAGAGGAAGCCGAACGCGGCATTCATGAAGCCGGTTTCGCCGGACGCCGCGCTCTCGGAAGTCGTCGGATCGAAGGCGATCCCGCGCACCGAGGTGACGAAGAAGCTCTGGGCCTACATCAAGCGCAACGGACTGCAGGACAAGAAGAACAGGCGGATGATCCATTCCGACGACACGCTGAAGGCGGTCTTCGGCGGCAAGGCGCAGGTCAACATGTTCGAGATGACCAAGCTGGTGAGCAAGCATCTCAAATAAGAACCCGCCATGGCTGATGGCTGATGGCTGATGGCTCGTGGTTGATGGCGGAGGGTTTGCCATCAGCCTTCAGCCATCAGCCATGATCGGTTTTTCGTCCCCGCCCGGTATACTCCCTTCCTCATCATGACTGGACGTCGTCTTCCTGTTCTCTTTCTGCTCTTCGTCGGCAGCGGCTGCGCCGCGCTGGTGTACGAGATCGTCTGGTTCCAGCTGCTGCAGCTCGTCATCGGATCGTCGTCGATCTCGCTGGGGATTCTGCTCGGCACTTTCATGGGCGGCATGTGCCTCGGCAGCCTGCTGCTGCCGCGCGTGATCGCGCCGCAGCAGCATCCGCTGCGCGTCTACGCGCGGCTCGAGCTGGGCATCGGCGTGCTCGCGCTCCTGATCCTCGTCGGCATGCCGCTCGTCTCGGGCATCTACACCGCGTGGGGAGGCGAAGGCATCGGCGGGATCATCTTTCGCGCGGTCGTCGCCGGCGTGTGTCTGCTGCCGCCGACGATGCTGATGGGCGCGACGCTGCCGGCGATCTCGCGCTGGGTGAAGGCGACGCCCGACGGCGTGGCGTGGCTCGGCTTTTTTTACGGCGGCAACATCGCCGGCGGCGTGATCGGCAGCCTCGCGGCCGGCTTCTACCTGCTGCGCGTCTACGACGTGGCGACGGCGACGCTCGTCGCCGCCGCGATCAACGTCGCGGTGTTCGCAGCGGCGACGCTCGTCGCGCGCGGGACTTCGTACGAAGCGGATGTGCCGCAGCCGGCGGCGGCCGGCCCCGCTCGTGGCGCGACGGTCTACGTGGCGATCGCCCTCTCCGGGTTGACGGCGCTCGCCGCCGAAGTGATCTGGACACGGCTGCTGTCGCTGCATTTCGGCGCGACGGTGTACACGTTCGCGCTCATCCTCGGGGTGTTTCTGATCGGCCTCGGCATCGGCAGCTCGATCGGCGCGTCGCTCTCGCGCTCGACCGCCTCGCCGCGGCGCGCGCTCGGCTGGTGCCAGCTGCTGCTCTGCGGCGCGATGGCGTGGTCGGCGTACCAGCTCACCGAGTCGCTGCCGTACTGGCCGATCAACCCGTCGCTGGCGACCTCTCCCTGGTTCACGATGCAGCTCGACTTCGCGCGATGTCTCTGGGTCGTGCTGCCCGGCGCGATCCTGTGGGGTGCGAGCTTCCCGCTGGCCCTCGCCGCCGTCGCGTCGACCGAGCAGGACGCCGCGCGGCTGGCCGGCGGCGTGTACGGGGCGAACACCGTCGGCGCCATCGTCGGCGCGATGGCGACGAGCTTCATCCTGATTCCGTGGATCGGCACGTCGCACTCCGAGCAGGTGATCATCATCATCTCGGCGCTGTCGGCGCTCCTGATGCTCGAGCCCTCGTTTGCGGGGAAAGCGACCGCCGAGAGCGCACAGACCGCGCAGAAGACAATCTCTGCGCCCTCAGCGTTCTCCGCGGTAGGCGGGACCGTGCTGCTGGCCGCCGCGATGATCGTCGCGGGGCTGCTCGCGCGAAGCGTGCACGAGCTGCCGGGGCTGCTCGTCGCCTACGGCCGCTACGCCGCAACGCGCATCGGGCAGGCGACGATCATCTACGTTGGGGAAGGGATCAACGCGACGGTCGCCGTGTCGGAGCTGTCGAACGGCGTGCGCAACTACCACAACGCCGGCAAAGTGCAGGCGTCGAGCGAGCCGCAGGACATGAGGCTGCAGCGGATGCTCGGACACCTGACGACCCTGATTCCCGCGAGCCCGAAGAGAGTGCTGGTAATCGGCTGCGGCGCCGGCGTGACCGCGGGCGCGGTGTCGGTCGATCCCGCGGTCGAGCACGAGACGATCGCCGAGATCGAGCCGCTCGTTCCGCGCGTCGTGTCGACGTACTTTGCCGAGCACAACTTCGACGTCGTGCGCAACCCGAAGGTCCACGTGCGGATCGACGATGCGCGGCACTTCGTCGAGACGACGAGCGAGAAGTTCGACGCGGTGACGTCCGATCCGCTCGACCCGTGGGTAAAGGGCGCGGCGATGCTCTACACCGCCGAGTTCTTCGAGCTGGTCAAGAAGCATCTCAATTCCGGCGGCGTTGTCACGCTCTTCGTGCAGCTCTACGAGAGCAACACCGACGCGGTGAAGAGCGAGATCGGCACCTTTCTCGAGGCGTTTCCGAACGGCATCGTGTTCGGGAACACGAACGAGGGGAAGGGGTACGACCTCGTGCTGCTCGGCCAGGTGGAGCCGACGAAAATCGACGTCGAGGCGGTGCAGGCCAGGCTGCAACGGCCGGAGTACGGGCAGCTGTCGCAGTCGCTGCGGGAGATCGGCATGAGCTCGGCGGTCGATCTGTTCTCGACCTACGCCGGCCGCAAGCCCGATCTCGATCCGTGGCTCAAGGACACGCAGATCAATCGCGACCGGAACCTGCGCCTGCAGTATCTGGCCGGCCTCGGCCTGAACCTCTACCAGGCCGACGTGATCTACTCGGACATGCTGCGCTACGTCACGAAGATGCCCGACGATCTCTTCGTCGCGTCGGAGGACACGCGGAGGCGGCTCTACACGGCGATTCAGGTCGCGCAGGGACGGCCGCAATAGCCGGGCAGGTCGGGCAGGTCGCGCAGGTCGGGCGGGCCGGGCAGGTCGGCCGGCGGAACGGACACCGATCGTGCGGTAGTGTCCGGCTTCAGCCGGACCATCGCGGACGCGACAATGCCGCTGAACTGTAGCCAGAGGCCGGACCGCGTCGAGCAGATCGTTCGCGTCGTGTGCGGTGCGGTCTTCGGCTCATTGTTTGGCTTCGTGGTGGCATTGAATCTTGCATTGAGCAGCGCTTTGCAGCTTGTGGTCCTCGTCGCGGTGTTCGCTCTCGTTTGTGCGGTACTCGCGCTTCGCTTCGGCGACCGGTTCTGGTACTCCCTTAGACACGTGAAATGGTTCTTCTGGCCATAAGCTTGTTGAAACGCGATGTCGGTGTATCCTGCCCGGCTATGATCCGACGTGCCTGCATTTCATCTCTGACGATTCTTTCTCTCGCCGCACCGTTCCTCCTCGCTCAGCAGGGGCGCATCGATCCCGCGCTCTACTCCGGGCTGCGCTGGCGGATGATCGGTCCGTTCCGCGGCGGACGCGTCAACGGCGTGACCGGCGTGCCCGGCCAGCCGAACACGTTCTACTTTGGCTCGGT
>Ga0066903_100002851_pt1 | contig 13796 bp, 14 predicted proteins | sample PanSoiMetaGPlot1_FD_67491 | JGI IMG/M metagenome (GOLD analysis project Ga0066903, IMG submission 67491) | Tropical forest soil microbial communities from Panama analyzed to predict greenhouse gas emissions - Panama Soil - Plot 1 (version 2) | ecosystem: Environmental > Terrestrial > Soil >... | reverse complement strand
CGTCTACATCTTCGCTCGGTTCCTACTCAATACTGGCCGGACGTTTCCGGTTCAGGCTGTCTTCACGTCGTCGGAAACGCTTTTCCCCCAGCAACGCGAAATTATCGAGCAGGCCTTCTGCTGCAAGTTGTTCGATTTTTATGGTTTGGCCGAGCGCACCGTCTTTGCCACAGAGTGCGATTCCCATGAAGGCCACCACCTCAACATGGACTTCGGCATTACCGAGATTCTCGCGGACGACGGCCAGCCAGTGTCCCCAGGTCAGCTAGGCAGGATCGTCACGACTGGCCTTCATAACTTCGCAATGCCCCTTCTTCGTTATGTTACGGGCGACGTCACTGCCCTCACACCCCGCCGATGCTCTTGTGGGCGAGCGTTCCCGCTGATGGAGGATGTGACTACTAAGGCCGAGGATATTATCACTACTCGAGACGGCCGTTATATCTCGTCCTCGACTTTGACCCACCCATTTAAGCCGTTGCACGCAGTCGCCGAATCTCAAATCATTCAGGAAGACAGGGAACACATCCGGATCAAAATCGTCAGGCTCGCCAACTATGAAGATAAGGAGAGCGAACACCTGTTGCGCGAAATCAAGAAACGTGTGGGGGAAGATATGGACGTTCGACTCGAGTTCGTCGATAGAATCGAGCGTACTAAAGCAGGCAAATTCCGCTGGGTGATCTCCAATGTCCCTTTGGAATTTTGAGAATTCTTGAACGGCCGTCTTGCGGGACTCGAGAAACTCCTTTGAGATCCGTTGTCAATCTTCGTCATTCGTGCCCGTTGGCATCACCGCCTCGCGTCGACGCAACGCGTCGTCCCTCGGAACCTAATGATTGGATGAGACTATGAGGATTCTCTGGATCGGTCACAACCTAGCGTACCCTCCCAAGGGAGGACCACTGCAGCGCAACTACAATTTGTTGCGCGAGGCTGCAAGGAAATGTGAAGTCCATGTGCTAGCATTTGATCAGCCAGCCACGCGACCGGCTAATCTTACTCCCCAAGACTGCGTCCATGGACTCCGCTCTTTTTGTTCAGGCGTTGATTGGGTCCCACTATCGGAGGGAGGGAAGCGATACTGGCTCGCCTTGCGAGGGTTAGCTTCTACTGATCCCTTTGAGTTTCACTGGTTGAAATCACGATCGATGAAAGACAAGCTCCAAAAGCTCCTCCAGCGATCTCATTTCGATGTCGTCCACTTCGATACCCTAGGCCTTGCGCAGTACTGGCATCTTGTGAGGAATTCTGGGACCGTCCTCAATCATCATGATGTGCAATCATCGCTGATCGCGCGCCGTGCAACTATTGAGTCACACTTCCTGCGCCGACAGTATTGGAAGCTGGAGGCGAAGAAACTCCGTAGAGCGGAGCAGAAATGGTGCCCCCGATTTGGCGTGAATATAGCCGTTTCGAGAGAAGACGAAAGGATGCTGATCGAGTCTGGCCCACGGATAAAAAGCTGGGTCGTGCCGAATGGCGTAGATACGGATTACTTCACGCCCCGACCCGATCCGGGAGGGCGAACGCTGTTATTTTGTGGGAGCTTGGATATGTATCCGAGTATCGACGCAATGAATTATTTCTTCAATGCAATATGGCCGAGGCTAATCTCTCGGCACCAGAACATCGAAGTATGTGTGGTTGGAAGAAAACCGCCGATCTGGCTTACGCGACTAAGCGCGACGGATCATCGCATTCATGTCCCAGGATTTGTGGATGACGTGCGTCCCTACTATAGAAAGGCAACAGCCCTTGTTTGTCCGATCAGGGATGGTGGGGGGACGAGGCTCAAGATCCTGGATAGTCTTGCCATGGGAGTTCCGGTAATCGGGACATCCTTCGCGTCTTCAGGCTTGTATCTCGAACATGAGAAACATCTCTTATCGGCCGATACACCAGATGATTTTGTTCGTTCGGTGGAGCAAGTCCTTTCAAATAAAGCTCTCCGCGAGAGGCTCTCAACTGCCGGGATCGAAATCGTGAATCGGCACTATTCGTGGAATGTCATTGGCCAGAGCTTGCTTGAAGCATACGATGCTGCAAAGCGGGCTCATAATGAACCGTCTACTACGAAAGTTAACCCCAATCCGCATATAACTCAGGCGCCAAGACATCTCGATTCGGTCTAGAAGTTGCCTGGTCGCTGGATTGGGAAAGCCGACGGAGCGTTGCGCTTGGGTGATCCGGGCAGAATCCAGCGCCGTGCGATGAGAATCGAAACGCAGCGGCTCGCCGCGGAGCAGTAGGTATAGGTTCGCTTGCGCGAGCGCGGCTTCGCGTGTCGAGCTCGCTCGAACTTCCGGGCGACGTACAAGTGCGACTCGGGCGCCGTTTTCGGTGCCGCCGTCACAGACGGGCAAGCGGCTGCAAAGGTCAGTCGTGATGTCAGTACTAGACACGTATTCTGGTTCATCGGCGCTCCTGCCAGGAAGGCCCCAAAAGAACGCTCGACTGGTCGCTAAACGCAGCGGCCGGTCATGAGCATCATAGAGCGAAGCGTTCGGGCGGCCGAAGGCCAGACAGCCTAAGATGAGCGTTGAAAACGTCTTAGCCTTATCGCGGAAGCGCGCATTGTCACTCGTTAAGAGGCTCGCTGCGCAATTCCTGCCGAACCCAGTTCTGTTTTGGCTTAAGGAACGCTACTACACCCGGATGGTGCCAAAGTTCTGGGAAACGGATATCGAGCCGATCAAGTGTTTCCTGAAGCCGGGCGACTACGCTCTAGATATAGGCGCAAATATTGGTGACTACAGCCTAGTTCTCGCGAGGTTGGTCGGCGACACTGGCAGAGTGTGGGCTATTGAACCTATTCCCGACACGTTCCGACTTCTGTCTACCGTGATCAGAAAACTAAGGCTGACGAATGTCGAGTTGGTCAATTGCGCACTATCCGATCAGAACGGTTCAGCAGTGATGGAAGTACCCATGCACGATTATGGAGGTGCGAACTTCTATATGGCGCGAATCGTATCTGAGCAGACGTCCGAGCCCACTCTGGCAAAATTCGAGGTGCCTCTGCGGTCACTTGACTCCATAATTCCTGCGCGATTGGCGAATGCCGTGACGTTTGTGAAGTGTGATGTTGAGGGTCACGAGTTGGCTGTTATTAAGGGAGCATCTCAGTTCTTCGAAAAAACAAGGCCGGCTTTGATGCTTGAAGTCTCAGGTACTGCTCAGATGCAAGATGCCACAACGAATGAGTTGTTTAACATCTTAAGGGGCTATGGGTACACAACCTATTTGTTCGATGGGAAAAACCTTAAGAAACGAATGCCTGGAGATTGGTGCGTAAACTACTTTTTTCTTCAGCCCTCACATCTTAGGCAAGCGGCACACCTCCTGTCGTGTTAGCGGGTGCTAACGCGTGTCCGCCTCGTGCTCGATATCATCGCCTACCGAGATCGATATTCGGAGCGGATCGCCACGTGGTGGTCAGTATCGCGAGCGAGGTATGGTTCTCTAGCGGCCTACCGCCTTCCGCGAGGACGCTGAGGGCTATTAACAGCCGCTCACTCTGCTAGCCTGCTCATCGTGATCTAGGTGAACATGCGTTACTGACAGAATCTCGTCGTTGACGCTAGCAGCCGGGGCTTTCCCGTGGCCCTTAACAATCCCCTGGGTACGCGGCGTCCTGAGCTGGAAGATTTTAGTGCGCACCGCGGCATGCGCGGCGACGCAGCGAGGCTGCCTACGATGCACGGGAACACGTCGTTATGGCCGGGGCTTCTCCTCGCGTTCATTGCTGTACAGTCGGTCACGCGTCGGAGTCAAGTGAGGGAGAGACTTCTGATCCCAACTGCCTCGTCGAGGGCAACGCCGAAGCGCTTACTGCTATAGGCCTTAGTTTCGCTGCGAGCGGAGCTGTGCAGCCTGGCCCGAGCGATAGCACCAGGGCTGCCCAGCAAACATTACTGCGCACTCACAGCCGTGGGCGAGCTTGGGGTCGTCGTCGTTACGCCAGAGCAGCCGATTCGGGTGTCGCCTACCGCAAGATCGTCTATATACCGCGTGCCCAACCCGTGCTGGGTGTATTGCCGAACGAAGTGCCATTGCTGTGAGCATTGAGCGCCGCACGTCGCGATATTGTAGTACCCGAGTGTCTTAGTCCCGTCGATGAACACCTCAATGATGCCGTTCGTTGGATCAGACTTGGCATGGGTTTCAATGCAGTACCATTGATTATCGTTAAGGGGCTTTGACTGGATATTGGGGAAGAGGTTGCAAGTCGCATCAAGCTGACCGGCATTACTGGCACCAGGAGGGCAGATATGCAAGGGAGAAAACGCGACCTGTGCCCCTAAATCCCGACTGGAAAAGATATTGATCCAGAGAACCAAGGGGTCCCCGTCATTATCGGGTACGTGATAAAAATGCTTAGTACCATTACCGTCATACGTGAAATTGCTCGTAAAATAGTAAAATCGCATCCAGATTTCCCTTGTGTACGGGTGGGGTCGATCATAGTACGCCCCGCATCCAAGCTGGCCAGCTGGTCCATTCCCACAAGTGGAGGTAAAAACCGATTTGAGTGCATGGCTCGGACTATGGGCGAGGTCGGTGGAGATCTGCGCATTGCAGCCGTCTTGCGGGGCCGGGATTCCGCACGCGGTCGTGTCCCAGTTCGGCGTTAAATGGTTCTCGAAGTCGTCCGCCCAATAGATCCCGCCCTGGGAGGCGCTGGGAAGCGCCAGTGACAAAGTCGTTATGAGTGCGACAACCTGGCCAAAGGTAATAACGCTCTTCTTTCCCATCCTGGTCCTCGATTCTCTATGAGAGCGATAAGTGGCCGCGACCGCCCACGTCGGGCGGAGTACCAGCATACATCCGCTCTTCTGAGCGCTCACCACGACATTATCAATCCACGCGCCCTACATCACGGGTATGCTAGCGGAGAAGGTGCGTTGATTTTCACGTCCGGCGTGTCTCGCCAACGCACCTTTCAGCATCTCGCCCTTGAAGACCTCGTCAATCTACATTCTTTGGAACCATTATGCGCTCCAGCTATTCAGCTTGAATCGCCTGCAGGGATCGCTCTGAACGAAGAAGTTTCCCAAGTGCATTCCATCTTGCGCACCTGCGTCATTGGCGTCCGCCGGCCTATGTGCGCAACTACCCCTCACGGGATTAGCGTGTACTGCCTCTAGCAGCTTCAGGCCTGCTTTAAATGTGCCAAATTCGCAGGGTGCCGTGATCAATCCTCAAACCGTCAACGATTCTCGGCAAATAACAGCGCGTTATCCGTCGGCGCGAGTTCCATTCCTCCGTACAAACGTCTGGAGCTCGTCGCGTTGCAACGTCAAATTGTCTCGATACGGACAGTCATCTTCTCGAAAGCAGGTCATGGTAAAGGGGACGCCCCTCGCGAGATGGAGGATGGCCCATCGGTGGGCGCAAGCCGAGCATGCGACGAGAGCGTGACGTCGTCGGCTGACTATCTGGCTTCGGGGACGATGAGCAACTTCTGAACATAGCCCATTCTCGGGGTCAAGGAAGAACTTGTATACGCACTTATCTGAGACGGCGCTTCAGGATTGGCCCGTTACTTGCCCACTACAAGAATTTTGAAACGAACATGACCCCCGGCTCGGACACCATATCCATCCGAACTAAGCTCGCCGGCCAATAATCGTAAGTGAAGGGACGCAAATGGCCGACTCTCATCATGGTGGAGAGTGCGTCGTGGCTCGAAGAATATTGCGATTGGTCTCGAACTTGCGTCGGATTGATGGCGTACAGATAGGCGAATTCGTAGTGTCTAATACGTTCATTGGTGATAAGGACACCTTATGGGGTGGTATTCGGCTGTTCTTCGAAGCTCTCAGCCATGACGTCGTCGTTATGAGCGGCGGCACCCGGCGTCTCTTCGTATTTTGTCTGCTAAAATTCTTGTTGCCTCTGCATCGATGTAAGACAGTGGCTGTAGACTACATCCTACCTCTGCCCGTCAGTTTGAGACAACGCCTCACAGCACGCGTGAAAGGACTGCTACTGAGAAAAGTCGACAGGTTCATTCTTCATTTCGCTCGTACAGAGCTGTACGAGCATTTCTACACAATACCTCGTGCCCGCTGCTTATTTGTTCCATTTAAAGTTAATTACTTTGAAAGTATTCCTCCTCTTGGCCTGCTCCCAACAGATGGTGACTACGTCTTTACCGCCGGTCGGAGCTTCCGGGACTTTTCGACTTTCATCAGTGCAATGCGCCAGGTCGATTATCCAGGTCTCCTGCTCTATGACGATGCTGCGCTGATGAGGAAAGGTAACACCGAGATCGATCTGACCGATTTGCCTCGCAACCTTAGGGCGGAAAGAAATGTTGGCGAGAGGAGTTGGATAGACTACATCGCACGGGCTAAGATCGTTGTAGTGCCGCTGTTGCCAACAAGTGCCTATGCACCAGGGCTCAGCCTCTGCCTCATGGCGATGGCGATGAGAAAATGCGTCATCATCACCGAAGGACTATCTACCATAGATGTGATCACTACTGAGGCCATTATCGTCCCACCACGTGATTCGATTGCTATGGCAAACGCCATTCGCCAAGCCTGGGAAGACGAAAATTTGCGCAGACGGACCGCGGACGCCGGGCGACGCTATGCTGAACATTGTGGTGATGAATCACGCCTGTATGCAGATATTGTGAGCGTTTGTGGCGAGTTGGTTAACCGAGGCAACGGATCATCTAAACGATGATCGGCCTCGCTCTTCGAAGTTAGAACGCACAGCTCACTGAAATTCGGCGCCTGTGCCCCAGTCCAGCTCTCGAATGCTCATGTATGCGTAATTATAATAAATACAAGAACCTATGAAACTATACTTCGGTTGTGGCAACCATAGAGTCGAAGGCTTTATTGGTGTTGATAGGATCAAAACAGATCAAGTTGATATCGTTCATGATATGAATTTGTACCCTTATCCGTTCGCTGACAGCACTGTCGACGAAGTTCTCCTAATCAATATCCTTGAGCATTTTCCAGATACCGTCAAAGTGATGGAAGAAATGTGGAGAATATGTAGAAATGGTGCAATCGTAAGAATCGTCGTGCCGTATTACAATTCCCCTGGAGCGTGTCAGGATCCGACTCACAAGAGCTTTTTTACCGAAAATACATTCGACTATTTCACAGAGGCTGGAACAACACCGTTATCTCAGTACAATTATTATTCGTCCGCACGATTTAAGATACTTTCTGTAGTCCCTGATCAACGACCGATACTCAACGTCTTCCCGACAAGAGCCCAATGGTTCTTAGCCCATCATCTTGCAACAATACATTCTCTGAAAGTTGAATTAGAAGTCACAAAAACGCAGACGTAGCCAATACCACAACTGCGACGATAAAAGGCGGCGTCAAGACGGCGACCTCCTCTCGCTGTTATATGTCCAATGATGCTTCCTCAAGCTAATTAATTACTTTCCGGTGCAGAAATGGTCGCCGAGATCGGTGCGGGATACGTAATGATGTTCGGGGCCGCGATCCGAATGGTCGTTTCTGCACTCTTCGCTCCACCGCGGCCACGGCATTGGTCGGGCGAGTCGACCCCGGTCATGGCGCCGCTCGTCCGAGCACCAGCAGGTTGTTGGCGATGACCGTGAGGCTTTCCCATCGCCCCATTCCGCTTTCGCCGCGGGACCGGCAGCGGCGCAGGCCATGGCGCCGCGAACGTGTTTCGCGCGGCTGGCGCGGGAGGACGACTTGGCGGACGCCGCGCGCGTGTGCGGCCGATTCATTCGCCTCCGAGCCTTCCGCGACGGCGAGCCGTGGTGCAGCGCCGAACAGTTCGATGTGCCGATTCAGGACCGGTGCCCACAGCGCGCTCTCGGCCTGCCGCCGCTCACACACTGTGTAGTCGGTGAGGAAGTGCGCCCGTCCGAATTCGGTGGGTTTGGTCAGCTTGCCCTTTCGGAGGATGTCGGTATGCGGCTCGAACAGACTGACAATCTTTGGGGGTAGTGGGTATCGCCCCGCAGGACGCGGGCTCGCGTTTGCGCCAGCACGCGACGAACGAGTGCGATCATCGCCGACAGTTGGGCGACGTGACGCCGCCGCCGCGCACGCGCCACCGCGTGTTCGGCGTGGCGCACCACCGCGTCTATGATCCGCAAGAGCCCCTGGTAGAGCCCTTTCATTGTCGCCTGGCTCCGCGTGCGGACCTCCGCGGCCACGCGCGGGCCGGCCGCGCGACTGCGCTGCGCGATCGCGAAGACCCGGCGCGCCACGCTGCGCGTGCGCTCGCGGGCCCGCTCTCCCAGTCGGCGCAGCCCCTGGTCAGCACGCGCACCCCATCGGCCAAGAGTGTCGTGTCGGTCGGGTAATGGATGCTGGTTTCGCCGACCGTGGTGTCGACGCGCAGGCGTCGGCCGCGCACCAAGTGCTGACGGTGATCGACCTGTTCACCCGCGAATGCCTGGCGATCTACGTGCGGACGGGCTCAGTGGACGGGATTCGTCGCGACGCTCGAAAACTTGCGCTTCGAGCGCGGCCGCTATGGCGCATGAATAGGCCGGCGCGATTAGAAATTTGAGGGATGTCTGAAGCTACGTCGGTGGACGGCCGTGGGCGCCATACCAAGTGCTCATACACTACCGCACTGCTGGGGCGGTAGTCTGAGACGCCTAGTTGCCTGACCAGAGAGAAATCCGACGAGGGCGCCGAACAGTTCAGCGGGAGGCGTTGCTAGTAGACCGATGGCCGCTGGCAGGAGCAGGAGGCTGGCTAGTGAGGCCGCTGCGGCAGCCGCGAAGGCCCAGCCGAAGCGGGCCCACAGCCCGGTCGGAAAGAAGAGGGCGGCAAGCCAAACCACGTTGAGAGTCGGCCGGAGCCAGACAAAAACGGGTTGGTTACCCAGTAGGAAGAACCAGCCTGTCCCAAGCGTATAGCCGAGGCCGCAGCGCTGCGTCGCATTCACGCTGAGGCAATATCCGTACCCAACTCGGTGCACGACCACGGTGATGGGTTCCCGCCAAGTGAGCCCGAGAACTGCGCCACCCGCCCGGATCTCGGGTCCGATAAAGCCCCAGGCGGCTGCGCGTGTTCGGTAGCGATAGACGATATCGTCTTCGTCGACCCCGAGGAGCAGGATCTCGCGCTGATGTTGGTCGTGAACAGTGAACAAGGGAGCGAGCCCCGATGGCCGTGGCCCGGCGCTGGCGCGGACTTGGATCACGTCGTCAGAGAGGAGTTGTTGGCGTATCTGTAGCGAATTCCCGAGGACGCCGGGTGGGATCTCCAGCCCGTCTACTGCGGCCTGCAGGACGCGGCCTCCATACCACTCGAGATGGCCGAAACGGGGCGTCCATCCTCCGTAGTACACGTCCTCAGGGAACGATGGAGTTAGCAGGACGCCCGTCAGGGTAACGACCGACGCCGCGACCAGCGTCCAGGCGAGCGACAGGACGTCCCCCCGTCGCGGCGAAGATCTCCACAGCGCGGGCGCCGATTTGGCGAGAGCAACTCCGAGCACTGCTCCGAGCGTGTTGAACAGGACGTCCGAGAGGCTCGGATCGCGACCGGGGATCACGAACTGGGCGGTCTCGACTCCACAGGAGAGAAGAGCGCAAAGCGCGATAGTGCGCCATGGACGCCAGCCCGCGACGCTGAGTGCCGCGCCCAGCGGAAAGAACAGGGCCGCGTTCAGGATGCCGTCGGCGAGCGTCCCGTCGCCACAGAGGACGCAGAGCACTGGTGGCGCATCGGTGGCCTCGAGCGGAACCAGCGTCACCCCCAGAATCACTGCGAGCCACAGCACCGAGAACCAATTAGGTCTCCGGATCTTGTGCTGGTCCCTCTGGTGCGGGTCGCTCATGATCCGCTTTCGCGCGTGCGCTCAGCTCCTTCAAGGAAGGTACGATATGTCCGAGTCACTAGCAGCGTAAGATGGCTGGCGCTGAACGGCGGGCCGTCGACCAGGGCAGGGGCGGCGCAGGTGGGCAGTGACTGTTGCGATCTCTCAGCCGCGACCGGTGAAATCGGACAACACATGACGAGCTTCGATCGAGTCACGAATCGGAGTTTCGATTAACAGCGGGAGAAACTCGATCCGCTCCTATAATCTGTCCTTGATGCTGCGCCCAAGAGCGAGGACTCGGTCTCGGTGCTGGCTATCCTTCCAGAGGAGACCAGTGCTCTCGCGAGTTCGCCAAGTGTTGACGGGTGCGGTCGTCGGGGCCGTCATCGGGCTGACCGCATTCCCCGCGGGGAGTCAAGAGCCCCCGCCCACGGGCACGAAAGAGCAACCGCCGCCCGTCATCGAAGCTCCTCCTACACCGCCGGCTCTGGGACCGCCGCTGGCGTCGTATCCTCTCACCCTGTTGGGGCTTCTGGCGCCCCCGGCGCAACGCGGCCCGCTGACGCTGATGCCGTCGATCAGCGTTTCAGAGGAGTACAACGACAACGTCCTTTTAGACAACCGGAACCGAGAGTCTGATTTCATCACGAACTTCAGCCCGGCCATCAGACTGTACGTCAACCGCCCGTCATACCAGTTGAATGCCGGCTATTCATTCTCGGCCGCAATATATGCGGAGGGCACGCTGCCCAACGAGGCGTTCCAATCTCAAAACCTCATAGGGAGCGGTTCCTGGCAGGTGACGCGAGGACTGACGTTGAGTGCCTCTGAATCCCTCGCGTACAATCGAAGCGCCACCAATCTCGTCGCGGTGCAGGGCTTTTCGACCGGTCAGCAGGAATCGTTGAGCAATACCTTCAGCCCCTCGATATCGTGGCAGATAACGCCGCTGGACACCCTCAGTTTCGGCGCGATCTACGGCGTGCTGCGCTTCCTCGGCGGCGGGACTGGAGCTGATTCTGACACTTACGGAATAAACACTAGTTTGTCTCACGTCTTCACGCAACGCTTGACGGGCAACATCGGTTATGGCTTCACGTACCTGCATTTTCCAGAGTGCGTCGCTGTGGGCCAGCGGTGCATCGACCAGTCAGATTCGAGCACCCACAGCCCAACAATAGGCTTCAACTATCAGCTGACGCGGACGCTTTCGACCACCATTAATGGTGGCGCCGCCGTCACCCAGCGGGGTGGCCGCACGGATGTGTCGCCAGCCGGCGCCGCGAGTCTCATTCAGCGGCTTTCATTTGGCTCCGCAAGCCTGAACTACAATCAGGGTGTCAGTGTGGCGGGGGGCTTCGGCGGGTCGAACGACACTCTAAGTGTCTCGGGCTTATTGACGCTCTCTACTCTTCTACGAAACTTGTTGGTTGTGCTCGGCCCGTCGTACACCCGCTCCGACCCCTTGCTGTCCCAGGCGCCCGGGCAGTCTCGCCTCTGGGCGGTCTCTCTGAATCTCGGAGCGACCTATCAACTTGCACGCTTCGTCAGTGCCTATGGAGGCTACGCATTTTTCGTGGAGCGCACTGGGGGATCATCGACGCAGGCCAATGTCGATCAGAATCGAGTCCAATTCGGTCTGCAGTTTGGGTTTCCGATCAACTTCGACTGATTCAAGAACCTCGGACTGTCGCCCGTCTTCATAATCATCTCGCTGGGGCTGTCTACCGCTTTCGGGAACCTGATTGTGGCAGGGTCCGGGAGTGCTGATCGCTGTGAGGTTGGTCGTGCCTTCACCGCGAGCCCGATGGGAATTTGCGTTCCACGAGCGGGGAAACTGGATTCCCGTTTGACGACGGAACGAGTAGGGTTCGCGTACTAGAATAGAGCTTCAGTCCATCGCATCATTCCATCGGAGTCCAAGCACAGTTATGCGAAATGAATCACGCCAGGTTCGAACGGTGTTCGTCGTGGGTTCGCTGGGATTATGGCTTGTCTGCGCGGTGTGGGTTGTGCCGGCCATTATTGAAAGCGCGTACCGCGGGGAGAGTTGGTCATTCCTCAACCGCATGATTACCGGGCAGGCGACGCATCCTGTAGGCGACTATCTCCAGGACTGGTACAGAGTGGCTGCCAAATTGACGATCGCCGCTTTGCTGAGCGGTCTTGGATTCTGGCTCGTTGGACTCGTGATCAACCGCCCGGCTCTCGTCTACCGGATTCAGATCACATATAAGGCAGTTGCCATTCTCGCGCTGAACGCTCTTCTTCTGCTGGCCGCTTTCGAGTTGGCAACAAGAGGCATCTCGAAGATTTGGAGTGCATTTTCGAAACCAAGCGAGCAGTTAGTAGGAGAAGGGGAGGCGCGGGAGACAGTCTCTTACTATGCCTCGCAGGATTGGGCTAAACAGTTTTGGCATGAGTTTCGCCAAACGCGGAGACAACATTACTACCCTTACGTTGGATGGCGGAGAGCTCCGTTCAACGGTAAGACCATACAGATTGATCAAAACGGTATCAGAGTAACGCCCGGCGCCGACTGCAGCGCGGCCTCCTTTAAGGTATTTACTTTTGGCGGATCGACGATGTGGGGAACGGGCTCACCGAGCTGGGGTACGATACCCGCTTATTTACAGTCGGACCTTGAAAAGCTGAGACGTGGACCAGTTTGCGTGATGAATTTCGGCGAGACTGCTTATGTCTCGACGCAAGACGTTATCATGCTCCAACTCCAACTACGATCCGGCAATGTGCCAGATGTGGCCATCTTTTATAGCGTTTCTGGCGACGTGTATGCCGCGTACCAGTCGGGTCGAGCCGGTCTCCCCATGAATCTTGATCAAATGGCCACCAAGTTCGAGATGACCAAGAGCCCGCCTACGATGGTTGAGTTGCTGACAAGTTCTCAGTCGTACTCCGTGATCGAAGACCTGACGAGCAAACTCACGATCGCTGACCCGAGGCAGGGAGAACGAGCTGCCAGCGAACTGGTGACTTACGAGAGCAAGGGAATCGAGGTCTCAAAGTTGAGTGATGCGATCGTGCAGAACTATTTTGAGAACTACAAGATTGTGAAATCGCTCGCCCAAACGTATGGCTTCAAGTACTTCTTTTTTGTACAGCCACACGTAGCAAGGGGCAGCAAGTCCTTGACGAGCGAAGAGCAGGACATGAAACAAAAACTCCAGAAGGACATCCCCCTTTACAAGCTTCTCACTGCGGTTTATCAGACTTTGGATCTGAGGTCTGCGACGTATCAGAACCTCCACACGATCGACCACGTCTTTGATGGCGACAATGCACTCATTTGGATTGACGCATTTCATGTGACGCCAGTAGGGAACCAATTGCTCGCTCAGAAAATGCTGGATGTAATTCGTGTGAGCGCTCCGGGCTTGCGATGATTCAGACTATAGGCTCCATACTCGCGGTTTTGCTTCTATGGGTGCTGGGTTGGCACCTACCGTCCGTCAAGGGTCGGCAGCTACTGCTTCTAATTGTCAGCTACCTGTTCTATGGCACCTGGGGGATAGGCTTTCTGGCCGCTTTGATCATGAGCTCACTGCTGAATTATGCCTGCGGCTTAGCCCTGAGCCGTAAAGCGACGGCGCCGCGTCTCTGGCTCGGTATCGCTGTTAATCTGGTGCCGCTCACGTTCTTCAAGTACCTCCCGCCGTTGCTAGAGTTGGGGTCAGCAGGGTCGTGGCAATATGATCTGGCGCGCCAGATCATCATGCCAGTTGGAATGTCCTTTTGGACCTTCCAGGGGCTGTCCTATCTTTTCGACATTAACCTCGGCGAGGAGTTGGACCCTTCACTGGTGGAGTTTTGCCTCTACATGGCCTTCTGGCCCACGGTTGTCTCGGGCCCCGTCTGCCGCCTACCCAACATGTTGCCGCAATTCCGCCAGCCTGCTTCCATTACTTGGGAAAACATCTCGGCGGGCAGCCTTCGTTTGATCCAGGGCCTCACGATGAAGTTTGTGCTGGCTCAAATCCTGG
>Ga0066903_100002850_pt1 | contig 13798 bp, 11 predicted proteins | sample PanSoiMetaGPlot1_FD_67491 | JGI IMG/M metagenome (GOLD analysis project Ga0066903, IMG submission 67491) | Tropical forest soil microbial communities from Panama analyzed to predict greenhouse gas emissions - Panama Soil - Plot 1 (version 2) | ecosystem: Environmental > Terrestrial > Soil >... | reverse complement strand
ACGCGCGAGCCGCGGGATCTCTCAATGGCGCGAATGGCCTGTGCACGCCTGACCATGAACCACCGTCCAGTTAGCAATGGCTGCAGCGCCATCAGAACAATGAGGATCCAGATCACGCTCGAGAAATCGAAGTGCATCCGCCATCTCCTGCTAGCCAGATCAGCGCACAGGTACCATTTTCCGAAACTGCCGACGAGCGTCGCCTGCGAGGGATGGGCTGCAGCTGGGAGCCGCTTGAGGCCGGACGCACCTGCACCATCTCCCACCATGAGCTTCGTTTGACCACTCAGGCTCCGAGTGAGCCGCCCTCGGCGAGCGACGCCATGCCAGCATCGGAGCGTCGTTGCGCTTTTGCTCAATGCTCACTGGCCTCGTGGTGCGGTGCCTGGAACTTGTGGGCACCTGTCAGTTGTCAATTGGCTATCGTCCCCCTTTCAGGGGATCTTGACTGAAGCTAGCCATCATCTTTCTGTGAAAGCATCGACGTTGTTGTCCAGTTGTCACACTTGGCGTGTTCTGTTTCGCGCGAGAGGTGAAAGATGAGTAATGGAACAAATATCAACTGCGTCACAGCTTCGCCCTTGGCTGGCAAACGCGTCCTTGTGGTTGAAGACACTTGGGTTGTCGCCAAGGCACTGCAGTCGATCCTCGAGGAGATAGGCCTGGTCGTCTCAGGGCCTAGCGCGACCGTGGCCGACGCGGAGCGCCTGGTCTCGGAACAGGTTCCTGAGCTGGCTGTGGTGGACATCAAACTCAGGGACGAGATGGCGTTCGATTTGATTGACGATCTCCATGATCGCGGCGTTTCTGTCGTCGTCTGCTCGGGGTTCACGTTGAGCCCGCCTGCAAAAGCCGCCGCCATTGTCCAGAAACCGTTTAGTGGAGCGGGGCTGATTGAGACGCTGGGTGATGCCTTGCTGCGCGCTCAAAAACATTCGACGCAAAATTAGTTTGGCATTTGGCGGGACGATTGATTCGGACTAAGGAAGGACCGCTCCGGTTAGAGCCGATCGGGGTGCGCAGTTTCAACGAGGCCTCGAGAGCCCAGGACCACCCCCTGACGGCGTGCGCTCGCCAAGACGGAAGTCGTCGGCCAATCGTCTGCACTTCATCTGCACTTCATCTGCACTGCATCTGCACTGGGCGCAGGATCATGCTCGCCTTCGTATAGGGCGAAGAGGGCCACGTGCGCGTTCAGCCTTTTCGACAACCTCAAGGCACGCTTCACCGCAGCGTCTAGCATCTGGGTCAGTATCGTCATGCCCCGGGGGACGAGCCAACTTAGAATGCGTCCTATTGACCGGCGGCCGATCGATGGTAACGAGAAGCGTCTCATCGATCCCGATGCGGCGACAGTCATTTCTGACAATCCTCGGAAGGCTGGCGATGCAACATTGGCGGACTATCCGACACGGGCACTCCGCACCGTGATCAATATTTACTCCGGGCAAAGCTCGACGACAACCCGTATGGAGTGTGGCGGAACCCGTCCCGAGTTTCGAGGGGAACGCGTCATGAAGTTACGAGTTGAACAGCGTTGCGGCTATTGAGCTCCTCCGGACGCTCGACGCGAGATTGTGACGCGGGCGATGCCGTAAAGTTCGCCAAGACGGTTCACGAACACTGCAGCGCAATGCTCCAGTTCTGCCCAACGAGGTCCTTGCCGAACGAACGATGCCGTTCCTGGTTCACCAGCTTGAAGCCGGCAGATTCATAAATCCGGCGGGCCGAAACGAGCACGTCGTTCGTCCAAAGTGTGAGTGTTTCATAGCCCTTAGCTCGGGCGAAGCGGACGCATTCGTCGACCAGGCGCCGACCAATGCCAAGACCGCGCGCAGATGGCTCCACATAGAGAAGACGCAGCTTCGCAAGCGCATCCGACTGGCGCACGAGGAATACGCTGCCCACGATTTCTCCTTCCCGCTCCGCGACCCAGCAGCGTTCCACCTTGGAATTGAAGTTCTTGACAAACGCTCCCGCAATCTCCGCGACCAGACCCTCAAACGTCTCGTCCCAGCCGTATTCCTGGGCATAGAGGACGCCCTGGCGATGAACGATCCAACCAACGTCACCGCACTGAAGATCGCGCAGTACATAGGGTACTTTGGGCTCGGCTGCTCCACCCAGCAGACCCTGAATCGCGCGCATCGCGCGAATGAGCTTGTCGCGATCGCCCGGCCGGAGTGGTGCGAGCATCGAGGTAATCTGCTCGTGCGAGGCCCGGTTGAGGGGCGTGAATGCCTTGTGACCCTTAGCGGTAAGCGCAAGCAGAGTCTGCCGGCCGTCGCACGCCGAGGGCGTGCGGGTGATGAGGCGACCCGTCTCGAACCTGCCGAGCAGGCGACTGAGATAGCCGGCATCGAGACCGAGGTCGCGTGCGAGCTCGCCTGCCGTCACTCCCTCGCGATGCGCCAGCTCGTAAAGGACCCGAACCTCGGTCAACGAGAAGGCGCTCTTGAGCATACCCTCCTCGAGCAGCCCCAGCTGCCGAGTGTAGAACCGGTTGAACGCGCGAACCGTCGATATGTTCGCGTCCGATACGTCCTGGCCATGAGTCCGCATGCCGGAAAGAGTCAATCAATTACTTGCCAAAGTCAATTATCTGGTGCCACCCGGGCCCGCGGCGGGATGACGCCCCGCCTAGTCTAGCCTCGCTGCGCCTTCGTCCGCGCCGCCATGGCTGCCAACTTGGCGACCGTATTCATGTTGCGTCCAGTACCGTTGCGCGCAGCCGGAATGGTCAGTTTGGAACGGCCTATGCCATCCACGTAGCGCACAAAGATTTCACGCGTTCCCAGGTGCATCTCCTCCCGGTGCCGACCCGTAACATGCTGCAAGGCATCCCCCGGCGGAGGAGCATCCAAAAAGATCGCTATCGTCTTGCTCGGCGGATCTTTCTTGAAAGGGTTGGTTTCGAGAATTGCCGCTAACTCGTCAGCCGTTCGAATGGCAACGACAACCGGCTTTCCAACATGGCGCCCTAGCCGCTCCTCCAGCGCTGCTTTTGCCTCCTCGGCGGACATTCTCGCCTGGAAGACGACGTTGCCGCTGACGATATAGGTTTTGACGTCAGAGAACCCTGCGTCAAGGCAAATCGTCTTGAGGTCTGACATCGCCAGCTTACCGCTCCCGCCCACGTTTACAGCACGCAAGAGTGCAACATAGACGCGGTCTGAAACGGGTTGTCCGCTGCGGGATCCCTTCATCGGCTCACATCCTCTTCGCAAGAGCTACGAGCTGCCACATAGCCTTGCCCAACCATCGTGGCAGCCTATCTCCTCGCACTGTTTCCGATCCGCGTCGTCCCGATACAAGGCAATCGCGGTGCATTTCGTTCCCTTCCCATACCTCGGTCTGCGCCCCTCAACCGAGCCTATGCCAACAATCGGCCTCAGGGATCGCCGACAGCGGCGTTCGAATCGCCGGTGGATTGCACCCCGGCGACATGGTCGCCGCGGGCCAAGTTCGCCGGCGCGCGCGAACTGATGGAGATTGATTGTGTGGCCGCCTTTGGTGCCGGAGATGTGTAGCTTGCCGATGGCACAGCGTGCGCCATCGCGAAGAAATGCACGCCCGCGGTCACCACGGCGTCACGCTGCTCGGGCAGCTGCAAGGCGTGGAAGGCAATAAGCTCAAATTGGCGCTGGACCTCTGGGAAAACCTTGCCGCCGCGGACGCGCACGCAGCGGCCCTTGTGAAGTCGGTCGATGACTATATTGCCGCGGCCGGTTTGGTCGCCCCCGCAGAAAAGCTGCCGGTGTTGCGACACGGCTTTCGCGCTCCTCTTTTTAGGGAACTGGATCTGGAGCCGACAGGCCTCACGAATATCGTTTGGGCGACAAGCTATGCCTTCGACTTCTCGCTCGCGAAGTTGCCGGTCCTGGACAGGATGGTTTCCCCATTCAGACAGCCGGCGCCGCCGCATATCCCGATCTTTACTTTGTGGGCCTGCCATGGCTGCCCAAGGGCAAGTCCGGCCTACTCTACGGGGTTGGAGATAACGCGCGTTCCATCGCCAGGAATATCCTGGCGCGCAACCGGGATTTCGGTTTGGTGAGCAGAGCCGCTTGACTTTGTCAGATTGGCTTGATTTCACCAGCCGCGATCTTGACCTTGTTCCCGTTGAATTGCCTCACGATGAAGCCGTCGAAGCGCTCGTTGTACGTGCGGCTGTAATCCCGCAAGAGCCCAAGTGCCTGCTGCTCGCCGACGATGAGGCCGCGGATGCTGTCGGAGCGGTAGTGAACGCCAGCAGCATCGCGACCAAGCGCAATGTTGTTGGCAAGCTTGTCGATCTCATTGCCAAGGGTGAGAGAAGCACCTTGCCACGGCACCAGTTCTAGCCCGTCTGCCGTAGCCTCGACCGGCTGCGGCAGCACGTAGTCGGCATCGAAGAACGCCTTGAGAATGGTGGCGCAGGCGCCGGCGTTGCATGCATGTGCCGAGGGATAAGATGGGTGTGTTGGACATCCCTCGGGGAAGGCGACCGGTAGCAGCCGCGTTCCATACTGAGACTGAACTCGAGCGACGGCATTGCACTGGAGGATGTCGGTGTGAGGATCGTAGCGTCGACGCCCGGTGAGGTGCGTCTCAATTCGACCAGCAAAGCTCTCCGGCCGAAGCCGGCGATGCACCTGCCATTTGTGGAAGTATGCCCCCTTCTGTCCGAGCAATGCTGCTTGAGCGAGCATCGACAGGACATTCTTGCTGCCCAGCGTGATGTCGCCGAACTGCGTGCGCGAGCCGCGATAGGGATTGGTCGGCGAAAGCGCATTCCTGCCCAGAGCAAGCATGATCAGCGCCGCGTTCATATAGGATTGGAAGCTGAAGTCGCGATGAACATACTCGGCAAGTTCACGAGCGCTGCAGATGAACCGCGGTGTGGCGTCAAAATGCAAGCTCGCGCGTGGTCGCATGCCACGTTGGCAGGCAAGCCAATCGGCATAATCGGTGAGAAAAGTCTGGCCTCGAGCGGGCACAGTGTAGCGCTGCGCGAGTATGTGGATGCCGTAGGGAATTGCGAGCCACAGGAATTGGCTCAGATAGGGACCGATCAGGTCGCCCGGCGTCTCGCCGCGGAAAACTGCGGCGGTCGTGAGCTTGCCACCGTCTCCCGACCTGAGCGGTTGGGTGAAGGCATTGAGATCGCTGACTGCCGCGGCAACGAGCGGGTCTTTCTCGTACTCGCGAAATGGTACGTCCCTGGTCAATGCCAGCCAATAGACCTCGGCCATGTCGCTTGCCATGAGGGCACTGGAAAATGCCGGAGCCGGTTCAAGGGAGGTGGCGGCGTTATCGCGACCGACCAAATCAAAGGCGTAGGTCGCTTGCGGATCGTTCAGTTCCAGCTCGGCGCTGTGGTCGCGCGGTATTTTGTCGAATCCGGCGGCATCGCCGCTGGAGACGATCGACACGAACGTCTCGAAGGCCGCGACATCAACCTCACCAGCTTCGTTGTGCGGGAGGGTCTTGGCAAAGCTTGCCCGCTTGTCAGGGTAACGCGCTTCGTCGCCGTTGGCGACGTGCGTGGGCGCCGGCTCGTCGAGATATGCTTGCGCTGCGCCTTGACGCATATGGAAGACCGCCAACTGCCGCGCTAATTGGTTTGCCGGCGCCGGATCATCGGCATTGGCAGGGCCTGCTCGAAGTGCGGTGCCGCAGCCCACGGCCGCGGTGACGACACCGGCGCTCGCTCCTTGCCGGAGCAGGGCGCGGCGGGAAACGCGCACAGAACTTGAGGAATCGAGCTTGGGCAATTTCGGCAACCGGCCCATGTGGACCTCCCTGAGGGCAACTCCGCTCTGCAAATGGGCTTGCGAGGCATCGACGCACGCGCAAACGGCAACGGAGCACAGCCTGTCATGGCGCGGCAGATTGACGGCACGTTCGACGTGGGCCCAGCGGCAATCGGGTGTGGCGCCTCTGGCCGACGCGTCAGACCACCTGAAGATTGACCGCCTTGTTCCGAATTAAATCTCGCGCACAATTCTGTCCTTGGCAATCTTGAGCGATAATGCCGTCCAACACGCTCGGCCAACCCATCGCTTGATCACGCCGACGACCGTTCGACGCTCGGGTCGATGATGGCAATGCTAAGGTCGCGGTTGAGGATATTGAGTTTGGTTCCATCGTTGGAAATGACGAAGCTCAATCTTCACTGTGGCACCAACGGCGGCCTTCTCTATATCGAACGACAGAGAGTGCCACTGTAGACGAACCTCTCATCGGGAGAGAGGACTGCACCGTATGGATCGTTGCGAACGGTCACGGTGTTTACCACTCGCCAACTGGCAATATCGACTTTGGCAATGGAAGGTCGCCGGAAAACGACCTCGGCTATGAGCGCACCGAGGGTTTTGCGTCACCCGGTGGTGCAATATCTGATAACCAACGTCTCTACGCCGCCCCAGCGCAATTGAGGCTGAACCACTGGGCGCTCTCAGGCGAGTGGACTGTAGAGAAGCGAGCGAGCGTGTGAACAAGCCCGACGGGAGGATCGCCTCTCGCTTTCACGTCCGCGATTTGCATCTCGTCATGGGACCGGCGACGCGAGCAACTTCTGTGCGGTTTCGCGTGCACATCGATGGACAGCCGCCGGGTGCCGCCCATGGCGTCGATGTAGATGACCAAGGAAACGGCACGGTTAGCGAGCAGCGGCTGCATCAGCTAATCCGACAGCCGAAGCCCATCGCCGATCGACTGTTCGAGATCGAGTTTCTCGACCAGGGTGTGGAAGTTTACGCGTTCACATTCGGTTGATCTGCTAATCCGTCGGCGCCTGCCTGCGCACCATGGGCGAATGTTTAAGCCCGGCTAGCGCATGGACGACGTTCACGGCACCGGGCACCTTGGGTCGGGAACGAACGACCAGGCCTAAGGAGAAAATGCCATGTCCGCGACATCGTCATCGCCGACCCGGCGCGCCCTACTCAGCACCTCGGCCGCGGGCGCAGCATCCACATCCATTGCTGCGGCCCGGTGCTATGATCGGGTCTGCGGAGGCGCAACCCGACAAGGCGAAGCTGCGCGGCTCGCCCCATGACCTCACGCTTCGTCGATAGTTGGTTTCGGCGGTCTATCGGGGACCGTCCCTGCGCGGTTACCGCACGATGTGTCTTCGATCGAAGGAAACGCCCGGGAATGGCCAGCCGTCGGTCGTTGCTGGCGACATGATCGCCGTGCTGGATGCGCGCAAGATCGAGAAGGCAGCCATCGCCGGCTACGTCTGCAGCCGGCTATCGGCGGCCAGGAGGCCCGCAAAATGCCCTTGCCGCCGAAGGCCGAGCTCGAACGGTCGCCAGTAGTATTTCGCCACGGAATGCGGGCGGACAACGAGAAGTACCCGCACGATTTCGCCAAGCTCAAGTGGCGCTTGCGTCGGCGATGTGGGCCGTCGATGATGCCACCTTCAATCGCGTTCTGGGAACACCGCTGGTTTGGTCTGTTGCCAGCCCGGCATGCTTTGAGACGTGCGTAGAATTTTGTTGCTTCGGGAGGCTTAAGGATGATCGCCCACAACAATTTGATCCAGCGATTAGTTGCTCTCGATGCGGTGCTGTCTTCCTCGCCCTTGCGACTTGAGGGCTCCGGTGTCGGGTCGCCTGGGGGTTGGTTTCTTGGTCCCAAGGCGGAGAACAAGGGGCTCCTCCTCGACTTGATTGCTCGCGCCATCGAGGAGCATTGCCAATATCGGACGTCGTATCATCCCGAAGATCCGGAGATCATCACCCGACAGGTGAAGCAATCACCGGAATACATTCAAGCTGTCGAAGCATTGCGTCGGAGCGCCACCGACCTCAACGAGCAGCTCAAACGGTCGGCCCCGATCTTCAGTATGCGTTCGCATGGGCACATGCTGTGGGACCAGGTTCTCCCCGGTATGATCGGCTACTTCGCCGGAATGCTTTACAATCAGAACAACGTGGCGGCCGAAGCCTCCCCGATCACCACTTGGCTCGAGATCCAAGTGGGCAATGACCTCTGTCGCATGCTTGGCTACGCGGGCGCGACGGATTGCTCGCCCACGCCTTGGGGACACATAACGAGCTGCGGCTCCGTGGCGAACATCGAGGCGCTGTGGGCCGCACGCAATGCCAAGTTTTTCGCGCTCGCCGTTCGCCACGCACTCAAGGAGGTGCCCTTCCTGAGGCCCGCGGCGCCATCGGTCGAGGCGGCGCTGCCCGACGGCACGCACGCCCGGCTCATTGAGCTCGATACCTGGACTCTGCTCAATCTAACGATCGACGAGGTCGTCGCCTTGCCGCATCGCATCGCAGACATACTCGGTGGCGCAGACAAGCTCGACGAGATCGCCAGGGCGCTGAGGCCATTTACGGTTCAAAACGTTGGCTTTGTCGAATTCCATCGGCGCTACCTGGAGAAATTTCCCGTCTCGCCGGTCGTCTTCGTGCCATCGACTGCCCATTACTCCTGGCCTAAAGCAGGGGCGCTGCTCGGGCTGGGGCAAAATAACATCACGAGGGTGCACGTCGACTACAGGGCGCGCATGCACGTTCCCGACCTGGTCGACAAGCTGCACGAGTGCCTTAGGAAGCGCGTGCCGGTGATCGCCGTCGTGGCGGTGATCGGTAGCACGGAGGAGAGCGCGGTCGACCCATTGGACAAAATCCTCGAAGAGCGCGCGAACTTTCGCAAGCAGGGGCTCGATTTTAGCTTGCACTGCGATGCGGCGTGGGGCGGCTACTTCGCCAGCATGTACCGCGCGACGGCCGAAAGTGCCACGCTGACCGATACGGTGCCCGAGTATCCGATGAGCGATTATGTGGACCGGCAATACTCGGCGCTGGCCAAGGCGGACTCGATCACGGTCGATCCGCACAAAGCCGGCTTCCTACCCTACCCGGCGGGCGGCTTGTGCTATCGCAACTCAGCCATGCGCGATCTCATTTCGCTCAAGGCGCCAGTGGTGTTCCATAGCCAAAGCGAACCGACGGTCGACATCTATGGCATCGAGGGCTCAAAGCCCGGAGCAGCGGCGACCGGGGTGTATTTGGCACACAAGGTGATCCGGCCGGACCAGCGGGGCTACGGCAAAATTCTTGGCGAGTGCGTCTGGACCTCCAAGCGGATGTACTGCCGCCTTCTCACCATGCAGGATCGCGATCTGTGCCAGCCAAGCCCCTTCCGCATCGAGTTGTTCCAGATGCTGCCTGCCGAGCACAAGGGTCTCGGGGAGGACGCGGTGAGGCGCGAGCGCGATATGGTCGCGAGCTTCGTTTCCTTGAGCAACGATGAGCTGAGAGCCAAGTTGAGCGAGGACGCGGCTGCCAAGCAACTCTTTGATGATCTCGGCTCGGACCAGGTGATCCTGGCCTATGCCTTCAATTTCCGCGATCAGATGACGGGACGTTGGAACGCCGACCCTGCCAGGTGCAACAAGCTCAATCAGACGATCTATGAGATTTGCAGTATTGTCGATGCAAGCAAGGATCCAAAGCAGGTCGATCTCATCCTGACCGGCTCGGCATTCGACGCGGAGGCCTATGGTCGGGATTTCGTCGCACACTTCGGGCGACGCCTCGGCCTGGACAATGCCAATTTCACGAGTATCGCATTCCTCATCTCGACGACGATGAACCCATGGCCCACCGCCACGCCAGCTGGAGATTTCCTCGCCGTTGTGGAGGAGGCTCTGCGACAGGCCGTCTGGCAGGCGGGTCGCAAGCTTGGGTTCGTGGCCGCCAGTGCACCGCCACCGGCTCGACGTCCTCCGGTGCCGCCGGCGCCTTCCGCGCCCGGATCCACCCTTGGCCAATGCCAGACGGCCGCACCTTATGGCTCCTGGCGTTCGCCGATCACAGCCGATCTCATTGTGCAAAAGTCGGTACGCCTGCGCGAGGTGCGCATCGATGGCGTGGACACGTATTGGCTGGAGGGCCGGCCGGACGAGAAGGGACGCGGTGTCGTCGTCAAGCTGCCGGCAGGGGCTGTCGCGCCAATTGCCGTGACGCCGCCATTCAGTGAGGGGGGGCAGGTGTTCGACGTCGGAACCCAGGTCTATGAGTACGGCGGAGGCGCGTGGGTGGCGGATGAAGATCGAGTTTACTTCTGCGATATGCGCACGGGACGGCTCTACCGCCAGGATGGCGTCGGCGCGACCCCCGTCCCACTTACGCCCGACGATAGGGCAGGCGACCGGCCCGCCCGCTTATACGCCGATGGCCTGATCGATCGTGGGCGCAAGTTGTGGATTGGCGTGGTTGAGGATTGGACTAGGGTTGATGTGACGAGCGGTGATCCTACCCGGAAATATCCGCGCCACCGCCTCGCCGCGGTTGAACTGGCTGGCGGTCGGTTCGATCCAGGTAAAACCATCGCAGAGGATCACGACTTTTTCTCTTCGCCGCGCCTGTCACCTTGTGGCCGGGCGCTCGCTTGGCTGGCGTGGAATCATCCACTTATGCCCTGGCAGGGGACCACGCTCTACGTTGCCGAGCTTGACACTGCGGGAATGCCCACTGGTCAGGCGACGGCGGTAGCTGGCGGGCCGGCAGAGGCTATCTACCAGCCGGAATGGTCGCCCGACGGCCATGACCTTTGGTTCGTGTCGGACCGCTCGGGTTGGTGGAACCTCTACCGCTACCGTCGGGAAGGTGGGCTGACCGAGGCAATGCTGACTGAAGCGGCCGAGTTCGGCGAGCCACAGTGGTCACTCGGCATGTCGAGCTATGCGTTCGTGACCGGCGGGCGTGTGGTTGCCAAATATGGCCGCGACGGCATCGAAAAGTTGGCTGTACTAGGGCCGAGCAGTGGCCAGCGAAGCGATTTTGAGTTGGCGTTCACAGCGCTGGGCTCGGTCCGGTCCGACGGTGCGGACCGCGTGGTATTCGTGGGCGGCGGCCCGCGCCAACCATCGAGCGTGGTCTCGCTCGATGTCAAGAGTGGGCGCTGGGAAGTCCTCAAACAGGCAACAACGCTTGCCGACGATCCAGCCATTCACCGAAATTTTTCTGCGGGGACGCCGCTCACCTTCAAGACGACCGATGGAGAGATCGCCCACGGACTGTTCTATCCCCCTGCTAATGCTGACTATGTGGGTCCTGAGGATGAGAAGCCGCCGCTGGTGGTAATGTGCCATGGCGGGCCGACCGGACAGTCCCTACCCGCCTTGAAGCTCGGCATTCAGTACTGGACCAGCCGTGGTGTAGCCGTGCTCGATGTGAACTACCGAGGCAGCAGCGGCTACGGACGGGCCTACCGTGATCGGCTGAAGGAGAGCTGGGGCATCGTTGACGTCGACGACTGCATCAATGGCGCCCGCCACCTTGCCGACCAGGGTCTCGTTGACGGCGACCGAACGGTCATCACGGGCGGCAGCGCTGGCGGCTTCACCACGCTCTCGGCACTGACGTTCCATGACTACTTCCGAGCCGGAGCCAGTTCCTATGGGATTGGCAATCTGGAAACGCTCGCCGCCGACACGCACAAGTTCGAATCGCACTATCTGGATTGGCTGATTGGACCGTATCCCGAAGCGATCGACCGGTATCGCGCGCGCTCGCCCATTTTTCACGTCGAAAAGCTGTCATGCCCAGTGATCTTCTTCCAGGGTGAGCTGGACCAAGTGGTGCCACCGAGCCAGTCCGAGACCATGTTTAATGCGATCAAGGGCAAGGGACTGCCGGTTGGCTACTTCCTGTTCGCGGGCGAACGGCACGGGTTCCGGCAGGATGTCAACATCCGCCGAGCGATCGAGGCGGAACATCAGTTCTTCACCTACCAGGTCTTCCGGTCAAAGCTGGCATTCCCAGAGGCCGGCCGGGCTCCGCCGGCGGCGGGCGCAACGCCAGAGGCCCGGCGGCTGCTTTCGAGCACCGATGCCATCGTGCCAGAGGCCGCTGCATCACGCGGACCCTATGATTACAGCGCACGCCGCAGCAACTCCGGGTGAAGCCCGAAACCTAACGGCGGGAAGGTGCAATTGACGACGGGTAGGGGTGTAAGGGCCATGGATCAGCATCATCGACCCGACCAGGGACATGATCCTGCGGGTGAGGTCAACACGAGCCTCACTTCCATGCATTCGCGCTGCTCGGAAAGGAGCGCCTGTTCGCATCTCACCTGACGATGCTGGACGTGGAGATCCACATGTACCAGCTGATGATGGAGGTCTCGCTGCCGGAGCCCTACCACTCCCCCTTCGTCAAGGAGCGCGAGACTAATCCCCGCGACAGCTACTTCATCGCCAATACGGTGGAGGATAGAGAGGTTGGCAACCCCCTACTCTGACCCGATGACCGTGCCGGAGCTACCTGGTGGTCTGCGCAAGAGCTTCATTGGCAACATCTTTCGCGGGATTCCCTACAAGCAGGAATATACCAGCTGGCCAGGGCGGGCGTGCGACCCGTCATTGCCAACATTCCGGTCAACGTGGAGCGCATTGTCCATGCGACTCGCTGTTCAGTGTTGATGTGGACGATATTGATCCCAGCGGAAAATTGCCTTCCGCAATCGTCATCGTCGGTTCCCCGGGGAGACCTACGCCGCATTGCCCGGCGCTGTCCGCGGTTCGGATCAAGCCAATGCGCGAAAAAAGTGACCGCGCCAGAATCGCAACTGGCGCGGCCAAGGAAGTTTGGAGAGATGCCATGAAGGCTGCCATGAGATGCCAACGGGGAGGCGGCTAGTCCATCCCCAATTGGGGGGAGACCGCGCGTCAATCCAGTGTGCGCAATCGCGCGCCTCCCGCTGCGCACGCGCTTTAAGAGGCGGAATCTGCGCAGCAAATCAGGAACCGTTGCGTTGGCGTGGGACAGGGCGAAATCATCTCGCCGTAGCGTGGCGCCGCGATACGATCGTCACACCGCCGGAGCAAAAAACCTCAAGCTTGCTGCGGGGCTGCCCGGGAGGAGCCGCGCTCCACGGTTTGCAACACCACATATTGCTTGCGGAACTCGTACCCCGCCGCGGGCCAGGTGCTCGCATACGCGCGCAACGCCTGCGCCCCCTTGTCCCAATTGTCGCCGTTGACGCGGCAGTCGGCGTCCGGATTGCCGTCTCCGTCACGGAGCGCAAAGAGGCGCAGACCGTAGAATGCGTCGCCCTCGATCAAGTCCCGGAAGGCCTCGAAGGAATTGGTTAGCAGGCAGCAGGGGCAAAATGGGGGATGCCCCTCGGCCGCGGCATTGGGCGGAGTCTGAGCCATGTGCGTGACCGGTCCCAGCACGGCGCGGCGAACCCGCTCCGGCTCCCCGTCCTTGGCGGGGAACGTCATCTCCATCATGGTGCAGGACTGGGGCTTGACGCGCAGGGCGTCCAGCAGGGTCACGAAATCTGTTTGCACCCACTGGTCGAAGCCGTTGGTGAGAGAGCGCACCACGGTGTCGCCCGTCGAATGCTGGTACTCGAAGACCCCGGCGGGGATCAACGTCGGGTGATTGACCTGCATCGTCGTTACGGTGCGGACACCGCCGCCCTCGAGCAGCTGCAATTCAGCGAGCTGCGGCTGAATCAGGAACCCGCTGTCGCCATGCTCGAGCCAGGTTTTGTGGGCCGTCACCGCGTGACTCCGGCTCTTGAACGCTGCAGCAGCCTCGTTGACCACGTCGAAATGCTCCGTCCAGCTTTGCTCCCTGTTCGAGAGCTCCACTTTGCCCGCTGTGCCCATTCCAGCGGTATTCGACGGGCAGACCGGCGGCGGCTTGCGAGCTCCAAACATGGGGTAGCGCTCCTTTGGTTGGCTATCGCGGAGGCGGCGTGGAACGTTGTGATGGCGACGCGGAGCGGCAATACCCGCCAACCGTGCCTTGATGATGGCTTCCGCCTTGGCGTCAACAGG
>Ga0066903_100002849_pt1 | contig 13800 bp, 13 predicted proteins | sample PanSoiMetaGPlot1_FD_67491 | JGI IMG/M metagenome (GOLD analysis project Ga0066903, IMG submission 67491) | Tropical forest soil microbial communities from Panama analyzed to predict greenhouse gas emissions - Panama Soil - Plot 1 (version 2) | ecosystem: Environmental > Terrestrial > Soil >... | reverse complement strand
CGGCCAATCACCCGGCCAAACCCGGCGTTCATGGCGCGATTGCTGGAATGGGAGCGGGTTTTGGAGATCGGGAAGAAGTAGCAGGCGATTTGCGCCTCATCAGGGCGATTCATACTCGAAAAACTGAAGACGACTTGGCCTCTTGGTCGCTTTGGGGATTTGCAGGGGACCCGCAGGTGTGAGCAGCGGCTTTGAGAAGTCCAAATGGTGGAAGAAAAATGCCAACCTCACATCCTCTCCCTTGGCCTCTACTCGTGGGGGAAACTGATCGCCGACCTGAGTCGTTCCAGACTCGTCCAGAACACGCTCATCGTAAGGAACCTGCCAGTTGTCTCGAGGTTGACCTTCCACTTCTTGGGTGAATTCGCCTACGGGCAGCGCGCCAGCCAAATCGCGAACCCAAAGTTCGACGAGGTGGCATGGTTCGCCCGCCTGAACAGGATACACTCCGATGAACTCGATCTTCATGCAAGACCCCGCGTTGGCAGGCTGCTATTCTATCAAGAGCGAAGAATAGCTGCCCTGAATCCCTTTTTACATCCCCGTTACAATCCTCAACCTGGCCCGATTCGTCTACCAAATAGCCGATTCCCCCCAAAATCATTCCCCCGAAGGAGGGTAGTATGGGCAAATTCAGCAAGTTTTTGTGCCTCGGCTTGGTGCTGGCGACGGTTGGATCCTGGTCCCTGGCGGACGAGCCGACCCAGAAAGCCGCCCGGCCCGAGGTCGAGGTCGTCTTCTGTCTCGATACCACCGGCAGCATGTCCGGGCTGATCGATGCGGCCAAAAAGAAGATCTGGGCCATCAGCAACCAGATCGTCAGTGGCACGCCGACTCCGAAGGTCAAGGTGGGCCTCCTCGCCTACCGGGATCGCGGCGATGAATACATCACCAAGATCGTTCCTCTCACCGATGACCTGGACTCGATTCACAGCCAACTCATGAGCTTCCGGGCGGCGGGCGGCGGCGATTTCCCCGAATCCGTCAACCAGGCCCTCCACGAATCCGTCACCAAGTTCAACTGGAGCAAGAACCCGAAGACCCTCAAGATCATCTTCCTGGTCGGCGATGCTCCGCCGCACATGGACTACCCGGACGATGTCAAATATCCCGAAACCTGCAAGCTAGCGGTCAAGAACAACATCATCATCAACACCGTGCAGTGCGGCAACCATGCTCAAACCAAGGATTTTTGGATGAAGATCTGCCGGCTGGCCGAGGGTTCCTACGTGCAGATCGACGCCAAGGGTGGCCCGGTTGTTGTAATCGCTACTCCGTTCGATGCCGACCTGGCCAAGATCAATGCGGATCTCTCCAAGACCACGCTGACCTGGGGCGACGCGGACAAGCAGATGAAAGGCGAGAAGCAAGTGAAGGCCAACCTGGCCCTGCCGACCACTGTGCAGGCCGACCGGGCAGCGTTCTACGCCAACGGCCGGCGCGGCGCCAGCTATTGCCTCCTGGAAAATGTCAAGAACGGCACCGTCAAGCTCGAGGAAATCAAGAAGGAGCACCTGCCTGCCGTCATGCAGAAGATGACCTTGAAGGAGCAGCGTGCCTACCTCGACAAGCTGGACAAGGAACGCACCACCCTCAATGAGAAGGCCCGCGACCTGGACAAGAAACGGAATGCCTTCATCGCCAAGAAGCAGGCCGAGGACGCCAAGTCCCGCGCTCGCGACGGCTTCGACAATCAGGTGCTGCAAATCCTGCAGCGCCAGGCCACCCGCGCCAATATCCAGTACGCCACGGAAGAAAAGAAGTAACTCCCTTCGGAGAGCAGGTCCAACACCGGAGCGCCGGCTCACCGCCGGCGCTCCGGTCTTTTTTCATTAGTTTCTAATATTGGCTTTTTCTCGGTTTGTGTTCTAGGTTTGAAAGGGGAGCATTTCGAACAGGGAAACTCCATGAACAACGTCGGTGTGATGGCCGTCCTGTGCATCGGGGCGATTTACGCGGCCTATGCCCTAGGTTTTTACCCCGTGCACGTTGCGGTTGGGGCTGTGGGTTTGCTGGCCTATGCGGCCTTTTCGAAACCCCCGGCCAAGCAGCCGCCCTCGACGGGCCATTCCTACATGGATGATTAGCAGCAGTCGGCAGTGGCAGTTGGCAGCCGCTGCAGACTGCTACTGCAAACTGCCACTGTATCCCTTAGCTGGGTATGAGCATGGCGACGGGGTTTTCCAGCGATTTCTTGATCGCGTTGCCGAAGACGGCCCCCACGGCGCCATCCACAACGCGGTGATCGAAGGAGAAGGACAGATACACCAGGTCTGCCGGCCGAATCTGGCCATCCGCAGCGAACACCGGCCGTTTGGCGATCTTGCCGATCCCCAGAATGGCGACTTGCGGATGATGGATAATAGGCGTGGACAGCAGTCCGCCGATATTGCCGATGTTCGTGATCGTGAAGGTGCCGCCCATCAGGTCTTCGCGCTTACTCTTTCCGCTCCGGGCCTCGCCACTGAGCCGTTCCACCTCACGGGCAATTTCCAGCAAGTTCTTCTTGTCGGCATCGTGGACCACCGGCACCATCAGTCCGCTCGGGGTTGCCGCCGCAACGCCGATGTGATAGCGATCGTGCAGGACGATTTCTCCAGCCTGTTCATCGAGTGAGGAATTGACGAGCGGCACCTCTTGCAGCGCCGCCACCGCCGCCTTGACGAGGAATGTCAGGTAAGTGATCTTCACCCCCGCGCGCTGGAAAGGCTCGCGCAATCCTTCCCGGAGGCGAACCAGTTCGGAGACGTCGCATTCATCCACATAGGAATAATGTGGGATCGTTTGTTTTGCATGCACAAGGTGCTCGGCAATCTTGCGGCGCACGCCGACGAACTTGATGCGCTGCCCCGGCTTGCCGTAATCCGCGGGAGGACCATCCCGACTCTCTCGCCTCGCAGCGCCGGGATGGACATGGCGGGACAGGTCTTCGATCAGGATTCGGCCATCGGGCCCGCTGCCCGGAATGTGGCTGATGTCGATGCCGAGCTTGCGGGCCATGAGGCGGACCGATGGGGCCGCCCGCACCGGAACGCCGGCAGACGGTCCATTCTTCGTAACCACCGGCACTGCTTTGGCGGGTATGCGTTCCTCCGTTTCTTCTGCTGCCGCTGGGGCCGCGGTCTTGGCCGGATTGCGTTCCCTTGGCTTGACCGGTTCTTCATCCACTTCCTCTTCTGGAGGAGATGCTGCCTTGGCTGGTTTGCGTTCCTTTGGCTTCTCCGCCTCGTCTTCCCTTTCTTCGGCTTCCGGCGCCGGCGCGGTCTTGGCGGTTTTGCGTTCCTTTGCTTTCTCCGGCTCCCGCTCGCCGGACCCCTGATAATCCAGGATCACATCCCCAACCTTAATTGTCTGTCCTGGTTCCACATTCAGCTTCTGGATGGCTCCGGCAAACGGGGCAGGCACTTCCATGGTCGCCTTATCGGTGAGGACTTCCATGAGCGTCTGGCCGCGCTTGACCGCATTGCCTGGTTTGACCTGCCAGCTCACCAGCTCCGCTTCGTAAATGCCTTCGCCAAGTTCAGGTAATCTGAATTCCATGATTCATGCCAGAAATAGTTACGCAACCTCCGTTGCCACCGCTTTCATGGCTTCCGTGACGGCCGGCAACTGAGGCACGCTGTTCCGCTCGTACACCTGGTTCAGGCCGATGCCGGGGATGTGCTTTCCCAAGAGCACGCGCGGGCGCACGAGCAAATCATAAAAATGTTCGTCGATGACTCGCCGCAACAAGTGCTCGCCGAAATTGGTGACTTCCGTGTCCTCGTTGACAATCAAGACCCGGCCGGTCTTGAGCAAACTCTGCTTGATCATTTTCCAATCATAAGGAAAGATGGTGCGCAGATCGATCAAATCGAAGCTCAGGCCGGCTTCCTTGGCCAGTGCATCGGCCGCTTGCACGCACAACGGCAAGGTCCGGCCGTAGCTGACGACCGTGGCCGTGTTGCCCTCCCGCACCAGAGAAGCTGAGCCCAGCGGGATCAGATACTCTTGCAGGTCGGGCCAGCGCGGCTTCCAGGTGCGCCGTTTGGTTTCTTCCACCGGTGCGTCGATCATTTCCTTGAGGACCTTTTCATCCTCCGGCTCGCCGGGCAACAGCTTGTCGCCGCGCAACCGCAACAGGGCCTTGGGCAAAAGCACCATCACCGGATTGGGATCGATGATGGCCGACAGCATCAGACCGTAGGCATCGAGCGGGTTGGAGGGCATGACAATCTTCCAGCCCGCCAACCGGCTCGCCCAGCTCTCGAAGGAGTGCGAATGATACAGGCTGCCGCGGATGCCGGAACCGGAGGGCATCATGAGAACGATGGGCATGTCGAAATTGCCCGCGCCGGCCCAGCGCTGATTACCGGCAACTTTCAAGAGATCAATGGTGTTGAAGCCGTAATCGCAGAACTGGATTTCACACACGGGCCGGCCGCCGGCATAGGCGATGCCCATGGCCGTGCCGATGATCCCGCGTTCGTCCAGCGGCGAATTCCAGGCGGTCTTGAGTCCCTGCGTGGCCGTGAACACTCCCCCCAGCGGCGGTCCGACATCCTCCCCGAAGATATCGGTCACACCGAGGTGCTCCTCCCCATAATGGAGGGCCATGCGAACAGCTTGAACCAGTGTTGCCATAAATCAAGGTAAGCCCGTGAAGTCGCCGGGATAAACAGCATCTACCGGGCTTGGCGCGTACGTGAATAACAACTCATCTCCAGGCTTTGGTTTCGGTTCCGCCAGGGCCTGATCCGCCGCGGTCTCCACCTCCGCCTGGGCTTGCGAATGAATCTCCTCGATGCCATCCTCATCAATCAGCTTGTATTCCAGCAGCCTCTTTTCGAACATGGCGATGCAATCCGGCTCGTTCTTCACACGCAGGGCGCCGCTGGAAGATGAATGCCCGTAAAGCCGGGATACCAGCGCCTCCAGCATGTAGGGCTTTCGCTCGTGCCGGCAATAATCCATGGCGCGGCGGATGGCGAACCAGCTGGCCACTGGGTCGTTGCCGTCCACCACTTCGCCGGGAATGCCGAATGCCTTCCCGCGATCAATGGTGTGGCGTTCGCCGTGCTGGGTGTCGTGCGACGTGGAGATGCCGAAGTGATTGTTCATTGTGATCATGAGGACGGGCAATTCATGGGCGGGGCGGGTGCTCCAGACCATGCAGGAAGCGAAGTCGCCCTCGGCGGTGCCGGCGTCGCCGCCGACGACAATGGTGATGCCGTCTCCTCCCAGCCGTTTCTGCACGATGGCTGTCCCCGGCGCCATGACGAACTGGTTTTCGATGACCGAGCTGACGGGGACGACGTTCAGGGCTTTGCAGGAAAAATGATTCGGGAAATTTCGACCGAGCGAGTTCGGATCGGTGGCGGTCATGGCCATCTGGCGGATGCCGTCAACTAGCGGCATGCCCATCGCGACCATGGTGGCGCTGTTTCGGTAGTGCAGGTGCAAGAAATCGTAGGCCGGTCCTTCGCCCTTCTTGATTTGCAGGCCCAGGGCGACATTGAAAGCCTCCTCGCCAGGACCCCCGATCCAGAAATGGCCTTCCCCGGACTTGCTCATCTTGATCATGCGCTCTTCCATGAGCCGGGTCCGGATCATGATGCGCTCGATGGTCAAGCACAGGTCGGCGGGAAGGAATTCGTCCCCCGAACCGATGCCGGTCAAGAGAGCCTGGCCATTGTCAGGCACTGCGTGCTTGCGAGGCACTCTCATTCCTCCTGAAAACAGTGCGCCGGGAAATCTTCAATCGAGAGTCTACCTTTATTATTTTACCGGCACAAGGGAGTCGGGAGTAGGGAATTGGGAGTAGGGATATTTCCTACTTCTACTCGCTATTCCCTTACTCCGTACTCATTAACTTTTGGTCACGCTCAGCAGAAACGTCGGATTGACGGCTTCGAAGCGCAGGGTTTCCAGTTGCTCGTTGCCGCGCGCGACGTTGACCAGCAGGGCCTGGACCGGCGACGCCAGGCGTTTCAACACGCTGTAGGTCGTGTTCAGCGATTCCAGGCTGGCGACATTGACGACGAGTCGTCCGCCGGGCCGAAGCACCTGAAAAGCAGCTTCGAGCAGGCGGGCGACTTCGTGCCCGGTACCGCCCACGAAGACAGCATCCGGCGCCGGCAAGCCGGCAAACACCGCCGGTGCCGTGCCATGAATGGCAGTCAGGTTGCGCACCCCGAAGGTCTGGGCATTGGCGACGATCAGGTGATGGTCGGCCACGTCCTGTTCGATGGCGTAGACCATGCCGAGTTGCGCCAGCTGCGCGGCCTCGATGGCGACCGATCCGGAGCCCGCGCCGATGTCCCAGACAACGCTCCCCGGCTGCACGTCGAGCTGGGCCAGGGCGATGGCGCGGACCTCGGCCTGAGTGATCAATCCGCTTTTGGGCCGGCTCTGGGCGAACACGTCGTCGGGATTGCCGAACCGTCGGAAACGCCCGGCGGCGCGCTGCTGGTCCGGCCGGTCCGGCTTGCGTTTCAGGATCATCACGCTCAGAGGGCTGAAATCCATGTCCACCAGGTCGGCCAGCTCGCCCTGGGTGACACGCTCATCCGGCGCGCCGAGATTCTCGCACACAAAGGCGCGGAAGTAGTCGAGTCCGCGAGCCAGTAGCTGCCGGGCGATGGCGGCCGGTCCCTCTTCCTCGCTGGGAAACAGGCCCACGATCTCCGCCGTGCGGATGCGGTCGAGAACGCTTTCCAGAGCATGCGTCGCCAGGTTGGTCAGGAACGCTTCTTCCCAGCTTTCCTTCACGCGGGCGAAGGCCAGCTGCATGCTGCTGACGTGTGGAATGACCTCGAAGTGTTCCTTGCCCAGGCGGTCGCACAGGTAGCGGGCCACGCCGTAGAAAAGCGGATCGCCGCCGGCCATCACGACCATGCGTTTCTTCCCCAGATTGGTTTCCAGCGTGCTCACCACCTCTTGCAGGTTGGTGCTGATGGGCAGGCGCTGAGCGGTCAACTCCGGAACGAGCTCCAAGGTCGATTCGGAACCGAGCACAAGGTCGGCCTGCTGAAGCAACTCGCGGGCCCGCGCGGTCAGCCCGGTCAGGCCGTCGCTGCCGACGCCGATGACATGGATTTTCGCCTCGGTTTTCGCCATGGCGTGATTGTATAGGAAGTGGCGGAGCGCTCCACGCTAAAAGCGCGGCATCAGATAGTAACTGGCCAGGGCAGAAGCGATGGCTACCAGGGTGAGCACCATCCATTTGACCCATTCGGCCGTGCCGGACGTTGTATCCAGGACGAACCGGGGCGCATCGGGTGAGGAAAAGACCGGAGCCGGAGGCGGGAGCGATCGCTTTGGCAGAGGCGCCGGCGCTGTGGCATTCCTGAAAACCAGATCCGAGAGTAAGCCGGAGCTTATGGGCGGCAGAGGGGTGGGCACTTCCGGCGGCGTCTTGGCCACCAGGGGGAGGCCGCCGGGGAGCGATTCCATGACCACGTCGCGAAATTCCGGGTGGATTCGCAACTGCTCAAAGGGCCCGCTCTTGGTCCGGCAGGCCCGCACATTCGAGGCATCTCCAAGCAGTTTTTCCTTGAGCGACCGCCGAATGCCCGCGGTCGTGCCCTTCACGGTGTGCACCACACCATCTTCATCCTTGTAAACGAGGTACCACACATCACCCTTGGCCTCGCCCTCTTGAACAGGAGCGATCTTGCGCGTACTGTGGCCGGTCAAGTCCTCGACAAACTCGCGGCAATTGGCGGGCCGCTGGTTCGGGTCGGGGTTCATGGCCCGGCGGATCGCCCAGTCCACGCGCTCCGACAGGCTGGGCATCAGATGCCGGGGTGGGACCAATTCGTTCTGAATTTTCTTCATCCAGGCATCGAGCGGGCCGCACGATTTGAAAGGCAATTCACCGGTGACCATCTGGTAGAGGGTGGCGGCCAGCGAATAGATGTCGCAACGGATGTCGGCGTTCTTGGCATTGCGGAATTGTTCTGGGGCCATGAAGTGGGGCGTGCCCAGCCCGCGACCGGTGCGGGTCAGATTCAGATCGGCATCGATTTCCTTCACCAGTCCCAGATCAGCCAGCTTGGACTGGCCATCGCTGGTGAGCAGGACATTGTCCGGCTTGACGTCGCGATGGATGAGTCCTTTTTTATGCGCCTTGTACAGGCCCTGGGCAACCTGGGCGATGACGCGGATAGCTTCAGTTTCCGGCAAGTGATGCACGCGTTCCAGGCGCTGGCCCAGCGATTCGCCGTCAACGTATTCCATTACCAGGTAGGGACAGCCGTTGGTCTGGCCGAAATCCAGGGAACGGACAATGTTTGGATTGTCGAGGGTCTTGGCGACGTTGTATTCCTGTTCGAAGCGTTTGAAGAGGACCGGATTTTTGGCCAGGTGGGCAGGGACAATCTTGATGGCCACCAGCTGACCGGTTTCTTGATTTCGGGCCTTGTAAACAGTGCCCATGCCTCCTTCGGCGATCTTTTCCAAAAGATCATATTTGCCGACGACTTGTGCAGGGGAGGTTTGCAGCGGCATCCCTTGTCTCCAAAATCCGGCACTCGGCACCGGGTGCCGGTGCAATTTTGAACACTACAACGTATGTAGAGCGCAGTCCATTTCCTTTCCCAATTCTAGTTCGCAATATTCGGCCGCGCCGGATGAAATATCGAAAGAACTGATTTTTCTGCCTTTCATGAAAACGGGGCCGAATTCGTGAGAATTCGGAATTTGATGCGAATTCTGACGAATTCGGCTCCGTGCGGCGAAGTAACAATCTCGTCACAATAGGTAAAATGTGTCTGCCCCGTCTGCGAATCCTATTTGTGTGGATTCTGTGCAATTTTGTCTTGGCAAGGGTCCCCTGATCGTTCACAATAATCAGGAAGGCGCGGCGTCCGCGGGGATGAACCCCACCTGATTTCCATATCCGTTGAGTTCCGCCATCATGGCAAAAAAGAAAAAGAAAGACGACGACTATCGGCGCGAGCAGGAAGATTCCACGGACATGGATTATGGTCCCCAGCCCAGGACTCCCATGCTGGCCATGGTCCTGATCGTCCTGAACATCGTGGCCGCTCTCGCTTTTACCTTTTTGCTTGTCATGGATTACTCCAAACGGCAAGCATGGTCCTATGCGGTCTTCAAGCACGACCTGGGGCTGCAGGGTTTGCCCCTGAAGGAAGAAGAGAGCGTTCCCTCGGCCTCGCGAGTGACCATCCCCCGGCAAGAACTCGATTCCGAGCAGCTGAAAAGGGCCTTCAGCGAACGGCCGCAAACCAAGAGCGGCAGCGGCGAATTCCAGCCTGTCACGTTGACCTTCTCCAACCCCATTCTGCCTCAGCACCTGACGCCGGAAATCTTGAACGACTGGTTCCGAAAAAACGATTGGTATAACGATGTGGGCGAACCGGTGAAAACGCTGGAGGAGGAGGTTGAGAGACTGAAGAAGTTCCTGCTCGGGGACGAGTCATTGCCCGGAGAGATCGCGCAGGCGGCAGACGCCATTGCCGCGGAGGTCAAGACCGAAGAGGCCCGCCGCGCCAAGTTGCAAAGCTTGCTCCTGCCGCTCGCGTATTCCACCAAGCAAATTGACGATCTGGAAAAGAAGATCAAGCAAGAACCAGCCGACAAACTGGACAGCCTCGTCAAGGACGCCGCCCAGCGCCGCATCCTGGTCGCCATCTTGACGCCGCTGGAAAAATATCGGCCCGCCGAGGTCAAGAATCGCCTCCTGGAACAGGCTGCCGATCTCAACCCGGAAACATTGACGCGCTTGCGGAATCTGCTCGACCAGCGCATGCAGGCCACGCTCGAGAAGGATTTCGTTCCCGCGCTCCACTTCGGCGGCAATGAATGGGACGCCAAGACCCGCGATACCATCGAAAAACGCTCCGCCATCGCCTTTCTAGTGAGCACCATCGCCCACACCCAAAAACCGGACGGCAAGCTGCTGCTAGTCAACGGCCCCGAGCGCGCCCAGGTGGTGCTCGGGCTTCATGAATATGGTTTTGCCGTCCAGCGCCTGACCGCCGCCATGATCGCCAGTTTCGAGCGCGTGCTCGATTCGATCGTCAGCGATCGGGATGGGGCCACCTTCCTGAAAAACGGCAAGGTCGAACGCAATCCCGCCTTTGTTGACAATTACCGGGCCGAAGTCCGCAAGATCCAGGACCTTGTCGCCGCCATCGACAAGCGCCAGAAACGACTGGACGATCTGCAAGGACAGATCGGCGAACACAAGCGGATCGTTGACGAACGCGACAAACAGGTCAAGGCAGTCACCGACAAGTTGCTCAAGGCACGGGCGGAATCGTTCCGGCAAATCCAGGAACTAAAAGGGCTGCAAAAACAGTTTTTCGATGCCACGAAAAAACTGATCGACGCCCAGGAACAGAACCTGCGTCGTGAGAAGGAGCTGCGGCACTGGGAAAGCCTGAACAAGAAGGGAGGGGCCGGCTCATGAGCCCCAATAGCCTCGGCAAACTTCTGGTCCTCATCAACCTGGCCGCCAGCGTGTTATTCATGACCTTCGCCGGCGCCATTTTCCTCCAGAAAGTGGACTGGGGCTGGAAGGAGCCACGCAAGGATATCACCGGGCAGGTTCGCATCGCCTCCGAGATCGATCAACGGAATGCCGCCGTCAAGGCGGCCCACCAGGGAGTCGCTCTGGTCCTTCCCGGTTTGGTGGGCAACGGCAAGGATATCCGGGGCGCTCAGGGGGAACTGATCGTCATCGAACCGCGCTTTCCCGATAACCATCGCTGGTATGTGCAGCAGATCGAGCGGCTCATGAACGACCCGGCCGACAAGATCGAAATTCGTGACTTCGCGATCGGCAATGAAGGAGTTCCGGAGCTGGACCCGAAGCCAAGCGGCCGCCCCAAGCTGGGCAAACTCACCAGCCTCAGTAAATCCTACCGGAAATACAGCGACGATCTGAAGGCCGTGCAGGAAAAAATCGACGTCGCCATTGACGACATCAACAAGCTGATCGGTGAAGAGGAAAAGCTGACTTTCATTTTGAATGGCAAGGATAAACTTGGTAAATTGGTGAAAGACAACCCGGGCCTGTACACGCTTTTGGAAATTGAAGCCCAGAAGCAGAACGCGGCCAAGGTTGAGAAAGAATACCTGCTGCCGCGCTGGGTGGGGGCTTTGGAGGAAGTGAATCAGTTTCAGGAACGCCGGAAACGTCTGGATACCACCATCGAGAAGCTAAAGAAAGACCGCGGCGTGCAGTGAGCCAATATTCGCGTTGACACGGAAAGGGGCCTTTGGCATAGTCCGCCCCCTCTTTCCAGGAGAAATCAGGCGCAGGGGGATTCCGGTTCTAAATACCGGTTGGGGGATCCGATCATGAACGTTGTTGGCAAGATCCTCGTGGTTTTGATTCTGGTGTTTGCCCTCGTGACCGGCGGCTTCCTGCTCGTCGATTACAACACGCGCACCAACTGGAAAAAGGCGTACGATGAACTCAAGCGCGAAATGCAGGTGACGGGGGTCAATAGCCAGACCATGGCGGATCAGTACGTAGGCCGAATTAACGAGCTGAAGAATTTGCAAACCAAGTTGGACAAAGCACAGCAAGACCGCAATGAGGACAAGATCCGTTTCGAAGTGGAGCTCGCGGACAAGGCAATGAAAATCGAGGAGTTAGATGGGAAGGCCAAGAACGCGGTCCTTGCGGCCAAGACTGCCCAGGCCGGCGTGGCACGTTTGATGGAGGAGAACAAGGGCCTGGCCGCCTCCATCGCGACCCGCGAAAAAACCATCCTCCGGATCGAAGAAGACAACCGCAACCTGCGCGCCCAGGCCATCGCCAATGAAAACCTGTCCAAGGCTTTTCAAGTCCGCAACGAGAGCCTGCTTGAACAGGTTAAGGATTTGCAGACCAAATTGGCCAAGCTGGAATCGGGCAAGAGTGGCGGCGGGCTGGCCGATCTGCCCACCGACCCGAATCGACCCAATCCGCCTTCGGTTTATGTCAAGGGACAGATTGAAAAAGTCGATGGCAAGGATGGGCTTGTGGAAATTTCCATCGGCAGCGACCAGGGGCTGAAGAAATACAACACGCTCGAAGTATACCGCCTCAGCCCCAAGGCAGAATACCTTGGCACGCTGCGGGTCGTCGAGGTGTACAACCACAAGGCGGTGGGCCGGCTGATCCGAAACACCTTCACCACACGCAGCCCGGTCCGCATGGGAGACCAGGTCGCCAGCTCGCTGGAGCGACCCTGAGCGCCGCTTGCGGCTTCGCGTTCAGAGAATTCCACGCGAATGCTGAACGTAAACAGAGAGAGACCAACAAGCGAGAGAATAACCATGGCCAAAGATAGCGAAACCAAAGCCACCAACGATGCCTGGACCGGTATGCTGGCCATTTCCCTGCTGGCCCTGCTGGCCGGCTGCGCCTTGCTCTTTCTGGACTACAGTCAGTATCCGAGCAAGGATCCGGGCCCGGTGCCGAAGGCGCCCCAGGTCCAGGTTCCCCCAAAGTAGGACGTCATGCGTCTGATCCTGACAGCATTTCTCCTGCTAGCGACCACAACCATCTCCATTGCCGAGACTCCTCGAAAGAGGCGATCCCCCGTCGTTGATCTGGTCAACAAAGTCAAACCTGCAATCGTGACAATCTCGGGAACAGCGAAATCGGATGATGGTAAGAAACCCCCGCCACTCGGCCTGGGCGCGATCATCGACAAGGCAGGCTTGATCGTGACGCCGCGCCATGTCGTCCAGGGCAAGGAAAACCTGGATGCAGTTCTCGCGGATGGCCGCAAGCTCACTGCCAAGATGATTCTCTCGGATGCTGCCGCCGGCCTGGCGATTCTCAAAGTGGCCTCTGCCAAGCCGGTCCCCTGCGCCAAGCTGGCGGATAGCGCCAAGGTGGAAGTGGGCGATTTCGTGGTAGGTTTTGGTTTGCCTTTCAAGGATTCCGTTTCGTGTGCGATGGTAGTCATCAGTTCCACAAATCGAGAGGTGCAAGGAACGAACGAGAGACTTCTCCAGTGGGATTCGTCTATTGGTCCCGGATCGGTGTGCGATATCATCATCAATCTCGATGGGGAAATCGTAGGCATCGATTACCGCGTGGGCAGGAATCAAGGGGTTGGCTTTGCCCTTCCCAGCAACCGGGTCAAGGAAATCGTGGCAAAGGCAAAGTCCGCCAGCCGGGAAGATCAGCGTCCGGAGTAGGTGGGCAATCCGGGGAATTCTCCGAGCCGCTGCACCTCGCAAATCCGAGAAAATCATCTTGACAGCGTTCCTGCCCGCCGCTATGGTCCCGCCCCTCTAGCAACGTCAGCACTATTTTCCGCGCGGGTTACCTGCGCCATTTTCGTGCCGCCTGGGCTCGGGGGAGCCGGGTTTGGCCGTTCTTTGGGGGAGGGGATTTTGCCATGACAAGGTGTAAGTTGGCCGCCTGCATCGGAGGCCTGGTCGTCCTGGGCATGAGCTTTTTTGCCACCAGGGCCCAGGCGCAAGAACTGCCGCCCAAGACGTACATGAGCAAGAGTGTTTTTTACTTGCCGGTCAAAATCGATGACCGGATGCGGGCCAACCTGCGCGAGGTCCAGCTTTACAGCAAGGACGATTCGAACAAGAGCTGGGTGCTCCGCGAGCGGGCCAGCCCCAGCCAGACTTATTTCACCTTCCGCGCGCCGCACGACGGCGAATACTGGTTCACAGTGGTGATCGTGGACAAGACCGGCCGCCCCGTCCCTGCAGACATTCGCAAGGAAATGCCCGGTCTGATCGTCGTGCTCGACACGCAGCAGCCGCAGGTGGACGTGCAACAGGTTCCGAGCCCGACCGGGGAAGGCGCCTGTTTTCGCTGCATGGTGAAGG
>Ga0066903_100002848_pt1 | contig 13801 bp, 14 predicted proteins | sample PanSoiMetaGPlot1_FD_67491 | JGI IMG/M metagenome (GOLD analysis project Ga0066903, IMG submission 67491) | Tropical forest soil microbial communities from Panama analyzed to predict greenhouse gas emissions - Panama Soil - Plot 1 (version 2) | ecosystem: Environmental > Terrestrial > Soil >... | reverse complement strand
CCCGGCCTGGTCGAGACCGCCATGACCGAGGAGCTGCGCGCCCTGGCCGCCGACGAGGTGCGCGCCCGCATCGCCCTGCGCCGCTTCGCCCGCCCCGAGGAGATCGGCCGCGTCATCGCCTTCCTCGCCTCGGACGAGGCCTCCTACGTCACCGGGACATGCCTGTTCGTGGACGGCGGGCAGACTGCGATGTGACGCTCGATCGGGCGGTTCGTCCGTGCGCGCGGCGGAGGCCGCTCCAGCCGACCGCGCGCCGGCGACTCAGTACCACCTGGTCTTGTCGACCACGTTGATCAGCGGCCGGTTCGCGGCGAAGCGCCGGCAGTTCTCGAGCAGGATCTCCTCCCACTTCTGGCGATACGGCGCGCCGGCGATCGCGACGTGCGGCGTGATGAGGACGTTCGGCATGCTCCAGAGCGGATTGTCCGGCGGCAGCGGCTCCGGGTCGACCACATCGAGTCCAGCACCAGCCAGGTGTCCGGAGCGCAGGGCGTCGATGAGGTCGGCGGTCACGACGCAGCGACCGCGCGCGATGTTGATGAAATAGGCGCCGCGCTTCATCCGGGAAAAGAGCCGGGCGTCGAACATCCCGACGGTCTCCGGCGTCTCCGGGGTCGTCACGATCACGAAGTCGGCGTCGCCCAGGCGCTCCTCGAGCCGTGCCGGCGTGAGGAGCTCGGCCATGCCCGCCGGCGGCTCCGCGACGCGAGGATCGCTGCCGATCACGCGCATGCCGAGGGCGGCGCAGAGCTTGCTGGTCTCGCTCCCGGCGCCGCCGACGCCGACGATGAGCACCGTCCGCGAGGGCAGGTCGATCATGCCCGGGCCTCGCCGCCACTGCCTCTGCGGCAGGTAGTGCTCGAATCGGCGGGCAAAGGCCAGCAGAAACGCCACCGCGTGCGCCGACAGATGCTCGTTGTAGCTGCCGCGCATGTTCGTCACGACCACGTCGCTCCTCACGAGCGCGTCGTAGAACCAGTCGCCGCCCAGGCCCGCGCGGGCCGCACAGATCCAGCGCAGCTTGCGCGCGCGGGCGAAGAGATGGGGCGGGACCGTGCCGTACGCGGCGTCGGCGTCCGCGATGGCGGTCAGCGCGTCGTCGGGACTCCGGAACGCCTCGGCCACGGCGCCGGGGACCGCTCGCCGGATCTTGTCCGGCCACGACTCGTCGACGTCGGGCGGCAGCAGCACGATCTTGAAGCTCATCCGCCCGTACTCAACGCGCGGGCCCTCCCGGCTCGGACAGCGTTGTCATGTCCGGTCGAATATCAACCCTGGGCCGGCGGATGGCAACCGGCCTCGCCGAGCCGGGAGGCCCCGGGACCGGCGACCCCGCCACGTGTCGCCGGCCGCTCTCGTGGCGGTGAATCGTCGCGGTATACTCCAGGCCCATCATCTCGTCGAGGAGAGTCAGAGCATGGCGAAGAGTCCCGTCGGCTTCATCGGTCTCGGGCGCATGGGCGGCTCGATGGCGAGGAACCTCGCCACCGCCGGCCATCCCGTTCACGTCTTCGACGTCGACGCCGGCGCCGTCGCCAAGGCATCGGCCACCGCCGGAGTCACGGCACACGGCGCGGCCCAAGACGTGGCCGCCGAGGTGACCGTGCTGTTCTCCGCGCTGCCGAACGACACAATCGTGCGGAGCACGTATCTGGGATCCGACGGCGTGCTCGCGGGTGGCCGCCCGGGGCTCGTCACGTGCGACTGCTCCACGGTGAGCCCCGAGGTCTCGCAGGACCTGAGCGCCGCCGCGCGCCCGAAGGGCATCGTCCACATGGACACGCCCATGCTGGGCTCGTCGCCCCAGGCGGAGTCGGGCGAGATCTTCTTCATGGTGGGCGGCGAGCGCGAGGCGCTGGCCCGGATCCAGCCGATGCTCGACGTCATGGGGCGGCTCACGATGTACGTCGGCCCGTCGGGCACCGGGAACCGAATCAAGCTGCTGCACAACGCCCTGGGCGCGGTGAACGCCGTGGCCGTGGCCGAGTCGCTGGCGCTCTGCGCGTCGCTCGGCGTCGACCCGAAGACGTACTACGAGGTCGTGAAGAACGGCGGCGGCATGGCGTACTCGACGTACTTCGACCGCAGGGCAATGCGCCTCGTCGAAGGCAATTTCGATCCCACCTTCACCCTCGATCTCATGCAGAAGGACGTCGCGCTCGCCGCCGCGATGGCCGGCGCGCGTGTGGACCACATGCCGATCCTTCGTGAGACGCTCGCCGCTTACACGGAGGCGAAGGGCCGCGGCTGGGGCAGCCTCGACTTCTCGGGCGTCACGCACGTGGTCGAGGAGCGCTTCGGGCGCCCGATCTCGGCGCCCTGAGCCCGAGGGGAGATCGCGTTCCGTTCGAGCGTTCGCGCCGCCGCCATGATCCACTACGCCCTCGCGACGTTCGTCGCGCTGTTCGTAACCGTCAACCCGATCAAGGGTGCGACGGTGTTCGCCGTGCTCTCCGAGGACGCCACGCCCGCGGACCGGCGGCGGATGGCGACGCGCGCCACCCTCATCGCGTCGGTCCTGTTGCTGATCTTCGCGCTGTTCGGCGACGATCTCTTGCGCATCATCGGCGTGAGCTTGGCGGGCGTCCGCGTGGGCGGCGGCATCCTGCTCCTGCTCCTGGCGATCGACATCGTCTTCGACCGCCCGATCGCGCCGCCGGCCGCCGCCGACGGCACGTCGAAGCGCCCGGATCTGTCGGTGTTCCCGCTGGCCACGCCGATCATCGCCGGCCCGGCGGCCATCACGACGGTGGTGGTCGAGGCCACCGAGGCCGGCAACGAGGTCGTCTCGACCGCGGTGCTCCTCGTCATCGTCGCCGCCGTCATGGCGATCACGTTCGGGGCTTTCCTGATCGCCGCGCGACTCGACCGCTGGCTCGGCGAGACGGGCATGAACGTGGTGACGCGGATCCTCGGCATCCTGCTGGCGGCGGTCTCGGCGGAGATGATCCTCGCCGGGCTCAAGCAGAGCGCGATCTTCAAGCCGTGAGCGCTCCTGGGACTACGCGCGGTGGATGGCATACCTGGATCGGCCCGAGCTCGAGACGTGGGTCGCCTACGTGTCCGGCAGTCCCGCGGGCTACTTCGAACTGGAGCGCCAGGCCGAGAACAATGTGGAGCTCGCCTCCTTCGGCCTGATGCCCGGCTTCGTCGGAATGGGGTTGGGAGGCGCGCTGCTCACAGCCGCAATCGCGCGGGCCTGGGACATGGGCGCCGCGCGAGTGTGGGTGCACACATGCGATCTCGACCATCCCCACGCGCTTGCCAACTACCAGGCGAGGGGCTTCGCGGTCTTTCGCACCGAACAGGCGGTCGAGGACCTTCCCGACCATCCGCTCGAGCCCTGGCCGGGCGCCCGTCGCGGCGATGCGTGATTGCTACCCGGACGAGGTCGGCGGTCGGCCCGGTTGGCCGACGCCGACAGCCCGGGAGGCGGGCGAAGCCCCCTTCCGAGTGTCCTACGGGCGGATGCGGTGCGTGTACGGGCCGGGCTCGCGCAGGGGCGCAGCCAGGTTCGCGAACTCGCACAGGAGCGGGCGCGTGTCGCGCGGGTCGACGATCTCCTCGATCCAGAACGTCTCGGCCGAGCGGAACGGCGAGCGGAGCTTCTGCAGTCGGTCCTCGATCTCGGCGAGTTTCGCGGCGGGGTCGGGCGCGGCGTCGATCTCCGCGCGGTACGCCGCCTCGATGCCGCCCTCGAGCGGCAGCGAGCCCCAGCGGCCGGAGGGCCACGCGTAGCGAAACCCGTAGCGGCGGCCGTTGCGATGCGCCGCACCGGCCACGCCGAAGACGTTCCGGATGATCACCGAACACCACGGCACCGTGGTCTGCCACATCGCCGACATGGCGCGCACGCCCTGCTTGATCGTGCCGGTTTGCTCGGCCTCGAGCCCGATCAGGAACCCCGGGCAGTCGACGAGGTAGGCGATCGGCAGGTGGAACGTCTGCGCCATGTCGACCCAGCGCTCGACCTTCTGGCAGGTGTCCGCCGTCCACGCGCCGCCGTAGTGGAACGGATCGCTGGCCATCATCGCAACCGGCCAGCCGTCGATGCGCGCGAGCCCGGTGATGACCGAGCGGCCATAGAGCTGTCCGATCTCGAAGAACGATCCGCGGTCGACTACGGCCTCGACGATCGCCCGCATCTTGTAGACCTTGCGCGGGTCCCGGGGCACGGCGTCGCCGAGCCATTCCTCCTGCCGCCCCGGGTCGTCCGTCTGCAGCCCGCGTGGCGGCAGGTCGTAGATCGACGACGGCAGGTAGGACAGGAAGCGGCGCGCGCACGCGAACGCCTCCTCCTCGGTGTCCACCGCGTGATCGACGGCGCCCGCGCGTAGCTGGATGCGCCAGCCCCCGAGCTCGTTCTTGGTGAGCTTCTGGCCGAGGCGCTCGACCACGGGCGGCCCGGCCACGAACAGCGCGGACTTCTCCTTCACCATGACCGAGTAGTGCGCGGCGGCGAGATGCGCGGCACCGAGGCCCGCGACCGAGCCCAGCCCGAGCGCGACGCGCGGGATCGTTCCGATGTTGTCGACCACCGTCTCCCAGCCGGAGACGCCGGGCACGTTGGCGCGTCCCGTGGTCTCGATGGTCTTGACCGAGCCGCCGCCGCCCGAACCTTCGACGATGCGGACCAGCGGCAGCCGAAACTCGTTCGCCATCTGCTCGCACTGCAGGTGCTTGCCCTTGATGGTCGCGTCGGCCGAGCCGCCGCGCACGGTGAAATCGTCGCCGCCGACCACCACCGGGCGCCCGTCCAGCCGGGCCCGCCCGAAGACGAAGTTCGACGGCACCAGCTTCTCGAGGTCGTTGGCCGCGTCGTAGTGCGCGCGCCCGGCGATCTTGCCGATCTCGTGGAAGCTCCCGGGGTCGACCAGCTTGTCGATCCGCTCGCGGATCGTGTACCGCCCGCCCGCACGCTGCCGCGCAACCCGCTCCGGCCCCCCGAGCTGCTCGGCGAATTCCTCCCGCCGCCGCAACTCGTCCATCTCGGGCTTCCAGTTCATCCGAATCTCCCCGCCATGGTGGTCGAACCGCCCAGATCATACCCGGCCACCGGGAAGCCCGGCCGAAAAAGGTCCGCGCCCGCACGCGCCCGCCGTGGCGCAGGACCCGGAAAAACGCGGCGCGCCGCTTCCGCTGGGAGCCTGTCGGAGTAAATGAAACCACCGATCCGCAATTGGTGGTCCGCTCCGAGCGCCGGCTCCGAGGGTGCAATCTGCATTTGGGGGAGGTTCGGAAGGGGGGCGAAGCCCCCCTCCGAGTGTCTTACCGGCGCTCGCCCACGCGGTGCACCTTCAGCAGATTCGTCGTCCCCGCCACCCACATCGGGGAGCCCGAGATCACGACGAGGACGTCGTTGACCGCGACGGTCCCGTCGGCCAGGAGCGCGCGCTCGACCTCCTCCATCAATTCCTCCGTCGAGTGCACCTTGGCGATGAGCCGGGAGGAGACGCCCCAGCACAGCGCGAGCCGCCGCTGCACCTCGACGAACGGCGTGAGCGCGATGATCGGCACGTCGGGCCGTTCCTGCGAGATGAGGCGCGCGGAGAATCCCGACTGCGTGAACGCCACGATCGCCCGCGCCTTGAGCCGGCTCGCCACCGCGGCCGCCGCGTCCGAGATCGCCTCCTGCGGGCCGGCCTCGGTCATCTCCCACGCGGCCGCCCCGCTCGTGAAGAACGCCTTCTCCGCGCGGATGGCGGTGCGCGCCATCACCTCGACCGCCTCGACGGGATAGCGCCCGCTGGCCGTCTCCGCGGACAGCATGACGGCATCGGCGCCGTCGAGGATCGCCGTGGACACGTCGGAGATCTCGGCGCGGGTCGGGCGAACGTGCGACACCATCGACTCGAGCATCTGCGTCGCCACGATGACGGGAATCTTGGTGGCCCGTGCGCGGCGGATCAGGTCCTTCTGGATGTGCGGCACCTCCTCCATCGCCACGTCGAGCCCCAGGTCGCCGCGCGCGACCATGATGCCGTCGACCATGCCCACGATCGCACCGAGGTTCGCGAGCGCCTCCCGGCGCTCGATCTTGGCGATGATCGGTGGGCCGTCGCCGTGGCGGCTCAGGAATTCGCGTACCTCCCGGATGTCGGCCGGCGAGCGGACGAACGACACCCCGATGTAGTCGACGCCGTGGCTCATGCCGAAGATCGCGTCCGCACGATCCTTCCCGGTGAGACAGGAGATCGGCAGCGGCACGTGCGCGAACGACAGGCCCTTGTGGTCGCTGATCCGGCCCCCCGCCACCACGCGGCAGTGCACGGCGTCGCCGGCCCGCACCTCGACCGTGAGCTCGATCATCCCGTCGTCCATCAGGATGCTGTCGCCCGGGCCGAGCTCCTTGAGACATTCGGGCGGCGCCACCGACGCGACGTCGCGCGTCCCGGGCACGCGCTCTGGCACCAGCGTGAACCGCTGGCCGATCTCGAGGTCGACGCGCTCGCCCCCGGCGGGGCCGAACGTCCCGAGCCTGATCTTCGGGCCCTGCAGGTCCTGGAGGATCGCGATGCGCCGCCCCCAGCGCTCTTCCGCCTCGCGTATCCGACGGATGACCTCGGCGTGCTCGGCGTGCGACCCGTGGGAGAAGTTCAATCGCACGACGTCCATGCCCGCCGCGACCAGGCGGTCGAGCGTAGCCGCGTCGGATGACGATGGTCCGATGGTGCAGACGATCTTCGTGTGGCGCATGGCGTCGACCCCTTCCCCGCGGCGCGATGACGGCGCCCCGAGATCAACTCGACTATATCGCGGCGCCGGCGCGCCTCGCGACCTGGCCAGGGCGACAGAGCACCGTCGCGAGGCCAGATGCAGCCAACGCGGACGTGACATCCGGGGAAAATGCTGGATGCGCCTGAGGCGCCCGCTGACATCCCGGGGAGATATCTGGATATGGCCGAGGCCCGCAGTGAGATTGCACCGGACGCGATCGGGGCGCGCGGTGGAATGCCGCGCGCCCCGTGGGCTGCGCTTCAGTGCAGCAGCGATCGTGACGGCCGGTCGCGATCCCGCCGCGGAGAAATACCGCGCCGGTCAGGACATTCCGAGCTGCGCGATCCGCGCCTCGCGGCGCGCGGCGGCGCGCCCGTGGAGCCGCCGGTCGATCCTGATCAGGAGCGATCCCACCCACGCGAGCACGCCCGGCCGGGCAGCCCGCGCGAGAGAGACCGCGCCCCACCGCGCCGCGTCCGCGCGCGCCTGGGCGAGCTTCCACTCGACGTACTTCTCGATCCAGTACGCGTTCATATCCATCTCGACCTCCGTCAGGCAGCGAGCGACGGGGCCGGACGCGGCCGCACCGGGCGCTCGTGGTTGTAGAGATGCTGAGCGTCGTGGGTCAGCACGACGCGAAGCGGCGCCCCGGCCGCGCGCGAGAACACGCGGTGGGTGATCCGCAAGAGCGCGGCGACCGTCCCGGGGCGCTCCAGCGGAACTCGCATGGTGACGATCCAGGCGCCCTCGGATCCCCGCTCTACCGTGGGCGCCGCGACGGCTCCCAGCTCGCGGTGAATCTCGTCGGTGAGCTCGATCTGCCGCGCTACCTCGTCCTGGCGCCGCCGGGCGGCGCCCTCCGCGATCTTGAGCAGAATGACCACCACGGCCATTGGGGTCAGCGCTACGGCGATCCCCAGCAATGTATTCATCTCGCGATCATCCTTTCCGCGGCCCGGCACCGGCGCCGCCACCGTGTGTCTTCGCTTCATGAGCTGTGACACCGGCACGCTCGCCGCGTGAAAGGCCCTGCCGGCCGCGGAGTGACGGGATCCGGCGAAGCGCCGGAACTCGTGAGATCGGTGGGAGCGAGGAGCGGCGCTACGTCGACATCGGATGGAGATCGGGTCGGCAGCTCGCGCACGGGGCGAGGCCCGCAGCTTCCGCGCGCGCCCGCGATCCGTACAGCGTGAGCCGGGTCAGCGGCATGCTGGGGAGCTCGCCACACGTCGGCAGGCAGTACTCGGCCTCCGCCAGGTAGCGCACGTACATCGCGCGCCGCTCCACCTGGAGCGCCCCGTGCGTCACCACGGGCACGCCCTCCAGCGCGAGGAGCTGCTGCTTCAGCGACACCTTGTTGCCGGCATAGCCGATGAGATCACCCGTGCTGCCGACAACCCGGTGACACGGGATGACGATCGGCATGGGATTCCAGCGCAGCGCCTGGGCGACCGCGCGCGTCGCCGAGGGAGCCCCGATGTCGCGCGCGATGTGGCCGTACGAGGTGACCGCGCCATAGGGCAGCTGCGCGGTCGCGTCGAGCACCCGGCGCTGGAAATCGCTGCGCGCCCATCGGAGGTCGAGCGGCCAGTCGAGCCGCGTGCGCCGGCCCTGCAGATAGTCGAGCAGGTCCTGGTAGAACGCCTCCGTTTGAGCGCGGCTTTCGACGACCGCCGCGCCGGTCAGCCGCCCGAGCCGCGCCGCCGCCTTCGCCTCCGACTCGACGTACTCCACCATCGACACACCCAGCTCTGATCGCGCGATGAGCATCGGCCCGAGGGGCGAGTCGAAGAGCCCGAAGCTCACCAATCGGCTCCGCAGGTCGGACAGCCGCGACTCGAGCTGCGCACGCGCCAGCGTGGCGTCGGCGCCCGGGAGCGGAGTCCGCCGCAGATCGGCGACGAGCCCCTCCACCGCGCGGTACTGATGGAGCTCCCTCATGCACGGCGGACACTCCGCGATGTGCTCTTCCACCTTGAGAACGGCGTCCGGTTCCGCCTCACCCACCGCCAGGGCGACGAGGTCGGGCTCGATCTCACGACAGGTGGAAGAGGCAGCGCTCATGTGCGGGGCTCCGTCGAGGCGATGGCCACGTCGTCCAGGCCGCGGCGGATCTTGCGCAGCGCCTGGAACACGTGAGCGCGGGCGGTCTCCGCCGAGCAGTCGAGGCTGGCGCCGATCGCGTCGTACTCGAGGTCGTGGAGCTTTCGCATGGTGAAGGCGAGCCGCTGTCTCATCGGCAGCGCGGTGAGGATGGCGTCGACCCGGGCGCCCGTCTCCTGGAGCAACACGTGCCCATCGGGACGCCCGCCAACGGGCGCGGGCTCGGCACCCGCCGCTGCCATGGCGAGCCGGCGCCGCTTCTCCCCGCGGAAGTGGTTGCGGCACAGGTTGGTCGCGATCGCGAAGAGCCAGGCGCGGACATTGGCGTCCGGAGCGAGCCCTCGGTGAGCTCGAAATGCCCGCAGGAACGTCTCTTGTGACAGATCATCGGCGTCGCTCGCATGCGCGGTGATCCGCACGAGATACCGATGAATCTCGGCATGATGTGCGGCGACAACCGCCTCGAACGCATCTCCTTCAGCCATCACTCTGAGCATGAGACACCAGAGGGGCCGGGATGTGAAACGATGCCGCGACCGGCCCCGCAGCTGGCGCGATCAGAGGGCGCGTGAAGAAATTCGGAAATCGGGTTGGCGACGTGCTGCAACGTCCTGATCTTCCGTACCGTCGCAACCCATTTGCGAGATTTCTTCAGGCCCTCAGAGGGCGACCTGCGGCATGCCGCCGCCCTCGTGCGTCGGGATGGATCGCCGGCGGCGCCTGTGTCGTTCGAAGGGGGCCCGGACGGCTTCCTTCGAGCATCCCCAAAAGAAGCAGGGTTGCGCCGGCGGGGGATTCATTACTTCGACATCGTCACTATCCCCCGTAGAACACCTTGTCGCCCAGCTCGCGCAGCCAGAGCGTCGCGTCGTCGGCGCGCCCCTCGGGCATCCGGCTCACGTCGGCATCGACGACCTCGCCCACGAAGATCGAGTGATCGCCCTTCTCGACGGTGGCGACCAGGCGGCACTCGACGAACGCCGGCGCGTTCGTCAGAATCGGCGACCCAGTCGAGCCGGCGCGAAATGGCTCACCCGAGATCGTGGAGCCTTGGCGCTCGGCTGGCTTGAAGAACGTGAACGCCATGGCCTGCTGGCCCTTGCCGAGCACGTTGAGCGCGAAGGCATTCGACTCCTTGATGATCGCGTGGGCGTGGGAATCCGCCTTCACGCCGACCGCGACCAGCGGCGGCGCGAACGAGGCCTGGGTCACCCAGTTCACCGTGGCGGCGGCCGCGCCGGCCGCGCTCTCCGCCGTCAGGACGTAGAGGCCGTACGGGATCATGCGCAGCGCCGTCTTCTTCATGTTCGGATCCATGGAGATGCCTCCTCGACGTTGGGGTATGTGGCGGTCGCGATGCCTAGCATACCCGAAGCGCTGCGGTCAGCCCGAAGCGGTCACCACGAGCGAGATGCGATTCTGTCCCTCGACGCGTTGATATTGCACGTCGGCCGCCATGCCGGCCACCAGGGGCAGGCCGAGTCCGCCCACCGGTCGATCTTCGATCGAGAGTCGCTCGTCCGGCGCCGAGACGGCGGCGAAGGGATCGTGGGGAGGCCCGGTGTCCTCGTAGGTCAACGCGATTCGCCCGGGCGCGACGTCGAACGCCAGCGTGACCGGTTCGTCGCTGTCGCGCCCGTGTCCATGGAGCACCGTGTTGGTGAAGAGCTCCTCCAGGAGCAGGCACAGCCGCAGGCTCGTGCCACGGTCGAATCCGGCGGCGCGGCCCACGTGCTCGGTGAACGCGGACACCGCGGGCAGCGCGCTCAATCGCGCCGGGAACACCTTGACGTGATGGTCCGCGCCGTCCATCGCAGGCGCCCGTTTCAGGGGCCGTTCCAGCGGAGCACGAGGATGGCGAGATCGTCCGCGGCCTCGACGCCCTCGGCGAAGTGCATCACGTCGCGCCGGATGGCCTCGCCCAGCTCGGAGACGTCGGCATCCGGCTCGAGACCGGCGAGGAGGGTCTCGAGCCGCTTGCGCCCGTAGAGCTCACCGTCGGCGCTCGTCGCCTCGATGATGCCATCGGTGACGAGGTAGAGCGTCTCGCGGGGGTTCAGTCGATGCGACTCCGCGGCGTACTCCCAATCCTCGAGCACGCAGAGCGGCGGCCCGCCGCCCGCGGCCAGGCGTTCGATTCCCTGACCGCGACGAACGACGATGTAGGGTGGGTCGTGGCCGGCGTTGCAGTACTCGAGCTGCCCCGTGGCGACGTCCAGGATGCCGGCCCACAGCGTGACGAAGAGGCCCTCGGCATTGTCGCGAGAAATCTGGCGCGCCGTCTCTCGCATGATGGCGCCGACGTCGCCCGGACGCCCGAGCGCGACGCTCTTGAAGGACGACTTGCTCATGGTCATGAACAGGCAGCCGGGCAGTCCCTTGCCGGACACGTCGCCGATGAGCAAGCAGATGCGGTCGCTGTCGATCGCGAAGAAATCGTAGAGATCGCCGCCCACCTCGCGGGCCGGCGCGAGGAACGCGTAGAGGTCGAAGCGCTTCTCGCCGGGGAAGACCACGGTGGGCTTCGGCAGGCTTCCCATCTGGATTCGTCGCGCCGCCTCCAGCTCTCCGGCGAGACGAGCGGCAGCCTCGCGCTGGCGCGCGAGCTGCCGGCGGAGGATTCGGCGCTGTCCCTTCGCCTCGGCCAGGCTCACCCCTAGCATGGTCGTGAAGATCGCGGAGACGGTCACCACGGGCCAGACCGCGTCGAGGAGGATTCGCAACTTCAAATAGAGCGCCAACGCGAGGGCGAGCGGGACACCGAGGGCGAGCAGGAGGATGCCGGCCGACAGCCAGACCGGGAGCACGGGCACGGCCCAGATCAGTACGAGGCCTCCCGCCGCCGCCAGCGCCGCCTCCAGCCACAGCGTCCAGCGCGGCCGGGAGAGGAGGTCGTCCTCGAGCATGCCCTCCAGGAGCTGCGCGTGGATCTCCACACCCGGCATCCGGTCGGCGACGGGCGTCGGCTGGTAGTCCGAGAGCGCCCGCGCGGTCACGCCGATCAGCACGAGCTTGCGATCGAACACGAGCGGGCTCACCGTCCCGGCGAGCACGTCGGCGGCCGGAACGCGCGCGGCATCGGAGCGTGAGTAGTGAATCCAGACGCTTCCATCGGGCTGCGTGGGGACGAGCAGATCGCCGACCCCGATCGCGCGGATGCCGCGCCGGGTCGTCTGCACCGTGATCGTCGGCTCGCCGCTCACCAGGCGCAGCATCTCGAGCCCGAGCGTCGGCACGATGGTGGGCCCGACCGCGGCAACGAGCGGGACGCCGCGCGCGACGCCCCCTTCCAGGTTCACGTCGAACAGACCGTGCCCGGGCGCCGCGCGATCGATCTCGTCCACGTTCTTCAGCGCCGCGGTGAACCGCCTGATGTAGGGACGCGGGTCTCCTCCGAAGGCGCGAACCGGAGCGGCGCGCAGGCCCGACATCGCCGACGTGGGCTCGACGTTGTCGAGCCCGGACATCCCGACAACGACGGGGAGCGCGCGCAGCGCATCGGCCAGGACCGCGTCGTTGCTCGGAAGGCGCTGGAGTCGCTCCGCCAGGTCGGCGTCCATGCCGCCCACGAGCGCGGGCAACCGGGTCGGCGACAACCGGTCGGGTTCGGACATCAGGAGGTCGACGCCGATGGCGGCGGGGCCGCCGGCGGCGATCGTGGTGATGAGCCGCGCCATCATCGTGCGCGGCCACGGCCACTGCCCCTGGGTGGCGAGGCTCGCCTCGTCGATGTCCACGATGATCGTGGGCTGGGACGCGCGAACCCGAGGCAGCACGAACTGCATGAGGTCGAATCCCGCCACGCGCGGGACGCGCAGCGGCGGGATCTCGGGGCCGAGCAAGAAGCCGATCAGCGCGCAGAGCAGCACGAGACCGATGGGCCGGCCGCGACCTGCGAGCAGGGCGCGTCCCCACTGGCGCTCGGACCAGTGGGAGTCGTCCTCGTCCCAGGCGGTCAGATCTCGATCTCCATCCCGTCCCAGGCCGCGGAGATTTCGAGCGGCCGCCCGGTGCGAGTGATCTCCTCGAGCCGTCGCGTCTCCCGGAGGAGCCCGACCAGCGTCTCGTCATCGTGCACGGGCTCGTGGTGGAACATGCACATGTGCCGGGCGCCCGCTCGCTGGCACAGCTCGACCCCGACCACATTGCTCGAATGGCCCCAGTTCTCCTTGACGGAGTTGGCGTCGGCGAGCGAGTACATCGCGTCGAAGATGACGAGGTCGGCGTCGCGGAAGAACTGGACGAAGCGGTCCGCCTCGGCGAAATCGTCGGGCTTGTGCTCGGAATCGGTGGAATACACCACCACCTTCCCGTCCTTCTCGAAGCGGTAGCCGTAGGACTGGCCCGGATGCCGCTGGAGCAGGGCGCGCACGCGCAACCCGGCCACCTCGTAGTCCCGCCCGGTCTCGAGCCGTTCGAACTCGATGTCGGCCTCCATCTTGGAGAAGTCCACGGGAAAGGACGGCGCGGCATTCTGGCGCCGAAACGCCGCGTCGAGCGCCTCGTGGCCGCCGTAGATCCGGATGCGATTGCCCGGGTAGTAGGCGGGCATGAAGAATGGGAACCCGCTGATGTGGTCCCAGTGCGCGTGAGACATGAAGACGTGGAACGTGTGGCCGGACGGCCCCCGCGTGGCGAGCACGCGATTGCCGAAGGCGCGAGCCCCGCTGCCGAGATCGCACACGACGTACTCATCGCCCCCCGCCTCGAGCTCGACGCACGAGGAGTGACCGCCGAACGTGTGGGACACGGCGAAATCCAGGTGCGTGTCGACGAAGGCCCCTGCCTTTTCGGGCGTGGCGAGGTCCTGCCCCGTCGCCTTCACGAGAGCGTTCACCAGCTTCCGCTTGAGCTCGGGGGTCGTGAGCGCCACCGGGATGGAGCCGCGCGTCCCCCAGAAGCGAACGACGATGGCCACGGCGGCTCTCAGGGCGACTCGAGCGCGCCGAGGGCGGCCGGCGAGATGCTGGCCAGCGCATCC
>Ga0066903_100002847_pt1 | contig 13801 bp, 13 predicted proteins | sample PanSoiMetaGPlot1_FD_67491 | JGI IMG/M metagenome (GOLD analysis project Ga0066903, IMG submission 67491) | Tropical forest soil microbial communities from Panama analyzed to predict greenhouse gas emissions - Panama Soil - Plot 1 (version 2) | ecosystem: Environmental > Terrestrial > Soil >... | reverse complement strand
CGCGACAGCTTCTCGTCGACCGCCACGTCGATGAGCACCGCCTTGCCGGAGACGCCGAGCCGCTCGAGCAACTCCGCCGCCGCCTTCGTCTTGATGTCCGCCGCCACCAGCCGGTCGACGACGACCAGCTCGCCGTCCTTCAGCTTCTGCGCGAGCGCGGCGCGCAGCGCGCCGCGCTCCACCTTTTTCGGCAGGCGGTAGTCGTAGCTCCGCGGCATCGGCCCGAACACGGTGCCGCCCTTGCGCCACAGCGGGTTGCGGATCTCCCCGACGCGCGCGCGGCCTGTGCCCTTCTGGCGCCACGGCTTCTTGCCGCTGCCGCTGACGTTCGCGCGGTTCTTCGTCTTGTGCGTGCCGCGCCGTTCCGCCGCGTTCGCGTGCACGACCGACTCCCACAGCAGATCGGCATTGACGCGTCCGCCGAAGACCTCGTCGCTGAGGTCGACACGGCCGACCTTTTGGTTCTCGTCGTTCACGACGTCAAGTTGCATCGCTACTTCTTGCCCTTCTTCGGCTTCTCGACCTGCGCGACCTTCAGCTTCTTCGCCGTCAGCGCCTTGCGCACGATCAGGTAGCCGCTCGGCGCCCCGGGAATGCCGCCTTCCACGATGAGCAGATGGTTCTCCGGATCGACGCGCAGCACCTTCAGGTTGTGAATCGTGACGCGGTCGCCGCCCATGCGTCCGGCGGCGCGCATCCCCTTGACGACGCGCGACGGAAACGACGAGGCGCCGATCGATCCGGGCGCGCGGTGGAACATCGAACCGTGCGTCGCCGCGCCGCCGCCGAAGTGATGGCGCCTGACCACGCCCTGAAAGCCCTTGCCGCGGCTGGTGCCGATCACGTCCACGCGCTCGCCGAGCGTGAAGATCGAGGCGAGCACCTGCTCGCCCACCTTCGGCGCGTCCGCGCCCTTCGCCACGCCCACCTCGCGCCGCACGCGCGTCGCCGGCACGTTGGCTTTCTTGAAGTGCCCGATCGTCGGCTTGTTCGCCTTCGCCGGCGTTTCCTCGACCAGCCCGAGCTGAATCGCCTCGTAGCCGTCGGTCTGCACGGTCTTCGCCTGCACGACGACGCACGGTCCGGCCTTGATCACGGTGGCGGGATGCACGGTGCCGTCGGGATCGAACACCTGCGTCATGCCGACTTTTCTGCCGATGATTCCAGTAACCATACGAGATGCTCGTGAGAGTGTCGATTGCTGCAATCAACAATCTCCCCTCTTATTTGTGCTCCTTGCCGAACGCCTTGATCTCGACATCGACACCGGCCGGAAGATCGAGCTTCATCAGCGCGTCGACCGTCTGCGGCGTCGGCTCGAAGATATCGATGAGGCGTTTGTGCGTGCGGATCTCGAACTGCTCGCGCGATTTCTTGTCGACGTGCGGCGATCGCAGCACGGTCCACTTGTTCTTCGCGGTCGGAAGCGGGATCGGCCCCGCCAGCCGCGCGCCCGTGCGCTTCGCCGTATCGACGATCTCGCTCGTCGACTGATCGAGCACGCGGTAGTCGTACGCCTTCAGGCGGATCCGAATCTTGTCACTGAACGGACTGCTTGCCATGTGCGTTTCCCTGCTATTTGCCCTGCATCCTCGCAACGACCTCTTCACTGACGTTCTGCGGCGCCGGCTCGTAGCGATCGAAGTGCATCGAGTAGGTCGCGCGGCCCTGCGTGCGCGACCGGAGATCGGTCGCGTAGCCGAACATCTCCGACAACGGCACACGCGCCGAGATGATCTGCGTGCCGCCCCGATCCTCCTGCGCCTGAATCTGCCCGCGGCGGCTCGAGAGGTTGCCCATGACGTCGCCCAGGTACTCCTTGGGCACGACGACCTCGACGCGCATCATCGGCTCGAGCAGCACCGGTCTTGCTTTCTTCGCCGCGTCCTGGAACGCCATCGAACCGGCAATCTTGAACGCCATCTCCGACGAGTCGACGTCGTGGGCCGATCCGTCGTACAGCTCGACCCGCACGTCGTCGATCGGATAGCCGGCGAGGACGCCGCGCGTGAGCGCGTCCCTGATGCCTTCCATGACCGGCTTGATGAACTCCTTGGGAATGGCGCCGCCGACGATTTCGTCCTCGAACACGTAGCCGGTGCCGGGCTCGCCCGGGAACACGTGGATCTTCACGTGGCCGTACTGACCGCGGCCGCCTGTCTGTTTGGCGTACTTCATCTCGCCGTCGGCCGGCCGCGTCAGCGTTTCCTTGTACGCGACCTGCGGCTTGCCGACGGTCGCCTCGACGTTGAACTCGCGCTTCAGCCGGTCGACGATGATCTCGAGGTGCAGCTCGCCCATGCCGCGGATGATCGTCTGCGCGGTCTGAGTGTCGGTATTGACGCGGAAGGTCGGGTCCTCGGCCATCAGCTTCTGCAGGCCGGTGCCGAGCTTCTCCTGATCGGCTTTTGTCTTCGGCTCGATCGCGAGCGAGATGACCGGCTCGGGGAAGTCCATCGACTCGAGCACGATGGGGTGCTTCTCGTCGCACAGCGTGTCGCCGGTCGACACGCTCCGGAGGCCGACCGCCGCCGCGATATCGCCGGCGTACACCTCTTTGATCTCTTCCCGCTTGTTCGCGTGCATCTTGAGCAGGCGGCCGATGCGCTCGGTCCGCTGCTTGGTCGCGTTGTAGACGCTCGAGCCGGACGTGAGGACGCCCGAATACACGCGGAAGAACGTGAGCTGACCGACGAACGGGTCGGTCATGATCTTGAACGCGAGCGCCGCGAACGGCGCCTCGTCCGACGCCGGGCGCTCGACGAGCGTCTCTTCCTTCTTCCGCACATCGACGCCGACGATCGGCGGCACGTCGAGCGGCGACGGCAGGAAGTCGACGACGGCGTCGAGCAGCGGCTGCACACCCTTGTTCTTGAACGCCGAACCGCAGATCACCGGCACGAACGCGCCCTCGCTCGGATTCCTTACCGAGCTGTGCACGCGCTTGCGGAGGGCGGCCTTGATTTCGTCTTCGGTGATCGGTTCGCCGTGGAGGTACTTCTCGAGGATCTTGTCGTCGGCCTCGCTGACCTTCTCGATCAGCCGCTCGCGGTACTGCTTCGCTTCGTCGAGCATGGCGGCGGGGATCTCGCCGACCACGTAATCGGCGCCCAGCGTCTCGTCCTTGTAGGTGATCGCCTTCATCCTGATCAGGTCGACCACGCCGACGAACTTGTCCTCGGAGCCGATGGGGAGCTGAATCGCGACAGGGTTGGCTTCGAGCTTGGTGATGATCTGCTCGAAGGTGCGTTTGAAGTCCGCCCCGACGCGGTCCATCTTGTTCACGAAGCAGATGCGCGGGACGCGGTATTTGTCGGCCTGGCGCCAGACGGTCTCCGATTGCGGTTCGACGCCGGCGACCGAGTCGAACACGGCGACCGAGCCGTCCAGCACGCGCAGCGAGCGCTCGACTTCGGCGGTGAAGTCGACGTGGCCTGGCGTGTCGATGATGTTGATCCGGTGATCGCGCCAAAAGCAGGTGGTCGCGGCGGAGGTGATCGTAATGCCGCGCTCCTGCTCCTGCTCCATCCAGTCCATGACCGCGGTGCCTTCGTGGACCTCTCCCAACTTGTACGTAATCCCGGTGTAGAACAGGATCCGTTCCGTGGTCGTCGTCTTGCCGGCATCGATGTGCGCCATGATGCCGATGTTGCGCGTCTTGGCTAAGGGTGACTGTCTCGCCATTGCAAACTTCTGACTTCCGACTTCTGACTTACCAGCGATAGTGAGCAAAAGCCTTGTTGGCTTCGGCCATGCGATGCGTGTCTTCGCGTTTCTTCACGGCGCCGCCGCGGAGGTTCGCCGCGTCGAGCAGCTCGTTCGCCAGCTTCTCCTGCATCGTCTTGCCGTCGCCGCGCGAGCTCGCGTAGCCGACGAGCCAGCGGATGCTCAGCGACAGGCGGCGGTTCGGATTCACCTCGACCGGCACCTGATAGTTGCTGCCGCCGACGCGTCGCGACTTCACTTCGAGGCTCGGCTTGACGTTGTCGATCGCCTTCTTGAAGACCTTCAGCGGGTCGTCGCCGGTCTTCTCCTTGATGATGTCGAAGCTCTTGTAGAGAATGCGCTCGGCGGTGCTGCGCTTGCCGTCGCTCATCACGCAGTTGATGAACTTGCTGACGAGCGGGCTCTGATAAATCGGATCCGCCGGAACGTCGCGCTTCGGAATTTCTCGTCTACGGGGCATATCTCAAAATCCTGTTACGCCTTCTTTGGCCTCTTCGCGCCGTACTTTGATCGTCCCTGCATCCGGCCCTGGACACCGACCGCGTCCAGCGTCCCGCGCACGACGTGGTACCGGACGCCCGGCAGATCCTTGACGCGGCCGCCGCGAATGAGCACCAGCGAGTGCTCCTGGAGGTTGTGGCCGACGCCGGGAATGTAAGTCGTCACCTCGATGCCGTTGGTCAGCCGCACGCGCGCGACCTTGCGCAGCGCCGAGTTCGGCTTCTTGGGCGTCTGGGTGAACACGCGGACGCAGACGCCCCGCTTCTGCGGGCTGTTCTGCAGCGCGGGGCTCTTCGTCTTGCTGACGATCTTCTTGCGCCCGTCGCGCACCAACTGGCTGATGGTCGGCATCTTCTGCTCTCAAACAGTCTGAAGTCCGGAGTCAGAGGTCTGCCGGTCCGAGCCGCGACCGCCCAGACTTCAGACTTCCCACTTTGGACTTCCTGTGTTTCGGGCCTGAAAGCCCCGAGGGGCTTGGCGCCCGAAAACCCTATTGACCCTAGGTTCGAGTTAATCGCGACAGAATGTCGCTATTCCTAAGCGGCGAAGCTAGATAGGGTGTCCTAGCTTCGACAGAACCTGACGAATATAGCACGCTCAGCTGAAACGGCGCAACCAACCGTCCGTTGGTGATCGAGCGGGCGGCCGCGCCCCGAATCGGTCGAGCTTGCCGATACGATATATATTCTGTCCGGAGCACCTATGGGATTCACACCAACCGACTCGATCTGGTTCAACGGCAAGCTCGTACCGTGGGGCGAGGCGAAAGTGCACGTCCTTGCGCACGGTCTTCAGTACGGCACCGGGGTCTTCGAGGGGATGAAGTCCTACCCGACCTCCGACGGCCCGGCAATCTTCAGGCTCGACGCTCACCTGGACCGGTTCTTCAAGTCGGCGGAGCTGTACGATATCGGCATCCCGTATTCGCCGGCCGCGCTCTCGGACGCCTGCCTGGACGTGGTGCGCGCGAACCGACTCGAGCTGGCGTACCTGAGACCCGTGGCGTTCTTCGACGCGGCAACCTTGAGCGTCTGGACCAGGGAATGTCCGGTGACCGTCGCGATTGCCGCGGTGCCGACCGGCAAGTACCTCGCGAACGCCGACGAAGGCGTCCGCGTGACCGTGTCGCCCGTCCGGAAGTTCGACAACAGCGCGATGCCGGCGTGGGCGAAAGCCTGCGGGCAGTACATCAACTCGGCGCGCGCGGTGAACGACGCGCAGCGCCGGGGCTTCGACGAAGCGCTGCTGCTCAACACGCAGGGCATGATCGCGGAAGGCTCCGGAGAAAACCTGTTCGTCGTGAAGAACGGCGCGATCATCACCAACGATCGCGACGCCAGCATCCTGATGGGCGTCACGCGCGCGTCGGTCCTCGAGATCGCGCGCGATCTCGGCGTCGACGCGCGCGTCGCGCCGATCTCGGTCGAAGACGTCCTCGGCGCCGACGAGCTCTTCTTCACCGGAACCGCCGTCGAGGTGACGCGCATTCGCGAAGTCGACGGGCGCACGATCGGCGACGGCACGCTCGGTCCCGTCACGAAACGGATCCAGGACACGTTCAACCAGGCGGTGAGGGGCCAGCTGCCGCAGTATCGCAAGTGGCTGTCGTTCGTCCGCCAGCCTGCAGCCGCCAGCACGTAGCCACTCGGTCGTGTCCGGCTGTAGCCGGACTGAAGGAGCCGTCGTCATGCATCGTGTATTTACCGCCGCGTCCATCCTCGCGCTGTCGGCCGCGACCGCTTTCGCGCAGCCGGCATCTGTACGAAAGGATCTCGTCGAGTTCGAGATGATGACGTGGCCCGAAGTGAAGGCCGCCATGGCCGCGGGCAAGACGACGGCGCTCGTCTATACGGGCGGCACCGAGCAGCGCGGGCCGCAGAACGTCAACGGCGGGCACACGCTGATGGGCCGCGAGATCGTGAAAGCGATCGCGCTCCGGCTCGGCACCGCGATCGCGATGCCGGTGCTTCCCTACACGCCGAACAACGCGAGCGCGGATCTGCCCGGCACGATCGGACTCACGCCAGAGATTCTCGCCGTCGTGCTCGAGCGGATCGTCGAGCAGTCGATGACGACCGGTTTCAAGAACGTCGTCATCATGGGCGATCACGGCGGCGGCCAGCCGACCACCTACGCGGAGGTCGCGAAGAAGATGGACGCGAAGTACGCGCCCGAAGGCCGGCACGTGTACTTCTGCGATCAGGTCTACGCCAAGGCGCAGGGCGACTTCGACGACTGGCTCGTGAAGAACGGGTACCCGCGCAGCTCGCATGCCGGCATTCCCGACACGTCGACGATGCTCTATCTCGGCGGCGACAAGGGGTGGGTGCGCAAGGAGCAGATTCCGACCGCCGAGGGCGATCCGGTTCCGCCGCCCGGCGCGCGCGGCCAGGGCCGCGGCCGCGGCCAGGCCGATCCGAACGCGCCGCCGCGCAAGAACAACGGCATCACCGGCGACGCACGCCGCTCGACGGCGGCCCTCGGCAAGATGGCCTTCGACATCAAGGTCGACTACGCCGTGAAGCAGATCCAGGGCTTCCTGGCGGCGCAGACGAAAACCAGCGCGCAGCAGTAGACGCCGCGAGAGGAGCGCGGCGGGATCGTCCGCCGACGCTCGCGCATGCTCTCCGCGAGCGAAGGTGAATCGAGCGGGTCGGACAGGTAGAGTAAGATGCCCGCGATGGGGACTCCCGAGCCCGCCGCGACGCCTGGTCAAGGCGTCGGACCGTCGGCGGTCGCGCACTTCCTGCGCGACCGCAGCCTGAGGCTCGCCGCCGGCCTGGCGGTCGCCGTAGCCATCCCGGTCGCGGTGCTCTTCTACTTCCAGTTCCGCTCGATCGAAGATCTCGGGCGATCGTCGACCGTCGTGCTCAAACAACTCAGCCAAGAGACCTCGAACGGCCTGGTCAAGGACATTCAGGACGCGCTGAAGGCGCCGTACATCAACGTCCTGCTGCGCATCACGCAGGGGCGCCTCGAGCCGCTCGACCTCCCGTTCATCACGACCGCTATTTCCGACGGCTTTGCCGCGAACCCGTTCATCGATCGGTTCTACATCTGGTCGGACGAGACGAAGGAGCATCGCGGCGAGCTGCTCGCGTTCGACCGCGGGGCGCGTAGCTTCCGCACCGATGTGCCCGAAGGGCCGCTGCTCATCAAGACGTTCCACGAGCTTGCCGTCGAGCAGCACGCCATCTCCGTCTTCGAGGCCACCATCGACGGACGGCGGACCTATTTTCAGGCGCAGCTCCGATTCACGTTTCCGACGCGCGAGAAGCTGACCAGCTTCGAGGCGTTCCGCGTCGACGCCGAGAAACTGCGCACGGAGTACTTTCCTGCCTTGCTCGAGTCGAAGATGAAAGGCGTCGAAGGGCCGATTGGGTTTCCGCCGCTCACAGTCACGCTCCTCGACGACCGAAATCGCATCGTCTATCCGAAGAAGGGCGGCGCGAGCACGCCGTTTGTCGACGAGCGGATGTTCCAGCTCGTGTTCTTCGATCCTGCGCTGGTGCCGTTCGAGGCGCCGGAGACGCGCAAACCGGAGGTGTGGCGCATCCGTACCGGGTACGGCAGTCAGACGATTCCGCAGATCATCGACGCGCGCGCACGGCCCGAGCGGGCCCTGATGGCGATGCTCGCCGGCGTCCTGGCGCTCGGCGTGTTCTTCGTCGTCCGGGCGGCGGCGCGGGAGGTCAAGCTGGCGGAGCTGCGCTCGAACTTCGTGTCGAGCGTGTCGCACGACCTGAAGACGCCGCTCGCCCTGATTCAGCTGTTCGCCGAGACGCTCGAGCTCGGCCGGATGAAGAACACCGACCGCGTCCAGGAGTACTACCGGATCATCAACAGCGAGGCACGGAAGCTGACGCGGCTCATCAATAACCTGCTCGACTTCTCGAAGATCGAGGCGGGGCTTCGCACCTACACGAAGCGCGAGCCGGTCGACCTCGCGGAGCTGACGCGCGGCGTGATCGAATCGCTCGAGAGCCAGTTCGCGCACAACCGCTTCTCGGTCACGGCGCGGTTCGACGCGAACGTGCCGGTGCTGATCGACTCGGAAGCGGCGGTGCAGGCGCTCGAGAATTTGATCTCCAACGCGATGAAGTACTCGCCCGAGCACCGCGAGATCGAGGTGGAGGTCGCGCGATCGGGCGACTACGGAGTCGTCCGCGTGCGCGATCGCGGCATCGGCATTCCCGCGCGGCTGCAGCGCAAGATCTTCCGGAAGTTCTTCCGGATCCAGACCGACGCGGGGTCGGGCCCGCAGGGCACCGGCCTCGGCCTCGCCATCGTCGATCACGTGATGCGCGGCCACGGCGGCTTCGTGCGCGTCGACAGCGAGCCCGGGCGCGGCAGCACGTTCACGCTCCATTTCCCGCTCCATGCAGGAGAGATCCACGGTGACGAAACGCATTCTGGTGATCGAGGACGAACCGCAGATGTTGCTCGGTCTGCGTGACAACCTCGAGCTCGAGGGCTATGAAGTGGTGACGGCGGCGGACGGCGAGGACGGCCTGGCGAAAGCGATTTCGGCCGCGCCCGATCTGGTGATCCTGGACGTCACGCTGCCGCGCAAGAACGGCTTCGAAGTGTGCCGCGAGCTGCGGGCGCGCGCGAACCCGACGCCGGTCGTCATGCTGACGGCGAGATCACAGGAGACCGAGAAGGTGCTCGGCCTCGAGCTCGGCGCCGACGACTACGTCACCAAGCCGTTCAGCATCACCGAGCTCCTCGCGCGCGTCCGCGCCGTGCTGCGGCGCGCCGGCGGGCGGCCGTCGGGCCTCGAGACGTGCCGCATCGGCGATATCGAGATCGATTTCCGGACGCACCAGGCGCACCGCGGCGGCCAGCGCATCGACTTCACGGCGCGCGAGTTCGATCTGCTGAGGTACCTGGTGGCGCACACGGGGCAGGTCGTCACGCGCGAGCAGATTCTCAATCAGGTGTGGGGCTACGAAGAGTCGCCGACGACCAGGACGATCGACAACTTCGTCGCGAAGCTGCGGCAGAAGATCGAGAAGGCGCCCCATGAGCCCGAGCACATCCTCACGGTCCACGGCGCCGGCTACAAGTTCGTCGGGTAGGACCCAACCTCCGTCACGGGAGTCTCGCCGTCGGGTAATCGCGCTGCGTCTGCACGAGCATCGCTTCCGCGCGGGCGTCGTCGGCTTCCTGGAGAAACCGGTAGGCTCGATGGTATTCGGGCGTGTCCGGATCGCCGATCCCGATCCACCCGAGGCCGTAGGCCGGCCCGTAGCTTCCATCGGCGCCCGTCACGCCGATGTACAAGTTGAACGCACCCGCGCGCTCGAGCAGAAATCCGTCCTTGACGACTCCGCCGGCGGCCGCTGACGCGAATGCAGTCGTCGGAGCCATCGTGAAATAGTCGCGGCCTTCCTGCGGGTACGCGTGCAGCCAGAGGCGCGGCCGGGGATTTCTGACCTTCACGACTTTCGAGTAGACGGTCACGATCCACGATGTGCGATCGGGTTGCGCGGCGATCGACAAGCCGGCAAGCCGCAGGTCGGAACCCAGCGGAGCGTCGAGATGAATCAAGAGATTCGCGAGCTCGAGATTCGACGACCCGTCGCGATCGCGTCTGCAGCCCGACGGCGCGGCAGCCAGCGCCGTCAGCAGGACGGCGGCGCCAAGCCGCGCAAGCGGGACGTGACGTAGGATAGTCCGCGAATGCCGGAGCGGACCGGTCGCCTGGTGTGGAGTCATCCGTCGATCGTGTTGACCATCTACGTGGCGATCACGATCGTGATGACGTGGCCGCTCGTGACCGTCATGGATCGCCGGATCGCCGGAGACATGGGTGATCCGCTGTTTTGCTGCTGGATTCTACTCTGGACCGGCGGTCAGGTCCTGCGCGCGCTCCACGGAGATGTCAGTGCGCTGACGCAGTACTGGAACGGAAACATCTTCTCTCCAGCGCCGCTGTCGGTCGCGTACTCCGAGCACCTGGCGCCCCAGATGCTGCAGGCGCTTCCGGTTCTGGCCCTGACCGGCAACGTCATCCTTGCCTACAACCTGCTCCTGCTCGCCACGTTCGCGTTGTCTGCGCTCGGGACGTACCTTCTCGTCCGCACGTTGACCGGAAGTCCGTTTGCAGCGTTTTTCGCCGGCCTGGCGTTCGCCTTCGCCCCGTATCGCGCCGATCAGTACTCGCACCTCCAGGTCCTCTCCAGCCAGTGGATGCCGTTTACGCTGTATGGCGTGACGCGTTTTTTCGAAAGTGGACGAGTGCGGGCGCTGTTCGGAGCGATGGCGGCACTCGTCGCACAGGCCTTGTCGTCGGTGTACTACATGATGTATTTCGTGCCGTTCGCCGCTGCGTACGGGTTGTACGAGATGGCGCGGCGCGGGAAGATTACGGATGCCCGGACGTGGCGGCTGATCGTTGCGGCGGGAACCGCCTCGGCGCTGTTGATCGGCGCGTTCGTGTGGCCCTACGTGCTGGTGCGACGTTTCGACGGGGTCGGCGTTCGTGGCAGCGAGGCGGTGCAGCGGTTCTCGCTCGACACGCATGCGTTCGCCACCATGACCCCGAGCTCGAAGCTCCTGGGAACCGTCCTCAATTCAACGCAACGCCTCGACACCCAGGGCTTTCCAGGCTTCACCATTCTCGCCTTCGCCGCGCTCGCAGTCGCGTTCGCCGTCGCCCGTGCCGTCAGACGCGCGTACGACCAGGGCGCGCGGCCTTCGAGCTGGCGGACGCTGGCGGCCGGAATCGTCGCAATCGTCATCGCCATCCTGCTCGGTGTGCTGATTGAGGTGCTTATCGATGGCCGGGCGACGCGCTCGATGAGGCGATGGCTGCCGCTCGATCGCGACGCCGGGACGCGCCTTGTCGTCGCGATCGCAATGGCCGGCGCGATACTGCTTGCGCTTTCGGCGTTCGCGCGTCGGTGGGCACGGGCGCTTCTGGCTTCGCTAGAGGGCTTTTTCGCGTGCGCGGCGGTCGCCGCCGCCTGGCTCACGCTCGGGCCAGTCATGTACGCCAACGGTCGGCCGATTGGACCAGGACTCTACGACCTGTTCTACCGGTTCGTGCCGGGGGCCGACGGATTCCGTGTGCCGGCCCGGAATCTGATGTTCGCGTCGTTGTGTCTCGCGGTTCTCGTCGGCCTTGCCGGCGCCGCGCTGACCGAGTTTCGTCGGGGCGTCGGTCGCACGGCGATAGCACTGGGGATCGTCACGGTCCTGGCGGAAGTCTGGGCCGTTCCAACCAGCACCAACGTGCGGTTCCACAGCGCCGGGCTTGCGTGGCCGTCAGCCGATCTGGCGGGAGCGGCACTGACGCCCGCGTATCGGCTGGTCCGCAGCCTGCCCGCTCGAACGGTGCTCGCCGAGTTCCCGTTCGCCGATCCGGCCAACGAGATTCGGTACGTCTTTTACGCGGGCTACCATCGAAAACCGATCGTCAACGGGTACTCGGGCTTCACACCCGAGAGCTACATCCGGCTGGCGGGTGCCCTTTCGCCGATCCCGACGAGCGACGAGTCGTGGGCGGCGCTGGTCGCATCGGGCGCGACGCATGCCATCGTGCACGAGGGCGCATATCTGGATCGGGACGGCCGGGAGGTGTCGGCGTGGCTGCGCCGCGAGGGAGCGCGTGAAATCGCCGACCTCCATCCGGATCACGTGTTCGAGATTCGGGCGCTGCCACGCTAGAGGGAGCTCTTTCTCTTTGATGTGGCGCAGCCCTTCGAGGGAGGGCTGCGCGGACACCATGCGCCCGCCATGTGGTCCGGCTAAAGCCGGACGCCACGTACCGGAAGTCCCGACTACAGTCGGACGCCACCTACTGCGCGTCGTGGAACGCGCCGTTGACGTACCGCGCGACGACGGCGGTCAGGTTGTCGCGGCTGCCGCGCTCGAGCGCGGCGCCGATGACCGACTGCGCGATCGAGCGCGGATCGTCGTCGTCGAGGAGCATCCGCTCGAGACGCGAGCCGTCGAGGACGCTGTGAACGCCGTCGGTCGACAGGAGCAACAGCTCGCCACCGACAAGGGTGTGTTCGGCGACGTGCACGTCGGTGCACGCCCCGGCGCCGACGGCGTTGGTCAGCGCGCCGCGCATCGGATGATCCTGCAGCGCGTCGGGGTCGGCGTCGGGATCCGCCGCGAGCATCGAGGCCACCCACGAGTCGTCTCGCGTGACCTGCCGCAGCCGGCCGCTGCTCAGCAGATACAGCCGGCTGTCGCCCGCATGCGCGACCGACAGACGTCCGGCGTCGACGCGCGCCGCGACGAGCGTCGTGCCCATGCCTGCATACTGGTTCGCGGAGGCTGCGGCCTCGATGACCCGCAGGGACGCCACGTGAACCGCCGTGCGCAGCAGATTCGCGCCGCCGGACAGCGACGGATCGTATCCAAACGGCCAGGCGTCATGCTTCAGGCGCACGCGTGTCCCGCCGAAGCGCGCGTCGTAATCCGGCGAGCGAAGGCCGACGCTCCATCCCTCGCGCACGACGTCGACCACGGCGTCGACCGCGACGCGGGCGGCGACTTCGCCGGCGTTGTGGCCGCCCATGCCGTCGGCCACCACCAGCAGCCCGAGATCTTCGTGAATTGCGAAGCAGTCTTCGTTGGTGGGCCGGGTCCGGCCCTTGTCCGTGAATCCGAACGCCCGTAGCACGCGAGTCCCCCAGAGCAGTCGGCAGTCCGCAGTTGCTGGCGGCAGTCTGCCAGTTGCACGCGGCATCCGCAGTTGCAGACTGCGCGCAGCCCTACTATCGGCGACGCGTTGCGCGGTACGTAGGGGCGGACCCGTGTGTCCGCCCTGCGGTCGTTTTGTTATTTGTCCATCGAGGCGAGATCGATCGCCGCAGACTCGACGTTGAGCGTCTTCAGCTTCGTGCCTTCCGCTACGCGGAATGGGAAGGTGCAGGAAAATTCGGCAACCGACCCGGGATCGACGAAGTACGACGGCGTGAAGTATTTCTTGTCAGCCGTATCGAGCGCCGTCGGCCGTTTGCCCTTTAACGCCGCGGGCGAGTAGCTGGGGCCCACCTTGAAGGCGACAGTGACGATCGCGAACTGCTCGCCGGGTTTCGCGACCGCGTTCACCGTGTTCGTGCCCGGCGGACAGTCTTTGAGCGACGCGTTCGCCGCGCGCTCGATCTTCGTCACCTTGATGTCGAGACCGGGAATGGCGCTCGATTGAGCGGCGATCGCGGCGGCTGCCGCGATCGCCATCAGGAAAGCCGAAACCGTCTTAGTCATCGCGACCGTAGTCCCCTAGTCCCCCGAGTCCCAGTCCCCTCGCTTCTCTTACAGCGGGTTGTCGGGACGCGCCAGCGTCCGCCACATGTGGGCGCTCGGGCTGTTGTCGTAGCCGAGGCCTTCCTTCGGCTGCTTGAAGTGGCGGCCGACGATGTCCATGAACGGCTCGAGCGAGACCTTGGCGTTCGGATCGAACGCGTACAGATCGTTGACGGTCACCAGCCGTGGCTCCATGTACCACTTGTGGTTCTTCAACATCTTGTACGTGTCCTGGATGTACTGCGGCGGCGTGTAGTCGTGGCCGAAGATCCGGTAGTACTGATCCGGATACTCGTAGCCCGCTTCC
>Ga0066903_100002846_pt1 | contig 13803 bp, 11 predicted proteins | sample PanSoiMetaGPlot1_FD_67491 | JGI IMG/M metagenome (GOLD analysis project Ga0066903, IMG submission 67491) | Tropical forest soil microbial communities from Panama analyzed to predict greenhouse gas emissions - Panama Soil - Plot 1 (version 2) | ecosystem: Environmental > Terrestrial > Soil >... | reverse complement strand
CCGCTGAGCGTCAGCAACACGTACGGTCGGCGCGACCTCGTCGCGAGCGTTCTGAGACAGATGGCGATGAGGTAATAGGTAATCCCGGCGCCGTCGACATAGTCCCATCCCATCGCCCGCAAGAACGACGGGTAGGCGGCCGTGATCGCGGTGACAAGAAACGCGATGCCGCGCCGCGTCGTCCATCGCAGCGTGAGATAGAGCGACACCAGCGCGAGCACGCAGAAACCAAGATGAAGGACGTAGTTCGCGAGAACGGGATTGAACAGACGGTAGGCGACCGCGCCCGGGATGATCCAGGAGAGTCGAGACCCATAATACGAACCCGCGAACGCTCGCAGATAATCACCCGGATTGTTGAAGTAGCCGAAGTACAGCCATTGGTCGATGCCGGCAGGCGGATTGAATATCCACTCGCGGTTTGCAAGTAGTTGAAGGAACGGCACGAGACACACCAGTAACAACCGCGTGTCCCACTGCAGCGAGGCCTTCGGAACGCTGGTTGTAACCGCTGGAATCACGAGGGGCAGCCGGCCGATCTAGCGATCGCGGAACCGGTTCGTGATTGGGTAACGTCGGTCGCGGCCGAAGCTTTTACTCGAGGTTTTCACGCCGGGCGGCGCCTGGCGCCGCTTGTATTCGGCCGTGAACAACATGTTCTGCGTTCGACTCACCAGTTCGCGCGGATGGCCATCGGCCGCGATGCTGTCGACGCTTCGCTCCTGCTCGACCAGGCCGTTGAGCATCGCGTCGAGCTCGGCGTACGCCGGCAGCGAGTCCTGATCCGTCTGGTTCGGCCGCAGCTCCGCGGTCGGCGCCTTGGTCATCACGTTGTGCGGCACCACCTCTCCGGACGGCCCGAGCGCACTTTCCGGTACGCAGCGGTTCCGCCACGCCGCCAGCGCATAGACCTCGGTCTTGTAGAGATCCTTCAGCACGGAGTAGCCACCGCACATGTCGCCGTAGAGCGTGGCGTAGCCGACCGACATCTCCGACTTGTTGCCGGTGGTGAGCAGCATCGACCCGAACTTGTTCGATACCGCCATCAGCAGCAGGCCGCGCGCGCGCGCCTGGATGTTCTCCTCCGTGATGTCGCGATCGCGTCCGCCGAACAGCGGTGCGAGCGAACGCTCTACCGCCTCGACGACGTCGCCAATCGGGATGGTCTCCAGCCGGAGGCCGAGCCGCTGCGCCTCGATCTCCGCATCGTCCTGGCTGTCGCGGCTCGTGAAACGCGACGGCAGCCGAACCCCCAGCACCCGCTCGGCGCCGAGCGCATCAACGGCGACCACCGCCGTCAATGCGGAGTCGATCCCGCCCGAGAGTCCCAACAGGACGCCGGGGAACCGGTTCTTGTTGACATAGTCGCGCAGGCCGACCATCAAGGCGCGGTAGGTGTTGCCGAGATCGTCTGGCGCCGGCGCCGGCGGCTGCGGCTCGCACGCCCAGCAGCCGTTCGAGCGGCGCCAGTGTGTCACGCGCGTCGTTTCGCTCCAGACCGGCAGCCGCACGACTTCACGCTCGTCGGCGGCGATGACGAAAGTGCCGCCGTCGAAGACGAGCTCGTCCTGTCCTCCGACCTGGTTGATGTAGACCAGCGGCACGCCGGCTTCACTCACGCGCTCCCGCGCGAGCGCCACGCGGCGATCGACCTTGCCGCGCTCGTACGGCGAGCCGTTCGGAACCAGGAACAGTTCCGCGCCGCGATCGGCAAGATGACGCGTCACTTTCGGAAACCAGATGTCCTCGCAAATCGGAATACCCAGCCGCATACCGCGGAACTCGACGACGTCCGGCAGCGGTCCCGCCGCGAACACCCGCTTCTCGTCGAACACGCCGTAGTTCGGAAGCTCGTGCTTGTAGCGGACCGCCGCGATCTCGCCGCCGTCGAGGAGCGCGGCCGCGTTGTACACGCGGTCGCCGTCGCGCCACGGTCCCGTCACGATCATTGCCGCGCCCGTTCGTGTGTCAGCGGCCAGCTCCGCGATTGCCGAGCGGACGGCGTCGACAACGGCGGGACGCAACACGAGATCCTCGGGCGGGTAGCCGATGAGCGCGAGTTCCGCACACACCAGCAGGTCGGCTCGACCGCAGGCCTCGCGCGCGCCACGGATGCGCGCGACGTTGCCGGCGACGTCACCGACGGTTTGATTCAGTTGCGCAAATGCGATCGCGAGCGTGTCAGACATCCTGGATCGATCAAGCGTAGACCCGGCGGTTGCTGGCGGGCGTGACCATCTGGTCGTGAATCCAGCGGTAGGTCTTCTCCATGCCGTCGCGGAGGCGTGTCGACGGAGCCCAGCCGAACTTCGCCTTGATCATCGTGTTGTCGCTGCAGCGGCCGCGGACCCCTTTGGGTGCATCGAGCTTGTAGCGGCGCTGAAACCTCACCCCAGCGATTTCTTCGACGATATCGATCAACTGATTGATGGTGACCAGCTCGTCACTGCCGATGTTCAACGGCTCGGTGACGTCGCTGCGCATCAGGGTCAGCGTCCCGTGCAGACAGTCGTCGATGTACATGAAGCTGCGCGTCTGCTCGCCGTCGCCCCACACTTCGATCTCGCGATCGCCGGCGAGTTGTGCGGCAATGACCTTCCGGCACACCGCCGCCGGCGCCTTCTCACGACCGCCGTCGTAGGTGCCATGCGGCCCGTAGACGTTGTGGTAGCGGGCAATGCGCGTCTCGAGACTGTAGTCCTCGCGGAAATGCCGGCACATGCGCTCGCTGAACAGCTTCTCCCAGCCGTATCCGTCTTCCGGCATTGCCGGGTAAGCGTCTTGTTCCTTCAGTGGCGCCACGTCGGGCCGCGTCTGCTTGTCGGCGGCATACACGCACGCAGACGAGGAGTAGAAATAGCGATCGGCGCCGGCGTCACGCGCCGCCATCAGCATGTGGGTGTTGATCAGCACCGAGATCATGCATTCGGCCTTGTGCGTCTCGATGAAGCCCATGCCGCCCATGTCGCATGCGAGGTTATAGACCTCGCGTACGCCGGCGACCGCGGCGTCGCATGAGGCGCGGTCTCGCAAGTCGAGTCGACGGCGGTCAACGTCGTCGAACAACTGATACCACTCGGAGAGCGGCTTGACGTCGACCGCTCGAACGTGTCGCCCCTCGGAACGCAGGCGATCGACGAGATGGCCTCCGATGAACCCGCCGGCGCCTGTCACGAGAACTGAGTTGTCAGACATAGGCATCGTGTGCTGAAGAGTTCTTCATAACGGACATTGTCTTTCGATCATGACGACAGGGCCTGACGACACAAGAATCAGAGGCCTGGCCATCGGCCTTCGTGACGACGTTTCAGCCGAGTTTGAAGGAGACGCGATCAGAACCTGAATAGAGCCAGGTATCTTACCAAAGAAACGAAACCTCCTGGATGCGGATTCGGCCGGCAAGCGGCTGATCCCATGCATGCACGACGAGTGTCGCCGGAATACGGGACTCGCGCGCCACCGACAGATAGACCACCTGCTGCCGATCAGCCGGCAACACGCGATGGGAGTCGATGAACTTCGATTGATCACTGTTCAGGAGCCCGACCCCGACCGGCCCATTGCTCACCTCGACGCCCAGACGCAAGACTGCAGACACATCCACGGGAACAGCGTCTCGCGACTCACACTCCATGACCACCGCGTAGTGCCACGGCACCGCTGCTGTTTCGATGGTACGCGGCCAGGTCTGGCGCCGCCGCAGCCAGCGGCGCGGGTGAATATCGCGCACGACGACGTCTGACTGATATCGAAGGCGTCGGGCGACAGTTGGGTAGTGAACGGGTCCACGCTCGGGGTCGAGCATCAGAAAGGCAAACTCTGCCGGCATCGAAAAGACATCGTCCCCGACGATGCGTCGCATCTCATCGGCGCGCTGCGGGCAGGCGGCAAAGAACTGCGCGTACTCGTGGTCGGCACTCCCAACCTCGACCGAGTTCCGCCACGCGAAGTCGGCGATCGCGACCACCTGATCCTGGAGCGCGTTCATCCAGCCGATGTTGACGCGCGCGAGTGATTTGGCCACGCCTCTGTCCCACGTCGACCCTTTCCAGATTGGCTGACCCTCGTAGGACCGCGAAGCTGGCGAGTAGCGGTTGTCGGTGATGTCGTGCATCAGCACGAGGTGCGGCCGAGCAGCGATCAGCGGCAGGATTCTGCCCAGTACGGTTTCTGCGATCTCGAAGCCGTGCGCGTCCCACAGCAGCAGGACGCGGCCGGCGTCGGCGAAAAGCTTCTCGTAATCGACATCGAGAATGTCCACGATGCGAGCATCGAGCCGGTCGAACCAGCCCGGCGGCACGATGGCGCGAACGCGTGGCAGCGTTTCATGCTCCCAATCTGTGCTGTTGCACAGGCTCACGACGCGTGCGCTGCCGCCAAGCCGCGACGCCGCCTGCGTGAAGAGCGCGGTCGAGTTCCCCTTCGCCCGGCCGAGCTCGACGATGAGATCCGGACGGAAGCCGAGCGCGATGGTGTACCACTGCGCCCACTGCGTAGGCGACAAGTCGTACTGCGCGTTCACCGCGCCGATGAGCGCATGCAGGGTTGCCGCATCCTCGGCGAGCGCATGCCGCTGCTCGTAGTAAAAGCCCGCGATGTCGACGCCGGCCGCTGTCATCGTCACTGAATGAAGCTCAGTACTGCAGGCGTAACGTGCTCGGCGGCGATCGTGGTGGCCACGCCGCCGTAGTTCCAGCCGTCGTAGCGGAGATCATCTCGTCGCAGGCGCGGCTCGGTGTCGAGATCGACGATGCGCAGCCACGACGCGGCCGCGGCGTCGGGCAGCCGCTGGCGGAGCGCGGCGGCATTGTGCCGCTGTCCCGGCGTCTCCGCCGGACTGAGGACGAGGATGACTGCCTGCGCGCGGCGATGGGCGGCGTCGATCGCCGTCATCATCGCGTCAGCATACGGACCCGCGGCCGGTGCCGAACGCAGCAGTCGTGCCGCCCCGGCGTCCACGGCCGCGAGTCCGTCACCAACCGCTTCGAGCGCGGTGCCGGCGATGCGCGTCGGCCCGGACGTCGACGAACTCCCCGAAGGCAAGCTGTAGCCTCGCGACACGGTGCCGTACCGCCACGCCTTTCCTTTCTCGGCGAGCACGACGGGTAGAGCCGGCGCGTAGCCGGTGAGCTCGAAGATCGCGGATCGTTCGGCCGGCTCGCCGCCTCGGACACCCAGATCATCGTAGATGCAGATGATCTCGGGCTGCAGGTATGCGTAGTGCTCGATGACCCCTGGATACGAATCGGGCAGCGCTCCCAGCCGCCCGACGTTGACGACGGTCACGGGACGCACGACGGCGCCCGGCCGATCGATGGCGAGCAGCATGAGGCGTCGAATCTGAGATCCGAGCGAGCCGGCCGGCTCGCCCCAGCCGTACGCGCGGGTGCCGCCGACGACCTCGATGCGGATGTCGTTTTGCTGCCGCTGCGGCGCGACGGCGCCGCGATAACCCCAGATGTTGACGCCGCCGAACTCCTCGACGCGGCGGTGCGCGTAGATGTCCAGCGCGATGGTCACCATCACCGCGGTCAGCACCGCTTCGACGATGGCGACGGCGATGACGGCCCGACCAATCATCGCCCGAGCACCCAGAAGAACGGATGGCCGTCGAGCTCGGGAATCGTCGTCAACGAACGAAGCTGGCCGCTCGCCACTCGAGCCTCCAGCGCCGGGTTGCCCAGGTTGCCGAGCACCAGACTGCCGGACGGGATATCAACCGAGGCGCCAGCCGTCAGCTCGTGCGTGCGCGCCAGCAGATCCTCACGATGATGCTTGGTGAGATAGAAGCGCCAGTACGCAGGCATGTACTGATCGCGGCCGTCCACCTTCCCGCTCGTCGACTGCAGCGTGGTGAAGAAGACAGCCGGCGCCGGTTGAACGCGCACGCGATCGATCAGCTCCTCGAGCGCGCCGCCGATGTTCCCGCCGAGCCAGACGGCTGAGCGGACGCGGTAATCCGAAAAGTAATCGGACCAGAACGAGCGGAACTGCACCGCCATCGCCAGCAACAACACGGCGGCGACGATCCGCCATTGCGTCGTGCGATCGAAGCCGGCTGCCGCGACGATCAGGGCGCCGAGCGCTGCGACGGGCAGCGACGATCGCGTCAACGTTGCGGAAGTGGCGAGCGTCCACGCCGCGTAGCCGGCGCCGAGCGCGAACACGGCGATGCCAATCGGCCTGATCATCGGGCTGAACGATTTCTCGATCGCCGCCGACCACAGCGTCTCGAACCCGAGCGTCGCGAGCAGCGCGCCGAACGGCAGGAATGCGAGCGCCCGGAAGATCGCGTTGCCTTCCTGAACGATCAGCGCGGCGAGCGGCGCCGTGAAGAAGCCGAGCAGCAGCACGACCTGCATCGGCGTGCGCTCCCGCACCGCGCGCACGATTCCGACGATCAGGAACACGGCAACCGGCACCAGGAACACGCCAGCGAGGTTGGTCGAAAACATCACCTTCGTGCCGGCGCCGAAGAACAGGAACGACGGGTTGTAGAAGTTCCAGTACTCCGACAATCGTTCGCTGATGCTCGGGATGGAAATGAACGAGCGCAGGCCCTGCACCGCGTTGAGCTGCCGCGCGTCATACAGCCCGTACTTCTCGACCGTGCCGCCGAATGCCGACGGATGCCGCGCCAGCCAGACCGTGAAAGGGAGCAGCCACACCGCGAAGGTCGCGAGCGCCAGCCCGTAGTCGCGGATCTCCATCCGTAGGCGCCACAGAACCAGGCAGGTGATCGCGGCGTAGACCGGCATCATGACGATCGACGCGATGTAGCTGTAGAAGCCGACGCCGAGAATCGCCGTGGCGGCCGCCAGCATCCTCGTGTCCCGCCGCTCGACGTAGCGACCCAGGCAGATCAGCCACCCGAGGATGAACGGAACCGGATAGACGTAATCCATCCCATACCGCGTGTGGATGAAATGCCCGGGGCTCAGCGCGAGCGTCACCGCTGCAATCATCGCCGCCCGAATCGATCCGAACAGCTGCCGCGCCGCGAAGAAGATCACCGCGATGTTCAGCAGCGCGACGCAGACGGTCGGCGTCCTTACCGACCACTCGTTCAGCGGCAACAGCCGCAGCGCCAGCGCGGTCGCGTAGACGACGAACGGCTGATACCAGGAGTGCTCCGCGGTCTGTGAATAGAGCGGCAGCCATTCGCCGCCGAGATCGCGTCCCGTGTGCGCAATCGCGTGCCCGTCGAGGCCGATCAAAATCTCGTCGATCTCGAGATGCGGCGGCGCGAACGACAGTCGCTGTCCGTACATCCACGCCGACACGGCGACGATCGCCGCTGCGAGGCCGATGACCCACAGCGTTGCGGCGCTGCGGGCTGCCGACTGCGGCGCGACTATTGCGACGCGATCGCTCGATTCGGCTGCAATCGCCACGTTCGACCCAGAATCTGCGCCATCCGCTCCGCCATCAGGCGGTAGCCTTCGCTCGTGCCGTCGGCTGCCGTGCGCAGATGAATGACATCGGCATACAACGTCTGCGGGTTGCGCTCGAAGACGTCGAGCAGGCTGAACACCGGCGTCCCGTGCGCCGCGAGCGAGAGCACGTCGTTGACGATGCGCTCGTACTTCGCGCGGTAGTCGAGCGGCCCGACCACTGCCTGCTCGTCGGCCGTGAGCCGCTTGGCGATCGCCGGGACCGGCTGGAGAAAGTGCGCCGCGAGCACGTCGTGCTGCGCCGCGACGGCGTCCATGGCGGTGATGTACTTCCGGTACTGCCCGGTCGCCCAGCTCAGACGATGTTCGTCGTCCCAGTCTTTCGGCAGCAGGAACATCGTGTTGATGTTGGTCCGTTCGCGCTCGACGTAGATCGACTGCTGCGCCTTCACGTACGCGTCGACGCGCGCGAGCACCAGGTACGCCGCCGCCGATCGCGAGAGCAGCGGATTGCCGGAAGCGCGCGCGAGCAGCTTGCCCGCAATCCACTTCTTGACGACGTTCGAATACGAGGAGCGGAGCAGCGGGTTGATGTCCTCGAAGTTGTTCGGCGGATACTCGAACCGCACGCTCGACCCGATGAAGTAGCGCTCGTTGTAGCCGTCGAGCGTCACGACCGCATGCACGGCGTCGGCGTAGAGGAGAAAGAGGATCAACTGCTCCGGCTGATGCCAGCCGCCGTCGCCGCCGTTCAGGAGCAGGAACGGCTTGCCGGTCGGCGACAGGTAGTCGCGCTGCAGCGCCGCCTGCAGATACGGGACGTGGCCAGGACCGGCAGTCATCAGCTGCGCCGCCACCGATCCGCCGGTGACCAGCACGACGAAGCGGTCGCGCAGGCGCTCCGACGGAAAGTCCGGGCCGAACAGGCCGATGTTGTTGACCTCGGGCGAGCCGCACGGCGGATTGCCGTGGTGCACGAACCCGAGGTACGGATGCGGATACAGGGTGTCCACGTAGCGGCAGCCGGTGCTGCGGCTGGTCACCGATGCCGTGAAGGTGTTGGTCAGTGAGTCGATCCGTTCACGCGGAGAGATGTATCGCCGATCGCGCGCCAACAGATACGCCTGTGCCACGACCTCGACCGCGATCGCCGCAACCGCCACCGCGACTGCGACCGCCGCGATCCTGAACAGCGCGCGCTTCATCGCGCGACCGGCTCCATCGGCGTGAGGACCCCGTCGAGCGCGCGATAGCGGGTCCCACAGGCGCCACAGGTCGTCTCCGGCGGCAACGCGGCGCCGGACGCCAGCTTCACGCCGCACGAGCAGGTCCAGCCGACCACTCGACCCGGGGTCCCGACCACGAGCGCGTAGTCGGGCACGTCCTTGGTCACCACGGCACCGGCGCCGACGAACGCGTACCGCCCGATCGTGTGGCCGCAGACGACCGTCGAATTGGCGCCAAGCGTCGCGCCTTTCTTGACCAGCGTCGCACGGAATTCGTCCTTGCGCGAGACGTGGCTCCGCGGGTTGACGACGTTCGTGAACACCATCGACGGCCCGCAGAACACATCGTCCTCGAGGACGACGCCGGTGTAGACCGACACGTTGTTCTGGATGCGGACGTTGTCGCCGATGACGACGTCCGGCGAGACGACGACGTTCTGGCCGATGGTGCAGCCGCGGCCGATGCGGGCGCGCGGCATCACGTGCGAGAAGTGCCAGATTTTCGTGCCGGCGCCGATCTCGCAGCCCTCGTCGATGTAGCTGGATTGGTGAGCGAAATACCCGGTCATCGGTTCAACGGGCCGACTGCGCGAGCGACGGGTGCAGACGATCCGCGGCGATCGCCGCGGCCGTCGTCCGGATGCGATGCGACAACTCGATTGCCGGCCGGCTGTCGTCGATGCCGAAACCGTTGCCGGCGAGCGTCTGCTCGTAGACCCGTGTGTGCAGGTCGGCGAAGCCGTCGCTGAACTCCACGTCCTGGCCGTCCACGGTGATCGACCGCAGCGTCGTCTTCACGCCGGGCTCGGGCGCGAACGGCAGATCGGCGGTGTCGGTCGAGAGAAACCACCGCACCCGCGCCCGTTCGAGCTCGAGAAATCCGCCGACTCTGTGCTGTTCACGGACGTGCACCTCGCAGGCGCGCACGCTGCCGAACAGCCACAACAGCAAATCGAAGAAGTGAATGCCGATGTTGGTCACTACTCCGCCGGATCGCTCATCGGATCCCTTCCACGACACGTCGTACCAGCGACCGCGCGCGGTGATGTAGGTGAGCGATACCTCATGCGGCCGCGCCGCCGCTTCCGCCGCGAGCCGCGCGCGCAGCGCGATCAACTGTGGATGGAGCCGCAACTGCAGCACGGTGTAGACGCGGCGGCCAGTCTCGCGCTCGAGCTCCTGCAGCGCGTCGAGATTCCACGGGTTGATCACCAGCGGCTTCTCGCAGATCGCGTCGGCGCCGACGCGCAGCGCGAGCCGGATGTGCGCATCGTGGAGATGATTCGGCGAGCAGATGCTGAGCATGTGCACGCGATTCGCCTCGGGGCCACGGCGCAGCTTTTCCAGATGTCGATCGAACCGCTCGAACTCGGTGAAGAAGCGCACGTCGAACGAGTAGCGGTCGAGGACGCCGACGGCGTCGTGCGGGTCGACGGCGGCCACCAGACGATGGCCGGTATCCCGGATCGCCCTGAGATGCCGCGGCGCGACATATCCGGCCACGCCGGTCATCGCGAAGTTCTTCGGCGACACCGTCATGCGGGCGCTCCGTTGCGATCGGCGACGGCGCGGAGTGTTTCGGCGAGCCGCGGCGCATTGACGCGCACGGAGTAGCGCTCCTGAACCGTGCGCCGGCCAGTCTCGGCGAAGCGGCGCCGCAGCGCAGCGTCACGCAGCAGCCGGACCAGCTTGTCCACCCATTCGTCCTCGGTCGCGGCGAGGAATCCGTTCTGCCCGTCTTCCACGATCACCCGGTTGACGCCGACCGCTGCCGCGACCACCGGCACGCCGCACGCCATGAATTCGAGCGCCTTGAACCCGCACTTCCCCTTCGACCACTCGTCGTCGGCGAGCGGGTAGACGCCGACGTCGCACGTGTTGAACAGCGCCACCTCGCGCTCGAGCGACCACGGCTCGTATTCGATCGGCACGCCGGGAATGTCGAACCGATCGCCCACGCCGCTCACACGCAGCGTGAACGGCTGCTGCTGGTGGGCGCGACGGAGCACCGGCGCAAGGCCGCGGATGTAACCGCTCGTGGTCGGACTTCCGATCCAGCCGACGATCGGATCGCCGCCGCGGTCGCGGCCGTTGTCGCCTTGGCGCGCAGCCGGCACGAACCGATCGGTGTCGACCGAAGTCGGGATCATGGTGACGGCGCTGCTGAAGCGGCGCGCGTACGCCGCGAGGTACTCGTTACCGGTGATCACGTGATCGCTGGAGCGGATGATCGCGGCCACCTTCTGCGGCCGCTTGAGCACGCCGATCAACCGGTTCGCGTCGCTGACGTTCGGCAGGAAGATCGCGTCGTCGAAGTCGAACACGATCGGCGGGCGGCCGCGCGCTGCAATCAGGCGCTCGACGATCGCCGGGCCGATCGGGAACATCTCGCGATAGATGAACACCACGTCGAAGCGCAGCAGGTCGCGCAGCGATCCGAGTCGCCGCGCCGAGAGCGCCGCGAAGGTGACCGCCTTGCGCGCGTAGTGGCCCGGCTTGTAGACGAGCCGGAAGAACTCGGTCGTGAACAGCGAGCTCAGGGTCACGTCGACACCGACCGACTCGAGGTACGGCATGAACTGCGCGATGCGGAACCGGCAGCCGGCGCCTTCCTCTGGAATTGGCGACAGCGCCAGCACGCGAACCGGTTTCCAATCTGCGGTCACGCCCGCCTGTCAAGCGACGCCCGCGCCAGGACGGCGGCGGCTCGATCGACCGCCAGCGCCGCCGAGGCTACGACGATCGGAACGATCGCCTGAAAGCCGCGTCCGCTCGAGGTTCCGAACGGCAGCAGGATCAGCACGGTGATCGCCGCTACGCAGACGCACCGTGCGCAGAATCGAATGCGCTGCGCGGACGCGGCCGGCGGAAGATGTTCGAGCTGCCAGATCCATTTCGCGGAGATTGAATCGGCCCACGTCCGACGGATTACCGCGACGCCGGCGGCTCCCCATGCAAACAGCCGGCTGCGTACGATGACCTCCGAGAGGGCTGCGTCGGCCTTTGCGCAGTCGATCTGCGGCCGCGTAAGGCTCGCGGCGATCAACTGTGCGGTGTGCCACCACCCGAGTGATCGACCCGCCATCATGGCTGGGCGGCAGCGCCCGACGCGGCCTGTGGCGTCATCATCGTCACGGTTCCGCGCGCGATGTACTGCAAGGTCTCGAATGAAAGCGGAGCGCCGAGCTTGAGCGGCTCGCGCTTGTAGAGCCATCCCCCTGCCGCCTGTTCCGCTGGAACGTCGAGTGTCGCGATCACCGCCGCGCCCTGGCGGGCGACGGAGACGATCCGTGCGTGAAGGCCTTCGGCATTGACGCGCGGGCTGACGTCGAGATCGCCAGGCTGCATCCGCCGCGCGATCTCCTCGGCGACGTTGAACTGTGCGACGACGCGAACGATCGGGAGCTTGTCGGTCGGATGCACATCGGCGATCTGGAAGTTGACCCAGCCTTTCGGTCCCTGCAGCGTGAGCGTCGAATCAGGCGCGACGTCGAGCGGCTGCGTCGGGCCCTGGAAGTGGCATCGCATCGTTCCGTCCGAGCTGACCGTCAGGTAGCAGCGAAGATGCAGCGTCGCCGGCAGCTCGATCTGGCCCGGAAGCTTCACCGGCACGTTGAGCTCGCCGGCGCGAATGCGCAGTCCGGCCGGTACCGGCGCGCCGACGCTGATCACCTCCGCCGCCGGCGTCTGTGCGTCCGGCGGGAATTTCTGTCCGACCTTCATCGGTTCGCGTTCGCTGAGGTAGAGGAACGCGCCCGAGACCTCGACGTCGATGGTGGGCGCCGGCGCGAGCGGCAGAATCGTCAGTGCTTTCTTCAGCCGGTCGACTTCCTCCATCTGGTCGTACAAGACCACGTCGTAGCTGCCGGGCCCGAGATCGGGGAGATCGATCGCGGCGTTGGTGGTGCTCGCGATCATGAACGTGCGGCCTTGAACGTCGTTGAACGACACGCGCATGAACGGACGCAGGTTGCGGCCGCCGATGCCGACGCGCTGGTTCGGCCCTTCGTACAACGTCGCAGGCGCGACCGCGGTGAGTTTTGGCTGCGGCGTGCGGAAGAGCAGATACGCGCCGTATGCCATCGGAATGACGAGAACGAGGAGGATCGCGACGAGCGCATCGATCACGTTCACGCGCCCGGCGATGCGCCCGCGATCGTCGACTACAGCCATGTCGGTTGCACCTCGAGTGGGCCGGGATCGCGATCGGCGCCGAGCGTGTGACGCAGCCGGTCCCATGCCCATCGAATCAGATCGCAGCCACCAACCGCGCTCAGCCAGACGATGAACGGCAGCGCCAGCCCGCGGTGCCTGACGAGCGTACCGATGTTGCCGCCGGTCATCGCGACGGTCACCGCCGCCAGCAGGCCGTATCCGAAGAGGATGCTCGACACGAGCGGATCACGCCGGAATGCGCCGACGAGCCCGAGCGGCATCAGCGCCATCAGGACATACCAGACGACCTGCTCGGGAAGATAGACGAGCGCCGCCGTCGAACGCGCTTCCCACGGCAACGGCACCACCACGTAGCTGGCGAGCGCGCGCGTGACGAATCTCCCCGCCTCCGCGGCTTGCAAATCGTCTGCGCCGGCTTTGGCCTCGTACAACCGCTGATCGAGCAGCCGGTAGACGTAGCCGCGCGTCGCGATGTGGCCCCAGTGCTGGCGCGCCGCCGCTTGAAGGCCCTGGTAGATACGGAGTTGCACGGGCGGGTAGCTGAGTGCGAATCCCAGCACCAGCGGCGTTGCTACGACAGCAGCGATCATCAGGCGCGGGCGAGTGACGATAGCGGCGATGGTCCAGCCACCGAGCACGCCTCCAATCGTCAGCACGAGACCGCCCGCACGCACTGTCTCCAGCACGATCGCGAGCAGGACGACGCCGGCGAGCGCCGCCGCGCGCCAGAACCCGGAGCGGCCGCGAACGACTGCGATGGCGAGCCATGCGGTGGTCGCGGTCAACAGGAAGAAGAGCGGATCCTTCAACGCCGACACCGACCACGCGAACTGACTCGGCAGGAACAGCAGTACCGCGAGCCCGCCGAGCGCCGGGACTCGGCCCAGCGCCGGGCGCACGAGCCGGAACATCAGCACCGACGCGCCGATGTAGCAGCCGATCCCGAGCAGGTGCACGCCGTACGGCGATGGTCCGACCAGCACCTGCACGAACGCCAGCACGTACAG
>Ga0066903_100002845_pt1 | contig 13804 bp, 12 predicted proteins | sample PanSoiMetaGPlot1_FD_67491 | JGI IMG/M metagenome (GOLD analysis project Ga0066903, IMG submission 67491) | Tropical forest soil microbial communities from Panama analyzed to predict greenhouse gas emissions - Panama Soil - Plot 1 (version 2) | ecosystem: Environmental > Terrestrial > Soil >... | reverse complement strand
TCGAGATTCCTGGACTGAAGATCGCATGCATCGAAGGCGATGACGTCACCAGGCTCGTTCGTCCGGATCAGCCTTTCATGGATGAACCGGGAACGCTTGCGGACGTCGGCCGGCCCATTGTCGGCATGAATGCCTATCTTGGGGCCGACGCGATACTTCCGGCGCTCGAGGCAGGCGCCGACGTAGTGGTCGGCGGGCGGCTCGCCGATCCTTCGATGTATCTTGCGCCGCTGATGAGCCACCACGGGTGGCAAAGCTCTGATCTCGCGAAGCTCGGCGCCGGCACGCTTGTCGGCCACCTGATGGAATGCGGCATGCAGATCACCGGCGGCTATTTCGCCGATCCGGGCACCAAGGACGTACCCGACCTCGCAGCGTGCGGCTACCCGATTGCGGAGGTCTCGCAAGACGGCAGCGCGATCATCACCAAGCTGCCAGAAACTGGTGGGCGCGTGAGCGAAGCCACCGTGAAGGAGCAGCTTCTCTACGAGGTGCATGATCCGGCGCGTTATCTGACACCGGACGTTACCGCCGATTTCAGCCGCGTGACGCTCAAGGATCTCGGCAAGGACCGGGTCCTGGTAGCGAGCGCCGGCGGGCGGCCCCGGCCCGAAAAACTCAAGGTGACCGTAGGGTTTGATGCGGGCGTGCTGGCCGAGGCGGGGGTAAGCTATGCCGGTCCGGCCGCCACGTCGCGCGGGCGTCTGGCCGCCGAGATCGTCGAGACGAGGCTGAAGGAAATTCATGGCATCAAGTCACCATTTCGCGTCGACTTGATCGGGGCCGGCTCGCTTTTCGCCACGGCCGGAAAGACGCGTGCCGACAGCGAGGATGTTAGGCTACATGTGGCCTTGCGTACGACCAACCGGGAACAGGCCGAAGTGATGCTTTGGGAAGTTGAATCGCTTCTCTGTTGCGGCCCGGCCGGGGGCGGAGGTTATCGCGGCGTTATCACGCCTGCTGTGGAGACCAAGTCGGTTCTGATCGATCGCGGCCTGGTTAAGCCCACATTCGAGATTTTGACGACGTGACCGCGCCCGGACGCAACGAGCGGCTGCGCGTGCGCGACATCGCGCATGCCCGTGCCGGCGATAAAGGCAACACGTCGAACGTGAATGTCTGGGTCTATGACCCGGAAGATTTCGAACTGCTCAAGCGCAGCGTCACGCCGGAGCGGATCAAGCGGGAGTTTCCGCGCCTCGTGCGCGGAACGGTGACACGTTACGCCATCGAGCACCTGCACGGGATCAATCTGGTCATGAGCGAGGCGCTGGAGGGGGGAGTGAATGCATCTCTCAACCTCGATTCGCACGGGAAATCCTGGAGCTACCTCATTCTCGGCCTGACACTCGACACCGGCGGGCCCGAGCGATGAACGGCGATTCAATAACAACAACATCGGTTGTCGAGGTCCGCGGTGTCACGCTGCAATACAAGACCAGCAATCACCTGGTCACCGCGACGTACCGAGTTGATTTCAATGTGCTGCGATCCGATCGCTTCGTTCTGCTCGGACCATCCGGGTGCGGAAAGTCGACGCTGCTCAAGGCCATCGGCGGGTACATGCGTCCCACCGAGGGTACCATTCATCTCAATGGCCGCGAGGTCAGCCGGCCCGGCCCGGACCGCATGATGGTCTTCCAGGAATTCGACCAGCTGCTGCCATGGAAGACCGTGTTGCAGAACGTGATGTTTCCGCTGATCTCCAGCGGTAAATACGAGAGGGCCGCGGCACGCGAAAAGGCGCTTGCCCTCATCGCGAAAGTCAATCTCTCGAAATTCGCCGACAACTATCCGCACACTTTGTCCGGCGGAATGAAACAGCGGGTTGCCATCGCACGTGGCATGGCCATGGAGCCAGACGTCCTGTTGATGGACGAACCCTTTGCGGCGCTCGATGCGCTCACCCGTGTGCGTATGCAGGATGAGCTGCTTTCGCTCTGGGACGAAGTCAAATTCACCGTGATCTTCGTGACGCATTCGATTCCGGAAGCCGTGAAGGTCGGAAATCGCATTCTGTTGCTGACGCCGCATCCGGGCCAGGTGAAGGCCGAGATCAACAGCGTACCGCGCGGCAAGGGTGAGACCGCTGCGAGCACGGAGCTTGGTCAAAAGATTCACACCATGCTGTTTGCCGACGAGATCGAGGAAGTCGCGCCATGACTGACACCGTCATCCGGCCGGAGATCTATCGCGAGCCGATGAGCCAGGAAAAATTCGGAATTGTACAAAAGCCTCTGACGCTATTCGAGCGGCTCTATAACCAGAACTGGCTGCGCAAGTTGTTTGTGCTCGTCGTGATCGCCGCGTGCTGGGAGCTTTATGCGCGGTGGCTCGACAATGAGCTGTTGGTGCCAACGTTCAGCGCCACCGTTCGCGCGCTCGTTGACGGCATCGTCTCGGGCGTGATTGTCATGCGCGCGTTGCTGACGATCAAGGTACTGCTCATGGGATTTGCGACCGGCGTCTTCATCGCGGCGGTCCTGACGTTTCTCGCCATCAACACGCGGCTCGGCAACGACTTCCTCGAAACGATGACGGCAATGTTTAATCCATTGCCGGCCATAGCGCTGCTGCCGCTCGCGCTGATCTGGTTCGGGCTGGGAACCGGCAGTCTGATTTTCGTGCTCGTTCACTCGGTGTTGTGGGCGGTCGCACTCAACACGCATGCGGGATTTCGTAGCGTCTCCACCACGCATCGAATGGTTGGGCAGAACTACGGATTGCGGGGGATCGGTTTCGTGACGAAAATCCTCATCCCGGCAGCCTTTCCGAGCATCCTTGCCGGTCTCAAGATCGGCTGGGCTTTCGCCTGGCGCACGCTGATTGCGGCCGAGCTCGTGTTCGGCACCACGTCAGGGCAGGGTGGCCTTGGCTGGTATATCTTCGAGGCGAAAAATCAGCTCAACATTCCTGAGGTCTTTGCCGGGCTGCTAACGATTATCCTCATCGGCCTGTTTATCGAAAACGTCGTATTTCGGCTGATCGAAGCGAGAACGATCGGCCGCTGGGGCATGCAGAACTAGGCTGCCCTATGCATCGCGGAGATCGTCGCTCGACGTCTATTCCGATGGCATGGAAGTTTGCTAGTTTTCCGAACCGAGGTTCGAAATTTACGGAGGGGCGCATGTCTTACTTGTCAATCCTATCCCGCGTCGCAGCCGGCGCCTGCGGTGCATTGATGATCGGCAACGCAGCGCTGCTGGCGCAGACACCCGCACCAAGTCCCGCGCCGGCCGCACCTGCATCGGGGCTATCGCCCACCGCGACCATCACCACGACGGGCTATCCTGCGCCAGCGCCCGCGGATCCGGCGCTTCGCGTTGCAGGATTACCCGGAGGCAAGAAGATCTATCTTCTCCCCGCCACACTCGAGACAACGCAATGGGGCTGGTTCGACAATTCGCAGCCACCCGTGCTGCGCGTCCATTCGGGCGACACCATTGTGATGGAAACAATGATGCACAGCCACAACCAGGTGGTGCCGGGTGTCACGATTGAACAAATCAAGAAATTGCGTACGGACTTTCCCGGGCGTGGCCCGCATACGCTGACAGGACCGATCTACATCGAGGAAGCGCAGCCGGGCGACGTGCTCAAGGTCAGGCTCAACAAAATCGTTCCGCGCGCTTATGCGTCAAATTTCAATGTCCCGGGAATGTTCGGCCAGTTTCCTAGCATCTTTCAGGATGGCCAGGTCAAATACATGTATCTCGACCTCGACAATATGACGACCGAGTTCCTGCCGGGCATCGTTCTGCCGCTGCGGCCCTTCCCCGGCACGCTCGGCGTCGCACGAAAGGAGCCGGGGCGATATTCAAGCGTGCCACCCGGCGAATTTGCCGGCAACATGGACATTCGTGATTTTGTGGCCGGTACGACACTTTATGTGCCCGTGCATGTGGCGGGCGCGCTGTTGTGGAGCGGCGACTCTCACGCCGGCCAGGGAAACGGCGAGGTAAACCTCACGGCGATCGAAACGGCCTACAAGGAACTCAACATCACCGTTGAGGTGGTCAAGGGCAAGCCGCTCGACTTTCCCCGCATCGAGACGCCGAAGTCTTGGATCACCATGGGATTTGACCAGGATCTGAACAAGGCGTGGACGCAGGCCAAGGCGCAAACTGTCAAATTTCTTTCCGAGCAGCGTGGCATATCGGCCGCGGAAGCGGAGAAGCTGATGACCAGTGCTTCCGATTGCCGCGTCTCACAGGTCGTCAACATCAAGAAGGGCATCCACTGCCTCAATCCCAAGAATGCGCGCGACAAGGAGGATATGGAGCGTCCGACCAAGGAAACGTCAAGGTACTACGTTTCGCACGTCAAGGATGCCGACCTGAACAAGGCGATGAATGATGCATCGATGGGTATGATCAAGTTCCTCGAGTCGGAGAAAAAGATCGCTCGGCTCGATGCCTATGCGCTTGCCAGTATGGCGATGGATTGCCGCGTCGGCGCGGTCTCAGAGACCGAGAAGAATGTCCACTGCCTCATGCCAAAGAGCATCTGGGTCGCCAAGCGCTGAGATAAACAATGAAGGACCGCACATGTGCGGTCTTGCTCTTTTTTCAGACATGACGCAGCGTTCCGCTCTGATCGTCGCGTTGTTCGCGCTGGCCGCGCCGTCCTTCGCGCAAGAGCGCGTTTCGGTCGTGACCACGACGACCGACCTGCGCAGCCTCACCGAAGCGGTCGGGGGCGATAGGGTGGAGGCGGTCAGCATTGTTCCGCCGAATATGGACGCCGAGGACTATCAACCGAAGCCGCAGGATGTCCTGCGCCTCAAGCGCGCTCGCCTGCTCATCCGTGTAGGGCTTGATTACGATCTCTGGCTCGATCGCTTGCTGACCCAGACCGGCAGGCCGGAGATCAGCCGCGGGGGCGCAGCTTATGTCGACGCTTCATTTGGTATCGCCGTGCTAGAGCTTCGCGGGATGAGTGTCGGTCCCGGGGACGGACATGCACACGGCAGTGGCAACCCGCATTACTGGCTCGATCCGAAGAACGCCGAGACCATAACAGCCAACATTGCCGAAGCCCTGGAGCGGATCGATCCGGCCAACGCGCCAACATACGAAGCCAACCGGCAGGCATTCCTCGCGCGTCTGGAAAGTAAGCTGCAAGAATGGAAAATGAAATTGGGCTCGCTTCAGGGCGTGCCGATAGTCGCCTATCACAACAGCTGGCCTTATTTTGCGCGCCGCTTTCGACTCGATTTCGTGAGCTTTATCGAGATGAAACCGGGGGTTCCTCCGAGTCCTTCACAGCTCGCCACGATCATTCGCGACATGCGTGCGCGCGGCGTGCACATCATCGTGCGCGAACAGCAGGAACCTGAACGGGACGCTCTTTTCGTTGCGAGCAAGACGGGGGCGCAGGTCGTAACCCTTGCCGCATCGGTTGGGGCGCTGCCGCGGGCCGACGACTATATCTCGCTTTTCGACGTGAACGTTGAAAAGCTGGCATCAACCGCAGGCAAATGATGATCGAAGCGATTCAGTTTCTCTGGCCATCTTTCGTGATGGCGGTCTGCCTAGTCGGCATCCACGCCTATTTCGGAATCATGGTTCTTGCCCGCAAGGTGATTTTTGTCGATCTGGCGCTTGCGCAAATCGCGGCGCTCGGCGCGACCGTGGCGTTCATGCTCGGTCATCCGGCGCAGAGCATGGCGACCTATGGTTATTCGCTCGCATGCACTTTGATCGCGGCGGTGCTATTGGCCTTTACGCGAGCCTGGGCCGCACGTGTGCCGCAAGAGGCCTTGATAGGCGTCGTCTACGTCGTCGCTGCGGCGACCGCGATTCTCCTGATCGATCGGGCGCCGCAAGGTGCCGAGCACCTCAAGCAGATACTGACCGGAAATATTCTTACCAGCAGTCTGAACGAGGTTGCCGTTATCGTTCCACTCTATGTCGCCATTGGGCTGCTTCATTGGCTGCTGCGCAGGCGGCTGATGGGCTCAGGATCGCTCGTGTGGGAATTTGTTTTTTACGCGACCTTCGGCGTTGTCGTCACCAGTTCGGTTGCGATTGCAGGCGTCCTGCTGGTTTTTTCGTTTTTGATCATTCCAGCTGCTATCGGAGTGATGTTTGCGCATTCGCTCCCAAGGCAGCTCGCGCTCGGTTGGCTGATCGGTATTTTCGTCAGCGCCATGGGGCTCGCCGTTTCATTCGTCTTTGACCTGCCAACCGGCGCGGCGATGGTCTGTGCATTCGGCACATCGTTAGCGCTGGCCGGGGCGCTCTACCCGGTCTTGCGCGGTGATCGCAGATGGGCAATCCGCTCCACAGTTGCGACCGTTCGCTGGATCAGCGCCGCGATCCTCGCGGGCTCAGCGTTGCAGTTTGCGGTTGCGCCGCGCGCAGACCAACCGCTCATTGATGTTGCCGAATACGCTGTTCCGGCGCTTCGTACACTTTACCTTACTCGCGCCGAAGCGACGACTTTCGCCGACGCCGGCGAACATGCCGAGCGCTATCGCAAAGAGGCAGAGCAGCTCAATGAAAGGGAGCGCCGCAGCCGAACAGGAGGGCAGGTGCTCGACGACTACAGCGTCGCACGCATTTCCTCATTCCTGAAATCCTACGGAGAGATGCGCAAGGGCGAGCAATTCGTCATGGCTGAAGTGCGAATGCGAGCGCGCGAACGAATCCGCTGGGGCGCCAGCCTCGGTCTGTTGACAGCCGCCCTTCTGGTTGCGCCGATACCCTGGCGGCGACTTTCGCGACGGAGTTAGTCAGCCGCAATACGAATACCGGCATCGGCACACCGGCGAACGCAGGCCGCCGATTCCAAGGTGATCAGCTTGCCGGCGATGTCGGGCGCTGGCCTGACGCGTCCAGCGCCGCAATTGCTTTCTGCAAGACTGTGCGAATTCGCTCAGCAGAGCCGACGTTGACCATGCTGGGGTCAAGGTAGAAATCGAGCCCCGTCATGTGTTCGCTGAAGACCTCGACCTTCTTTCCCATCGCGTCGAGCATGCCTTCAACTGCATAAGGGACGATCTCGCGGCTAATCCCCTTCATCGTGATCGGCGGCAATGCGTGCGCCACGAGAATGCTGCGCACCAGCGCGTAGGTTTCATAACTGATGACAATGTGTCCCGGCTCGGCGATCGATTGCAGGCGTGCCGCCAGGTTCGCCTCCGCTCCAATGATCGTGTAGTCCATGCGGTCGGCGCTGCCGAAATTGCCAACGTTGCAGTACCCGGTATTGATCCCCATCCGGACGCGGAACGGATGCTCGACGCCCTCGTTGCGCCATTTGACGTTGAGCTCGGCAAGCCGGCGCTGCATGCCGGCGGCCATGTGCAGGCACGCCTGAGCATCTTCCGCTTCGCCCCTGGTTTCTGGATCGCCGAAAAAGATCAAAATGGCGTCGCCGACGAACTTGTCGATCGTGCCGCCGTGCTTGAGCGCGATATTCGACATTTCGGTGAAATACTCGTTAAGCAACGACGTCACCTGTTCCGGCTGCAGGCGCTCCGTCGTCGCCGTAAAATCCTTGATGTCGGAGAAGAAGATCGTGAGCTTCTTGCGCTCGGTGTGAATCGTGACGTCCTTCTGCCCGCTGAAGATGCTCTTGTATATTTGCGGCGACAGGTAGCGCGAAATCTTCATCGACAAAGTCGCGAGGAAGTCATTCGCGGTCTCGAGCTCACGGTTCATGCCTTGAATGGTCGCCGCCTGACGCCGCTGCACACCAATGAATGTGATTCCTGATGCCGCCATGAAGACGAAATAGGCCAGCAGGTATTTGAATGAAAATATATTCGCGGCGATCGGCTGGGTGATAGTGATTTCCTGGATGCCGCGGACATCGCCGACCTTCCAGTCCCGTTTCGGGCTTTCCGGATGCGAATTGTGACACGCGACGCAGGCCGCACCCATGATCACCGGTGCGACGAGGCGGACGCGATCGCTGAAGATCGATGCCGTTAAATCTGTCGATTGCTGGGCCACGTGATTGCGCAGGTCAGCGAGCGCGCCGGTCTCGAAGCTGTCGAGGACATGGGGGGCGCGGTTCTTGAACGGGTAATCAGAAACAAACCGGTAGGCGATGTTTTCCTGCTGCTCACTGATGACCCTCCCAAGCTCGAGCGAGAGCGTCGCCGGGATCGGTATGGCACCCGGCACGCTTTCGTAATTGTGCAAGACCTGGGTCGAGCCCGGCGAGCCAAGCACGCGGCCGACAACGTTGCTGGCGTAATAACCGCGCACGCTGCTGACCACCGAATTGAGGTCCTTCGCCTGACGCAGCAGCGAGGTCTCGGATAAATTGCGCAGATCGAGCCACACGGCGACCGGAAGGCCGGCGAGCAACACCAGAACAAGCAAGACAAACGCGAGGTCGTGCGAGCCCGAAGAACGGACCTGTCCCATCGCCTGCTCCTTTTTCAGACTGCCAAAAGACCGCGACTCAAGCCGCCGGCGGCGCGGATCATAAGGAAATTAGACAACATTTCGAGGTACGCCGGCCACAATTTCGCTTCTCCGGAACCTAGGCTAAGCTGATGTGCAACAGTCAGCGCGGCAAGGGGAATCATTATGGCGAGGCTAATCAACATTGCGAGTGTTTTTGCGGCCCTCATCATCGGCGCCGGATTTGCCGGTGTGTCGCATGCGCAAGATTGTCCGCGCGGCGATCTCGACAAAGCCTATTGCGACCGGGACGGTGATCTCGTGGCCGATACCCCTGCGCAGACTGTCAATCCATCGACTCTAATCTTCGCTTATACGCCGGTCGAAGACCCGGCGGTCTACACCAAGGTATGGGATGGGTTCATCAAGCACATGGAGAAGGCGACCGGCAAAAAGGTTGTCTTCTTTCCCGTTCAGTCGAACGCAGCTGAGATCGAAGCGATGCGTTCCGGCCGTCTGCACGTCGCGGGCTTTAATACCGGCTCCAATCCGATTGCGGTGAACTGCGCCGGCTTTGTGCCTTTCGCCATCATGGCCGGCAAGGACGGGACGTTCGGCTACGAGATGGAGATCATCGTGCCAGCCGACAGCTCCATCAAAACGCCAGCCGACATCAAGGGGAAGAAACTTGCGTTCACCTCGCCGACGTCAAATTCCGGATTCAAGGCACCATCGGCGCTGCTTGAATCTGAATTCAATCTGATTGCCAAGCGCGACTACGAGCCCGTGTTTTCCGGCAAGCACGACAACTCCATCCTCGGTGTCGCCAACAAGGACTATGACGCGGCGGCGATCGCCAACGAGGTGATGTTCCGCATGTTCGAACGCAACGTCGTCGACAGGAACAAGATCCGCACGATCTACAAGTCGGAAACCTTTCCGACGACCGGTTACGGCATGGCGCACAACCTTGATCCGGCGCTGCAGGCGAAGATCAAGGAAGCGTTCTTCACTTTCCCATGGGAAGGCTCATCGCTCCAGGCCGAGTTTAAGGGACAGGATAAGTTTGTTCCGATTACCTACAAGAAAGATTGGAATGTCATTCGCAAAATCGATGCGGCGAGCGGTGTGAAATACACCTGCAAGTAAAAAGCGCAGCCGAGAGGTCTCGCATGCTGCGCATTAAGGGTCTGACCAAGCGTTACCGCACCGGCGATCTCGCGCTCAAGGGGATCGACATCGACGTGCCTGATGGGCAGGTGATGGCACTGATCGGACCATCCGGCGCCGGCAAATCGACGGTGATCCGCTGCATCAATCGCCTGGTCGAGCCGACCGCGGGTTCGATCACCCTTAACGATGTCGACATCGTGAAACTTGGCAGTGCCGAATTGCGCCGCATGCGCCGGCGTATGGGCATGATCTTTCAGGAATATGCGCTGGTCGAACGGCTCTCGGTGATGGAGAACGTTCTTACCGGACGGCTCGGCTATGTCCGCTTCTGGCAAAGCTGGCTGCGGCGTTTTCCGCAATCCGATATCGACGAGGCGTTCCGACTGCTCGAACGCGTCGGTTTGGACCACATGGCCGACAAGCGTGCTGACGAGCTTTCGGGAGGTCAGCGCCAGCGCGTCGGCATCTGCCGAGCGTTGATTCAAAATCCCGAGGTTCTCCTGGTGGACGAGCCGACCGCCTCGCTTGACCCGAAAACGTCACGGCAGATCATGCGGCTGATCACGGAGTTGTGCGCTGAACGCACATTGTCTGCGATCATCAACATCCATGACGTCATGCTGGCGCAGATGTTCGCCGAGCGCATTGTCGGGCTGCGTCTCGGCGAGATCGTCTACGATGGCCCACCCGACAAGCTGACGTCCGACGTGCTTACGTCGATTTACGGAGAAGAGGACTGGTCGGCAACGATCCGCATGGTTGATGAACAGTCTGGCGAGGGCGACGAAGGTAATGTTGTGCCGTTCGAGCCACCGCGACCGGATCGCAATCGCCTCGCGGGAATGACGTGAGAGCGGAGGCCTGCGATAGAGTTGTCATGGCGGGGCTTGTCATCGCAAGTTCGGTTCAATCGACTTGCGCCTTCAAATTGTGCGGAAATCGGGCGGGCCCGATTTCCGATGCCATCTACGTCTTTTTTTCGCGCGAAGACGGTGGAGTGGTCTCGTGACAGTCGCGACAACATTTCTCCGCGCATGGAAAAAGCCGCCGCTGATCAAGTCTGTTTGGCTGCGCTGGTCGCTTGTCGCCGGCGCCATCGTCTATCTCGCGTTGGTGTATGAAACCACCCCGGTGAACTGGACGCGTGTCTGGGAGGGCCTGCCGCGCGGCGCAGCGTTCCTAAAAGCATTCTTCCCTCCGGATTTTTTCAGCCGTTGGGACGAGATCGCCGAGGGCATTGCAGAGAGCCTCTGGATGACGGTCGTGTCGACAGTTGTCGGCATTGCGCTCTCGATCCCGGTCGGAATTGGAGCAGCAAAAAACATCGCGCCCGCGCCGGTCTACTACCTCTGCCGCGCGGTGCTCGCGGTTTCCCGCAGCTTCCAGGAGGTCATTCTCGCGATCTTTTTCGTCAAGCTCTTCGGCTTCGGACCATTTGCAGGCTTTGTGACACTCTCATTCGCCACCATCGGTTTCTACGGCAAGCTGCTCGCCGAAGACATAGAGGACATGGATGCGGCCCAAGCCGAGGCCGTTCGAGCGTCGGGCGCGAGCTGGCTGCAGTGGATCAACTACGGCGTGCAGCCGCAGGTCATGCCGCGCATGATTGGGCTCGGGCTCTACCGTTTCGACATTAATTTCCGTGAATCCGCGGTGATAGGCATCGTCGGCGGCGGCGGCATCGGAGCAACGCTCAACACCGCCTTCGACCGCTACGAATTCGATTCCGCCGCGGCCATCATCATTCTGATCATCGTGATCGTCATGCTTTGCGAATACGGCTCCGGCTATCTGCGCAGGTGGGTGCAATAATGACGACCATCCCTGCGCGCGGACGGACCTGGCGCCGGCGCGACCGGCGCACCCAATTGCTGATCTGGGCGGGCTGGTTGTTCGCCGTTTCCCTGTTCGTCGGCTGCTTCCAGCTCATTTCCGACAAGACCATCTGGGCCTTCGTTTGGGACGCGCCGACCCAAGCCGGCGATCTAGCCGTGCGCATGGTGCCGCCTGATTGGCCATACATCCGAGCGCTCGGTCGCCCAATCTGGGACACAATCAACATTGCCACCATCGGCACGCTTGCGGCCGTGCTTCTCGCAATACCGGTTGCCTATTGTGCGGCGCGCAATACCACGCCAAGCGTCGGCATCGTCCGCCCGATCGCGCTGTTCGTCATCGTATCGTCGCGCTCGATCAACGCGCTGATCTGGGCGCTGATGTTGGTCACCATCATCGGCCCCGGCGTCTTCGCCGGCATCATCGCCATAGCGCTGCGCTCGATCGGCTTCTGCGCCAAACTGCTTTACGAAGCGATCGAGGAAATCGATGAAAAGCAGGTCGAGGCCGTGCGCTCAACCGGCGCTTCTGGCGCACAGGTGACGGCCTACGGGATCGTGCCGCAAGTGCTGCCGGCCTTCGCCGGCATCTCGGTATTCCGTTGGGACATCAATATCCGTGAATCGACCGTCCTCGGCCTTGTCGGAGCCGGCGGCATCGGTCTTGAGCTCAATGCGGCGATCACGCAGCTATATTGGACGCAGGTTTCGCTGATCCTGCTGGTCATCATCGGCACCGTGATCTTCAGTGAATGGGTCTCGGCCAAGATTCGCCACGCCATCATTTGAAATCTAGACAGGGTTGGGAAGCGCAAGATCGGTGGCGCGCAGCGCCTTGCTGGAGCCGATGCCCACGTGCTTCACGATCGCCATCGCCTCGACCATCGTGATGTCCAACGCACGGACGCGTTCTGACGGCAGGTACATCACATTGCCCGACATCGGGGTCGGTGCCTGTGGAAGAAACACGGCGACCCACCCGTTGTGAAGCTGCTCGAGCAAATAGCCAATCTGCCAACCGTCCTCGACATTCACGAGCGCCGGCTTCAAGTCTTCGGCATTCTCTATTTGCGCTAGGCCTTCGGCCACGCTCTTCACCAGCCGGTACTGCGGCAGGACACCCAGGAAAGAGTTCTCAGTCCAGCGCATGGCCGCTTTGCCTGCAACGGTGCGGGCTACAAGACCGGCCGCGATCGAAATGAGGAGCAGCATCAACACTGCGAGGCCGTCTTCTCCTGCTGGACCAACCACGGTGTCCAATGCCAGCATTTTGGAAATTGGGTGTGCCACCTTTCCGGCTAGCTTCATCGCGTGGCCGAGCAGGAGCGCGACCAGGACCAGCGGCAAGAGAAACAAGAGCCCTCCTGCGATCGTCGCTTTCAGGAATTCCGAAAACGACGTTTCCGTCGCAACCTGTGGAATAGGCATTGGAAGCCCCCTCTCTCGTGGCAATCGTTGCGGCAGCTTTGGCTCGATCCGGAAGTATAGCTGAGAGAGACGTCTGGGAGTTCTATCCGTAGCTCTGGATCAGCGAGCCCGCAACCAGGCTCCAGCAGTCCACAAGCACGAAGAAGATTAGCTTGAACGGCGGTGATACCCACCACCGGCGGCAACATCATCATGCCCATCGACATCAGCACGAAGCTACGAGAACAGCAGTAATCCGATTTCGAACGCGCTCGTAAGCTCGGAAATCATGAAGGCCGGCACCAGGACGCGCAACGAGGCGGCTCCATCGCCCCGAGGAAGATCCCTGCCAGCCCGACCGCGATCGTCACAAGACGAACACGGCGGTCGGAACGGCCTGTCACGATTTTCCTGGCGGACGGCCCAACAAGCTGGCCATCTCCTCTTCGAGATTCTCGTAAAGATTCTTACCGGGCGTTGCCGCCGGTTCACGCGGCTCAGTCTTTGAGTCGAACTTCGGCTCGAACTTTGTCTCGGACTTGTGCTCGCTCTTGTCGGGCTTGTGCTCCGGCCTGTGATCGGACTTGTGATCAAGCTTGTGTTCGAACTTCGGCTCCGACTTTGCCTCGAGTTTCGGCTCTACACGCGCCCGCAGATCGCGCGCGGGACGTGCCGTTACATTGCCACTCAGATGCCCCGCCAGCGGATCGGTGAGCGGGGGTCGGCCTTCAGGCGCTGGAGTGCGGCGGAGAGCGGCCTCAAGCTGCTGCGCCATCTCTGCGAGATTGTGATCGGCTTGGGCCGACGTGTGCTCAGGCACGGGCGTTGGCGCGCGCGAAGGCGGTTCGGCGCGCGGCGGCGCTCCATGCTCGGGCGGGTTCAGCCGCGACGACAGCTCGGAGGCGAGTCCGGAAAGGCTGTCGGCCGGACGTGCACGAGCGCCCGGCTCCGGCGGTAACCAAGGTTCCTCGGTTGCGGCCGATCGATAGGGTCGAGGAGCCGGCACTGGAGCCGGAGCTGGAGCTGGAG
>Ga0066903_100002844_pt1 | contig 13804 bp, 11 predicted proteins | sample PanSoiMetaGPlot1_FD_67491 | JGI IMG/M metagenome (GOLD analysis project Ga0066903, IMG submission 67491) | Tropical forest soil microbial communities from Panama analyzed to predict greenhouse gas emissions - Panama Soil - Plot 1 (version 2) | ecosystem: Environmental > Terrestrial > Soil >... | reverse complement strand
CGTCAATACACGAACAACGACGAAAACCTGCTGGTGGCGATCGGGCGACAGTTGGCAACGACAATCGAGAAAGTCCGGCTGTACGAAGAAACCTGCCGGGCTTACGAAGACTTGCGGCGGACGCAGGAGCAATTGCTGCAAAGCGAAAAAATGTCGGCTGTGGGACAACTGATCTCGGGCGTGGCGCACGAGTTGAACAATCCTCTGACAGCTATCCTGGGATATGCGCAGCTTCTAGAGAGTGAAGGACTCGCCGATCGTGCTGCCGACTACGTTAAGAAACTATTCAAGCAGGCACAGAGAACCCATCGCGTGGTGCAGAACCTGCTCTCCTTCGCCCGCCAGCGCAAGCCGCAAAAGCAACAGGTTGAGATTCGCAAGGTACTTGAAGAAACGCTCGCTCTTCGCGACTACGACTTGAAGGTGAACGATATCGAGCAGGAACGAGACTTTGAAGACAACCTGCCGACAGTGATTGCCGACCCTCATCAACTGGAACAAGTCTTCTTGAACGTGATCAATAATGCAGTGGATGCGATGCTCGAAGAGGGAAAAGGCGGCGCGCTCAAGGTTCGCATCTATGCCAAAGACGGCCACGTTTACACCGAGTTCCGCGACTCTGGACCAGGGATTAAAGAACCCAACCGTATTTTCGATCCCTTTTACACGACCAAGAGCGTGGGAAAGGGTACCGGGTTAGGCTTGAGCATCTGTTACGGAATTGTCAAGGAGCACGGCGGAGACATTACGGCTCACAATCGTACCGATGGTGGCGCAATCATCGAGATCCGACTGCCAGCTGCTGCCCAGTCTGCATTGGCCAATCCTGAGGTCCATCCTCCTAAGCGGGAGTTGGCTGTCGAGGGGCGCATTCTGCTCGTCGAGGACGAGGAAGCTGTGCTCGAGTTCGAGCGTGATGTACTGGCCGGCGCGGGAGCTCGTGTGGTTACGATGATGAATGCAGAGGAAGTTAAGAATCGTCTCAAGAACGAGCGCTTCGACGCCATTATCATCAACGGGAAGATGCCTGGGAATTGGGATGCCGCTGAGATTCATCGCTGGCTGTGTGACAACGCCGCGGGAATGGAAAAGCACGTGTTATTCACCTTCTCAAACCTGGCCGAGCCCGAAATTCGTGGATTCCTGAACCACCACAATATCCCCTACCTGGTAAAACCCTTCGAGGTAGCCGACCTGATTTCCCAGGCGCGGCGCCTGCTGGTGAAAACTCACGCCGCGAGCGCGGGTTAGCCAGCTCCATTCACCTTCTCACAACATGTCTCGCAAGGTCCGCGTTAGGGCCTTGATTGCCGGCTCATTGCGGCGATACCACATCCACTGTCCCAGTTTCTTCGCTTCGACCAATCCAGCGGCTCGCAAAATTGCCATGTGATGCGATATCGTCGGCTGGGAGAGCGGAACGCGTATCTCAATATCCGATGCGCAGAGGCCGATCTCCATATTAAGAGAGCAGCCGCCGCGTTCCTTCAAAGCGTGCAAAATCTTTCGACGGTTGGGGTCCGCAATTGCGGTCAGCGCGCGGTCCAGGGGATCAGGGCTCATGGCAGAATAGAAATAGAGGCTGTGCGCGGCCTTGTCAAATTACACGTAGGTACCTCAGATCGTTTTCTAAGGAATGATCGCGATGCTGTTTGAAGGCAATGAACGGAAGGAACGTGAGCGGCAAATGAAGTCGGAAGGTAGGTTGCCGCCAGGGCAATCCCTCACTCTGAAGTGGCCGGTTCTGCACTACGGGTCAGTCCCGCGTTTTGACCCTGAGCGCTGGGAGCTTCGTGTCTACGGCCTGGTTGAAAATCCATTGCGGCTAAGCTGGAAAGAGTTCAATGCGCTGCCACGCACCGAGCGCATCAGTGACTTTCACTGTGTGACGCGCTGGAGCCGCTTCGATAATCGCTGGGATGGAGTTGCCTTCAAAGAAATTCTCCGCCGAGTTCGCCCGCTTCCGAACGCCTCACATGTACTGATCCATGGAGAACAGGGATACACCGCCAACGTTCCGCTTGCTGATCTGGATCGTGAAACTGTGATTCTGGCTACTCATCACGATGGCGAACCGCTTAGTGCGGAACATGGCTATCCCGTGCGCCTGATCGTTCCGCATCTATATGCCTGGAAGTCTGTGAAGTGGCTGCGCGGCCTGGAGTTTCTCGCTCACGATGCTGCCGGCTTCTGGGAGCAAAACGGATATCACATGTACGGCGACCCGTTTCGAGAGCAGAGGTTTGGGTGAGGCGAGGGACTGTCGGATTTACGAATTTTCGGATTGTCGAATTTTCTTTATTGCCGAAGTTCAGAACTCCAGATGTCCGCAGTGATGATGAAAAGAATGGATCCGCGTTGGGGTTTGAATTCGTAAATTCAACAATCCGTCAATACGTCAATCCTTAAATTCGTTACTTCTTCAATATCGGATTGTACCCATCGCTCACCAGCTTGCTCTTCATCACTTCCGCCTCTTTGACGTCGGAATAGGGGCCAACCTGGATGTGAATCAGTTTGTCGGTCGGAGCATTGGTTGCGGCAAAGGCTGGGTACTGTTTCTTCTTCAGTGCATCGACTAAAGCATCGGCGTCTTCCTGCTTGCTAACAGCGGCTACTTGGACGAGGTATCCAGGCCCCGCAGCGGGTGGGGCAGAATCCTCAGGAGCCTTTGTCTCCTGCGCGTTGGCTTGAGCTGATTTGTCAGCGTCAGGGTTCTCCAGATTGGCATTGGCATCTTTGTCAGCAACCGACTTGTAGAAAGTCATGTCGCTGGTTGCCGATGCCGGCTTGACCGCCGTGGGACGAGCAGTGGTGTTCGTAGCCGGAGACGGAATTTGGGCCACCTCGGCCGGTTTGACGCTGTTCTTGCCGAGGGAGAATCCCATGCCAAAGAAAACGGCGCACAGGATGACGAGGCCAAAGAAGATAGCCAGCATTTTGCCTGTGCCGAGTGTGATTTCCGTGTCTTGATTCGCTGTCATGGCGCGCTCCAACTTCGTGACTTCCACTAACTCATGCTGCTGGCGAGTTCGAAGGCCGCGCATTTGGCGCTTCCTGCGCTTGTCCCAGCAATTTTTGCAGCCCGGAGAAGAAATCCACTGGAACCGGGAATACAACGGTTGTGTTCTTCTCCACACCAATTTCGGTTAACGTCTGCAGGTAGCGAAGCTGAACGCTAACCGGCTCTGTTGCCAATAACCGCGCCGCATCGACCAGTCGCTGGGCTGCAGAGAATTCACCTTCCGCGTGAATAATCTTCGAACGCTTTTCGCGTTCCGCCTCGGCCTGTTTCGCCATTGCGCGCAACATGGTTTCGGGCATGTCAACCTGTTTTACTTCGACGTTCACGACTTTCACTCCCCAAGGCGCGGTGTGCTGGTCGAGGATGCTTTGTAAGCGGGCATTGATCTTCTCGCGATGCGCGAGCAATTCATCGAGTTCCTGTTCGCCAAGGACCGAACGCAACGTGGTCTGGGCAAATTGCGAGGTCTGATAAACATAGTTGGATACCTCGACCACAGCGCGACGCGGTTCGATGACGCGAAGGAAGATCACGGCATTGACTTTGAGAGTGACGTTATCCCGCGTGATGATATCTTGCGGGGGGACTTCCAGGGCTTCCTGGCGAAGTGAGACTCGCACAATGCGGTCGATGGGGGCGAAGACCAGAATGATCCCCGGACCCTTGGCTTGCGGAAGCAGCCGGCCCAGACGAAAAATGACTCCGCGTTCATATTCGGCCAGGATCTTGATGGAACTCAAGAGGTAGAGCAGAAAAACAATGAGAGCGATCGTGCCAAAGCCGAAACCGAGCTCCATCAGTGCCTCCAAAATAGGTTGTCGGGAACGCGTCTTGACGCGGATTGTACCTCAAGTTGAGGTTGAAAAGCGGTGACCAGCGAGGTGCGGGAGAAGCCGATAGCAATCCCTCCCCAGGCTGCTACGCCAAGGTGCTCGACGCCGAATGCTGCGTCACGCTGGCGGGGTCGACCTCCAATTGCAGACCGTCCACCCGCCGTACAACGACGCCCTGCCCGGCCGGAACATTCGTCGAGGCGATCGCGTCCCATAGCTCGCCGTGCACGAAGACCTTCCCTTGGGGCAAAAGGGCTGTTTGCGCGATTCCTGCTTCCCCAATCAGGCCTTGGACCCCGGTTACGATCTTGTTGGCCCGCGCCTTTAATGCAATCGTCATCAGAAAAACCGTAATTGCGCCTAACGGGAGGCTCACACTGAGTGCGGTGAGCAGATGCACCTTCATTTCTGGAATTGGTCCATCCACCAGAAGAAGAGCGCCAAGAACCATCGTGCAGATGCCGCCGATGCCCAGCACTCCATGGGTGGCAAACTTGGCCTCCAGTGCGAATAAGACGAATGACGCGAGGATGAGCACGACTGCGGCGAAGCGCGTTGGCAGGAGATTGAGCGCAAAAATTGCCAGCAGAATGAAAACCACCCCGACCGTACCAGGTACGACTGCCCCAGGGTGGTTGAACTCCGCATACAACGCGAGCACCCCGATTGCGAGCAGAATAAAGGCGACGTTGGGATCCATGATGTAGGCCAGGATGTGCTGCTTCAGCGTCATCGGATAGACGCGCACCGGCTGGCCTGTCAGGTTCAACGTTACCGTTTGGCCATCAAAACGTTTGACACTTCGACCCTGAATCTGTTTAAAGAGATCTTCTTCGTTTGTTGCCACGTAGTCGATAAGCTTTTGCGAGAGCGCTTCTTGTTCGGTAAACGATTTCGATTGCCGCACAGTGCTTTCGGCTACCTCGACATTGCGGCCTCGCTTGGCTGCGACCGAGCGCATGAGTGCGGCGGCATCGTTCTCCATTTTCTGCTTCATCACGTCATCGATCTTGCCGCCTCCGATGGTCACCGGATGCGCAGCGCCGGTGTTCGTGCCGGGCGCCATGGCTGCTACGTCGGCGCTTTCGAGAATGAAGAAGCCTGCAGAGGCCGCACGGCTGCCGCCGGGCGTAACGTAGATGATGACTGGAACCCGCGCCGCCAGAATCTTCTCAATGATGTCTCGCGTTGAATCGACCAATCCACCGGGCGTGTTGAGTTCAATAAGAAGGGCATCGTCCTTGCTGCGCTCAGCTTCCGCGATGGCTCTCGCTATGTACTCAGCCGAGATTGGCTGGATCGTATCGTGCAGCACGATTTTCAGCACCTCAGCCTGGCAGGGAAGCAGAGTGAGAGCCAGCAGTCCTGCGGCAACAGCAAGCAAGCGAGACCTTCGGACGACGTTCATTGACTTGGCAGCGGCTGCGCTTTCTCCGCGAGCTTGGCTGCGACAGAGCGCTTCAGCGACTGTGCCTGGGTATTCATAGGCTCGAGGCGCAAGGCGCTGTCCAGATGCGCGGAAGCGGACTCAAGGTTATTGTCTCGCAAATCGAGACGGGCTAACACCAATAATGGCTCGGCCAACTGTCGTAAGGCCAGGGCCGAATCGGCTTGAGAGCGGGCGCCAGCGACGTCGTTATGGGCCTCAAGGACAGTGGCCAACCCTGCATGTGCTTCTGCATTGGAAGAATCGAGGGTCGTAGCCTCACGAAATTCCCGCTCCGCCTCGGAAATGAAGCCCAGTTTGAGAAACTCATGTCCCCGGTCGGCGTGGAATTGCGCGTGGGTACGAACGTCAGTCTTGGCCAGTCTTTGCTCCGCCGTTTCCTGGATCTTCAGCGTCATCTGGCGGAAGGAACTCTCTTCGTAATTCAGCCTGATGCGCTCCAGGGGAGGTTTGGCCCTGGCGACGCCAACCGATGCTGGATTTGAATTCAGGGCGGCGAGCCCATTCATGAATGTCTTCGCCTCGCTGTCATCCGGACGCAGCGTGAGCGACTCACGGAGATGCTGGTTCGCACCGGTTGGGTCTCCCCTGCGGTAGAGGGATACAGCAAGATTGAAGTGATAGTCCGCGTTATCGGGATCGGCGTCGAGGGCCTTCTGGAAGTAATCGACAGCGGTTTTCTCGCCACGCCGGGAGGCGACCACTCCCAGATTGTTGTAGACCTCGGCGAGAGGCAGCCGTGCAGCCACAAAAGCGAAGGCGGACTCGGAGCGGGCAAAGTCTCCGGCGTAGTATGCAGCAAGCCCAAGATAGAAATTGGCTTCGCGAGCCTCAGGCGCCGACTGGGGAACGCGTGCCAAATACGTGACGGCCTGGCCGTACTGGCGCTCCCGGAAGCAGGTTTTGCCGAGCTGGAGCAGGGCCTCGGTATAGTTCGGATTCAGGCGAATGGCTTCCCGGTAACGTTGAATCTGATCTGGTGCGTCGGAGCCGGTAATGCCCCGAATGTAGTTCTCAAACGCATCGAGCCGAACCGACGGCCAGGAGGAGAGAAAGGCTTGTTTCGATACGGACGAAACAGCTTGCGAAGCCTGCAACAGATCCCATGCCAGCAGGGTTTCAATATCCAGCAACTGCGTCAGTGGACCGGATTCGGTAATTGCGGGCAGCAGGCGTTCGCGGCGCATATCGAGAAGTTGCGCTGTCGCGGAGAAGATCCTTCCATCGAAGTCGTAGGAGCCCAGGACCACATAATCGACATCCAGCTGTTCCGCGATCCGGTAGAGAGTAGCCCGTGAAAGCCGAGCGTTCGCAGGTACTGCAAGTCGATCATAGGCCCGTAGGCGGTCTTCCCGGGGGATGACGTACATCGCGGGCGAGGCCAACCGTTGTCGGAACAGCTCAGGAAAGCTCTCCGAAATCCACTCCAGGCCAGGCGCCTTGGAGCGGTTTTCAAATCTGACCACAAAGACCATTTGACCCGGAGTGGCGGGGGTTTGAGCAAAAGCCGTAGAGAGCAGAAGTAGGAGGAACAGACGTTTCAAGACGACGCCATTATAAGCGCTCCAGCGCGAGGACACTGTGAGGGCAGGGCGTCTTCAACAAACTGAAGGACATAGCGTTTCCCATAAATTCATTCCATCTTGCTCATAAGCTTTTTTAATTGGCCTTGCACAGGGCTGCAGGGTAATCTTCTAGGTTCCTAATCCCCCCATGCAATTCAGTTGGCAGTTTTGGCACAAAACTTCTAAGGAGATCCATGTCAAGCGAACTGCGTAATTTCCTGGCGATTCCGTACGACGAACTGGAAGAGTTGAATCTGGCTGCGAAAACGCAGCGGCTGAATCGTGTGGCGCCCCACAAGATTCAGGAAGAACGGCTGAAGTATTTGAAGGACGAGAAGCGAATCAAGGCTGTGACCGTGCTCTTCAGTGACCTGGAGGGGCGGTTGCACATGCTCGACTACGACAAGAAGTTCCTGGTGAAGAGCTTTGACAACCTGACCTTTGACGGGTCCTCCATTCGTGGGTTTACCGCGCAGCGCGAAAGCGACTTACGGCTGGGAATCGATTGGAGCGCGTTCTATTGGGCTCCGGCCGACATCTTCGGCTCCGGTAAGGTGCTGGTGTTCGGCGAGGTTATCGATAAGGGAGGTGCACCCTACGCCGCCGATATCCGCAGCGTCTTGAAGAATTTCGCTGATCGGCTGCATAAGAAAGAGGGCTACACGCTTAACGCGGCGAATGAAATTGAGGGCTTTCTCTTCCTGGGGCCGGATGCGGAACGCCGCTACCACCAAACCGGCAAGTTCGACTATGTGAACACTGGGGGTTATTACCATTCTCTTCCGGGAGATCCACTGCGCACTTTCATCGACACAACGGCAGAAGTGCAGCGCGCGATGGGCTTCCAGAACGAGAAGGATCATCCGGAAGTCGCGCCGTCGCAGTTTGAAATCAACTACAGTTATGCCGAAGTGGTTGCAGCGGCCGATCAGATCCAGCTTTATAAACTGATCTGCCGCCAAGTCGCTACCAAGATGGGACTGACTGCTTCTTTCTTGCCAAAACCGGTTGTTGGGGTCAACGGCAATGGCATGCACACCAACGTCTCGGTCAGCAAGAACGGCAAGAACCTGTTTTGGGACGCCAAGGGCGAAGAGAAGCTGAGCAAGGCCGGTTGGTCGTTCATTGACCGGATTCTCACCCATGCCAATGACATCTGCCTGATGCTGAATGCGAGTGTCAATGCGTACCGCCGGTTGGACCCGCACTTTGAGGCGCCGAACCAGATCAAGGCCTCTCCTACGGATCGGGGCTCCATGGTGCGCATCCCGATTGGCAACGAGAAGAGTATGCGCGTCGAGGTGCGTTCAGTGGGTCCGGATGCGAATCCGTATATGGTGATGTATTCAATCTTCAAAACCGGGCTCGATGGGGAGACCGCGAAGATCAAGAACCTGCGCCAGGCACAGCGCTACTTGCCCGACAACGTCTACACGGCCATGGACAATTTCCGCAAGGCAAAGTGGACTTCGGAAATCCTGGGTGAAGACGTCAAAGAGCGCTATGCCGACCTGAAGCAGGCCTCGGCGGATCGCTGCCCGCGCCTGCTCGGCACGTTCGTGAAGGCGCCCGAGGTGCAGTACCATCACGATGTTTACAACCAGTTCCTGTGGAATTTGTTTTAAGAAAATGCCGTTGGGTACAGGGCGCACTCGATCTGGGCGCGCCCTTCTTTAAGTCTACGTTTCGTACGGTCCCTCGATTGCAGAGGAACACTTGAATCGATTCGCGTTATCGTTTCTCCTAGCGCTTACCTCATGCTGCAGTCTCATTCTTGCGCAGAGTCAACCCTCCAATCCTGCGCCCAACACTGGAAAGGGCCTGGGCCCGTTGGAGGTCCGTAGCAACACTAATGGCTTCGACGTGCGTAAATACACCAGTAAGTTGTTTTCCGTTGTGAGGTCACACTGGTACGAAGAGATTCCTGAGGAAGCGCGCGCTCCGCAAAGGAAGGCAGGCAAGGTTACGATTGATTTCCGCGTTATGAAGGACGGTACGATCACAGACGTCAATTACTTAGAGCGTTCCGGGAATCAGGCGCTAGATCGAGCAGCCTTTGATAGCATTGTTCACTCAAGTCCACTCAAACCTTTGCCAGCCCAGTTTGAATGTGCCTTTGCCGCATACAGATTTCATTTCTTATATAACCCAGACGAGCTTAAAAAAGACGATCTCAAGAACACCGCAAACTCGGAGCCGTTACTGCCTTGCGTTACCACTACCATCCGCTTTGAAGATACAGAGATAAAAAAATAGGATGATTCGCAGTCTTCTGACCTAGCCGGCGCTTCTCTATGGGGCCTTCGGCAGGGTGGTTGGAAGGCCTCCTAGCTCACCAGTTTTTGTGGAGTCTCCTGATTGAGCTCCGAACCGGCGTTAGTCGACATACTGGCAGCGCCCTGATTTCCGTGTATCGCCTGCCAGCTCGGCAAATCGGTGCTGCCGGTAATCAGCCGTGCTCCGCGCTCATACGTCAAATACGACCACGCCCACTGGATCAGCACGATGATGCGATTGCGGAATCCGATCAGAAAGAAGATGTGCACGAACAACCATGCCATCCAGGCGATGAATCCCGAGATGTGAATCTTGCCGAACTGCGCGATCCCTGCCGCGCGCCCGATGGTCGCCAGGCTGCCTTTGTCGAAATAATAAAAGTTCTTTCGGGGCTTGCCCTCGAGTTCGCGTCCTATGTTTGCGGCGGTCGCCCTCCCCTCCTGCATCGCGACTGGAGCGACACCCGGCAGCCAGTTTCCATTCTCGTCTTTCAGTGCCGCCAGATCGCCGATCACGAACACTTCGGGACGTCCGGGAATACTCAGGTCCGGATTGACCAGCACTCTGCCGGATCGGTCAACCGGCACTCCCAATTTTTTTCCGAGCGGTGATGCAGCGACTCCGGCAGCCCACAATGTGACGGCTGCGGGGATGGACATCTGATTCGTATGAACCACAGCGGGCTCAATCTTCGTTACCAGCGCCGACGTATACACTTCTACGCCCAGCTTTCGCAGCTGGTCTTCCGCGCTCTTAGAAAGATCTTCTGGATAAGCAGGGAGAACGCGGGGCCCGCCTTCGAGCAGGATGATCCGAGTGCGCTTGGGATCGATCCCGTGGAATTCCTTGGCTAGCGCGTGGCGAGCAATTTCCGCCAAGGTGCCTGCCAGCTCTACTCCGGTCGGACCGGCACCGACGACGACAAAGTTGAGCGGAAAGTCGTCATTGCCACGGGTCGCCTCCCGTTCTGCCAGCTCGAAAGCAAGCAGCACTCGCCTGCGGATTTCGAGTGCATCTTCAATCGATTTCAACCCAGGAGCCAGCGGTTCCCACTCTTCATGCCCGAAGTAGGCATGGCTCGCTCCGGTCGCGACAATCAGGTAGTCGTAGGGAACATCACGATCCTTCATGTGGAGCGTGCGATGTTCGAGGTCAAATTCCTGGACCTCCTCCATCAGGACCTCGATGCCTCGCCCGCGGATAATCCAACGGATGGGGGCCGCAATTTCTCCCGGAGAAATGCCCGCCGTAGCTACCTGGTACAAGAGCGGCTGAAAGGTGTGATGATTCCTGCGGTCGATTAAAGTGACCTGCACAGGGTAGCGCGACAGAGCACGCGCCGCCTGGAGACCACCAAATCCAGCTCCAATGACCACAACATTTGGCTTAACTTTTCCGGCTGTGTTCACGCTCACCCCTTCGATCCATAAGTCTTTCACTTTATTAGATTCACCGCCAAGGTTTTGGCGTCAGAGTTGGCCCCGGAACGGGACCACCTTTTATTGTGTGTAGTGCATTTCCTTGACAGCGTGTTTAGAAGAGGTTACAAGTAAGTGTTCACTCAGTAAGTGAATCCTTACCATGGCAACCGCGCAAGTCCGCTACAAGGCCGCTGACCGCAAAGAACAAATTCTGACGATAGCGACAGGTCTTTTCGCCCGCCAAGGTTTTCGGGGCACTACGACCAAACAAATTGCCGAGCACGCCGGGGTGACCGAGGCGCTCATCTTCCGCCATTTTCCCAGCAAAGAAGAGTTGTACTGGGCGGTCATTGATCGCAAGACAAAGGTGACGGGACCAGCGGAACGAATGCGGGAACGGATCCAGCAGGGAGGAACCGACCTGGAAATCCTCGCTGGTATTGCGCAGGAGATCCTCGAGCGCCGAGCCCAGGATCAGACGCTCTCGCGACTGCTTCTTTACAGCGCGCTCGAAAGCCATCGACTCTCGAATCGGTTTTTCCGAACCTATGTAGTCGAAAGCTATGAAGTTCTGGCGGAGTATGTCCGCAGCCGTATGGATGCTGGCGTGTTCCGCCAGCTTGATCCCCTCTTGGCCGCCAGGGGGTTCCTGGGGATGGTCATCTATCACTCATGGGTCCAAGACTTATTTGGCGGCAAACGTTACCAGGCATTTTCCGTCAAAGAGGTTAGCCGGACGCTGGCCGAGGTATGGCTGAATGGAATGCTCTCGCCGGCAGGAACTTCGTCGGGCGGGGGCAAGAGCAACGGGACCCGAAACAATCCTCGCAGGCAGCAGGGAAATTCTAATGGCGCGCACTAATCACATTCGTCCAACTGTTCTTGGGCTTCTTGTTGTCTTCTCGTGGCTGTGGTTCACAGGTTGCAGCGGCAATGCTGCCGCGCCACCGCCACCGCCGCCCGTGTCAGTCACTTCGGCCACGGTTGTTCAGAAGACAATGCCACTGCAGGTCCGCGCCATCGGCTCTGTGGAGGCGTATTCGAATGTCTCCGTCAAGACCCAGATTACGGGCGAACTGACCGGCGTCTTCTTCAAAGAGGGAGATGATGTCAAGAAAGGGCAACTCCTTTTCACGCTAGACAGGCGTCCGTACGAAGCGACACTAAAGCAGGCCGAAGCGGCGCTGGCTCGTGACCAGGCGCAACTGGCGAATGCCCAATCGCAGCAGAATCGCTACGATTCACTTTATAAAGCCGGCGTAGTTTCCAAAGAACAGTTCGACCAGATGCAGATGAACTTCGAGGCAATGAATGCCGCTGTTATTGCGGATAAAGCTGCCATCGAAAATGCGAAGGTTCAACTGATCTACTGCAGCATTTATTCGCCGATCAATGCTCGCGCCGGTACGTTGATGATTCATCAGGGAAACATGATCAAGGCCAATGACACTCCTTTCCTGGTGAGCCTCAATCAAATCGAGCCAATCTACGTGACGTTTACTGTCCCGGAACAGGAGTTACCGGCGATCAAGCGGTATATCGCGGGCGGCAAGCTCGCGGTGCAGGCGATGATTCCGAACGACAATCGCGGCCCGGCTTCGGGCAAGCTCAGCTTTATCGATAACGCCGTGGATACGACGACCGGAACCATCAAACTCAAGGGCGAGTTTGTAAATGCAGACCGCAGGCTGTGGCCGGGCCAGTTCGTGGATGTGGTCCTCACACTCACCGAGCAGCCGAACGCGATCGTCATTCCGTCGCAAGCGTTGCAAACCGGGCAACAGGGCCAGTTCGTGTTCGTGGTCAAGCCTGACATGACGGTTGAAGCACGCCCTGTAACCGTGAACCGTACCAGTGACGGGCAAACTGTCATCGACAAGGGACTCAGTCAAGGGGAACAGATCGTCACCGACGGGCAACTGCGGCTGGTTCCAGGTAGCAAGGTTGAGTTAAAGCAGGCTGTGGGTACTCCGTCCTCAGGAACAAGCGCGTCTGCGGACAAGGCTCGGGGAGAGTAGCGCATGAGCGTCGCTGAACTTTTCATAAAGCGGCCAGTAATGACGACGCTGGTGATGCTGGGCATCCTCATGTTCGGCATCATGGGCTACCGGTTGCTCCCTGTCAGCGATCTTCCGAATGTAGATTTCCCGACCATCCTGGTTTCCGCCAGCCTTCCCGGAGCGACGCCGGAAACCATGGCCTCAGCCGTGGCACAGCCGCTGGAGCGGCAGTTCTCCACGATTGCTGGCCTCGACTCGATGACGTCCTCCAGCAGCCAGGGCTCGACGCAAATCACGCTGCAATTCAATCTCAGCCGCAACCTGGATGCCGCTGCACAAGACGTGCAGGCGATGATCGCCAAAGCGGCGCGCGACCTTCCGCAAAACATGCCCAGCCCGCCTTCGTATCAGAAGGTGAACCCCGCGGATAGTCCGATTCTCTACTTGAGCCTGAGTTCGCCGACGCTGCGGCTTTCAGATGTCGATGAGTACGCGGAAACGCTGATGGCCCAGCGCATCTCGATGGTGAGCGGCGTGGCGCAGGTCAGTGTTTACGGCGCACAGAAATATGCCGTACATGCCAAGTTGGACCCCAAGGCTCTGGCCAGCCGTCAGATCGGCATCGACGAAGTGAGCAACGCCATTCAGAGCGGCAACGTCAACTTGCCAACTGGAATTCTGTATGGAAAACACCAGGCGTTCACTGTTGAGGCCAACGGCCAGCTAACCAAGGCGGCAGACTACGGGCCGCTAGTCGTTGCGTACCGGAATGGCGCTCCAGTTCGGCTGCAGGACCTTGGCGACATAGTTGACGGTGTCGAGGTCGACAAGACGGCCAGCTGGTATTTCGATTCCAAGGGTCTGCGCAGGGCGATTGTTCTTGCCATTCAACGGCAGCCGGGCACCAACACGGTGGAGGTTGTCGATTCGATTAAGCAACTGTTGCCGACCTTCAAGGCCGTCATTCCACCTTCGGTAGACATTGCGATTCTCTATGACCGCTCGGTTTCGATCCGGGCATCGGTGGATGACGTAAAGTTCACGCTGTTTCTGGCGCTTGTACTCGTCATCCTGGTCATCTTTCTTTTTCTGCGGAATCTGTCGGCGACCGCCATTCCCAGCCTGGCCCTGCCTATGTCCATTGTGGGCACGTTTGCGGTCATGTATCTGCTGGGGTACTCGCTCGACAACCTTTCATTAATGGCGCTCACGCTGTCGGTGGGTTTCGTTGTGGAC
>Ga0066903_100002843_pt1 | contig 13804 bp, 7 predicted proteins | sample PanSoiMetaGPlot1_FD_67491 | JGI IMG/M metagenome (GOLD analysis project Ga0066903, IMG submission 67491) | Tropical forest soil microbial communities from Panama analyzed to predict greenhouse gas emissions - Panama Soil - Plot 1 (version 2) | ecosystem: Environmental > Terrestrial > Soil >... | reverse complement strand
GGAATCCGGTCAGCCTTCGCAGGCTAGGATTGCCGCCGAAATGGGAATGACCGAAAACGCAGTGAAACAAGCGTTTCATCGCTTGCGTCATCGCTATCGCCAGTTGTTACACGAAGAGATCGCCAACACGGTTGCGGTGCCCGACGACGTCGAGGATGAGCTGCGACATTTCATCGCCTTATTACAGACGTAACCTGTGAAAGAATTTCCGGCAGTACAAGTGGAGACGATCAATCGGTCGGAAAACAGGATGACACATCGCAGCAGAGTGTGCGCTGAATGTGGGGCCACCGTGTTCGCGGATGCGCCGCAGGGATTGTGCAGCGTGTGCCTGTTTAAGACTGGTCTACCACTCGACAGCGAAAATGCCGAACCGTTTGAGCCAACGGTCGAGCGGATGCGGAAAGATTTCGGCGATTACGAACTTCTCGAAGAAATCGGACGCGGCGGCCAGGGAGTCGTATATCGTACACGGCAAAAAAGTCTTAACCGGATTGTGGCGCTCAAAGTGATTGGCCTCGCGCACTGGGCGACACAAGCACACGTGAAGCGCTTTCGGATGGAAGCGGAAGCCGCCGCCCACCTGGATGATCCGCGTATCGTTCCGATTTACGAAATCGGAGAGCGTGACGGCGCTTGCTACTACAGCATGAAATTCATCGAAGGCGGGCACCTCGACAAAATTAATGGCAGCGAGCCGATGCCAGGGCGCAAGGCAGCGGAACTAATGGCAAAGCTGGCGCACACGCTTCATCATGCGCATCAGCACGGCGTCCTGCATCGCGATGTCAAGCCTGGCAATATTTTGATCGACGCAAAAGGCGAACCGCATCTGACGGATTTTGGTCTGGCGCGGTTAGTAGAAACGGAGAGCGCCGTCACGCGCACCCTAGAGATGTTAGGCACACCGAGTTACATGGCACCCGAACAAGCCTCTGGTAACAATAGGCTGCTTACCCGTGCAACCGATGTTTACGGACTTGGCGCGGTGTTTTACCAATTGCTCACTGGCCATCCACCTTTCGCGGGCGGTACGACCTATCAAACTGTGCGGATGGTTCTGGAAACACAGCCGCGACAGCCACGGCTCCTGAACCCCAAAGCAGATCGCGACCTTGAGACGATTTGCTTGAAATGCCTGGAAAAGGAGCCAACCAGGCGCTATCCCACGGCCCAGGCGGTTGCGGAAGAGATCGAGCGATTTCTACGCCACGAACCGATTCAATCGAGTCGCTCTTCGCGATTGGAACGTGTCTGGCGTTGGTGCAAGAGGACACCGGTAGTGGCCAGCTTGGTTGCCGCACTTATCCTCGTGGTTGCCATTGGCTCTGTTGGTGTGCTCTTGGAATCGCGCCGTATCCAGAAGGAACGGGACCTCGTGCGGCGCGCTAATCTTTCAGCGCAAGAGGAAGCGAGCCTGGCGGCCGAACAGACAAACCATCCTGCCGCCTACGAGGCGTATGTGCGTGGCCGCGCGTTCGCGTTCGCAACCGGCTCGCAGTTGGTTGAGTCCGACCCGGACGGTGCGATTCGCTCATTTCAAGAGGCAGTAAAACTGGATCCAAGTTTTGCACTGGCTTGGGCATATCTTTCCTGCGCGCAGAGCGAGAGATACTGGGTGGAAGCACTCGATTCAACCCCGGCGCGGCTGGCCGCGGCCAAAGATGCCCTCGATCATGCGCTCGCACTTGGCCCAGACTTGCCGGAAACGCATCTTGCTCTCGGCTATTATCGCTATTACGGGCGGCGTGATTTTACTGGCGCGCTGGAGGAATTCCGGCGAGCCGAACAAAATCTTCCGAATGATTTTGATGTCACCTTGGCGATCGCCTTTATCCAACGGCGGCTGGGACACTGGGAGGAGGCAATTGCCCAGTTCCGTCGCGCAATTCAACTTAACGCCCGTATCGTTCATGCCTACAACCAGCTCGCGTTGACTTACGCAGCCCTGCGCCGTTTTCCTGAAGCTCTGGCTACGGCTGACCGCGTCCTTGCGTGGGACCCGGCCGAAGGATACGCGCTCGGTATGAAAGCGAATGTCTTCTGGGCAAGGGGGGATCTCCAGGCGGTGGAACCACTCCTGGCAAATCCCGGGTTCCCGGGGCGTGTACGTGGTATGCAGGCTTTGTTGCAGCGCCGTTATGCCGACGCCATACGAAGCCTCTCCGATGCGATAGCCGTTGATGCCCGCGGGCGTCTTGGCCGCAAGAAAAAACTTCTTCTGGCTCTCAGTCAGCAACGCGCCGGCGATAGCGCCGCGGCGCGCGCGACTTACCAAAAAGCAGCGCAGGATTTTCAACGCGAGCTCGGAGAGGTCGTGCCAGGTACGCCCACTGAGGCGGGAGCGCATGGGGCTTTGGGTATTGCCCGTGCGGGTTTGGGCGAAGCGGCCTCTGCTATCGTTGAAGGAGAAAAAGCTATTGCCATGGATCCATCTTCCAAGGATCCGTGGGATGGTCCCGATCACGAGGCGGACATGGCAAAAATTTACGCCTTGCTTGGGGACGCCAATCACGCGGTTCCCATTCTTAAGCGGTTGCTGCAAATCCCCTATGTGGATGTGACTCTGGGTACGCTTACCGCCGCGTTACTGCGACTCGATCCAATGTGGGACCAAATCCGCAACGATCCTCGTTTTCAGGAATTGGTTTCAGAGAAACAGCCGTAAGGTCGAGTAATAGAGCTGGGCGCGTTCGCAACAAGAGGCAACGAAGGGAACAAAGTTTGTTTCTCCCGTACGCTGTGCGCTTTCGTTTTCTTATTTCCTTTCCATCAATCGTCGTTTCACTTCGTCCGCGCGTCCGCGGCCTGCCTCCATAGCTTCTGCAAGGACAGTTCCCCGATTTGACGCGGTGAAAGCCATTTTCCCGCGTAACCTCGCGCTAAATTTCCGGCTGTACATCCGTGAAAGGCCAGAAATGACTCCCAAAATGGAGAAGTTCAAAGAAGGCCAAACAAAAAAGAAATAAAAAATTATGACCAAATCAACCAGCCGAGCAGCGGCAATTCTAAAAGGAGCATTCATATGGCTCGAATAATTGTTTGTGCGGTCGCTAACAGTTGGTATGCGAATGCACAGTCAGGGCATCAAGCAGGCGTCGGCATCATTGTCTCGGTCACCGACGAAAATGGCGTGCCGTACACCAGCTTGGAACAACGGAATTTTCACGTTCAACTCAACTTTGATCCTGCCGGACCCTTAGAGGCGAAAGTATGGGACTTTCTGGAATACAAGAAGACGTTTCCCCAGCACAGCCTAAGTGGAGTCTACATGTTCGCGGTGGCCGGTGTGAACTCCTGGTGGTCAGCATTTGCGACTTACACGTGTGTAATCGCTGTTGAGAAGGATCACAATCAAGGTCAAACGATTCTTACCTTCCGCATTCCTGCGAGTTAGTTGGCGTATGGACTTCACGACGCAATAAAATTGGCTCCCTGATGGCTTCATTATAAGAACGCTCCCGTTATCGGGAGAGTTTTCGCAATCTGGCGTCAAGTGTCCACTAGCGCGGCGACTTTTGTTTTAGGAAGCGGACGTTGCCCGTTCGTCAGCTCGCAATCGTAACGAAAGTCTGCGAATGGAACAAAGTTGGTTTTTCCCCGTAGGCTGTTCCGCCGTCGTTTTCCTACTAGTCTTGTGTGCTTTATCGCTTGAACCCAATCCGTGTCATCCCCGTAATCCGCGGTTGTTTCCGCAAGCACTAGTTCCCTGATTGAACGCTTCAACGCTTTAACGCGGCGAATCCATTTTTCCGCGTAACCTCAGCCCAAATTTCCGGCTGTACATCCGTCAACGGCCAAAAATGACTCCTCAACAACGAGAAATCAGCGAAGGCCTAACAACAAAAGGAAATTGAAACGATGAAAATTATCACTGCGAAAACAGAAATTGTCCGAAACACATTTCTTAGCGTCGGCGTGCTCTTCACCCTGGGGCGATTGCTCGGTGCTGGAATGAACGATCGCTTCCTGAATTTCAGCGACGCGCCCTTAGTTCCCTCGCCGGCCATCATCACATTCGATGCTCCGGGCGCAGGGACAAGTCCCGGCCAGGGCACTTTCGCCGCTGCCATGGACTCGGGAGGGACGATCACAGGGTGGTACCTTGACGCGAGCGATGTGTTGCACGGCTTTCGCCGCGCCTCAGAGGGCACCATCACTACGTTTGACGCTCCGGGCGCTGGCACAGGCCCCGGCCAAGGCACTCAGCCCTGGAGCATGGCGGCAGAGAGGATCACGGGATTCTACGTTGACGCCAGCAATGTGAACCATGGATTTCTGCGCATGCCCGACGGCACTATCACCACGTTCGACGTGCCGGGCGCAGGCACAGGCCCCGGCCAAGGTACCTACGCCGCCAACATCAACCAGGTGGGGATGATCGCGGGATTTTACATTGACGCGAGCGATGTGCTTCACGGATTTCTGCGCGCTAGGAACGGCACCATCACCGTCTTCGACGCTCCGGGTGCAGGCACAGGCCCTGGCCAGGGCTGTTACGCTGTCTTCTCTGATTGCCTCAACCGGGAGGGGGCAATCTCGGCAGAATACCTTGACACGAACAATGTGCTTCACGGTTACTTGCGTGCTGCGGATGGCACTTGCACCGTCTTCGACGCTCCGGGCGCGGGCACAGGCCCAGGCCAGGGCACCGGTCCCAGCGGCATCAACGATGCAGGAACGATTCATGGCTCCTACCTTACGGCAAGCAATGTGTTTCACGGTTTGTTGCGCGCGGCGGATGGCACTATGTTCACGTTCGACGTGCCGGGCGCGGGCACAGGGCCCTTCGAGGGTACACTTCCCCAGTTCATCAGCGCGTCGGGGGCCACCACGGGACAGTACGTTGACGACAGCGATGTCAATCATGGCTTCCTGCGCACCCCGGACGGCACTATCATTACGTTCGACGTGCCGGGCGCGGGCACAGGCCCTGGCCAGGGCACCGTGGGCACTTGCAATAACTCGGTGGACGCCATCACTGGATTTTACATTGACGCGAGCAATGTGTTGCACGGTTTCCTGCGCCCGCGGCCTCACCCCACTCCGCCGCCCAGGCCCTGAGTCTCTGTCTGTCGTGCTACGACACCTGCAACTCGCAATTAGCCGTCACGTTTGACCGCGTGGCGGCTCGTTGCCATGTGACAGGTCGCCGACGCAACTGATCGTGTAACCGCTTACCGTGTGATGCGAGATTCGGACGGAGGATCCAGGACGTAACGCGCGTCGTAATGAATCGCCATCTCGCGCGTCTGATTACGCTCGAAGGGAATCACCGATTTCTTCCACGATTTGATGATGGAAACCTTTTCCTGCCAGATATCTCCCGAAGTTGTTTCGCCGGTCTGTTCTTCCGTTTTTTCGCTGCCTTCCTGGTTCGTTTCGCCGGTTCCTTCTTGCGTTTCGCTGCTTTCCTCCTTCGGTTCGGTGGTTGCTTCGCTCGTTTCGAGGGTGCGTTCTTCCGTCGGTCCGGCTACGTCCGTCGCTTTCAACTCTTTGCCATCAACCGTGATTCGGTAATTCTCGACTTTGGTTTCCTTTATATCAGCGTCCGCGCTGTCGTTTTTTCCCCAGCGTTCAACAGGGAAAAAGAACTCCTGTTGCACATTCGGGCCGGTGTTATGCGTGCGATAACGCACCTCCACCGCCGCGTGCTCGCGGTGCAAATCGATTTTGACGTTTTCATTTTCGATCGTGACGTCGGTATGCCGATCTTTGTTTGAGTTCCTAACGTTGCCTGTCCCGATGATTCCCGTTTGCTAGGCACCTCCATTGCTAAAGACAATCGGTGCGCAGAAGACAAGTAACGCGAGGACTAGCCGCAGATTTTTCATTTGCCGGCATGTCTTAACATGCCGTCGTGCTGTCTGTCGAAGCCAGAATCTAATTCGTAAGCTTGTCTTTGGCGCCATTTCTTAGTTGGATCACGTTGTGAGCGCCGCCCCCCATGAAGTGACGTCAACGACCGGCAATGATGCGAGCAAGGCACTTTCTGGCGGAGCCGCATTTACCACGACGCACTGGAGCATCGTGCTGGAGGCACAAAGCGAATCGCCCGCTGCACAAGAGGCGCTGGAAAAACTTTGCCGCACGTATTGGCGACCTATTTTCGCATTTCTGCGGCGACAGGGCCTTCCGCCAGCGGAGGCAGAGGACGTCACCCAGGGTTTTTTTGCGGAGCTCTTGGAACGCCGAAGTCTGAGTGCCGTGCGAAAGGAGAAAGGACGACTTCGTTCATTTCTGCTTGGGGGCTTGAAATATTTTCTCGCCAACGAGCAGCGTCGAGTGATGGCGATCAAACGGGGTAAAGGCCAGCCACTCATCCCGCTAGAGGAATTCCGCGGTGACGATCGGATCGAGTTGGAACCAGCGGATCCAATGACCGCCGAAATGATTTACGAACGCCGCTGGGCTTTGACGGTTCTGGAGCGCGTGCTTAACCGATTGAAAGATGAATATCACTCCGCAGGTAATGCTGCATTGTTCGATTCGTTAAAGGAATTGTTACCGGACGAACCGGGCTCGCCGTCGCAGGCAGAGATCGCCGCGCGTTTGGGGATGACCGAAAATGCAGTCCGACAGGCGTTCCACCGGTTTCGGCAACGTTACCAAACGTTATTACGAGATGAGATCGCCAATACCGTTGCGACACCCGGCGACATAGAAGACGAGCTGCGCCATCTGATTGCTGTACTCGAAACCTAAAAACACGAATTACAAAGAAGGCTCGACACGAATTACACTAATTATCACGAATTTCTGAACTGGCACGAGCCAACCGATTCAACCGTTCAACGATTTAACATGGGTGAAACCTTTTGGAATTCATTAGTGTGAATTTGTGCAATTCGTGTCTCAACTTGGCGTGAATTAGTGAAATTCGTGTCTTCAATGATTTGTGTCTGAACTGCTTTATAAGGAAGAGATTTTTCAACTCGTCGGTCTTTGCATGGAGATTCATCGCGAGCTGGGAAAGGGGCACGACGAAGTCATCTACAAGGACGCCCTCGCTGTTGAACTGAGTCGCGCTGGGATTCCGTTTTCGCGCGAAAAGAATTACGAAATCACATACAAAGGCGTTATCCTGCCTCACTACTACTACGCTGACTTTGTTGTCTGGGATAAAATTGTGTTTGAAGCCAAAGCTGTAGAAACGCTGACCGATTCGCATATCAAACAAGTCTTGAACTATCTGGCTGCCTCAAAACTCCGCGTCGGTCTGTTGGTCAATTTCGGGGGTGACAGCTTGGAGTGGAAACGGGTCATTCTATGAGACACGAATCGCACGAATTGCCACGAACTTCAGAAGGAATGAGTCGATTAGTGTTAATTCGTGTAATTCGTGTTTCGCTCTTGAATTCGTAAAATTCGTGTCCCCGTAACATATGGCAGAATTTTACGGAGTACAGACAGGGAGTGCCGAAGTTTCTCCGTCGATGATCAGGGTAATCAGAGTTTGCCGGAAGTGTGGCGCCAAGATTTTTTCCGACGCACCCGAAGGGCTTTGCGGCAGGTGTGTGCTCAAAAGCGCGCTCAACAATTTCGCGGATGCATCTGTAGCCGGGTGCGTCGACCCCGGCCGCTCGAACATACTTTCGCCTGCTGATGAAAATGAAGTTCGCGCGAAGAAGAAATCAGTGAGCGCCGCTGAGTTGTTAGGTGAACTCGGTGATTACGAATTGCTGGAAGAAGTTGGTCGCGGTGGCCAGGGCGTAGTGTTCCGCGCCCGCCAGAAAAGCCTGAACCGCACAGTCGCATTGAAGGTTATCAGCCTCGGTCAGTGGGCAAGTAAAGCTCACCTGAAACGGTTTCGTCTGGAAGCTGAAGCGGCGGCGCGTTTGGAGCATCCCGGCATCGTTCCGATTCACGAAGTCGGCGAGCGCGATGGTTCGTGCTACTTCAGCATGAAGTTCGTCGAAGGCGGACAACTCGACGAAGTGGCAAGGCGCGAGCCAATGCCGATTCGGCGCGCGGTGGAATTGATCGCGAAGGTTGCACGCACCGTTCATTACGCGCATGAACACGGAATTCTCCATCGCGACATTAAGCCGGGAAACATTCTGCTGGATGCAAAAGGCGAACCCCATCTGACCGACTTTGGATTGGCCCGGTTAGTCGAATCTGAAAGCAGTGTCACACACACGCTGGATGTTATGGGCACACCCAGCTACATGGCGCCAGAGCAAGCGATGGGAAACAACGCGGCTATCACCAGCGTTACAGACGTGTATGGCCTTGGCGCTGTGCTTTACCAATTGCTGACGGGCCAGCCGCCGTTTGCTGGTGGAGCAACATACGAGACGATCAAGTTATTGCTGGATACCGACCCGAAGCAACCGCGGCTGTTGAATCCGAAAATAGATCGCGACCTCTCTACTATTTGCCTCAAGTGTCTTGAGAAGGATTTAAAGCGCCGCTACTCGTCCGCTCTCGCGCTGGCCGAAGATTTGGAACGCTGGCTAAAGTACGAGCCCATTCAAGCACGCCGCACCGGAATTCCTACGCAAGCAAGGAAATGGGTACGACGGAATCGAAGCATCGCCGCCCTCATCGCATTATCGGTCGCTCTTGCGGCGGGAAGCGGCTGGATCGTTTGGAAAAGTGAATTTATCCGGCATCCGGTGGTAACAAACGGAATCGCCGTTCTTCCGTTTGAGAATCTTAGCCGCGATCCAAATAACGGGTATTTCGCTGATGGCATTAAAGATGAGATCCTGACCCGGCTGGCTAGCATCGCAGAATTAAGAGTAATTTCACGCACTTCCACCCAGCAATATGAGAGTAAACCGAGGAACCTGCGCAAGATCGCGAAGCAGCTTGGGGTGGCGAACATTCTCGAAGGTAGCGTGCAAAAAGTAGCCGACCAAGTGCGCGTCAATGTGCAGTTGGTCAACGCGCAAACTGATTCCCACCTCTGGGCAGACATCTACGACCGGAAGATTACTGACCTGCTGGGGGTTGAGAGCGAGATCGCCAAAGGAATCGCTGAGTCATTGCGGGCAAAGCTCACCGGTCGCGAGGAACAAGCACTGGCAATTAAACCGACAAGCAATCCAGAGGCTTACGATGCTTATCTGCGCGGGCTGGCATTCGAAGCACGTAGTCGCTACCCCTTCCAAACCCGCGATATGGCACGGGAAGCCATCGGGTTCTATGAGCGCGCAGTTAAGCTTGACCCAGACTTTGCGGCTGCTTGGGCCCGGCTTTCTCGTTCTCACGCCTTCCTTTATTTCGGAGGCGCCGACAACGCTACTCGAAGCGATGCTACCAAAAAGGCTTTGGAGAATGCTCAGAGACTGGAGCCGAACTCGCCTGAAACGCTGCTTGCCGTCGGTTACTATCAATATCGCGTGCTGAGTGATTACGGGACTGCGAAAACGACTTTCGAGCGTGTTAGCAAGATGTTACCAAACAGTAGCGAGGTACTACTGGCACTCGCCCGCATTACCCGACGCGAAGGGCACTGGGATCAAAGCGTTGTCTGCGACGAGCAAGCCCTCATCCTGGACCCACGTAACACGGAGTTACTTGGGGACACGTCATTGAATTACACGATGCTTCGGCAGTTTCCGGCCGCGCTCAAGGTTGAGGATCGAGTGCTGGATATTACGCCAAGCAATCCGGCTGTGATAGCAGGAAAGGCGGCCCTGTATCAGGCCGAAGGCAACCTCCAAGAAGCCGCCAGGTTGCTCGCAGCAATAAGCACGCAGACACCTTCCGAGCGTGCCTTAGACATCAAGATCACTCAGTTGAGACTGGAACGAAATTACAGTGAGGCCATTCGATTGCTGCAAGCCAAACTGGCCCAATTCCACTATGATTGTCAGGACTGCAAGAGTTTTGATCAGGTGCAACTTGCTTTGACACAGCGCATCGCTGGCGACACGGCTGGCGCAAAGATTACCGCTGAAGGGACGCGCCTTGCTCTCCAGCAACTCTGCAGAGATCTCCCGGACAATGCCAATCTTGCAGGCTTGCTATCTCTGGCGCGTGCAGCGCTCGGGGAGAAGGACTCCGCCTTAAAGGAAGCGGAACGTGCAATCATGCTTGTGCCGAGTACTAAAAATGCAGTGGACGGACCCGCCATGGAAGAGAACTTGGCGTTGATTCATACGATGTTCGACGAGAATCGCCGTGCGATCTTGGTTCTCACCCGGTTGTTGCAGACACCGGGTCGTGGCTGGCTTCGCGAGACCCCTATCACACCGGCCCTTCTTAGGCTGGATCCAATCTGGGACCCTTTGCGCAGCGATCCCGTTTTCCAAAAACTCTGCGAGGAAAAGCAGTAGTGAAGACAGTGATCCGAACTTGTGCAAAGTGTAGCGCTAAGATTTTTTCCGACGCGCCGGAAGGCCTTTGTGCGAAGTGCGTGTTGAAAATAGCCCTCGTAAATTTCGCGGACGCTTCTGTAGCTGGCGTTGATGACACAGAGGTCAAGGACGAAGTTTCGCATCTGAAACGCAGCGGGCGGGTGGCAAAACTGCTGGGAGAGCTAGGCGATTACGAATTGTTGGAAGAAGTGGGTCGCGGCGGTCAGGGCGTGGTGTTTCGTGCCCGACAGAAGAGTCTCAACCGCATAGTCGCCTTAAAAGTGATTAGCCTCGGCCAGTGGGCGAGCAAAGCTCACCTGAAGCGCTTTCGTCTTGAAGCCGAAGCCGCGGCGCGTTTGGAGCATCCCGGTATCGTTCCGATTCACGAAGTCGGCGAGCGGGACGGCTCGTGTTACTTCAGCATGAAATTCGTCGAAGGCGGGCAACTCGACGAAGTGGCGAAACGCGAACCGATGCCGATTCGGCGCGCGGTGGAATTAATCGCCAAGGTCGCGCGCACTGTTCATTACGCGCATGAGCACGGAATTCTCCATCGCGACATTAAACCGGGAAACATTCTGCTGGATGCAAAAGGCGAACCGCATCTGACCGATTTTGGTCTCGCTCGGTTAGTCGAATCTGAGAGCAGTGTCACGCACACGCTGGATGTTTTGGGCACGCCAAGTTACATGGCACCAGAGCAAGCAGTGGGAAACAACGCGGCAATCAGCAGCGTAACAGATGTTTATGGACTTGGCGCAGTACTCTACCAACTGCTAACTGGTCAGCCACCCTTCGCCGGTGGAGCGACCTACGAGACCATCAAGTTACTCTTGGATACCGAGCCGCGCCAACCGCGTCTCTTGAACCCGAAGATAGATCGTGACCTCTCAACAATCTGCCTCAAATGTCTCGAGAAAGATCCGAAGCGCCGTTACTCTTCAGCGCTCGCGCTGGCTGAAGATCTTGAACGCTGGCTAAAGTATGAGCCGATTCTGGCCCGCAGCGCTGGAGTCCTCGCCCGTGGTAAGAAATGGGTTCGGCGAAATCCAACGGGAGCGCTCTTGGCCGCGTGTTTGGTCGCTCTGGCAGCAGCTGCTGGATGGATTGTTTGGAAAACCGAATTTATCCAGCATCCGGTGGTAACAAGCGGAGTCGCCGTTCTTCCGTTTGAAAACCTGAGTGACGATCCAGACAACGCCTATTTCGCCCAGGGCATCCAGGATGAAATCTTGACGCGCCTGGCTAGCATCGCGGATTTAAAAGTAATTTCGCGCACTTCCACGCAGCGCTATCACAGCAAACCTCACAATGTTTTCGAGATCGCGAAGCAGCTTGGCGTAGCGAACATTCTCGAGGGCACCGTTCAAAAAGCAGCCGGTCAGCTGCGAGTCAATGTACAGTTGATTAACGCCCAAACCGACTCTCATCTTTGGGCAGAGACGTATGATCGAAAGTTCACCGACATACTCGGCATTGAGAGTGAGATCGCTAAGCGAATCGCGGAGTCGTTGCAGGCGAAGCTAACCGAGCGTGAGGCACAAGCCTTGTCAGTTAGGCCGACAAACAATCCAGAGGCTTATGATGCGTATCTGCGCGGCCTGGCTTTTGAAGTAAGCAGCTTGGACTCGAGCGATTTGTTAAGAAAAGCGAGCGATTTTTATGAACGGGCGGTGCAGCTTGACCCGAAGTTTGCGATCGCGTGGGCGCGGCTTTTTCGCGTGGACGCGATTCTCTACCGCAACGATACCAACACCGCCCGACGCGATGACGCGAAACGTGCTTTGGAAAATGCGCAGAAATTGGAGCCTAACTCGCCCGAGACGCTGCTCGCCTTGGGTTACTATCAATATTGGCTGCTGAGTGATTACGCGACTGCGAAAACTACGTTCGGTCGCGTCAGTAAAATGTTGCCAGGCAGCAGCGAAGTGCCAATGGCCCTCGGCTTAATTGCTCGACGCGAGGGACACTGGGACCAAAGCGTTGATTACTTCGAGCAAGCCCTTGCGTTGGACCCACGTAATGTGGGGTTACTCATGCACACGGCAGGGACTTACATCAAGCTGCGACAGTTCCCGGCCGCGCTAAAGCTCTATGATCGAGTGCTGGACATTATGCCCAACGATCCGGGTATCGGGGCGTTAAAGGCCGGTATTTATCAGGCGCAGGGTAACCTGCAACAAGCCGCCATCCTCCTAACACAAATAAGCGCGCAGACTACTGATAGGGATATCGTCTCAATCAAGTTGGATCAGTTGAGACTTGGACGAAATTACGATGAGGCCGTCCGATTGTTGCAAGCCCGATTGGCTCAAGGGCGTTATGATTCTCCGCTCAACAAAGCCTCTGATCAGGTGTGGCTTGCGTTGTACCAGCGCCTTGCAGGCGATCTGCCTGGTGCAAAGGTTACCGCTGAAGAGGCGCGTAACACACTTGAGAAGCTTTACACAGATCAGCCAAACGACGACGCCTTCACTGCAGCGGCCCTGTCTCAAGCTTATGCTGTTACAAGTCAGAACGATTTGGCTCTAAAGGCAGCGGAGCGCGCAGTCATGCTTCTGCCCCGCACCAAAGATGCGGTGTCCGGACCTGGCTTAGAAGAGAACTTAGCACTCGTTCAGATGATGTGTGGCGAGAACAGCCGCGCGACCTCAACTCTCACCGAGCTCTTAAAAACGCCTTATCAAGCCGGGATTTATGGCCTAACGCCAATTACGCCTGCCCTTCTCAGGCTCGACCCGTTCTGGGATCCTTTGCGCGCGGATCCCGGTTTCCAAACGCTTTGCCAGGACAACGTCGACAAAAGCATCGCAGTGCTTCCGTTCGAAAATTTAAGTCGCGACGCCGACAGTGGCTATTTCGCAGAAGGCATTCAGGAAGAGATCCTCACGCGGCTAGCTAAGATCGGAGACTTGAAAGTAATTTCGCGTACTTCAACACAGCGTTATCAGAGCAAGCCTCGCGATCTTGGTGAGATCGCAAAACAGCTTGGAGTAGCGAATATTGTTGAGGGCAGCGTTCAAAAAGTAGCTGATCAGGTGCGGGTCAATGTGCAGTTGATCCACGCGCAAAGCGATTCGCACCTATGGGCGGACACTTACGACCGAAAGTTGACTGGCATCTTTGGAGTCGAGACCGAGATTGCGAAACGAATAGCCGAGTCATTGCAAGCGAAGCTCACCAGTCCAGAAGAGCATGTGATTACCGCTAAACCAACTGATAATACCGAGGCTTACGATGCCTACTTGCGCGGTCTGGCTTACACACTGAAGTCCACAACTAACGCTACCATTGTTGGGGCACAGAAATATCTCAGAGAAGCCGTGCGGTTGGACCCGAAGTTCGCCCTTGGTTGGGCTCTGTTGTCATACGCGGATGCGGTTGGTTACGTCTCACAGAATCTTCAACCAACGTTGGCCCTGCGTGAAGAGGCACGGCAGGCAGCCGAAACAGCGCTCAGACTTCAGCCCAATCTCGGCGAGGCTCTATGGGCT
>Ga0066903_100002842_pt1 | contig 13805 bp, 11 predicted proteins | sample PanSoiMetaGPlot1_FD_67491 | JGI IMG/M metagenome (GOLD analysis project Ga0066903, IMG submission 67491) | Tropical forest soil microbial communities from Panama analyzed to predict greenhouse gas emissions - Panama Soil - Plot 1 (version 2) | ecosystem: Environmental > Terrestrial > Soil >... | reverse complement strand
GCCTTTCCAAGTTCGCCGGCGTTAGGCACGCCGACCAATACACCAGGAGAGTTGGCTAGAATCTGCGAGAAATTTCGGTTCGCAAGGGGCAAGCCAACGATATCTCTTTCTCCAGTCGGACGCCCGAGCGCGGAGGTCTGCGTCTGCACAAACTCCGGTTCTCCACTAACTTCGATCGCCACGTTCGTCGACCCAACCTGCAGAGTGACGTTAAGAACGGTTGTCTCGCTGACAGCCACATGAACTGAGCTCAGCTTGACTGGCTTGAACCCCGCCTCCTCGATCTGAAGCGAGTAGTCGCCGGGAGGCAATAGTGGGGCACGAAACAATCCGTCTGGGGAGCTCGTTACGGTGCGGGCGAGGCTGGTTTCATCGCCCGTAATCACCACCCGCGCGTTTGGTATGACTGCTCCTGAAGTGTCGGACAATCGGCCGGTGATTGCACCAGTCCCCGGCGCTTGAGCGAGGGCAGGAGTGAGCAGCAAAGCTATAGTTGCACAGAGAATAATTAGGCGAGCGCGAAGGTCGTTCATTGCGTTGCTTCCTTAATGTTTTGACTTGAGGGCGATGGGCTGAAGGCCAATAGCAAACTTCGGGAGGTTGTTTTATTCACCTGTTCGGGACAGGACTGCAGGAATTGTTTTCAGCAGAATGCGCAGATCCAAAAGGAGGCTCCAGTTGTCTACGTAGTGGCAGTCAAGGCGAACGTATGTTTCGAAGGATTGATCACGTCGCGCCTCTACTTGCCACAATCCGGTGAGTCCGGGCAGCACGTCCATTCGTCGCCGATGTTCAGGGAGAAACTGTTCATATTCTGCCGGCATCGGTGGCCGCGGACCGACCATGCTCATGTCGCCACGAAGCACGTTCCAGAATTGTGGCAACTCATCGAGGCTGAATCGTCGCAGAAGACGCCCGAGTCTTGTGAGTCGAGGATCTTGCGCAACCTTGAAGAGAACTTGATCGCGTTCGTTCAAGTCTGACACTTGATCGAGCATTAGGTGTGCATCGTTGACCATTGTGCGGAACTTGTAAAAGCGAAACAGTCGCCCGTTCTTACCGACGCGATACGTGCGATAGACAGGGGATCCAAGGGAGTCAACCATGATCGCGGCCGCCAGGATCAACATGAACGGGCTGAGTAGAACCAGGCCGAGCAAAGCCAGAAGAACATCCATAGCTCGTTTTGTCATCGATTGAGTACAAAAAGTCGCTCTCCGCTCTTCGCTGCCGCTTGGTATGTACCAGTTGTCCAGCACATAGGAGCGATGCCGTGGGATTGCAAGCGGGAGCCAACAAGTAGTGTCGGCTTCTGAAAGGGTATTGCCCTTCACCAAAATTTGTGAGCTCATTTCAAACCCGGGTTCAAAAACTAGGCGCCTGGAGAGGCGGGAAGCGAAGAATCATTTCGTGTAAAGGGCGCACGCGGAATCTTGCGGCCATTGCTCGGCGCGGGCGCCTCCTGCGTGCGAACCTTGCGCCGTTCGCCGCTCCAGCGCAGATCGGGTGTAAGTACATCTTGAAAACGTTCGATGCGATCGCGATGCGGCAGCAAGTCCTGAAGCATCGTCGCGATTTCGCCGTCCAGATCGTGTGTGGGACGGTATTTCAACTCCAACAAGTGCTTTCGCTCCGGTTTGTAATAGTGCTCCTCAAGCTCCATGCGCGGATTCTCGAGGTGCGAAATCGGAACAAATAATCCTTGGCTGCGCCCTACGCGTTGTACCTTCAATGCAAGCTCGGTTAAGTCATGCACCTCTTCAAACTGGTTGAAGACGCGGTACTCACCCGGTTTAGGCGGATTCTCCAACGCAAGGGTCAGGCACTGCATCGAGTCTCGCAGAGGAAGAAACCCGCGCTTTTGGTGACCTCTTCCATAGAGCGTAATGGGATGGCCAATCACGGCTTGGCAGCAGAACCGGTTCACCGCCGTTCCAAATGCCTGGTCGAAATCAAGTCGGCTCCAGAGGCGCTCATCTTTTGCCGGCGAGCCATTGATGCGCGTTCCGAATACAACCCCTTGCATGACATCTGTGGCTGCAAGACCGTAGATTTTCGACGCAAACATGATGTTGTTCGACCCGTGAACTTTTGACCAGTGATACCAGGAACCCGCTTGGCGGGGGAACGGCAGGCGGTCTTTCTTGCCTTTGTATTCAATCTCGAAGAACCCTTCTGGGATATCCATGTTCGGAGTGCCGTACTCTCCCATCGTTCCAAGTTTCAGAAGGTGAGTGCGCGGGCGAATATCACGAATCGCGAAAATCAAATTGAACGTGGTAGTGATGTTGTTGGTTTGAACGAAGACAGCGTGGTGAACGTCGATCATTGAGAAAGGCGCCGAAGGGCACTCGCCCAGATGCACTACGGCATCCGGCTTGAATTCCCGAAAAATCTGCTGAACGAGGCTGTAATCGCGCAGGTCTCCGCACCAGAAATCCAGTTCCTTGCCATAGTGCCTCTTAAATGCCTTGAGTCGCTCTTCAATCGGAGCGATGGGGATCGCGCTGGTCGAACCCATTTCTTCGACCCACCGTCGGCGAAAGAACATGTCGGCTCCGCCAACGTCGTGGCCCTTTGCTGTTAAGTGATTTGCCAGAGACCAGCCTAAGTATCCATCTACGCCTGCGATAAAAACTCTCATTGCCTGCGCGGTCCTTATGTTTAATTGATTTGCGTGGATCTAGATCAGTTATGGGGCGATTCGGGGGAAACTGCATTCGGTTTAACGTATCCAGGTCGGTGTCGTATTTCCGATTGTTCTGGAACCGTCTGTCGTCGCGAAAGCAGCGACAAGTAAAGCTGCTGGTAGCGCTCGCTCATTTGCGCAGCTCCGAAATGTGCGCTTGCATGACGGTGAGCCCTGTCTGCCATCTCACCTGCCGATTTCGGGTTATCGAGAACCTGAAGGATTGCATTTGCTGTTCCTTCTGGATCATTGATCGCTGTCACGATCCCGTAGCCTTCTGGAACAACTTCATTCACGCCGTAAATTCGAGGAAGAATGACGGGAATGCGGAGATACATCGATTCCAGAATCACCATCGGTAATCCTTCATAAAGGGAAGTTAGAACCGATGCATCCATCGCACTGTAGACATGCGACAGATTGGCAACGTAGCCGAGGAACTGCACCTGCTTATCGATTCCGAGGGATTTCGACAAAGTTTTCAAACTTTCATCCAGCGGACCAGCCCCCACAATCAAGAATCGGGTGTCCGGACGTTGCCGCAGAACGTGAGCTGCCGCCTGTAGAAAAATGTGCGGAGCTTTTTGAGGAACCAGGCGGGCAATCATTCCTATAACGTTGCAGTATTCGGGGACGCCTAGGAGGTTCTTGGCTTGCACTTGGTCGATTACTTCAGAGGCGCGAGAGAAGTCGAAACCGTCATGAATCGTGACAATGTTGCTTTCCGGGCAAATTCCGCGAGAAAGCCAGTTGGCCCGTTCCTCCGTGGTCACGCTGACGATCTGCCCTCCAAGCTGAGCCACACATTTTTCCAGAAAAACGAGGAGAGAATTCCTTAGCGACGCATTCGGCTCGTCGAGATAGTCATTGTTGGGCGTATACACGATCGCCGCTACGCCGTTAAGCCAACCGGCGATCCTTCCCAGAAATCCTGCCTTGGCACCGTGGAGGTGAAGAACATCCGGCTGCTCGTGATGAATCAGACGGCACATTTGAGCCAAGTTCCTCATGTCGTGCAATAGCTTGATATCACGCTCAACGGCGCAGAACACGGTTGGGATTTCAAGTCGAGCAAGATCTTGGATTAACGGCCCTTTCAGCGGGCCCGCGACTTTCATGGAAAACTGCGTGCGGTCCATATATGTCAGAATTCCCAACATCACCGCGCGGATACCCAGCTCTTCTGAGCGAGTGATATGCAAAACTTTCAGAGGCTTTCTCATGCTGGATGAAGAGTCTTGTTAGCGCCGAATGTGTTCAAGCACCTTGCGAACCGCAGCGATGACGTCTTCGACATCGCCATCTGTCATGGATGGGCCGAGTGGCAGGGTTAGCGTGCGATCCGATATCCACTCAGCATTTGGGAACTGCCCACGGAAGCAACCCAGGTTTTGTTGAAAATACGTATAAAGGTGCACGGCAGTGTAATGAACTCCGGTACCAATGTTCTCGGCGCGAAGTGCACCGAGAACGAAATCGCGTCCCTGACTTAGGTTGTCGACGTCGAGGAGCAGTGTGTACAAGTGGAGCGAATGCCGGGAGTGAGGGGGATCTGTGGAGCTCGGTAAGAATACTGGTAAATCACTGAATGCCTGGTTGTATCGCTCCCAGATCTGACTGCGGCGCTTGTAGTTCGATTCCAACCGCTCCAACTGATGGAGGCCAATTGCCGCCTGGAGATCTGTCATGTTGTACTTGAAGCCTGGCTCAACAACGTCGTAGTGCTTGTACCCCTGATGCGAGTATCGATTCCAAGCATCATGGCTTAATCCATGTAGCGAAAGCGTGCGGACCCGTTGTGCGATTGACGGATCATCTGTGGTGAGCATCCCTCCTTCGCCCGTAGTGAGATTCTTCGTCACATAAAAACTGAAGCAGGTAACGTCACCGATCGCACCGACCTTGTGTCCGGCGAAGTCTGTCTCGATGGCATGGGCTGCATCCTCAATAATCTGCAGATTGTGTCTTCGAGCAATATCCTGGAGGCAGTCCATCTCACAAGCCCGGCCCCCAAAATGAACTGGTAGTAAAGCCTTCGTTCGTGGCGTGATCGCTGTTTCGATGAGCGATGCATCGATGGTCATTTTGAACCGATCCACGTCGACGAATACGGGTCGTGCGCCGCAATGCAGGATGACGTTCGCGGTGGCCACAAAGGTCATCGGTGTCGTAATGACCTCGTCGCCAGGACCAATGCCAAGGACCTTGAGGGCGAGGTGTAATCCTGCCGTACACGAGTTCAGTGCTACCGCATGCCTGGCACTGGTGTAACGCTTGAAGCGCTCCTCGAAATCATGGACCCTCGGTCCAGTACCAAGCCATCCCGATCGCAGGGTCTGAACGACTTCATCAATTTCGGCCTCCTCAATCGACGGTTTTCCGTAAACGAGAAAGTTTGCGCGGGTGGCCGTTCCGCCATGGATCGCCAAGTCCGATTGGATTCCAAGTCTCATCGCATTGAGAGGATCATGATTTGAATTGAGCGTTCAATTGGCAGCCACGTCATAGTCGGGTTAACAACGCTTGTTCGATCTCCACAAAGCCACGGTCCAGCGAGTGTTCAAGTGCCAGCTCTCGTCTTGCCTGTTGTCTATCCGCTGAATCATTTGTCAAGGCTCGATCGATTGCAGCGACAAATTCGTCGGGTGAACCGGAGATAGAAACGTGCTGTCCAAATGACTCGAGCTCAGGCAAAAAAGTAGCTACAACCGGCTTGCCCATAACGAGATATTCGAGCACCTTGTTGGGACGAATGGTTCGCGCAAACTCACTCGTGATGTAAGGAATGATCCCGACATCAAAGTTCGCTACGTAGTCCGGAAGGCGCTCGTGTGGACGCTGACCGAGGAGTCGAACGTTTCCAAGCTCCCTTAGTTTCGCGGTGCCTACTCGCTCTGGTCCAATGAGCACGAACGTCCAATCTGGTCTCTGACGTGCGGCAGACTCCAAAAGCTCCTGATCCACCCACTCGTGCATGGTGCCGATGTATCCGATTATGGGATGTGGCAAAGCAGAGAGTTCCGTTTTCTGAGGCTCAGCGCTCAGATAATGCCGCAAGTTGGCCCCTTGCGGCAGAAGTTTCGCATCGGCTCGAATTGCCTGTTTCTTAGCTAGCAGCTGACGTGACAGAACAAAAACCATGTCGGCGGAGGTGAGTAGTTTTCTTTCATCCTCACCGAGATAGGAGTGACCTGTTGAAAGCTTGGGAAAGTCGTGGACGCAACAGTAGACCGTCAGCTGCGGGCTCAGTTCCGAGCACACCTCTTGAATCAAGGCCGACGGATTGTAGGTCCAAACCACTGGATTGTTCATATCTCGTTTCGCAAGCTGGCGTCTGATTTGCTGAACAAGGATCGCGCGGCTCTGCTGGCGCATCCACCTGGACTGTTGTCCTGGCAGTACGAATGGTGTCTGGACCGTAAGGCCCGCAGGTATCTCTGTGCGCGGTTCCCGGCGCGCCACGGTGTGCTGCAGGCGGCCGGCAACGCGTTTCGCGTCGCTCCACGAGAATCGGAAAGTGCGCAATCCGATGGTTTCTACAAAGAGCACTCGCCAACCTGCAGCAGCAAACCGGCTTGAGATCTCTTGCGGTCCCTCCCAGACTTCATCCCAATTAATAATGGAGAAGCAGATCAGGTTGCGTTGTGCCGAACCAAGAGCCACGATTTAACTATGAATCGAAGGCGTTGACGCGCGTCCGACTTGATACAAAGCGACGCTCATTCCGAGGATGATCCAGACGTAATTGACAAATAGGTTGTCGAGAAAAACGAACGTGAGCAGGGCGCCCGCCATCGACGTGCACAGTCCGATCTGCAGCAGGCGGAATTCCGAGGAGATTTTCTTGCTGGCGTTTACCAGAAAGCGATAGATCCCTAATAAGAGCCATCCGAATATTGCCAGCCCTGGAATGCCCAGCTCTGCCAGGAACAAAATGAAAAGATTGCTGGGAGTCGGAAAAATAAATTGCATGAGGACGACTGAGTGGGCAGCTCCGTAACTCATGGCGAGGAACGGAAAATTGCCGATGCCAACACCAGTAAGGAAATGGTCTTTGGCCATCTCCCATCCGATTTTTGCCAAACCGAATCTTTGTTGGGCGGAATCGGCCTGACCGACGAGGCGCGCTAGAACAAATTCTCCAACATCTGCGGGATAAACACCGACAGATTGCAGGAACGAAACGATTAATAGCAGCGCAATACCACAGACGATCGCTCTTCGCAACATCCACCATAATTTACCTTGCGCAACTCGGGATGTTGCCATGTAGAGAAATAGCGCCAATGTGATCAGGAATAGAACGAAACCACTGACGGAAAAAGACAACAGGAGCGAAAAAGCCTCCACCGCGAATAACAGTAACGCCAGCTTTCGCCCCATGATGCGGGGATATCTGCCAACCGCAAGCGCTAGAGTGATCGGCAAGATCAAAATCATGTAGCTTGCGAATAGCGAGGGCTCCGTAAATGTCGATGGTGACCTTGGGAAACCTTGTGAACTCGAGTGAATTACGTCCAGGTGGTAGATCGATCCTGGCAATTCGTAGAGCTCATCGGTTTGCAGAAGACGGACCCACTGGAAGATTCCGAACACCGCTGTTGCGAATCCGCTCCAAACCAAAGCTCGGAATGCCGTGTAAGCCTTCTCGACACGATTAAGGACGGTGGGCAGTGAGCCCAGCAGCAATGCACAGTAGATGCCCCAAAGTGCCGTGATGTAACTGCGGGCATCGGGCGAGTCCCGGCTGATGCCGAGTTCCATGTATTGGTTCAACACCATCGACGTGCGAAAGCGTGGCGTATTCAAGGTTGAGACAACTATTACGACCATAAATGCCAGCAACGGCGTCGCCATGCTGGGATGAAAAGTGAATCCCTCCTTCCAGATGAGAAATCGAAACGCGACCGCCAGGATCAGCACACATCCCAGTAGTTCGCTCACCTTGATATTTGCCCGGTAAGTGAGAACCAGTGTTCCTTGTAGCGGCAAAGTGAGGAGCAGTAGGTACAGAATCCAATGTGGTCGCACAATGGCGATGATCAGAATCGCCGAAAAGGCCAAGGCACCTAGAACCGCAAGAGGCTCGAATACGAGCGCAAGGGCAAGGAAAGACAACAGCGCGACCAAGGCATGTCGGTCAACGTCGTATTTCAATGCAGCTTGCTGCATTCGTTAGCTCAAAATCGATTCGGATGAGTGAAGTGGAGTTGGTTCGATCTGAAGCGCAGGCCTACTCTCCCGAAGTAGTCGATGAATAAAGACTGTCGCGAGCACCACTCCTAAGAGTTGAGTCATGCCGTACACAGTCCCAGCCGCGAGGACTCCGTAAGCAGGAATCAGAAACCAGTTTGCGGCAAGGCTCCCAATTGCCATCGCGAGTGCGATCTGGCCGAAAACATCGGGTCGATCCAGAGCTAGGAAGGCCAGACTTAACACGTTGTAGGCGATCAGCAAAACTGTGCTCATCAAGAGAACACCGACTAATGGCAAGGCTTCGCGGTATTGAGATCCGAGATACGGAAAGATTAGGCGCAATATTCCGAGGTAGAGAACGGATCCAAAGAAGACCATTCCGCAGATAGACGCCACAAGATAGGTATGTCTGCGCAGCCTGTCTGGCGTTGGCTCTGCCGAGAGTCGGGGCAGGAAGACCGTCACGAGAGCCGGTGAAATCATCGCAACTGGCTCTACCAGCACGACCGCGACAGAATATATGCCGACCTCATGCACAGTGCGAAAATGCGAGAGAAGGTATACATCCATCCGCCGGTAGAGGGCGAAGCAGATAGCCGCAACGGTCAACCACCCGGAGTAGCGAAATAGGCTGGACCGAAATTCGGCGAATTCCCCCGACTTTCCATGCCATAACCGCGTCAAATACGGCGCTGCACTTAGCACCAAACCTAAATGGACCAAGACCAGAGTAAGAATAAGAAACGTGGGGGTAAGGTAAGAGTGCCCAAACCACGTCACCAAGACCACTGCGGCTAGAAAAAGCGTGTTGCGAAGAAACAGGTAAAGCTCGTAGCGCCTGAACAAACATTGACTCTGAAAAACGGCTCCCACGTACTCGGACAGAATTACTGAGCCAGAGCCCATCACTGCCAGCATTAAGAGGTGCGGTTCGCGGTGCAGGTTTAGGAACCTGACGATCAGCGGTAAAGCAGGGATCGAAACCCCAATCAGTATCACGACGCTCGCGATCTTGAGAAGAAAGAAGAGCCAGTGAAGGTAAGCCGAGAAATCCGGTCGCGAGGTTCGATAAAAGGAGATATGCCGGACGAAAGTCTGGCCGATTCCCATATCCGCGATGAGCGGCACGAAAGCCAGGGTATTGTATCCCAGAAAGAATGTTCCGAACTGTGCTGTGCCCATTTTGCGAAGCAACAACATGAATACTAGGAACAACGTGACGCGAGCGGTCGCTAGGGTCAGAAGCAACTGAAACGAGTGAGCTAGGTTCGAGCCTTCCTCCCGTGACAGCCTGGCGCGAACAGATGCAAACAATGAATTTCTCGAGGGCATCGACGAGTTAATTGCAAGCTAAGGCTTTTGTGGCTACACCTGACGTTTTTTCGCAGTGCCACTTGTAGAGGTCGCGGACGCCATCTTCTAAATCGACTCTAGGTGCGTATCCGAGGACATGCTTGATCTTCGTGATGTCGGATCGATTCCTTGGGATGTCGCCGGCTCGGAGAGACTCGAATCGAATGCTAGGTTGAATACTCGTAACGCTGGCTAAGATGTTTGCCAGTTCCAGGATTGATGTTTCAACCCCGGTGCCGACCTGGAACACCTCGCCTTCCACTCGTGTTCCGGAAGCAGGTGACAGGCAGAGTTCAATAGCCTGACACACATCCTCCACATGGACGAAGTCCCTGGTTTGTGAACCGTCACCGAAGATTGTGAGAGGGTATCCCTCAAGCATGGTTCGCATGAATTTGGCAATGACACTTGGTTTCCGCTGGCAGTGCGGTCCGTAGGCATTTGAAAAACGCAGTGCCACTGCAGGTATTCCAAAGGAATGCCAATATGCGGAGCACAATGCCTCGCCTGCCATTTTTGACGCACCGTATGGAGACTTGGGAGTTGCAGCCATTTGCTCATTCACCGCGGACATCTGTGAACCGATGGCAGCATTGGACGATGCAAGCACAAACCGAGAGATATCTTGCTTTCTGCACCCTTCGAGCAGGTGAATGATTCCCTGTATATTCGCGCGGTAACACTCCACTGGATTGTCCAGCGAATCGGGCACGCGCGTGAACGCGGCCAGGTGAACCACGGCATCATGTCTGGCTACGGCGTCAAAGCAGGCCCGCTCATCGCGAATGTCCCCTCTTATGACTCGAATGCTCGAACCGTTTCGACGGGAGAGTTCCGTGTCGTAGACAGCATTGGAGAAGTTGTCGAAGAGCGTCAGTTGATAGTCTCCGACGCGAAGGAGGTATTCGGCGAGATTGGTGCCGATGAATCCGCAACCGCCTGTAATCAACACTCTTTGCACGAGGGTGAGATTCCGACTCTTTGAACTAGTCAGCTTGCGCTGTCCTGGTGGGACGAACAAACAGCTGGGTGATTCTGCGGATCAATCCAGCTATAGGGCTGGTAGCTTTATTTGCTGATTTGCGAACCCAAACTACAGTCTTGCTGGACCATACCTGCAGCGTAAGTTTCTTGCGTGGATCATCCGCATGCAATTCGTTCCAGGATTTCTCTCCCAAAATCCACGCGGAACCACACAGAAGCGACAACATCAGCCCAACAAGGACAATGATGGTGCGAAGTGGTCCAGCTTTGCGCCGGGGAACACTTGGAGGATCGAACACCCGCGCGTTCGGTAGTTCTTTTGCCTCTTGAATCTTCGACAGTTGATATTGCTGGTTCAGGATTTCAAAAACTGTCTCCTGAATTTTGGTCTGGCGATAGAGATCAAAATAGGTCAAGCCAAGAAGGGGAAGCTTGCGGATCGAGGGGTACGATGGCGCGTCTCCAAGCGTGGTTGTAGTTTGATCATCCACTCCAGCGTCGTTCAGCTTTTGCAATTGACTTTGCAACTCAGTGACCCGCGCCCGCAGTGTCCGAACGCGGATGTCCCTGGGCATATAAATCTGCTCCAGGCCTTTGAGTTCCGATTGGGCTGCAATCAGTTCTCCTTGTAGGCGAGCGGCGCCTTCAACCATCGCTTTGCCTTGCTCTTTGATGTCGATGGCTGTGTTCTTACTAGCAAATTCGCTGAAGTTCTTGGAAGCCTCGTCGAGCGTCTGTTTGGTTTCCTTTAACTGCTGCTCGATAAATACTCTTTCTTTATGAGCGGCGGACGTATTCACCTGGGCGAGTCGCTTATTTAATTCCTCAATGTACGCGTCGGCCATTTCAGAGGCGCGCTGTGGACTCCGATCAGTGACCGTGACCGTGATGATTCCGCTTTGGCGATCTTCGACCATCGTCGTATTGTGCTCGAGTTTTTTCCGGGCGTCCTCAGGAAGGCGCGCGCTGTACAGGTCCATCAACTTGAAGCGATCGATGATCGCGTCTTCGACAATGTTGCTGTGCATGATCCCCATAAACAGAGCACCGGAGCTGCGAATACCCAGAAAACTGCCTGCCATCATGCCCAAGCCACTGTCACCGACGCGACCCATCGCGGAGAGTGCTGCCAGGCCCAAGGTTGAGTCTGGAGTTGGCGGCATGATTCGAGCCGAAGAGCTGTAATAGGTGGGAATCAGTAGAGCAATAACAATCGAGAGAGCAAGTCCGCGAATGGCCCAGCGCAAAAGCCTTGAACGATGATCCCACAGCAGTTGCAAAGCCGCGGTTCCACGGAACTCCTCCGGTGCAGGGCGAGGTACTGCAAGGAGATGAGGCTGCTGTGGTAGAACGCCGGTCCCGTTGGAGTTCTCCTCGCTTACCGACCGCGGAATGGATTCGATGCTCAAGAAGTTCCTTACTTTACTCGGCGCCGATCGTTTCTCAAGATGGCTCTATGTCGCCCTCATCCACTTCGACAGCAAGGGAGCGTTGGATGAGTTCGATCGTAATAACTACGCGAAACTTGTCTTTCTTGCGAGTAACAACTCCTTCCAATCCAGCCATCGCCCCACTACGTACGCGCACCTTTCGGCCCACCGTCAGGAATGGATGCGGCTCAACCGTTGAGCCTGTGCTCAACCCGCGGCGTAGGTTGTCGATTTCATTCTGTGGGATGACTGCAGGTTGTCCATTGAAATGGACAAAGTGCACCACGCCGGGCACAGACTGCACCCGCAACCGGTCCTTCACTGCAATGTTTACGAAGATGTATCCCGGGAAGAGAGGGAGGTCCAATTCCTTGCGACGGTCTTTCCACCGTCGAACTGACCGGTAGAGCGGAAGCAGGTAGGGGACGCTGCGCCGGTTCAGTTGCAACGCGATCTTCTTCTCATGACGCGCTGTCACGTAAGCTGCCAACCACGGCGCGTCAAAGCGCGTTGGTAATACAAGAAGTTCTGGCTGCTGTTGCTCCGGAAGCGTGACCTGGACCGAAGTGTGCATACCCTGAATTTTGCCCATAGCTTCGCCACCTTAGCTACAGGAGCCTTGAAATCCGATTACACGTCATTCGCGCCGGCAACATTCTTGACAAAAACACGGCGCTTCTTGCTGAGTCGACAGGCCGGTTACATTCTGAAGACTATTGCAACGTGAGACTGACAAATGTCAGCAAAATGCAAAAATCTTGTCACTTCCCGGGACGAAGCGCCGGCAAACTCGCGCTTGGCTGGGTTGCTGCGCCATGCGGATGATTTAGCGGAAGTCGAACTCGACCTTCTTGCTCTCGTTCGCGCCGATCGTCACCTGCTGCGATTTGGTGCCCAGCTTTTCGTGCCAGGCTTGGATCGTGTACGTGCCTGCGGGAAGGTCTTTGATCTCGAAACTTCCGTTCTTAGCGCTGACTGCGAAGTATGGGCTTTTAACGACCGCAACGTAACTCTTCATCCATGGATGCACATTGCACTTCACGGGAACCGAAACTTCCTGACGCGCGAATGTTTCCTCGATCGTCAGTCCGGGCGGTTGTGACTTGTTCCACTCACGATTGTTGGCGGGTGTCGGATGAATGTTGTGCGTCGTCGAATCATCGTTGACTACCTTCAGCGTCTGTCCCGCCCGCATCGCTAGCACGTGAGGCTCGTACACGCAGCCCTTCTGTTCAAGCACAGCCGGTTGCATTGGGGCATCAAATGTTTTATCGCCTAGTCCATCCGACACATAGACAACGACGTTGGCTAATCCACCACTGCCATCGGTCACTACTTCCTCGCTCATGACGGGAGACGCGTGACTTTTGCTGCAGGCCGGGTCGGCTGCCATTTGAATGCGCATTGGCATAGGCGCCGTGCCTTGGAACTTCACGACACCGCTAAGACTACCGCCGCCGGCATCTGGACCCGGACCTGCCGCAATCCCGGCTGTCGCGAGCAAGAGCAAAGCTGCGGTGCTGATAACGAAGGGAAGGCTACGTTTCATAGTCGACATCAACTCGCTTTCTTCCTCACACACGTGGAGGAGTTTGCCATCACGCTGTTAGAGATTTCTGGTTTAGGTTTCGTTGAATGGCTACTGGTTCCCCTTAGGCGTGCTTTGTACCGCCTGGACTGTATTCCCCTTCGCGAGTGTTTTTACGAAGTGAACCAGATCCCATATCTGGTCAGGTTTGAGAGCGTCCGTGAACGACGGCATCGGAGTTCCATCAAGTCCCGTTACCAAGTCGCGAAACAGCTCAGTATCTGAATTGCCGCACTTGAATCGTGGTCCACTCGTAAAGTCAAAAGGCGTAATCGGGTAACCCTTGGTGTCAGTGAGCGACACCGCGGAAGGGCCGTTTCCACGGCCTTCTTTGCCATGGCATTGCCAGCAATTCATGCTTTGGAATAGATCGGCGCCCCGTTGCACACTCTCCGGTGTTGTGGGCGGTTCAGCAGGAATCGGTATTGGAGCGCCTGGCTTCTCTTCGGTGAAGCGTGAAGAAAAAGTCTTGATGTACGCAACCAAGTCAGCTCGCTGCTGGCGTGTCAGCGGATTCCACGAAGGCATCCCGCTGGCGTGTACTCCTCGCGTGATTGTGTCGTAA
>Ga0066903_100002841_pt1 | contig 13806 bp, 9 predicted proteins | sample PanSoiMetaGPlot1_FD_67491 | JGI IMG/M metagenome (GOLD analysis project Ga0066903, IMG submission 67491) | Tropical forest soil microbial communities from Panama analyzed to predict greenhouse gas emissions - Panama Soil - Plot 1 (version 2) | ecosystem: Environmental > Terrestrial > Soil >... | reverse complement strand
CGCTGACCACGTTCAGCATCGCCAACGACGTGGCGAAGTACTTCGCCATCCTTCCAGCGCTCTTCGTCGGCGTTTACCCGGACATCGCCCCGCTGAACGTGATGCGCCTCGCCTCGCCCTACTCGGCGGTGCTCTCCGCGGTCATCTTCAACGCGCTGATCATCATCGCCCTCATCCCACTCGCGCTCCGGGGCGTCCGGTACCGTCCGCTGGGGGCGGCGGCGCTGCTGCAGAGGAGTCTGCTCATCTACGGACTCGGGGGAGTCATCGTCCCCTTCGTGGGCATCAAGCTGGTCGACCTGGTGGTCTCCGCCTTCGGGCTGATCTGAGGAACGTCATGCGCAAGGAACTCCTCGTCGCTCTCCGGGTCACCGCCGTCACCCTGGTGCTCACCGGGCTCGCCTACCCGCTGGTGGCCACCGGCCTGGCCCGGGTGCTCTTCCCGCACCGCGCGGCGGGTAGCTTCGTCACCGACGAGACTGGGAAGGTCGTCGGCTCCGAGCTGCTCGCCCAGGGCTTCTCGGCCCCGGTGTACTTCCACCCCCGCCCGTCGGCTGCGGGGAAGGACGGTTGGGACGCCACCAACTCCTCCGCTACGAACCTTGGCCCGACCAGCAAGAAGCTGCGCGATTCCGCCGCCGACGCGCTCAGGAAGCTGCAGGCGGAGAATCCCCGCGCCCACGGCCCCGCACCGGTGGAACTGGTGACGTCGTCGGGAAGCGGCCTGGACCCGCACCTGTCGCCGGCGGCGGCGCTGTGGCAGGTTCCGAGGGTGGCGCAGGCACGGCAGGTGAGCGAGGAACGGGTGCGGATGCTGGTCGAGTCGCAGATCGAGCGACGGGACCTCTTCGTCCTCGGAGAGCCCCGGGTGAACGTCCTGACCCTCAACCTTGCCCTCGACCGTCAGTTCGGGGCTCCCGACCGCAGCAGGACCTCGGCCACGCGCACGCCATGACCTCCGTCCGCGACCGCCCGGAGAAGAGGGCGGAGGACTTCCTGGCACTGGTGCGCCAGGGAACGCGCGGACGGCTCAAGCTGTACATTGGCTTCGCGGCCGGCGTGGGGAAGACCTACCGGATGCTCGAGGAGGCCCACGCCCTCCGAGAACGCGGCGTGGACGTGGTGGTCGGCTTCGTCGAGACCCACGGTCGCGCGGAGACTGCGGCCCTGGTGGAGGGGCTGGAGGTCGTTCCCCGGCGCAAGCTCGATTACCGGGGAGTCGAGGTGCAGGAGATGGACCTCGACGCGATCCTCGCCCGGAATCCAGAGGTGGCGGTGGTGGACGAGCTGGCGCACACCAACGCTCCAGGGAGCCGCAACCGGAAGCGCTGGCAAGACGTGGAGCAGCTGATCGGCGCCGGGATCAACGTCATCGGCGCGTTCAACGTTCAGCACCTCGAATCGCTCAACGATCTGGTCGCCCGCGCCACCGGAGTCCGGGTCCGCGAGACCATCCCCGACGCCTGGCTGAAGACCGCCGATCAGGTGGTGAACCTCGATCTCGCGGTGGAGGACCTGGAGGAGCGGCTCCGGGCGGGGAAGATCTACGCCAGCGACAAGGTGCCCCAGGCGCTGGAGCGCTTCTTCCAGCGTGGGAACCTCGCCACGCTGCGAGAGCTCGCCCTCCGGGAGGTGGCCGAGTCGCTGGAGCGCGACACGCTCCGCCGGGAGTCGACCGCGGAGACGACCCCGCGTTCCACCGGGTCCCGGGTGATGGTCTGCATGTCCTCCTACCCCCCACGCGCGGCCGAGCTCCTCCGCCGCGGCTCGCGGGTGGCGGGGCGCCTGAACACCGACTGGTTCGTGGTCTACGTGGAGACCCCGCAGGAGGCACCGGACCGGATCGACTCGGAGGCCCAGCGCCACTTGCTGGAAAACATCGAGCGGGCCCGGGGCCTGGGGGCGGAAGTGGTCCGGCTCCGGGCGAGCGATCCGGTCCCGACGCTGCTCGACTTCGCGCGCAGCCACAACGTGGGGCTGCTCCTGATCGGTCGCTCGCACCAGCACGGCTTGCGGCGGCTGTTCGGGATGACGGTGGACCTCCGGCTGATCAGGGAGGCCACCGACTTCGACGTCCAGGTGGTGGCCCTGGGGGAGGGGAGGGAATGACGCTCCGCTCCCGGCTGCTCCTCGCGCAGGCTCCGCTCGCCATCGCCCTCATCGCGGTGGCTGCGCTGTCGGTCGTTTCCAGCAACATGCTCGGGCAGGCGGGGGAGCGGATCCTCGCCGACAACTACCGCAGCGTGCTGGCCGCACAGCGGATGAAGGAGTCGATCGAGCGGCTGGACAGCGCGGCGTTGTTTCTGGTCATCGGGGAGCGCGAACGTGGCCTCGCCCTGATCCGCGAGCACCGCCCGGCCTTCGAGCGCGAGCTCGAGGTTCAGGAGCAGAACATCACCGAGCCCGGCGAGGCCGAGGCGACCCGGGTGCTCAGTGATTCCTGGACTCGCTACCAGACCGGGTACGACCGTTTCCTCGCCTCGCCCCCGGAGCAGCTCCGGGCCCAGTACCTCGAGCTGCTCCAACCCGGGTTCCTCCAGGTGAAGACAGCCGCCGACGACATCCTCGCGCTCAACCAGGACGCGATGGTCCTCAAGAGCACGCGACTCCGGCGGCGGAGCGAGTGGCTGAAGACAGTGGTCGTGAGCGGAAGCCTCGGCGCCCTGGTCCTCGGGCTGCTGGCGTCCGCAGCGCTCACCTCGCGCGCGCTGCGACCCCTGTCCGTCCTCGGCCAGTCGGTTCGCCGCCTGGGGCTGGGAGACTACGCGACGCGGGTCCGCATTCCCGCTGGGAGCGGCGCCGAGGTCGAGCAGCTCGCGACCGACTTCAACGCCATGGCCGAGAGCCTCCAGCGCTACCGCGACTCGAGCCTGGGGGAGCTGCTCGAGGCGCAGCTCGCCGCCCAGGCGACCATCGACAGCCTGCCGGACCCCGTCCTGGTCTTCGACGCAGGCGGGAAGGTGACCAACACCAACCGGGCGGCGGAGCAGCTCCTCGGGGTGAAGGCCTCCGATGGAAACCTCTCGGCCGCGCCCCCCAATGTCCGCGAGCGGGTGGAGCGGATCCGTGGCGAGGTGCTGGCCGGGGCTCCCAGCGTGCAGCCGCGAGGCTTCGAGGACGCGCTGGTTGTCGAGGCGACCGACGGGAACCGCGCCCTTCTCCCGCGGGCCAACCCGGTGTCGAGCGACGAGGGGCAGCTGCTCGGGGCGACGGTCGTTCTGCAGGACATCACCCGCATCCGGCGGTTCGACGAGCTGAAGGACGACCTGGTGGCCACCGTCGCCCATGAGTTCCGGACGCCGCTCACCAGCCTGCGGATGGCCATCCACCTTCTGGCGGAGCAGACCATCGGACCTCTGAGCGACCAGCAGCTGGACCTCGTCTCGGCGGCCCGGGAGGAGTCCGAACGCCTCCAGACCATCGTCGACGATCTGCTGGATCTCGCCAGGATCCGCTCGGGCCGACTGGAGCTCCACCCCCGGCAGGTCTCCACCGAGCTGCTCCTCGAGCAGGCCCGCCAGGCGACCCGGGACGGGAGCGAGCAGCGCCACGTCCCGGTCGACGTGGTGATCCAGCCCGGGGCGGAGGTGGTTACCGCCGATCCCGATCGGATCGACCTCGCGCTCACCAACCTCCTCACCAACGCCGTGCGGCACGGCCCGCCGGGCCGGCCGGTGGTGGTGCGCGCTAGCCGGAGCGACGGTGCAGTCCGGATCGAAGTCCGGGACGACGGGCCGGGGATCGCCTCCGAGTACCAGCCTCGGCTCTTCGAGAAGTTCTACCGGGTCCCCGGTTCCGAACCGGGAGGGGCCGGACTGGGACTGTCCATCGTCCGCGACGTGGTCGAGGCCCACGGTGGGAAGGTGGGCGTGCAGAGCGCCCCCGGATCAGGCGCTACGTTCTGGATCGAGCTGCCCGACGGGCACGCCGGGGTGGGCGGAGCACCGGCCTCGGCATGAGCCCTCGCTGGCGCGCCCCGAGCTCGTCAACCGCCCTCGAATTTCTTCCGCTTCCTCCAGAGGGTGGAGACGTCGATGCCGAGGATGCGCGCTGCCTCGTCGAGCGTGGGGGCGGTGGCCATCACTCGCAGGATTTGCTCGCGCTCGATCTGCTCCAGCGTGAAGGGCCCGCCCAGCTCGACCGGGGAGGACTGGGTGGCCGCGATGCGCTCCGGGAACGCGGCAGGAGGAAGAGTGTCCGCGGGCCAGAGGATGGCCGCGCGCTCCACGGCGTTCCGCAGCTCGCGGACGTTCCCCGGCCAGGGGTAGCCGTCCAGCACCGGGGCGGTCTCGGCCGCGAAGTCGAGCGCGGGCCGGCGCAGCGAGGCGGCGAAGTGCCGGAGCATCCGCTGGGCCATCGGGAGGATGTCCTCGCGCCGCTCGCGCAGCGGTGGGACGCGAATCTCCACCACGTTCAACCGGTACAGCAGATCCTCGCGGAACCGGCCGGCCTGAACGTCCTTCTCCAATTCTCGATTCGTGGCGGAGACGATTCGAACGTCGGCGTGGCGGGTGCGGGTCTCGCCGACGCGCTCGAAGGCCTTTTCCTGGAGGAAGCGCAGGAGCTGCGCCTGGGTGGAGGGCCCGAGCTCGCCGATCTCGTCGAGGAAGAGCGTCCCTCCCTCGGCGGCCTCGACCTTCCCTGCCGCGTCGCGCACCGCTCCCGTGAACGCGCCGCGGGCGTGGCCGAAGAGCTCCGAGACCAGGAGCTGGTCGGACAGCGTCGGCGCGCTCACGGTGACGAACGGCCTCTCCGCGCGGGGCGAGAGCCGGTGAAGGGTCCGGGCGAGCACGCTCTTTCCCGTCCCGTTCTCGCCCCGGAGCAGGACGGTGGCGTCCGAAACCGCGGCCCGGCGGAGCAGTGACAGAGCGGCCTGCATCGCCGTCGAGTGCGTCTCGAGCAACGCATCCGGATCCGCCCCGGCCAGTCGGTCCTCGAGCGTCTCCACCCTTGCGCGAAGCCGCCGCCGTTCCCGGAGACGCTCCACCACCGCCCGGATCTGCGCCGGGGTGAAGGGCTTGGGGAGGTAGTCGCGCGCGCCCCGGCGCACCGCCTCCATCGCCGTGTCGATCGAGGCGTAGGCAGTGATCACCACCACGTCGAGGTCGGAGTCCGCCGCCAGCAGCGCGGGGAGGAGATCGAGCCCGCTCCCGGTCCCGAGCCGGAGGTCGACGAAGGCGAGGTCGGCCGGCCGGGAGGCCAGTGCCGCCAGCGCCGCCTCCGCCGAGCTGGCTTCGCGCACCTCGCATCCGGCCTGCTCGAGGCAGACCCGGACCATGGCGCGGATGTTCCGCTCGTCGTCGACCACCAGCACCCGGTCGACGACCACCGGCACGGATTCGGGGGCAGCTGTGTCCATCCGAGGAGGAGGAGGTAGCACCGGGCGAACGGGCGCGCCATCGATGACGGCTGGCTTCGTCGGTGCCGCGCTACGCGCTCGCGCCGGTGCTGGCCGGCCGAACCACCGCCGTCTCCGACGTCGGTGTCAGCACCGTCCGTGCAAGCTGCGCTGCCTCCTGCATCGAGGTCGCGAACTGCAGCTTGCCCGGCGATGCGATGAGCCCGGCGCGGTCGAGCACCCGCTTCGGCTGCGGCTGGACTCCGGCGAGGATGACCAGCGACTTCCTGAGCTTGGAGATGGCGGACTCGAGCGCGACCAGACCGGTCACGTCGAGCACCGGCACCGAGTGGAGGTCCAGCACCACCACCTTGCTGTGGTCGCCGACGAATTGAAGCGCGTGGATGGCCTTCTGGGCCGCGCCGAAGAAGAGCGGACCGGCGATCTCGTACACGACCGCGCCTCGCGGCATCTGCGGGTGCCGCCCCTCCTCGCCGTGCGCGACCGTGCGGGCCTGGAAGATCTCCTGCATCCGGCGCATCAGCAGCAGGGCAGCGAGCATCACCCCCACGGTGACGCCCACCACCATGTCGAACACCACCGTGAGCACGAAGCAAGCCAGGAGGACCGCCACATCACTCTTCGGCGCGACGCGCAGGATGTGGCCGAAGTGCTTCACCTCGGCCATCCGCCAGGCCACCGTGAGCAGCAGCGCCGCCATCGAGGCGAGGGGTAGCCACCCGAGCAACGGAGCGAGGAGGAGCATCGCCAGGAGCACGGCGAGGGAGTGGAATACGCTCGCCAGGGGAGAGCGGCCGCCGCTCCGGATGTTGACCGTCGTCCGGGCGATGGCGCCGGTGGCAGCGAACCCGCCGAAGAACGGGGCGACGAGGTTCCCGGTGCCGAGCGCGAGCAGCTCGGCATCGGGATCATGTCGGGTCCCGGTCATTCCGTCGGAGACCACGGCGCAGAGCAGCGACTCGATCGCCCCCAGCAGCGCGATGGCGAAGGCGCTGGGGACCAGCATCCGGATGGTGGCGAAGTCGAGGTGGAGGGGCGCGTGCCCCGGCTCTGAGGCGTTCCAGGGCCAGGCGAAGGTCGGAGGAATCGCGGGGATGCCGCCAAAGCGAGAGGCGATGGTCTCCACCTGGAAGCCGGGCATCCAGTGGGTGAGCGCTGCGGTGACGAGCGCGACCGAGCCCAGGGCGACGAGCGCCGCCGGCACCCGGCCGCTGGTCAGCTTGGGCCAGAGGACCAGAAGCGCGAGGGTGGCCCCGCCGGTGGCGAGCTCCACCGGACGGAGCGTGGGCGCGGCACGGATCAGCGCGGCGACGCGCTCGAGGTAATGCTCGGGGTTTCCGGCCGGACGGAGCCCCAGGAAGTCCTTGAGCTGTAGGGTGGCGATGACGACGGCGATGCCCGCGGTGAAGCCAGTCGTGACGGGGTGGGGGATGAACTCGATGAGCCGTCCGGCCCGGAACGCCCCCATCGCGAGGAGGATCAACCCGGCGATCACCGAGGCGAGAAGGAGGCCCGCCAGGCCGAGGCGGGTGGCGATCGGAGCGAGGACCACGACGAAGGCCGCGGTCGGCCCGGTCACCTGAGTCATCGATCCGCCGAGCAGCGCCACCACCGCGCCGGCCACGATGGCGGTGTAGAGCCCATGCTGGGGCGCCACGCCCGAGGCGATGGCCAGCGCCATCGAGAGGGGGAGGGCGACGACTCCCACCACCAGCCCCGCGAGCGCATCACGGGCCAGCTCTCGCCGGCCGTACCCGCCGGAGAGCGTCTGCCTCATCGCGATGCCGGGTCGAAGCCCCAGCCGATCCAGCCGCTCCAGCGCGGAGCGGTACCGCGTCACCACCGAAGACCACCCATGTCCAGGTCAGGCCATTCTACTTCTTCGGAGCTGCCCGGAAAGTCGTAGGAGGTGTCCGGAGGGCGGGCGCGGAGACCGTCACTGTGGCGGTGCCCTGCGCCGCCGCTAGGCCCGAGCGCGTGCCTGCGCGCAGCGTCGTCGTTCCCGGCTTCACGCCGAGGAGTCGCCCCCGTGCTCCGGGAGCATTGGACACTCCGAGCACCGCGGGGTTGTCCGAGGACCAGACCACGTCCTCGTCGAGTGGCTGGAGCCCGCCACCGGAGAGCGTCGCCGTGGCGCTCGCCGTCGCCACCGTTCCCTGTGGCAGCGTTCCCGGCGCTGACACCGTGAGATTCACCACGCCGTCGCCGACGACCTGGAGCGGCGCGCTGCCGCTCAGACCGGCGAAGCGGGCTCCGATGGTGGTGGTCCCGACCCGGAGCGTCGTCGTCCAACCGGGACGGATCACGCTGGAGACGGTGGCCACCGCCGGCTCCGAGCTGGTCCACTCGACTTGCCTGGTCACGTCGACGGCGGTCCCGTCTCCGCCGTTCGCGATTGCCTGCGCGCGGGGTCGTGAGCCGACCGTGACCGCTCCGGCCGGGAGCGCCACGGACAGCGAGACCAGCGGGGTCCCGTTCACCGTCACCGGCACACTCACCGGCGGTCCGCCGCGCGGATGGGCCAGGACCTGAACCGTGCCTGCGTCGACCCCGCGCGCCTGCCCGCGCCCTGGCCCGGTGCCGCGCACGCGGAGGAGGCTCGGGTCGGAGGCAGACCAGCCCACCCAGGGGGTGAGGTCCTGCGCGGTGCCGTCGGACAGCGCGCCGGTGGCGCGAAACCCAGCAGGCGCCCAGGTGGTGATCGCGGCCGGAGGCTGGACGTCCACCCGCTGGACCGAGGCGCTGGTGACGGTGACCGGCTGGCTCGTCTGGACCTGGCCCACGCGGGCGACGAGGAGCGTCGTTCCCGCGCCGCGCGCGAGCAGCTTCCCCGGCTGGTCTGGCGCGTTGGTGGCGATCGCTACCTTCGGATCGCTCGAGATCCAGACCGCGTCGGAAGTGACGTCGATCGAGTCGCCGGACGCAGTGAGCAACGTCACCGCCAGGGGCATTGCAGTTCCCGTCGCCAGCATCGCCGCGGGCGGCCAGATCTCCAGGCTGCCTTGGTCCGGCTCCGCCTGGAGCTGCGCCTGTGCCGTGGCGCCACCGAAGCGGGCTTGCACGGTGGTGACGCCCGCATCGGCGCCGAGCATCAGTCCGGCGCTCGGCCCGTTCCCGGCGGTGACCAGCGTTGGCGGCGTGGCGGTCCAGCTCGCAGAGCCGGTGACGTCCACCACCGTCCCGTCCGGCCAGTGCCCCACCGCAAAGAGATGCGTGCGTCCAGGAACCGGAAGGGTGCTCACGCCGGGGACGATCTCCAGCGTGGGCGCCCCGGCCGGCACGCGCACCCAGGCCCGGGCCACCTTGCCCGGAACCACGGCGAGCACGAGCGGCCGGGTGCCAGGCTCGCGCGGACGAACCGTCCCGCCGGTTTCCCCGGTCTCCACGTCGACGCCGCCGTCCAGGTCCGCCGGCCTCCAGCCCGCCGTCGTGCTGAGGTCCTGCACCGTGCCGTCGGAGTGGGTGCGCTCGAGGGCGAAGTTGCCCTGGGCACCTACCGGAAGCACGAGCTCCGAAGGCCAGATCAGCCAGCTCACTCCCGGATGGGCGGTGACCTCGATCGACACCTGCGCGTCCACCACGCCGTCCGTCGCGAAGACCGTTGCGATTCCTGCGTCCCCCTCGGTGCTCACGTCGCCGGCCGGGCCCACCGTGAGCGTCCGGTCAGGGTTGCTCCAGGCCGGCGTGTCGAGCGCGACCGTTCCGTCCTGGTGGGTGGTCCAGGCCGAGAGGCGGGTGGTACTGCCGAGCTGGAGCGGGTCCGGCCAGGCGGGGGAGATCTCCATCTGCACGGGCGCCACCGGTGCCACGTCGAGCTCCGCCTGCGCCTGGATGGTGGAAGCCACCGCTCGGACGGTCGTTGTTCCCGGGGCGAGCAGTACCACGCTGCCGGGAGCGCCGAAGTACCCGATGCTCTGATCGTCGACGCTCCACTGCACCGAGCGAGTCATCGGCTGGGCGGAGCCGTCGGAGAACACCCCGGTCGCGTCGATCTCCAGCTCGGACCCCTGAACTCCCCGCGCCTGGAAGGGAGAGAGCGCGAGGCCGACCAGGTTGGCGTTCCCGACTGTGACCCAGGTCGTCCCGGTGAGGTTCAGGTACGTCGCCTGGAGGGTGGAATGGCCCGGAGCGAGCGCCGCCAGTCGTCCCCAGGTTCCAGAGGCGCCGGAGACCGTGAGCACCGCCGGCACGCTGCTCGACCACTTCACCAGGGAAGTGAGGTCGGCGTTCGTCCCGTCGCTGAAAAAGCCGGTGGCCGCGGCGCTCCCGGCGGTCCCGGGCGCGTACTGGAGCCGATCCGCCACGGTCACGATGCGGGTCAGCGCGGCGTTGCTCACCACCACGGTGGCCTTCGACGCCACCGGCTGCCCCGAGAAGATCATGCTCCCGTTCAGCGTGGCCTGGCCGAGGGCGAGCGCCTGGACCAGCCCGCGGGTCCCGGCGTCGTTGCTGACCGAGATGATGTTCGCGCTCGCCGGATCAACGCTCCAGTCCACCAACTCGGTCACCAGCCCGCCGTCGGGCACCGGCGGGCCACCGTTGGACTGGAGCGTCGCCACTGCCTGCGTCGTTCCGCCCGCGGGAAGGATGGCCGGGTCGGTGGTGAGGGTCAGCGTCGCGCTGAAGCGGTCTCCGGGCTGGCAGCTGCCCTGTCTCGCCCCCGCGGGCACCGAGCAGAACTGCCGCACCGGGCAGTTATCGTTGGTGTTGCAGGTGGCGCCGGTCAGGTCGAGCTTGCACCCTGCGCCGAGAACCGCGAGCCCGAGTGCGGCACCGGCCAGCGGCCGTCGGAGCACTACCGGGCCTCCGTCGAGGCCCCGAAGTGTGGCTCGAGGAAGAAGAGAGCAATCGCCGTCGCTCCGGTGATGCCGGCCGCGACGAAGAAGCCGTTCGCAGCCGCGCTCCGGGCGTTGGCGGTGTCGTAGATCTGCTGCACCGCATCCTGGCCGCGCGGCGTGCCGTCCTTCAGCTGGTCCTGTGCCTTGTTGGCGCTGATGCCGAAGCCGATGCCGGCGGCGAGACACGCCGCAGAGAGACCCGCGGCGACGTAGGTCCACCGCCGGGCCGGAGGTTTCGGCAGCGGGGCCACCGCGTCGCGGACTGCGGCGTCGGGGGCCCGCTCCGGGCCGGCGACCGCGGTGAGCGGGACCAGCGACAGCTCGAGCTGCACCCGCGCGCCGGGGCCGAGATCCACCTGCCGATCCTGGGGCTGATAGCCGTCCTGCGTGGCGCGGACGGTGTGCGTGCCGGGCTGGAGCCGGAGGGACACCGGGGAGACGCCCGCGGCCTGGCCGTCGACCGCCACCGCCGACGGTGGCAGGACCGAGACCCGCAGCGATGCCTCCAGCGGAAGTCGCGCTCGCAGCTCGCCGATCCGGGCCGACACTGCATCGCGATCCGGCGCCGCAGGGGCGGCAGCCAGGTAGGCCTCGTAGGAGTCCACGGCTTCTGCGAGCTGCCCCAGCCGCTCCTGGCAGCGGGCGATGTTGAAGAGGGCCTGGGGTGCCGGAGCGCGGGCCTGCGCTGCCTCGAAGGCGGCGAGCGCGGCGCGAAAGTCTCCCGTGCGGTAGAGCGCCGCTCCACGCTCGAAGTCCGCCCGGGCCTGCTCCACGTCGCTAGGGGGGGTGGAGAGCAGCAGGCCGGCCATCACCACAGCCAGCATCTCGTCCACCGAGGTTAGACCAGTGGCCTCAGTACGGCGAGGCCTTGAGGTCGTCGAGTCCGGGAGTGACGGATGCGGGCGGGAGGTGCGCCGTGACCACGAGCCCCGGGCGCGGCCGCACCCGCTCGGCGATGGACAATCGGCCCGGTGCCTCGAACACCAGGAGCACCGTCGTGTCCGGCTGCAGACGCACCGAGAGCGGCGTTCGACCGAGCGCTCGGCCGCGGAGGCTGACCCGCGCGCCCGCGGGAGTGGAACGAAGCTCGACGCGCACCGGCGCCGGACGCTCGGGCCGAGCCGGGGCCGGAGACGTTGCAACGGGAGCCGGCGATGGCGCCGGCGTCGCCTCCTGAGTCGGCGGTGGGCTCGGGCTCGGGGGGGGTGTCAGCGGAGTAACGGTCGCCTGGGGGGGAGCCGGTGCTGGACGGTCGCGACTGGCGAGCACCAGGAGCGTGCCGCCCATCACGGCCGCGACGGCGAGACCGGCTGCCACGACCCAGCTCCGGCGAAGCGTGCGCGGAGGAGCGGAAGGCGCAGGGAGCTCGTGGCCGGCGAGGACCGCGTCGAGCGCCGCCTCCACCTCGGCCATCGTCGCGGGTCGCTCGGCGGCGGCCTTGGCCATCATCCGCGCGACGAGATCCGCGAGGGTGGAGGGGATCGGACCGTGCGGCCCCTGCGCGGGAAGGTGCGGCACGGGAGAGAGGAGGTGCGCGGCGAGCACGTGGGTCGCGCTCGCGCCGACGAAGGGAGGCGCGCCGGTGAGCAGCTCGTGGAGGAGGACGCCGAGGGCGTAGACGTCGCTCCGGCCATCCTGGCGCTGGCCGGCCGCCTGCTCCGGGGACATGTACTGTGGGGTGCCGAAGATGAGACCGGCCGCGGTTTCGCGCGCGTCGCGCGGCCCCTCCGCCAGCCGGGCGATGCCGAAGTCGGCGAGCTTCGCGTTTCCGTCGGCCCCGAGAAGCACGTTCTCCGGCTTGATGTCGCGATGGTAAATGCCGCGGGCGTGCGCGGCGCCGAGCGCCTTGGCCAGCTCACGCACCAGCTCGATCGCCTCGGTGGGTGGGAAGGCGCCGGCCCGCGCGAGCCGTCGCGCCAGCGTCTCTCCGTCGACGAACTCCATCGCCAGGTAGAAGCGTCCGTCCGGCGTGCGACCGAAGTCGGTGACCTCGACGATCCCCGGATGACGGATCTGGCTCGCGGCCACCGCCTCGCGCTGGAAGCGACGGACGATGTCCGGGTGCGCGCCGTGCGAGCCGCGGAGCACCTTGACCGCCACGGTGTTGCCGAGGGTCAGGTGCTCGGCGCGATAGACCGCGCCCATCCCGCCGCGACCCACCAACTCCTGGATCCGGTAGCGCTCGGCGACCACGGTGCCGGGCGCGAGCGGGGGCTCCTCGTCCTCCGAGGCCGCCATCCCCGGCGGCGCGGTCATCGAGCGACGGGCGACCGAGAGGAGCACCGCGCCGACCTGCAACAGGCTTCCCTCCTCGAGTGAGCCGCTGGTTCGGGGCTCGCCATCGACCAGCGTCGGCCAGCGGCCACCGAGGTGCACGAAGCCGAGGCGCCCGTCGGCGGCCTCCATGAAGCGAAGGTGCCGCGGCGCGACGCCGTCATCAGAGAGCATCAGCTCGCATTCCCGCGAGCTTCCCAGCACCGCGCCCTCGCGTGGCACGAGGAAGACGGTTCCCGCGGCGCGTCCAGTGGACAGACGCAACTCCCAGCCCTCGCCGAGCAAAGGCCCCGGGCCCGCGACGGCCGGGGCGTCTTCGAGTTTCACGTCCACTCGGGATGGAGCATAGGCCATTGGACGCTGGGGGCATGCCTGGCGACGCCCCGGGCTTGCGTGCGAGCAGGGGCATCCGCAGCTTGGCGCACCGTGTCCATGGGTGAGGGAAGGGGGGACAGCAGCGTCCGGTGGTTCCTGGTCTGTGTCGCGCTCGCCGCTTGCGGCGCCTGCGGCGGGACGGGGCCATCGTCGCTCAGCCCTGATTCCGGAACGGACGGAGGGCCTGATGCTGGAGGCCCTGCGGTCTGGTTCCAGCGGGACGCCGGGGTGAAGATCATGCCGCTGGGGGACTCGATCACCGCGGGCTACACGGCCGAACTGGGCGGCTACCGCTGGCCGCTCGAGAATTTCCTCCTCGATGCCGGCTACGCCTTCGACTACGTCGGCAGCCTGCGGATCGCCTCGCCGCCGTCGATGCCCCGGCCATGGCACGAGGGCCACGGGGGCTTCCAGATCGAGTCGCTGGACGGAGGAAATCAGCTCGAGGGCGCCGTGGTGGACTCGGCGGTCCGCACCTACCAGCCCGACGTCATCCTGCTGCTCGCGGGGACGAACAACCTGAACTTTCCCGACTACCTGGATCCGGTGAAGACGTCGGCGATGTACGACCGCCTACTCACGCAGATCTTCACCCTCAATCCCGCAATCGGGGTGGTCGCGTCGCCAGTGCCCTGGAAGACCGCGGTCCCGGCGAACTACGTCGCCGACTTCAACGACCACATCCACGCGATCGTCGACCGGTACGCGGACGCCGGCTACCACATCACCTGGGTCGGCGGGATGACGGACGCGATCGACGGCGGCGTGGAGGACCTCCCCGACGGTCTCCATCCCTCACAGCCCGCCTACGAGCGCATGGCCGAGCAGTGGTTCCAGTCGCTCGATTCGGTCAGCGGACGCTGAGGCTCATCGGTGGTGGGCTCTGCAGGCTTCCTCAGGCGTCCCCCGAGTGCGGGCGGCTGAGGTCGGGAACGAGCGCGTCGAGCGCCGACAGCACCT
>Ga0066903_100002840_pt1 | contig 13806 bp, 11 predicted proteins | sample PanSoiMetaGPlot1_FD_67491 | JGI IMG/M metagenome (GOLD analysis project Ga0066903, IMG submission 67491) | Tropical forest soil microbial communities from Panama analyzed to predict greenhouse gas emissions - Panama Soil - Plot 1 (version 2) | ecosystem: Environmental > Terrestrial > Soil >... | reverse complement strand
AGCACATCAAAAGAGAACCCGCACCAACCCCAACAGGAATTGTGATGACAACTCTCGCTCATCCTGTTTCATCAAAGCCGGGTATGAGTCGGATCGCACTTTCTACGGTTCTGAGCGCGTCTGCGCTCTCGGCGCTCACGGCATTCGCGTATCCAACGACAGATTCGCCGCTCTGGGGAACGCTTATCGCCGGCCAGTACGCGGTGGGCTACCACGCCAGTTTCGTGGCCGATCGTTCACGAACATGGAGAGCGCGACTGGAGCGGGCGATCGGTAACAGGCCGGATCAGCGCGGCCGCCCGATTCGCATCAGCATGTGGTACCCGTCGAGCCAACGTCGTGCCGTCATGCGCGTTGGCGATTATGTTCGTGGCGACGGACCGTCGACATTCGGCGACGCGGAAACAGCCCTCGAAAACCGTGATAGAAGAGTGATCGCCGAATGGGTTCCATCCGACGCGCTCACCGCCCTGATGGCTACGTCGACGAAGGCCTCTCGGGACGTAGCACTCGCCTCAGGTCAGTTCCCCCTCGTGCTGTATGCCGCTGGGATCAATCCGTACACGTTGTCGAACGTCGTACTGGCGGAGTTCCTTGCGAGCCACGGCATCATCACGATTGCCGTTTCATCGCTTGGGCCGAGTTCGAACCTACCAGAGCAGCAGTACAACGCACGCGAGCTCGAGGATTCACGCCGTGACCTTGAGTTCGCGTGGTCAGTCGTGCGTGCCGATCGGCACGTTGACCCCGCAAAGCTCGCCGTTGTTGGCCACAGCCTCGGGGGGACGATTGCGCTTCGGATTGCGATCGCGAATCCAAGCGTGCGTGCCGCCGTGGGCCTCGACGGCACGTATGGGTTTGGCGGAACTGACGGTGCAGATGCGTTCACAACTCAGTACGACCCGGATCGTGTGGAGGTTGAAGCGGCAATTCTTGATATTCGACGTTCGGATGCAAACATCGATTTAAATGCTCTCCGCAAGTTCCGCCGGGCCGACAGGTACTTCGTCACAATGCCGGAGATGTTTCACGGGGACTTTACGAGCTTTGTGATGGGCGCGCAGGCGTTTCATCTCGCGCCGCCCTCGAACGCTCGACGCGGGTGGACGCAGGCCGATGGCGCACGCGGCTATGAACGCGTCTGCGTCGGAGTGCTTGAGTTTCTTCATGCGGCACTTGGCGGTGACCTCGAAGGGTTTCACGCGTGGCAGAGCGAAATGGGGCACGCTGGCGCGTCGGTCACGCACAATTCGCCAGCGGATCGCTGAATTGCCATCAGGTCTTTAGGCCTTCGCCTACGCAAGCTGAGCATTTATCTCACGCGAGTCCAGATCCGACCTTGCCGAGACGTCGATCGGGTTCTCGGACATTACACTGTCCAGAAGACGATCGATTCGCCACCTTCTGCATCCGCGAGGGACAGTCGCTCTTGCATCGGGATGGAGATTTTGATCCCTTCGAGAAGTTTCTTAACCTCTCCGTCATCCACGCGTAACGGCATGTCCGAACAACAATGAGTAATGATCAAGATGGCTTTAGCGTTTAGTCGTGCCGTAGTGCGGCGATCGGATCGTTCTTGGTTGCCTGGCGAGCGGGAGCGTAGCAGGCCACCAGCGCGGCAGCCAGCATTAGCGCGGAAACCGATCCGAAGGTCAGCGGGTCATAGGATCGCACGTCCACGAGGAAGCTCACGAGAACGTGGGTGACGGCGAGCGCCGCAATCGCACCGACGCCAATCCCGAGGCCTACCAGCATGACGCCTTCATTGATCACGAGCCTGAGGACGTTGCGCGGCTGCGCACCTAGCGCCATGCGGAGGCCGATCTCGTGCCGGCGCTGATTGGCGGCATATGACACCACTGCGTAAACGCCGACGACAGCTAGCAGCAACCCCAGCGCGCCGAGCGTTCCGGCAAGTCCGGCGCCCATCCTGAACAGAAAATATCCGTTGGCGCCTGCCATGACGCGCTCCATAGGCATGACATCGTAGATGGGCAGCGTTGGGTCGAGCGCGCGCACTAGCGCTTCGGCTGGAACAATCAGGGAATCAGGCGGGACCGACGTGCGGAGTTGAAGCACGTGAATCGCTTTGTAATTCTGCGACTGCGGCACGTAGAAGAAATTTCCCGGCGCAGCAAGTAAGTCTTGCACTCTAGCGTCTCGAACGACGCCGATCACCGTTACCATCGTGCGGTTGCCGCCTGCGGGTGCTGATTTGAATGGACCCTGCGCGCTGTCATAGCTGAAACGGCGGCCCAGCGCGTCCTGCTGGGGCCACAACTTCGTGGCCATCGCCTGGTTGACGATGGCGACGGGAGTCGAGGTGGTGATGTCAGCGTCACTGAAGGCGCGGCCTCTGAGCAACTTCATCCCCATCGTCGAAAAATAATCGGAGGTCACGCAGTTGTAACCGGCCCCCGGCGCGCGCTGGCCGGGCGGGACGGACTGGCCCTCGACGTAGAGCGTGGTCCCCTGACCGTAGTACCCCAAGGGAACCGAGAACGCCAGGCTCGCCGACGTGACAGCGGGGAGCGCTTGCGCGCGCTGCAACAGATTGCGGAAAAACGCCTCGGATCGCAGCTGATCGTAGCCCTGGAGTGTGGGGTCAAGACTCATGTTCAGGACATGGCGCGGATCGTAGCCCAGGTCGATTGCTTCCACGTTCGTGAGGCTACGTGCGAACAGGCCGGCGGCCACCAGCACAACGAGAGATCCGGCGACCTGGGCGACCACCAGTCCGTTGCGGAGCCAGTGGCGCCGCCGATCGCCGATTAGGCCTCGACTGGCTTCGCGCAGCGCGTCATTCAGATCGGCGCGGCTGGAGATGCGCAGCGCGGGTACCAGTCCCGCCACGAGCCCCGAAGCCACGCTCATGCCCGCGACATAGCTGAAGACGCGCCAGTCGAACGTGAGCGCGAGCCGCAGCGCGAGATCGCCAAGCGGACGCAAGCGCTCAAGCAGGCGCACCGCCTGGCTTCCCACGAGCGCGCCGCCTAGCGCGCCGCCAGCCGCGATGAGAAGGCTCTCGGTCAACAGCTGCCGGACGAGGCGCGGCCGGCTCGCTCCCATTGCCGCTCGAACGGCCATCTCCCGTTCGCGCTGTGTCGCCCTGGCTAGGAGCAGGTTGGCGACGTTGAAGCATGCGACCAACAGAACGAGGCCGACCATGACGAGAAACGCGGTGGCCACGAGAAGCGTCGAGTGGCCGGCTGTAGGCTCAGGACGGGCTAGATGTTCGGGAATCACGCGCGCGATCTGTCCCTGATTGGTGTCTGGATACGCGCGTGCCAGCCGTTGCGCGATCACATTGAGAGCCGCTTCCGCCTGTTGCGTCGTCACGCCCGGTTTCAGCGCGGCCAGCACGCGCAGCTCCGAGTTGCGCCGATCGGTGAACAACGTAGAGTTCCCGAGGGCGATGCCGTACATCCCGATTGGGACGTAGGCGTCGAGTTCAATGATCGCGTACGGGCCGTGGAACGCCTCAGGTACGACGCCGATGATCGTCACCGCCTGCCCGTCCAGCGTCACGGTCTGTCCGACTACGCCTGGGTCGCCGCCGAAGCGCCTCACCCAGTAACCGTGGCCGAGCACGACGACCGGGCCAGTCTTCGGTTCGTCGCCTTCGCCCGGAGCGATCAGTCGTCCGACCGCAGACTGAACACCGAGCATCGCAAAGAAGTTGCTCGGCACGTACGCCATCACGATGCGGTCGGCATGACCTCGATAGCCGAGTCCGCCGAGCGTGAGGTCGTAGAAGGTCATGTCGGTAAAGACGTCGGATTGTCTGCGGTAGTCCACGTAATCCGGGTAGGACAGCTGACCCGGATCGGCATTCGAACGGTATTGCACGGCGACGACAGTCAGGCGATTCGCGTCCTTCACAGGCAGCGGACGGAACAGGAAAACGTTGCCGAGGCTGAAAATCGCCGTATTCGCCCCGATCCCCAATGCCAGCGTGAGCACTGCCGAGACGGCGAATCCCGGGCTCCGCCTCAGTTGGCGGAACGCGTAGCGGAGGTCCTGCGACAGTCCCTCAATCGTTAGGCCAACCAAACCCGTTACTCCTTCAATGTCCCATCGGGTACGACGACGCCGGGGATCGCCCCCAGTCATCATCTTTCCGATCCGCGGACGGCGTGGATCGCCTGCATGTGACGAGGCTGGCCCATCCGGGCCTCACACAGAGATGGAGCGGCACAACTACACTATCCCGGGTGGATTCTAACGCCTGTCCCTACCTGAATAGTCCATTTGGCGTTGTTGAAGTTTCAACGCGACGATGGGGCCGTGTTCACGGAGTGGGTCACGAGAACTCGCCCCCAAGGAAACAACGACCGAAGCTGTTCGAGACATGGCGCTGCGGCTGAACGCCGCCGCTGGCCTCTAAGAGGACGATGTGTGAGCAGGGCTGACCGGAGCCCGCGGCCACCCGGAGAGCTAACCCTTCTTCTTTGGCGGGGTGTCGTACGGTGCGCCGGTTCCGCTCGAGCCGAGAAAGAGCGTCTGACCGTTCGGCAGCGTGAGGTCGCGGCCATTTGCGCGGAGCGACCCGTCCTTGGATTGGTATCCGTCGACGATGACTTCCATGCCGGCCTGCAACGACTGTTTGGTCAGACCTCGCCTGTACAGCGTGTTCGGCGTACCGGCTTCGATCATCCACTCTTCCGTCGCGCCATCCGGTTTTTTCACGTCGATATGGATCCACGCATGGGGATTGACCCATTCCATCTTCGTGACGGTTCCGCGGAACTTGACGGGCCGATCCGCATCGAACTCCGCGGTGAATGCGTGATGGGCCATGACGGGCGCTTTGACCAGTATCAGTACCACACCAATTCCACCCGCGACGAACGACAGCCGTGTTCCCATTGGAGTCACCTCGCAGGAATCCGTTTCGGCACTGTCTCGCCTTTCTTCTCGCGGATGCGCGCGCCCTGCAGCAGATGCACGATATCGTAGTTGTCTTCGTGACACGCGTACTCGTACATCTGTTCGGCAGGGTCGATTCGGGTCCACGGAATCATTGCGGTCCAGGGCTTCGTCCAGGTGTGCGGATCCTCGACCGTGAACTCGTAGTGGATCGTCTGCGCGTCCACGCGCGTGAACCGCTCGGTGATGCGAAACGTCGCTGGATCCGCGTCCTGGAAGATCGCTCCCTGGTCGGTTCGGAAATTGGACGTCTCGACGACGAGCGTGTTGCCTTGCCAGTGGCCGCGCGAGTCGCCGAGCCACTGGCGGAGCGTGCTCCCAAGGTGCGGACGGCCGTCCAGGGGGATGATCCGCGCGCTGTGGATCATCTCGGGGGCGATCGTGACGTATCCCGGGCTCTGGAAGATTTGAAAATCGTTATTGTAGATCGTGGGGAGATAAGGCGGCGAATCGGTCCGAATGATGCACCGTACCGGCAAAGACAACTCCAGATGGTTGTCGGGGAGGCCTGCCGCGAAGCGAGCTGCCGCATCGGCTTGCGCAGCCCGTGCCTGCTGCCGCTCCGGCGACAACGGCACGAGCGGAGGAATTTTTCCGTCCGGTGGATCGATGATGAGTGATGTGCGGTGATCCTTGGTAATCGTCAGCCGCCGCGCATCCATCCAATGCTCGTTGTACGCGCGATTGACGTCGACCTGCGGACCTCCATCGCGGCGATCACGCGTCAGGTTGTAGGCGAGCTCCCGCTGAAAGTCCGCGGCTTCCTCGTCGGTGAGCACCGGTTTGTCTGAAACGCCGCCCGGCCGCGCGAGCGGCGTGCTGGTGGCGTCGTTCCAGACTCCCTGCAGATCGGGGTCGCCCCACGGCGTGTGAGGCACGGCCCACGTCGTGGCTATCGCCGGCGCTTTCGGCGCCTGACCCGCCAGCGCTGGAAACGAGACGATCGCCGCGGCAAGCGCCGCGCCGACCGATGATTCGAATCGTCGACTCATCGGGAGCCTCCGCTTGATGGCTCGCCTGCCCTCGGTTGCTTGCGAAGCCTGCCGTACAACAACTCCTCGGTGAACGGGACGCACTTGAACTCGAGGAGCTGGATGTGGTCTTCCATCCGACGATAGAGAGGGAAGCTGATTTTCCACGGTCGCGTGAACACTTTCGGATCTTCGATCGTGGCCTCGTACTTAATGTGGTACAGACTTACCGGCGTGTAGCGCTCAACCACGTGGAGCGCATCGCTGTGAAAATCGCCGGCCCGATCGAACCACGTCTGCTCGCGAAAGTCGGTTACATCGACGACGAGCGTGTCGCCTTCCCAGCGGCCGCGCGACCAACCCATCCACGAGTCGGCGGGCGCCTCGATTTTCCAATTCATCCGGATGATGCGGGTTGTGCTCGCGAACTCGTACGCGATCAGAATGTAGTCGCTTGACCCCTGCACGATTTGAAATGGAAACGGCATGTAGGTCGCGCGCGGCACGCCAGGCATGTAGCACTTCATCTCGGGGTCGCCGAGATCGTGCCACTTCTTGTCGTCGGTCACGTCCACCATCATCCGCTTCTCGAAGTTCTCCTTCTTCTTTGCGAGCGCCCACGGCTGGTAGGGGATTTCTCCGCCTTCCACTATGCTCTGCCCGGCGGGGCCGGCACCGTACGCGCCCATGAGTTCGGGATGAGGTCCTGGCTGCGCGTCATGGTCTTGAACGTCCCAGTTGGCCGTGACGAACGCCTGCCACACGCCGTTCAAGTCCGGATGACTCGCCAAGCGAGGCGCTCTGTAGGAGGGGAAGCGGCCGGCGGTCGGCGCCTGACCCGCTGTCGCCGTTACGACCAGCCAGAGGACCACGAGGGCGGCAATCGATCCAACCGGAATCAACGCGCTTCCAATCCGACTCCGCATTTGATTCCTCCCCGCGACGTTCCTGACCGGTCCGGACGTGCACTCTTATACACCAACGCGGTTCTTGCGGGTCAAGAGACGTCTCGCTATATTCAGCGCCAGCCACGCCCCGGATCTGCTTGGAAAGCTGCCCCGAGGCCGCGGGAACCGAGGAGAACGCGATGCGCAATCGCAGAGCCTTTTTGAAACACCTTGCGGGCGCCGGGGCCGGAACGTTCGTCGCGCGAACTGCCTTCGCTTATGGTGCCATCACGCCCGCGCAGATTGGCGCCGCGCCGGGCAAGCGGCGCGAGGTCGTCATCGGCGGTCGTCGCGTGAAGACAGTGGACATTCACGCGCACACGTTCGTGCCCGACGTCTGGGACCTGGTGAAGGCGACGCCGCTCGCCGCGGTGGCCCGCGGAAACCTGACGGGCAATATCGTGCTCGGCAACCCGCAGCGTCTGATCGACATGGACGCGCAGGGCATTGACGTCCAAGTCATCAACGTCAACGCCTGGGAGTACTCGGCGGACCGCGCGCTGGCTCGCGACCTGATCGCGCTCCAGAACGAGAAAATCTCGCAGTACTGCGCGAAGCATCGGGATCGCTTCGTCGGAATGGCCACCGTCGCGCTGCAGCACCCGGATCTGGCGGCCGATCAGCTTGATCAGGCCGTCAGGAAGCTGGGCATGCGAGGCGCTGCGATCGGGGGCAGTGTCGAAGGTCAAGAGCTTTCGGATCGAAAATTTGATCCGTTCTGGGCCAAGGCCGAAGAGCTCGCCGTGATGCTCTTCATGCATCCGCAGCCGGCACCAGGCACAACGCGCAACCCGCGGCTCCAGGGGAAGGGCGGTTTGGGCAACACGATCGGGAACCCGCTGGAGACGACGGTGTTTCTGTCGCATTTGATTTTCGAGGGAACGCTCGATCGCTTCCCGGGACTCAAGATCTGCGGCGCTCACTCGGGCGGATATCTTGCTTCGTACAGCGGTCGGTCGGATGCGCTATGCGGACGCGGTGCAGGCGCCGACTGCACAGCACTCAAGAGAAAGCCGAGCGAGTACTTTAAGACCCAGCTCTACGTTGACACCATGATCTTTCACGACGAGGGACTCCGTCACCTCGTGGCCGAGCTCGGCGTCGATCACATCTTCTATGGAACCGATTACCCGTTCGACTGGCCCGTTGGAGTTGATTTCGTCCTGAACGCGTCATTCCTGAACAACGCGGAAAAGGAAGCCATCCTCGGAGGAACTCTGATCAAATTGCTGGGGATCACATAATCATCGAGTGACGCTTCGTCACGCAATCCAGGAATTCCGCAGATGGATTCACGAGATCACGCGCACGCCTCTCAACCTGTGCGTCGGAGCGGTGACCACGGCTTCACCCGTCGTCGTTTTCTGATGACGGGCGCGGGCGCGATCGCCGGAACTACGTTCGCCAGCGAATCCTGTCGGAGCGCGTCGACGACGACTGCGCCCGCTCCGCTCGCCGGCGTCCGCTCGGCAACGCCTGCCGATCTGCAGAACCTGACCGGCGATGGCCGCAAGCGCCGCATCCTGCTGCGGGGAGCCGTCGTTTTGACACTCGACCCGAAACTCGGCGACTTCGAGAGAGCGGACGTCCTCGTCGATGGCAAAACCATCGCCCAGATCGCGCCGACGATTTCCCCCGGTGACGCCGAAGTGGTCGACTGCTCGGGCACGATTGTGATGCCCGGCTTCGTCACCACGCACAACCACCAGTACGAGGCGATTCAGCGGAGCGTCATTCCCGATGGCCTTCTCGCGGGCGCGTGGCCGCTCGAGACCTACGGGTCGGTGGTGCAGAACATCTGGACCGCAGGCCGGATCGTCGACGCCGGAAACCCGAACAACGTCCTCTGGGACCTGGGGCGTGTCCCGTACGACCCTGAGGATTGCTATATCGCTGAACTCGTCGCCTGTCTGAGCCAGATCACCGAGGGCGTCACGTGTGGCACGGATACCTCGCAGTCAAGTCACTCGCCCGCGCATACCGACGCCCTCATCAAGGGATTGATGGATTCCGGCCGCCGTATGCTGTTCGCGTACAGTCCGGGGATTGACCGACGTGGCGACGGCGTTCCGTACGAGTTTCCCGGCGCCATGAACGACACGAGCAAAGGAATCGGGCGCATCGCCAGAACGCACTTTAGCTCGAGAGACCAGTTGGTGACGCTCGGCTTCGGCGGTGGTGCAGGAGCGGCATTCGAAGACGCCCCGTACACCGGCTGGCAGCTCGCGCGCTCGTTCGGCGCATCGTTGAGCAATCACGTGGTCGGCAACCCGAGAGGGATTATTGCGGCGGCGGCCGACGCCCGCAACGGCACCGACTGGTCCGACGTCACGTTCATCCATGCCACGCGGTGGCAAGACAACGCTGTCGCCGCAGTCGGACCTCGCGCGGAAGGGTACCCGAACAGCAGCCAGTCGAAAGCGTGGGAACTCGTCCGCGATCGCGGGGCGCACATCTCGATCGCAAATCTGATTGAGATGCAGATGCGGCACGGAATGCCGCCGTTTCAGCAGGCGCTCAACCACGGGATTCTTCCCAGCCTGAGCCCCGACGTCGAGACGAACATGACCACCGACCCGTTTTCGCTGATGCGCGGCGCGTTCTGCCTCCAGCGTGCGTTGGCCAACGAGCTCGCGTTTAAGGAGAGTAATCCCGGCAACCTGCCCGTCCCTCAACTCGTCACGTCGCGTCAAGTGATAGAAATGGCCACGATCGCGGGCGCCGCGGCGAACCGAGTGCTTGACAAAGTTGGTACGCTCACACCCGGCAAAGAAGCCGACATCATCGTGCTCGACGCGCGCAACATCAATACATGGCCGATGAACAATGTTCCGGGCGCGATCGTGACGATGATGAACCCAAGGCATGTTCGTGACGTGCTGATTGCGGGGAAAGTGGTGTACTGGAAAGGCAAGCTCGTCGGATGGGACGTCGACCGCCTACTGCGCCAGGCCGAGGAGTCGCGGAATCAGGTGCTCGCCAGGATCAACGGGCCGGCGAAAATCGGTAAGCTGCCGCCTGGCAACAACAGTTTCAGCGCCCCCTATCGGCCGAATTTCCTGGGCGACTGCTGTCACAAGGGAGAAAACACCACTGCTCCAGAGTACGAGTTGAGGCCATAGCGAATAGATTGTCGAGCGCGTAGTGTCCTACGCAAGGATCGACGGTTTGGCGGGCAGAGCCCCCGGGTTGCCGGGAGCGAGAGGCCGAACTGTCTCACAACTCGATCGCGTAGCACCCAGGAATTCGATCGACGCCACGTACACGTTCTGAGGGAGGTTGCGTTGACTTGCAAATACGTGATTCGAATGGCAATCGTGTTCGTCAGCGTGATGGCGGCCCCAGCAACGGTACGCCCACAGGCACCGGCGCGCCCGACGAAACCGCCGGTCACAAAACATCCCCACGATCTGGATTCCAGCTACATCCGCATGCCGCTCCCGGCTGCTGAAAAGAAATACGGCGGGCTGGAAGGTGAACACATCAAGTCGTTTGATCGCGAAATCGTGGCCGTCTCTGAACAGAGCAAGGCCGAGGGCGATCTCCTGTGGGGCCGGGTCGCCGGAACGAAATACGACGACATGGTCGAGGGCATCGTCGAGGCCAAGTTCAAGCAGTTCGGGCTGCAGGACGTCCATCGTCAGTACTTCGATCTGCCCCCGCAATGGTTCCCCACGAAGTCAGAATTTGTCGCGACGAGCGCCGGCAAGACGTGGCGACTCGAGACGGCCAGACCCGCGACCGGATCGGTGTCGGCGCCAAGAGGCGGGCTGGACCTTGATGTCGCGTGGGTGGGCCTGGGAACCGCTGCAGATTTCGCGGGGCGAGACGTCAAGGGCAAACTGGTGATCATCCAGTCGATGCCAATGCCGGGTGTCGTTTCTCATTCGGCCGTTTACAACGGTTCAGCGCGTCGGGCAGCGGAACGGGGTGCGGCCGCCGTCGCCCTAAACGTCGCGATTCCCGGCAACTTCCAGGTGCAGATCGGATTCAACAGCGGACTGCCGACGTTCACCATGGGCACGGAAGACACCGCCGCATTGCGCGAAGCTCTAGAGAAGAACCCGGTCAAGGTGCACGTCGAGCTGGAAACAGAGAGCCGCTCGGGGCTGCGAGACGCGAGCGTCTGGGGCGTGCTCCCAGGCACGACCGACGAAGACATCATCGTCATGGCCCACCACGACGCGTACTTCGACGGAGCGCTGGACAACGCGTCGGGGATGTCGGTCATGCTGGGCTTGGCGGAGTTCTTCGCGAAGATCCCGAGGGAACAGCGGCGCCGCACGTTGAAGTTCGTCACGACCTCGGGTCACCATGCTGGCTCGTTCGGCACCCAGTGGATGCACGACAACCGCTCGACCTTTTTGGCGAAGACGGCGTTGGTCATCAACTGTGAGCATGTGTCTGTCACGCAAGCCTACTTCGACCGATCGGGACCCTTTCTGCACAATTCCGACAACATCGATGCACGACGTTGGTGGGTCAACGGCAGCGACAAACTTGCCGCGACCGCACTGGCCGCCTGGAAGACATTCGGCGTCACGGTGTACGACACGATGGATTCGAATGCATCCGGCGACATGGGCGCCATCGACCGTGATGTGCCAACGATGCAGTTGATCGAGTCGGCAGTCTACTACCACACCGATCACGACACACCTCAGATTGTCCCCGCCCCGGGCCTGGAAGCGGTTGCGCGCGGTTACGCGAAGATCATCGATCAAGTGAACACGATGGATCGGGCGCAGTTGATGCCGGCTCCGCCGTCGACGACATCCGCGGCCCGGCGATGACCGTGCTCCGGCTACGAGAAGCACGGTTTAAGCGACGGGCCAGCGCTCGCTCTTGCGTGTTGGTCCCAAAGATGTCCCGCCTCCTGTTAACTTTCACCACGGCTGCGACGCGAGTCACCTCACATGAATCTCTTGATCAGAGCAGTCCGTCACACCCCCCTACTGTGGCTGCTCGTTTTCGTGCCTGTTTTGTTCGCGGGTGAGGCGCTTGCGCCAGACGCGCACACGTTCCTGTTCGTGGTGTCCGTGCTGGCCATCGTGCCCCTGGCGGCGCTGCTCAGTCATGCCACTGAGTCGGTCTCCGCCAAGACCGGCGACACCGTCGGCGGTCTTCTCAACAGCACTCTCGGAAACCTCACTGAGCTCGTCATCGCGCTCGCGGCATTGCGCCTTGGGCAGTACACCCTGGTCAAGGCATCGATTGCCGGCGCCATTGTCAGCAATACACTGTTCATGCTCGGAGCATCGTTTTTCCTTGGCGGTCTCAAGTACCACGTTCAGGAATACAACCGCATGGCGGCCCGGCTTCAAGCGGGCTTGCTCTTTCTCGCGACGGTCGCGCTGCTGATTCCGTCGGCGGTCGCCGCCGGTGAGCCGGGGGTGCCACGGATCTTCGTCCAAAAACTGAGCGTTGCTCTATCGGCGCTGCTGATCACCGCGTACGCACTCGGGCTGGTGTTCTCGCTCAAGACTCATCCTGAGTTCTTCGGCAGCGCAGGACACGACGAGGCCGGAGAAGAACCGTGGCCGATGGGCCTCGCGCTCGGCACTCTGGCGGCGGTGACGGTGGTGGTGGCTTTGGTCAGCGAGGTGTTCGTCGAATCGGTGCAACAGGCGGCAGAAGCGTTCGGTATGACCCCCGCGTTCGTTGGGTTCATCGTCGTTGCGCTGGTCGGCGCCGCAGCGGAAATGGCGTCGGCGTTCGCCGGAGCGCGCAGGAACCGGCTGGACCTGAGTGTCGGCATCGGTCTCGGAAGCGCCGCGCAAATCGCACTCTTCGTGGCGCCGGTGTTGGTGCTGGTCAGTTACGCGATCGGTCCGACCCCGATGGACTTGGAGTTCTGGCCCGGCGCGGTGGTGATGATCCTCATTGCGACGATGACCGCGTCCTTGGTGACAACGAGTGGGCGCTCGGCGTGGTTTGTCGGTGTGTTGGTGTTGATGGTGTATCTGATATTCGCGCTGACGCTCTATATGTTGCCACCGCGTGCATCGTGAGCTCGCCTTCCGGGGCGGGCGTCGACTCCGGCTACTCGAGTGCGTGAACGTGTGGCCGCCGGCGGTATCGGCTAGCCTCTACCAACTCCCTCACTCAAGTTGGCCCTGGCTCCCGGCACTCGCCTCGGCGCTTACGAAATCCTGACCTGATCGGCAGCGGCGGCATGGCTGAGGTGTATGTCGCGCCAAGGGCACAACATCGCGTATCGGTTGATCCCGGGCGAAGCACGAGGAGAGAGGGCGAAGACCACGCACAAGGCGAACGCCAAATAAGCAGACTGGCACAATAGAGTAAAGGAGGTCTGGCTATGCATCGATCAACGACCGCTATTCTCTGCGTCGCCCTCGCCTTAATCGGACCCGCGACGAGCAAGGCGACCGCTGAGCCGATGGCAAAAACGCAGGTCGCCAGTCTGATCACGAAAGTTGAAAACGGCGTCGACGAGTTCAGGAACTATCTTGAGAAACGAGGCGAGAACGCCAGCGACGCCAAATCGACCGCCCAAGCGTCGGGTCGTCGCAAAGGCCAGAGTGCGACTGAAAACCAGAAGGCCAAGGCAAACGCGAAGAAGGACGCGCTGGACGAGGCGCTCGGTGATCTGAATCGGTCGACGAACAGACTGCGGAGAAAATTCGACGCAACCGACAAGTGGATCGAAACCAAAGGCCAGGTAGAGAGCGTGGTCGACGACGCACGCAAGATCAACCAAGTGGTGGCGCGCGGAAATTACGGCGCGGAGGCGGCGAGACTTTGGGCGGCGCTTCGGACCGGCATCAACGATCTCGCACGTGCTTATGGCGTGCAGCCCTTGGCGGTCTAGCCGTCAACCAACACCAGGCAGTGTCCAGGCGGACACGCCGCCAGCGGAGGCCGTCCAGGTCGCGGAGGAGGTCCACCAAGAGGTGGCTGAGAAGGTTGTGGCCCAGGTGATCGAAACCGTCCAGCAG
>Ga0066903_100002839_pt1 | contig 13808 bp, 10 predicted proteins | sample PanSoiMetaGPlot1_FD_67491 | JGI IMG/M metagenome (GOLD analysis project Ga0066903, IMG submission 67491) | Tropical forest soil microbial communities from Panama analyzed to predict greenhouse gas emissions - Panama Soil - Plot 1 (version 2) | ecosystem: Environmental > Terrestrial > Soil >... | reverse complement strand
TCCGCCGAAGGCGGCGCTCACCTCTTGATCCGTGGCCGCGACGTAATCCGGCAGGAGGAGATGGACGTCGCGCTCGCCGAGCTCCAGCTCGCGCAGGACGAGATTGTGAAGCAGCCGCCCGATACCACCCGGGGTAACGGGATGAATCTCGTCGGTGACGAAGCAGATTTTGGCCCTGCTCATAGATGCAGGAAATCCCTCCAGGAGTCGGACGCCGCAGCGAGCACCGTGCGGACGTAGTCGTCCATCATCTGGTTGAGTCCCTCACGGTCGGTGCGGCGGAGCCGCACGAGCGCTTCCGCCGCATGCCGCACGGCGGGGATGGAGTCGACCGCATCGACCTGCGCCAGTTCCTGGTAGGGGTGGCCGTCGAGCTCGGAGATGCCCAACCTGCAGGTGATGCAGGGAGTGTGCACCGTCGCACTCTCGAGCGCCACCATCGGCTGGCACTCCGAGAGTGATGCGTTGAGGATCACTTCCGACTCGGTCATCAGCCGAAATACCTGCTGCCGGCTCGGGCGGGGAATTCGCGTGACCTTCGCGGCCAGGGGCAGTGCCTCACGCAAACTGAACTCCGCCGACACGATGACCTCTCGAATCAGCGAGCTTCCGCCAGCCGCGTATAGGTTGGTGTAGAAGTTCTTGCGCCAGTCATTTGGCATCGGCACGAACGCTCGACCCGTGGAGCCCTGTGGAGCCGGTGGGGACACCTCGAGGCGAGGGGGGAAGTTGATCAACGTTCGTGGAAAGACCGCTTTGCTGAGATCGAAAAGACCCGGCTTGACGGACCCGAGCCAGTCGATGGTCCCCTCGTTCACCAGTTCGACGAGCAGCGCGAACCTCGCGTGCTCTTCGTCGAAGTGAAATTGCGCAGTGGAGCCATGCCACACGGCCGCGATTCCCAATTCCTTGCCGAAGATCTCGCGCAGAAGCCGCGCGAGGATCGTGAAGTTCTCGCTGTAGCCGTGGAGGACTACCCTCTCGATCAGCCCGTCCTCGACCACAGATACGGCTTGTCTCATCTCGTCGGTCCGAAGCCGTCGGCTGGACGTGACGGCAGCCTTGCGCCCGGGGCTGAAGCCGCTGGCGGCACGAATGCCAAACCACTCGCGATGGCAGAGGTGCAGGACTCGGGCGAAGCGCGGATCGTCCTGGGCCCAGCGCGTATCTAGGGGGGCGGAGACCTCGATGCCGATGTCGCCGACGGAATGCGCCTCGGATGAGACGTACTTTTGCAGGACCTTTGCAGTCCCCGAGCGCACTCGCACTTTGGCGGCTGCATCCGCGAGCGCGTCCAGCCGACGGCGTCGCTCCGCTCGCAGCTCGAGAACCTTCACCGCTTCCTCGTGGGCTCCGGCCCCCGACGAGGTCCCGCGTTCGAGGATCGAAGCGGCTCCCCGCGCCCACCGCTCGAGCTTTGCACGACCGAGTCGCCAGAAGTCGTCCTCGGAAAGAGGAGAACCGCGTTCGAACTCCGGGGTCAGGGTGAATACCCCTCCAGCCGGCGAGCGGCGGAGCACGTAGATGTCGTGGGTGTTCACTGCCCCCTGCAGCAACAACATCTCCCAGCCCGATGGGACCTTGGCTGCAAACGCGTGAAGCCAGCACCCGTCGTGCCAATCGTTCTCGTAGACATCGAAGGGGACCAGCTGGTTCTCGATCAGGCAGACCTCACCCGACTCCCTTGTCAGCGAACAGAGTCGTGCGAGCAGGCCGCCCACCTGAGCGGGTGGGTTGTGAATCAGCACCGAGACGGTGAACACGGCGTCGAAGAGGCGGCCGTCGAGGACTGCCGGTGCTCCAACGAGGACACGCTCTTGCACCGGAACCAGGGATGGTGGCGGATTCTGCAGCAGGGGCCTCGCCATGGATTCGCTGAAGTCGTAACCGTGGTAGCGAAGCTCCGGGATGACCGAGAGGTACTGGGCATGTCGCCCGAAACCGCACCCGAACTCGAGGACCTCGGCTGGTCGGGAAAGCTTCCGGGAGATGGTCGAGAGCCACAGGCGTAGCTGCGCCTCCTGCTGCCGGTAAGCGACGGCCCCCGTCGCCTCCCGCAGCCGGATCATCTCTTCATAAATGTCACCGTCGAGGGCGCGCCAATACCTCGCGCTCGCGGACTCGGCCGGCGCAGGCAGGCCGTCGAGAGTCGTGCTCAAAGCGCGGGCGGTGTTACGCGCCCCCCAGCAAAGATGTCAACCGTTGCGCAACGAACTTCCCTTTTGGCAAGGTCATCGCTGGTGGGAGGTACGCTGGCCATCACCGCAGATCGCGTCCTCGCTCCTTCGTGGCAACTCACCGAGGAATCAAAGGCCAGGCGGCTTGGCGTTGCCCGAGGGCTCTTCAGGCTTGCGTCGACTGGGAGGCGGCGGTCCCTGACGGGGGCGAGGGCTCCCGGGCGGGATCGGAGCGAGAGGCCCGCGCGGGCACCAGACCCACCGTTTCGGCACTCTTCGGATGGTGGCGGACGAAGAGCAGAGCGGGCGCGAACAAACCAACGAGGTAGACCGGATACTGGTACCTCACATCCTGAATGACGTTCCCGAAGACCAGCACCAGTGACTGGACCAGTGACGGCACCGCGAGCACCAGCAACGCAGCGTTGCGCCTTCTGAGCGCCAGCACGCTGATGGACCAGAGCGTTAGGTACAAATAGAACGCCGGGCTCCATAGGAGCGGAAACAGCCGCGCGCCAGACCACTCCCAGTAGCTCGCAATGAGTTGCTCTAGGCGGGGGAACGCATTTCTTGGCGAAAGCCCGAGCTCGTTCGGAACCAGGTTCCGTTGATAGAGAAACAGGTACGCCGTCGGATCCGGTGTCACTCGCCAGACGAGAGATGCGACACAGACCTGGTGCCGCAAGAGAGTCCCCGGTGCCGGAAGCACGAGGTCCCTCCAAAGCCTGGGGACGGGGGAATGCTCCGAGAGGGCCAGCGAGCGATTCAATCGGGGGTGGTAATAGATGCCATCGCTGATGGAGCAGTCGTAGCTCTTCTTCCAGTCCTCCAGCGGCAGCAGCCTTTCGAGGCTGGCGCGCAGCGCGGGGTCCGCTGGAAGCGCACCGCTCGCGATGACCGCACCGATCTGGTGCAACTCGATCTGCGCGATCAGCTCAGAAGCACCTCGACGAATTCCGAGAAGACGCGGCAGACCGGCGGTCAGGAAGAGAAAGAGGACCACCGTCACTGCCATGATCCGTCGGATGGTGGCCCTTCCAGCGTCACGGGCGATGAAGGGAAGCGTGACCAGCACTGCGAAGGTCACCGGAGGCCCGTTGTGGCGGAACGTCGCGGTCCCCAGAGCGACGGCGACGAAAGCGGCCGCGAAGGTCCAGCGATTCAGGCACCTCCCTTGCGTCCGGATGATCTGGAGCATGCAGACGAAAAGTCCGAGCACCGCCGTCCCATAGGAGACGTCCTTCCAGAGCGTCACGGAATACGCCGTGTTCACGGGCGAGACTGCACTGGCAAGTGCCAGACAGGCGAGGGCCCACTCCGGGACACCCCACTCCGCCAGCTCGGAAACCAGCCAGCCCACGACTGCGGCCAGAGTCAGTGACTGCGCCACGGCAATCGTCCCCGGGCTGTCCCAGACTCGCGTGACCAGCCATTCCCAGAGCGTGTGGACCACCGGATGGTGATCCGAGAAAACGAGGGTGTGCAGCTGCTGCCACTGGTCGAGTGAATCCGAAGTCATGACCCCCGGCCACTTCATGACGAGCACCATGAGCCAGGTCACGAAGCAGACGGCTCCCGCGAGGACTCCGAGCCTCCTCCCCGATCGCGCCGCCCGGGCGTAACGCGCGACGACAGCGGCGCGAGTGAGCAGCAGAAGGACGGTTCCCAGCGCAATCGCGTCACAGATGACCGCCAGCGCTCCGGCCACGCTCGGTGGACTGGGGAGGCGGACCGGAATCACCGTGACGAGAAAAGCCCCCGTCAGCGCGATGAGGGCCAGCTGCCTCCCTGGTCGGGAGAGCGACTCATCGGGTCGGGCGATGCGCACCTCGATCCAACCGAGGAGGAGCATGACGCCCGCGACGAGCAACAGGAAGGTCGGTACCCTGATGGCCCACGTCAGCGACGTTGCAAGCCGGGAAGCAATCGCCCCTGCGAGACCTACGGCACTGATCAGGCGGACGGCGAAACTCGAAGACCTCGGCATGTGTCGTCTGCGTCTGCCCGCCTCGGACACGGCCGGGTTCAGCCATCGAGGCCGACGCACGGCCCACTCTTCGTCATCGGCTCACCGCGGCGCCCGAACGCTCGGTCGTGGCCTCGACGATCTCCTTGATAATGGAGCGAACGTCGTACTGGAACTTCCAGTCCGGAAAGTCGGTCTGGAACCTGCGCACGTCGCTGATCCACCAGATGTGGTCGCCGGAGCGCGCCTGGTCGGACACCGTGAAGGAGAGCTTGCGAGACGTCATCTCCTCCGCAATGCGGATGGCCTCGAGCATGGAGCAGTTGCTGTGTCGCGCTCCGCCGATGTTGTAGACCGCTCCGGGTCGCGGCTTCTGGTGGAAGTGCCAGAACGCGCTCACCAGGTCGCTGGAGTGGATGTTGTCCCGGACCTGTTTCCCCTTGTAGCCGTAGATGGTGTACGGGCGGCCGATGATCAGGCACTTCACGAGGTAGGCAAGAAAACCGTGGAGCTCGGCCCCCGAGTGGCCCGGGCCGGTGAGGCAGCCGCCGCGAAAGGTGCCGGTCTTCATACCGAAGTATCGCCCGTACTCCTGGGTGAGCACGTCGGCGGCGACCTTGCTCGCTCCGAAGAGGCTGTGCTTCGACTGGTCGATGCTCATCGACTCGTCGATCCCGTTCTGCGCATAGCGGTGGGAGGGGTCGCACTCCCAGCGGGTCTCGTGCTCGACCAGCGGCAGGTCGTTCGGGGTGTCTCCGTAGACCTTGTTGGTGGAGGTGAAGATGAACGTGGCGTCGGGGGCGTGCTGTCGGGTGACCTCGAGCAGGTTCAGCGTACCGGTGGCATTCACCGAGAAGTCGGTGAGCGGCTCGCGCGCGGCCCAGTCGTGGCTCGGCTGGGCCGCAGTGTGAACGACGAGAACGACGTTCTTCCCGAACTCCTTGAACAGCCGGTCGATCCCCTCTCGGTCGCGAATGTCGAGCGAGTGGTGGCGGAAGTTCTTTAGCGACCGCATGAGCTCACGGGTCTGCCACTCCGTCGAACCATCCTCACCGAAGAAGTAGCGGCGCAGGTTGTTGTCGACGCCGACGACGGTCATCCCCTGGCGGTGCATGAAGCGCACCGTCTCGCTGCCGATGAGCCCGGAGGACCCCGTGACGATCGCGATGGACATGCTGTCTCCCGGCCGAGCGGTCTATCAACCGCTCCGGACCGCTGTCGAGGGCGCGACGGCGCTGCCATTGGTATCTGATGCCTCGCTCTGCCCGAGGCGCGCCGGGACGATGCCTTGACACCCTGTGCGGGCGATGCCACAAGCCCCTCACCACCGATCGTCCCGTCCTCACTCGAGTCCGGCGGCGGCTGATCGTCCGGATTCCAGGAGAGTTCATGTCGAAGGCGGGGGTCGCGGCTTACTTCGATTCGCTTGCGCCGAGCTGGGAACACTGGCGCGAGGTCAACGGCTTCTACCACCAGCAGGTCGCCCAGCTGATCCAAGGGATGGTGCCGCCCGGAGCGAGGGTCTTGGAGCTCGGCACGGGGACGGGAGACCTCCTGGCGAGTCTCGAGCCCAGCCAGGGCGTGGGGCTCAACATCTCAGAAGAGCTCACTCGCCTCGCGCGGGAGAAGCACCCCGAGCTCGATTTCCGCACGGTGGACGTGGATCAGATCGTCGTGCCGGAGGGTTTCCAGCCCGACTACGTCGTCCTCTCCAACATGCTGGACTACGTCTACGACGTCTGGAGCCTGTGCGAGCAGCTGAAGCCGCTGCTCAGCGACCGCACCCTGCTCATCGCGACCACCAACAATCCACTCTGGGAGCCGGTGCTCCGGCTGGCGAGCAACCTCGGGAAGCGGGCGCCCAACTCTCCGCGGAACTTCATCACCAACCAGGACATCCGGAGCGTGCTCGAGCTCCAGGGCTTCGACGTGGTGGAGGACAGCCTGGCGGTGCCCGTTCCCCGGAACGTGCCTGGCCTCGCCCCCGCGCTCAACGCGGTGATCCCCGAGCTGCCCGGGTTGCGCTTCGCCTCGTCACTTCAAGTCCTTGCTGCGCGTCTTCGCTCACCGCGACCCCCGCTGTCCTGCTCGGTGGTCATCCCCTGTCACAACGAGGAGGGGAACATCGAGGAGTGCGTGCGCCGCGTTCCGAACATGGGCGCCTGGACGGAGATCATCGCGGTCGACGACGGCTCCAAGGACGGCACCCGCGCCGCCATCGAGCGCGCGATGAAGACGGATCCGCGCGTCCGCCTGGTCGCCTTCGACCAGAACCAGGGGAAAGCCAATGCGGTGATGGCCGGTTTCGACGCGGCGAGGGGAGACGTACTCTTCATCCTCGATGCGGACATGGCAGTGACGCCCGAGGAGCTGCCGCGCTTTCTCCAGCCCCTCCAGGAAGGGCGCGCCGATTTCATCAATGGAACCCGCCTCGTGTATCCGATGGAAGGCAAGGCGATGAAGATCGCCAACTTCATCGGGAACAAGGGCTTTTGCTACCTCACCAGCGCGGTGCTCCGGCAGCGGGTCAGCGACACGCTGTGCGGAACGAAGGTGTTCTTCAAGAAGGACTTCGTCCGGATGCCCATCGACGGCACCGAGCGCTGGGGCGACTTCGATCTCCTCTTCGGCGCCGCGCGGCTCCGACTGCGGATCCTGGAGATCCCGGTCCATTACCAGGAGCGGCGCGCCGGCGTGTCTAAGATGAAGGTGATGAAGGCGGGGTTCCAGTTCCTGAACTCGTGCCTCAACGGGTGGAGGAAGCTCCGCCTGAACCACGAGGACTCCTGGACCAGTCGGCGCGAAGTGCCCACGCCATCGGTGGTGCTCGACGGTGCCCGAGAGCGACAGGCCGCCGCGGGCGAGGCGATCCGGCAGGCACTGACCCCGGACGCATCACCGCGCAGCCACACCCGGCCCAGGGCGCGCGACTGAGGGTTCACGCGCCGATGGCCCCCACTTCCCTGAGCGAGCGGCTGGAACGCGAACGCCAGCACGGATACGCGATCCTCGAGCAGGACGAACGGAACTGGGGCTGGCAGACGCCCGCGGGAGAGGTCCGCCGGCAGCGGCGACTCGACTGGCTCACCCGTGGCCTGGAGCACGCCCGGGGGCCGATCCTCGAGGTCGGGGCGGGCACCGGGACTTTTACCCGCGGCCTCACGGAGAGGCTCGTGAGCCTCGAGGCCATCGACATCTCCGAACCGCTCCTAGAAGTCGCAAGGACGCGTTGCCCGCAGGTCACCTTCCGCCGCATGGATGCCCACGCGCTCGAGTACCCGGACGGGCACCTCGAGGCGATCGTCGGCTGCTCGGTTCTGCACCACCTGGACTGGGACCGGGCGCTGAAGGGGTTTCACCGGAAGTTGCGCGGCGGCGGCATGCTTCGTTTCTCGGAGCCCAACCTCCTGAACCCGCAGATCTTCCTGCAGAAGAACGTCCCCTGGCTCAAGCGCCGCGCCGGGGACAGCCCGGACGAGTACGCGTTCACCGCCCGCCAGTTCCGCCGCTCGCTCGAGCGCGCGGGGTTCATCGACATCGAGGTCAGGCCCTTCGAGTTCCTGCATCCAGCCACTCCGCCGCGCTGGATTCCCCTGGTGGTGCGCCTCGAAGAACACCTTTCGAGGACCCCCTTGCGTGCCATCGCCGGCTCGCTGTTGATCGCCGCCCGGAAGGCGGAGCCTGCGTGAGCACCGCCATTCCACGATCGTCCGCTCGCGTTCGCGGAGACTCCATGATCGAGCTCACCCCCGAGATGCTGAGCGGTCTACCCACCACGGGGGTGAGGGACCCCATCGAGTTCTATCGGCGACCGCTGGTGGGAAAGCTTTACCGCGAGCGAATCAACATGGGCCTGAGACAGCTCGGGGCGGGCCGGATCGGCCGTGCGCTGGAGGTCGGCTATGCCGCCGGGGCCGTCCTGCTGGCGCTCGCGCCCTCGGTGGACGAGCTGCAGGGAATCGATCTCGACGCCGATCCCCAGCCGGTCACGGACCTGCTCGCCTCCCGCGGGTACCGGGTCCGCCTGCAGAGAGCAAACGTGTACCAGCTCCCCTATCCGGATGTCTCCTTCGACCTCGCGGTGTGCTTCTCGGTGTTCGAGCACCTTGATGACTACCAGCAGGGCTTGCGCGAGGTCTCGCGGGTGCTGGTACCTGGCGGTCGATTCCTGCTCGGAATGCCAGCCGTGAATCGGCTGATGGAATGGGGCTTCAGGGCGATCGGCTTCAAGGGGATCGAGGACCACCACGTCACGCGTCCCCAGGACGTGGCAGCCGCTTTCGAGAAGCATGGCCTCCGGGTCGTGAGCAGACGCTTTCTCGGTGTCCCGCTTGAGGGGGCCGCCCTGTACTACACCTGGCTCCTGAGACGGGAGACAGCGTGACCGGAGAAGGCCCCGGGTCGGAGATCTCGGAGCACCGGGCACGGATTCGCCGCAACGCCTTTCTGGAGGAGCTCCACTACGACGCGTACCGTCGGCTCCTCGAGGCTGTTCCGCCGGACCGCTTCCCCCGTCTCCTCGAGATCGGGTCCGGCGGGGGATTTCTGCGCGAGGTCGCGCCTCACGTCATCACCAGCGATTGCCTCGCGGCGCCGGGAATCGATCGGGTCATCGACGCCTGTCAGCTGGGAACGGCGTTCGCGCCCTCCGAGCTCGACGCGATCTGCGCTTACAACGTCTTTCACCACCTTTCCGATCCAGCCTCATTCCTGCGTGGCGCTGCAAAGGTCCTACGACCGGGGGGCCGCATCGCCCTCATCGAGCCGTGGTTCACTCCGATTGGACAGTGGATCTGGCGCTTGCTGCACCACGAACCGTTTGCCTCCGATCCTGAACATTGGGGAGTGATCGGCGAGGGAAGACTCGACGGAGCCAACACCCGGCTCCCCACCAGCGTCTTCCGCGATTCCGACGCTCGGTTCGCGCGCGAGTTTCCCGGCCTTTCCATCGAGCAGCGGGAACCGTTCCAGAAGGGCCTGTACCTCTTGAGCGGGGGCTTGAGGCTCAATACCCGGATCCCCCGTCCCTTTGCCCGTGGCCTCATCGATCTCGACCGGAAGCTGCGCCTGGGTGACCGGACCCTGGGCATCTTCGGTCTCGTGGTGGTGGTCAGGCACTAGGTCTAGCCGGAATGCTCGAACCCGGAAGCCGATCAGCGGCCTCGAGGCCTGAAGAGGCAACCCCGATCGTCCAGCGTTCGCTTTCACCACGGACTGCCGGACTCCTGATCGGAGCAGCCTTCATCGTGCTCACGGCCGCGTTCTGGCTCTCCACTGGAACGCTCGCTCCCTACGCCGCGACACTGAATGAGCCGCTCGCCCTTCCGCCGTGCAACTACCTCTACAACATCGACCACGGCCACTTCGAAGCGACCTATTTCCTGCTGGACGGCCGCCCCGCCCAGTACTGGGCATCGAGCGTCGTTCTCCGGCGGCTCCTCTTTCCGGTCCTCGCATTCCCGTTCATGAAGTGGCTCGGGTTTGCGAGCGGAGGGGTTCTGACCAGCCTTCTGCTCCACTGGGCCGCGTTCGCGCTGTTGGTCTGGTTCGCGAAACGAACGATCGGCGTTCGCGGTGCGGTCGCGGCAGCATGGCTCTTCGCGACCTACCCGGGGATCACCTATTGCTGCGGCTTGCCCTACTCCTACGCGGCGATCGTCCCGTTTACCGTCGCGGCGCTGGTGCTGGTCCGGTACCTCGCCCGAACCGAATCGATGATGCACGCACTCCTGCTCGCGCTCGGAATCGGCGTCGCTGCCACCGCCTATGACCTGCTCCCCATCTTCGGTGGGGCGGTACTCCTCATCGCCCTCGCACGACGGCGCCCGCTGTGGCTACCGGGAATGGTGATTGCACTCGTCGCACCGTCGGCACTGATCGCCCTCTGGTTGACGGTGGGCAAGCACGTTCCCCTGCTCAACGCCAACAACGCCGTCTATTCCGACTACGTCGCCACGTGGCTTCACCCCTCGCGACCGAAGGCCTGGGCAGCACTCCTGATTCGGCTTCCCGAGCTGGCCATCAGGAACTACGTCTACTGCGCCTTCGTGTTCCTGCCGTTCGTCTTTGCCGGGATGCTGGTGCTCAACCGCCTCGGTCCCCGGCTCCCGCTGGAGCTCCCGGAGCGTTGCATCCTCGTCGCGGCGCTGTTCCTGTTCCTGCTCGTGAACGCAGCCCCACCGTTTCCGCCGGAGAAGATCAGCCCGTACATCTTCGCGCCGCAGCTGCGGGGCGACGGGTGGGCGCGCCTCTACCAGGGCATCTTCGTGGTCATGCTCGTCTTCAGTGCACGGGTCGTCGAGGCGACATCGGGGCGCTGGCTCGGGGCGGCGGTGGCGCTCTGTGCGCTGACAGTTCTCGGAAACGCGAGCGTCGCGTTCGGCCCGGCGCTGCGCGTACCCTACGCAGGGGACGTCTACATCGGCTTCTACCGGCACTCCCCGCCCGAGGCCCTGCAGAGAAACCTGGACCACTACGGTCGCCGGCCCCTCGGGTTCTGCCGGCCACAGCTCTGAGCGGGATCCAGGCGAGGTCCCGGACCGTGGGGTAACCTCCGGGACATCCTACCGATGGCCCCCAACCGACCGAAGAGGCGCCTCCTCGTCTTCGTCATCGCCTACCAGGCCGAGAGCACCCTCGTCCAAGTCCTCGAGCGCATTCCCCGTTCGGTCTTCCAGCAGTGGGACTGCGAGATTCTCGTCGTCGACGATGCCTCGCGTGACCGGACCTTCGACATCGGCCGGGAGTACCAGGAGGCCCATCCGGATCTCCCGCTCACCGTCCTCCGCAACACCTACAACCAGGGCTACGGGGGGAACCAGAAGGTCGGCTACGCCTACGCCATCGCCGAGGGATTCGACGTCGTCGCGATGGTCCACGGCGACGGGCAATACGCCCCCGAGGAGCTCCCCCGCCTCCTCGAGCCGTTGCGTGAGGACCAGGCCGACGCCGTCTTCGGCAGCCGGATGATGACCCGCTTCGGCGCTCTCCAGGGAGGAATGCCGCTCTACAAGTTCGTAGGGAACCGGATCCTCACCACGTTCCAGAACACGGTGCTGGGGACCCAGCTCTCCGAGTTCCATTCCGGCTACCGGCTGTACCGGGTCGCGACCCTCGCCCGCCTCCCCCTGGAGCTCAACTCCAACGACTTCCACTTCGACACCGAGATCATCCTCCAGCTGCTCAACGCCGGAGCACGCATCGTCGAGCTCCCCATCCCCACCTACTACGGCGACGAGATCTCGCGGGTGAACGGGATGGCCTACGCGAAGAACGTCGCGCTGGCCACCCTCCGGAACGCGGCCCACCGGGCCGGCATCCTCTACCAGCGGAAGTACGACGTGGGTCCGGCCGACGACCATGGCCACTACGAGCCCAAGCTCGGCTACGCCTCCAGCCACACCTACGCGCTGGAGGCCGTCCCGCCGCGGAGCCGGGTGATGGACCTCGGCGCCGGACCGGGGCATCTGGCCCAGCAGCTGGTGGACAAGAGCTGCACCGTCACGCTGGTGGATCGCCTCCCGCCCACCCAGGTTCCCCCGGGAACCGAGGTCGTGGTGCGGGACCTGAACGACGACCCGCTCGAGCTCGACCTCTCGCGGGTGGACGTGCTCCTACTCCTCGACGTGATCGAGCACCTCCGCGAGCCCGAGCGATTTCTCGCTGCGCTCCGCCGCAACCTGGATCACCGCCCCCGCACCCTGGTGCTCACCACCCCCAACGTGGCGTTCGGCATCCAGCGCCTGATGCTTCTCGCCGGTCAGTTCAACTACGGCAAGGCCGGTATCCTCGACCGGACCCACACCCGGCTCTTCACCTTCCGGAGCCTGCGGCGACTGCTGGTCGATTCTGGATTTCGCATCCGGGAGATCCGCGGAGTGCCCGCGCCCTTCCCCAAGGCGGTCGGCCAGAACGCGGTAGGCCTGGGCCTGCTCCGTCTCAACCAGGCGCTCATCCGTCTCAGCCGGACGCTGTTCAGCTACCAGATCTTCGTCGAGGCGGAGACCACGCCCGACGTGGCCTTCGTGCTCGCCGACAGCCGGCAGTCGGCTGCCTCCGCGACCCTGGAACGGCCGAGGCTCGCCGCCGCGGCCCGACGAGGAAAGCGTCGGAAGCCCCACCCCCGGAAGCCCTCCCGGTGACCCAGGCCACCGCCCTGCCAACCGACCCGTCTGCGCTCGCCGTTCCGGGGAGCCCGACCCGCGCCTTCTTCCTCGCGCTGGCGGCGGTGTTCCTCGGCCAGGCGCTGCAGATCAACAACGGGAACGGCCACCCCGAGGCCTGGCCGTACCTGTTCGCTACGCTGCTCACAGTGGCCGTCGCAGCGTTCTCTGCGCCCTGGCCGGCGATCGAGGAGGCCGGAGACCAGCTCGCCGTTCTCGTCCTGGGCGTCGGCCTCGCGCTCCAGTTCTCGCAGCTGGTCACCAGCCCGCCCGGCTACTACGCGCGGCCCATCCCCGGCTTCCGCGAGTTCTTCGGCATCCTCGCCGCGGCAGGAGTGGTCTCCGGGGCCGCGCTCGCGCGTCGCCCCGCGCTCGGGAGGTACCACGCCGCGGTCCTGGCCTTCCTCTTCGTCCTCGCCGGCTGGTGGATGATCCGCGCCTCGTATCCGCCCCAGATCGACGTCTTCGTCTTCCAGCAGGACGCGAGCCGTGCCCTCGCCTCCGGCCAGAACCCGTACGACATCACCTTTCCCAACATCTACGGGCACACCGTCTTCTACGGGCCGGGAGTGGCCGACCAGCGGAGGGTGCTGATCGGGTTTCCGTACTTCCCGCTCTCCCTCCTCCTCGCCCTTCCCGGCTGGGCGATCGCCGGTGACTTCCGGGTGGCCCAGCTCGCCGCCTGCGCCATCGCCGCGGCGGCCTTCGTCGCGCTCGCGCCCGGGCGGCTCCCGCTGCTGGCCACGGCGATGCTCTTTTTCACCCCGCGGATGTTCTTCGTGCTGGAGCAGGGCTGGACCGAGCCCTTCGGGGTGGCCCTCCTAGCGCTGGTGACACTCGCCGCCGTCCGGCGCTCCCGCTGGCTCCCGGTCGTGCTGGGGCTCCTGCTCGCCTGGAAGCAGTACACCGCGCTCTTCCTTCCTCTGGCCGCGCTCCTCCTTCCCCGGCCCTTCCGGTGGCGCGCCTACGCCCGGCTGGTCCTCCCCGCCGTCGGCATCGCCGCGGCCATCACCCTGCCGTTCTTCCTCTGGAACCCGGCCGCGTTCTGGAAGAGCGTCGTGCTCGCTCAGTTCGCCCAACCGTTCCGCACCGAGGCCCTCTCGCTCCCGGCGTGGTGGATCGTCGAAAAGAGGCATCCCGAGTTCAACCTGCTTCCACCGATGGCGGCGGGGACGCTGGCCGCCGTGGCGCTGGCGCTGTGGAAGGGCCGCCGGGGCCCGGCGGGCTTCGCGACCAGCTCGGCGTTCGTGTACGCGGTCTTCTTCGCGCTCACGAAGCAGTCCTTCTGCAACTACTGGTGGTTCGTGCTCGGGACCATCTGCTGCGGCATTGCCGTCTCCGCGGTGTCGCGCGGCGAGCCGGTCGAATCCAGTTGAGCCCCGGCCCCGCGAGGGTCACCGCGACGGGACGCCCCACAGCTCGAGCACGGCCTTCTCCCGGGCGAGCACCACGTCCACCGCCTCGTCGCCCCACTTCGTCCGGACGTCGGAGAGGCTCCGCGCC
>Ga0066903_100002838_pt1 | contig 13812 bp, 16 predicted proteins | sample PanSoiMetaGPlot1_FD_67491 | JGI IMG/M metagenome (GOLD analysis project Ga0066903, IMG submission 67491) | Tropical forest soil microbial communities from Panama analyzed to predict greenhouse gas emissions - Panama Soil - Plot 1 (version 2) | ecosystem: Environmental > Terrestrial > Soil >... | reverse complement strand
AGTGGCAATTTCAGCGCCGTCGTTTCGCGTACACCGCTGCGGCTCGCCATCACCGCCAGTTCACTGCCAAAAGGGAGCCTTCGTGCCTCGGACATCCTTCAGTGCGACGAAGCCGGGCGCGTCGTCGGGCGAGTTTCGAAGAAGCCGTCTGCGGAAACCCTGCTGCACGTGGAAATCGTCCGTCGACGCTCAGCCGGTGCCGTCTTGCATACACATTCCGTTTGGAGCACGATGCTCTCCGAGTCTCGGGCATCCGGACCCGACGCGGCGGTGGCCATCGAAGGGTACGAGATGCTGAAGGGCCTGGCGGGCGTGACGTCGCACGAGCATCGTGAGTTGGTGCCGATCGTCGACAACGACCAGAACATGCCGAGGCTGGCCGGTCGCGTTGGCGATGCGCTCGCGCGTTGTCCGGAGGCGCACGCGTTTCTGCTGCGGCGGCACGGATTGTACACGTGGGGTGAGACGCTCGCGGACGCGGAGCGCCACGTCGAGATTCTCGAGTTTCTGTTCGAGACGATCGCTCGCACGCAAGGAGGGCCGTCATGGCGGTAGTCAGAATTCCTGCAGAGAACCGCGCGTTGCGCGACGATCGCGAGGTCGGCGCCTATCTCGCTGGCCGCGGCATCGAGTTCGAGCGCTGGGCGCCTGGGGATCGCGGTCTCGCCGAAGGAGCCACGAGCGACGCGATTCTGTCGGCATACGCAGACAAGATCGAGGCGCTCAAGGCGCAAGGCGGATACGTCACAGCGGACGTGATCGACGTCAAGCCGGAGACTCCCAATCTGGAGACAATGCTGGCGAAGTTCAGTTCGGAGCACTGGCACGACGAAGACGAAGTGCGGCTGATTGTCGAGGGCCGCGGTCTGTTCCACATTCATCCGGCCGATGGCGGGCCAGTGTTTGCGATCGAAGTCGAGGCGGGCGACCTCATACGCGTCCCACGCGGCACACACCACTGGTTCGATCTCTGCGGGGATCGGCGCATTCGCGCCATTCGTCTGTTTCAGGACATCTCAGGCTGGACCCCGCACTACACGCACAGCGGCGTCGATCGCGGTTTCCAGCCGCTCTGCTTCGGACCGCAGTACTTTCCGCACACGTCCGTCGGAGCGTGATCTTCCGTCTGCACGATCATGGCGTCGGCCTCGTGCTCCTCGACATCGAGGGGACGACGACGCCGATGTCGTTCGTGTACGACGTGCTGTTTCCGTACGCACGTGCGAGGATGCCCGCTTACTTGCGAGCGCGCGCCTCCGAGGACGATCTGCGAGACGTCCTGGCGACGTTACGCGTCGAATGGCAGGAAGACGCGAGACGCGGAGAGCAGCCTCCAGACTGGGCGCATGCCGACATTCCGGCCGCCGCGCGTTATCTCGAGTGGCTGATGGATCGGGATCGCAAGTCGCCGTCGCTCAAGCGTCTGCAGGGTGAGATCTGGAAAGCAGGCTTCGACACGGGCGAGCTGCGAAGCGAGTTGTTTGCGGATGTCGCGCCGGCGTTCGCCCGCTGGAAGGAAAGCGGGATCGACATCGCGATCTATTCCTCCGGAAGCGTGCTGGCGCAGAAGCTCATCTTCGCAGAGCTTCTTCCTTTGATCTCGGCGTTCTTCGACACGGCCGTTGGCGCGAAGCGGTCAGTGGATAGCTACAAGCGCATCGCAGCGTCGCTGCGCCGCGCGCCTGAGACGATCCTCTTCGTGTCGGATGTGCCGGAGGAGCTAAACGCCGCGCTCGACGCCGGCTGCAAGATTCTGCTCGCCGTGCGCCCGGGGAATCGGCCGGTCGACGGCCCCGAGATGCTGGATGAGATCTCGTCGTTTGACGAGATCGTTGCGTAGCGTCCGCCTTCAGGCAGGCGTCCGGGCTAAAGTCGGACGCTACTTGCCCAATAACTCGGCGTCCTTCTTCTTCTGAGCGTCGTCGATCAGCTTGATGTGGCCGTCGGTAATGCGCTGAACCTCGTCGAGGCCCTTCCGCTCGTCGTCTTCGGAGATCTTCGAGTCCTTCAACAGTTTCTTGAGACGATCGTTCGCGTCGCGCCGCACGCCGCGGACGGTGTTGCGGCCCTCCTCGGCGAGCTTGTGCACGTGCTTCGACATCTCTTTGCGCCGCTCTTCGGTCAACGCTGGAATCGGAATGCGGACGACCTTGCCGTCGTTCGACGGATTGAGGCCGAGATCGGACGCGCGAATCGCCGACTCGATAGCCTTGAGCTGCGACGGATCGAACGGCTGCGCGACGATGAGCGACGGCTCCGGCACGGAGAGCCCGGCGAGCTGATTCAGCGGCATCTTCGCGCCGTATGCTTCCACGTTGATGCCGTCGAGCATCGTGACCGACGCGCGGCCCGTGCGGACACCGGCGAGCTCGTGTTTCACGTGCTCAAGCGCTGTATTCATGCGCTTGTTCGATTCGGCGTAGAGGCCTTTGAGGTCGTTCACTTCCATGCGTTGATCTCCGCGCATTTTGCCGACCCTGAACGGGCCGGCCCACGTTAAGCGGTGACGAGCGAACCGATCGGCTCACCCGCAATCGCGCGCCGGATGTTGCCCGGGGTTTTCAGGTTGAACACGACGATCGGCAACCGGTTGTCCATACAGAGCGAGATCGCGGTGGCGTCCATGACCTTGAGGCCCTTGTCCAGCACCTCGAGGTAGGAAATGCGTTCGAAGCGCGACGCCCCAGGCTGCAGCATCGGGTCGGCGTCGTAGATGCCGTCGACCTTGGTGCCTTTCATGATCACGTCGGCCTTGATTTCCATCGCTCGCAGTGCCGCCGCCGTGTCGGTGCTGAAGTACGGGTTGCCGGTGCCGGCGCCGAAGACGACGACCCGTCCCTTTTCGAGGTGGCGGATGGCTCGCCGGCGGATGAACGGTTCTGCGACGGCGCGCATTTCGATGGCGGTCACGACCCGGGTCGGCACGTTCTGCTGCTCGAGCGCGTCCTGGAGGGCCAGCGCGTTGATGATCGTCGCCAGCATGCCCATGTAGTCGGCGGTCGCGCGGTCCATGCCGCGCGCGCTCGCGGCCACACCGCGGAAGATGTTGCCGCCGCCGATGACGATGGCCGTCTCGACGCCGAGACTCTGGATTTCAGCGACGTCCTTGGCGATTTGCGTCGCCACGGCCGGATCGATGCCGTAGCTTTGATCGCCCATCAGGGCTTCGCCGGACAGTTTGAGAAGAATACGTTTGTAGGCGGGGGAAGGCGAGGCGGTCACGAACGCAGATTATAGATCGTAGCTTGGAAGCTCAGGCCGAGGGCTGGGCCGTTCACCCTGAGCCCTCAGCGCTGAGTGGTTGTTATTGCGCCGTTTCGCCGACTCGCAGCCGGGCGAACCGAGAGACGGTCACCGGGGTGCCGAGTGCCTTCGATGCCGCGGCGATGACATCCTTCACGGTCATCTTCGAATCGCGCACCGATTCCTGATCGGTGAGGACGAACTGTTTATAGTAGCTGCCAAGCTTGCCCTCGACGATCTTGTCGATGATGTTGGCCGGCTTCTTCGCATCTTCGACCTGCGCGCGGTAGATCGCGCGTTCCTTGTCCAGCACGTCGGCGGGCACGGCCTCGCGCGAGACGTACAGCGGGCTAGCCGCCGCAATCTGCATCGCGATTTCCTTCACGAGCGTCGTGAATTCTTCGCGGCGCGCGAGGTCGCCGGACACCCCGGTGAATTCAACCTGGACGCCGACCTTGGCGCCGGGATGGATGTACTGTCCGACGTAGCCCTTGCCCGCGTAACGCACGAGTCGCGGTGCCATCATATTTTCGCCAAGCTTGCCGATGACAGGCTTGATCAGCGACACCACGGGGCCGTTCGGATCGGTCAGCCACGCGTCGCCGGCGGCGTCGCCCGCCTTGTCAATCTCGTTGAGGACGTCCTGAATCAGTTTCTGGAAATCGTCGGTCCGCGCCACGAAGTCCGATTCGCAGTTCAGCTCGACCAGCGTGCCGCTCGAGTGGTCGGCAGCAATCCGGTTGCCGATGAGCCCTTCCGTCGCAGCGCGTCCTGCCTTCTTTGCCGCCGACGCCAGCCCACGCTTGCGCAGGATGGTCGTCGCTTCTTCGTAGTTGCCGCTCGCCTCGGTCAGCGCGGCCTTGCATTCCATCATCCCCGCGCCGGTCGCGTCGCGGAGCTTCTTCACGTCTGCTGCGGTAATCGTTGTTGCCATGGTCATTTTTGGTGCGTAGCGTCCGCCAGGCGGACGAGGGAGCGTCCGGCTAAAGCCGGACGCTACGAAGGTGAACTTCCTGGTGGTTACGCCGATGCCGGAGCGGCTTCGCGTGCGCGGCGCGGCGGACGCGGCGTCTGGCGACGGTCGTCGCCGGGGCCATCGTCGCCCGATTGACGCGACGATTCGGCATCGGCCGATTCCTTGAGGCCGCGGCCGTTCAAGACGGCGTCGGCCATACGCGACGCAAACAACCGAATCGAGCGCAGGGCGTCGTCGTTGCCGGGAATGACGAAGTCCACCTCGTCCGGATCGCAGTTCGTGTCGACGATGCCGATGACGGGGATCTTCAGCTTCCGCGCTTCGTCGACGGCAATCTGTTCTTTCTTCGTGTCGACGACGAACACGGCGTCAGGCAGACGCGACATGCCACGGATGCCTTCGAGATTCTTCTGCAGCTTGCGGCGCTCTTTCTCGTTGCGCGCGATTTCCTTCTTCGACAGCGTGTCGTAGCGCCCGTCGGTCGCCATGGCTTCGATGTCGCGAAGACGGCCGAGGCTGCGCTGAATGGTCGCGAAGTTGGTCAGCAGGCCGCCAAGCCACCGTTCGTTCACGAAGTACATCCCGCAGCGCTGGGCTTCCTCGGCGATGACGTCCTGGGCTTGCCGTTTGGTCCCGACGAAAAGGATCGTCCGTCCTTCGGCGGCGAGGTTGCTCACGAACTCTTCGGCATCACGAACGAGCTTCAGCGTCTTTCCCAGATCGATGATGTAGATGCCGTTGCGCTCGCCGAAGATGAATTCCTTCATCTTCGGATTCCACCGCTTCGTCTGGTGGCCGAAGTGGACTCCCGCCTCCAGCAGATCCTTCAACGCGATCGGAACCAAATGTCCTCCACACTCCGTCCGGCTTCAGCCGGACGCTGCCTGACGTTAACGTTTACTGAACTGGAAGCGCTTGCGCGCCCCCGCCATGCCGTACTTCTTGCGTTCCTTCGCGCGCGCATCGCGCGTGAGGAGTCCCTCGTTCTTCAGCGCCTTGCGCAGCTCGACGTTGTACTCGACGAGCGCCCGGGCGATGCCCAGCCGAACGGCGCCAGCCTGTCCCGCCACGCCGCCGCCTGCGACGGTCGCGAGGATGTCGAACTTATCCGCGGTCTCGGTGAGCACCAGCGGCGTCCGGATCTGCGTCCGCAATGCCTCAGTGGGGAAGAACGACTCGAAAGTTCGATGATTGACGCTGATGGCCCCTGACCCGGGGCGAAGAAACACGCGGGCGGTCGACGTCTTGCGCCGGCCCGTGCCGTAGTACTGCGCTGCTGCCACGTTACGCGACCTCGAGCTTGGAGGGTTTCTGCGCCGCGTGCGGATGATCCGGACCGGCGTACACCTTCAACTTGCGATACATCGCTTCACCCATCTTCGTCTTGGGAAGCATGCCCCGCACAGCCTCTTCGACAAGGCGCTCCGGCTTCCGCTGGCGCACGATGCGCGCACGCTCCTCGCGAAGCCCACCCTCGTACCCACTGTGCTGGCGATAAATCTTCTGATCTTCCTTGCTTCCCGTGAGCTTCACCTTTGACGCATTGACGACGACGATGTGATCGCCGGTGTCGATGAAGGGCGTGTACGACGCCTTGTGCTTGCCCTGCAGAATGCGCGCCGCCTTCGTCGCGATGCGACCGAGCACCTGACCGTCGGCGTCAATCACGTACCACCGGACGCCCTGCGCGGCACGATCAGCACTGGCGATGAACGTAGACATCCCTCAAAACCCTTCCCCGAAAGAAAACCGTTGTGTTGGGGGTGGCGGCGCGTGCCGAGCACTCACGTTCTTTCAGTTGCTCAGCCCGGCCTGGTCCGACAACGACAAACCCTGATGATACGTGCGCTTCGCGGCACTGTCAAGCCGAACGCTTGAGGCGCCGATACAACAGCGGAATGAATGGGACCTGTCGCCAGATTCGTCAGTCACTCACGAATTTGTCAGCGACCTGCGACTTCCGTCACCCGCTTGAAAGCTGGCGGCGTCACGCCGCGCCAAATCTTACGCGATTTGCGTGCGGTCGCACAGTGGTATTGCCTTTGCGCATGAGGGTGTGCCGTGTTTGGTCTGACTAAGAAATCAAAGCCGGTTGTGGGTCTCGACATCGGTTCGAGTGCGGTGAAAGCCGTCGAGCTGAAGCCGTCGGGAAAAAGTTACAAGGTCCTGGCCGTCGGTGTGGAACCCATTCCGCCCGACAGCATCGTCGACGGCGCCATCATCGACGGTGCGGCCGTGGCCGATGCCATCAAGCGCCTGTTCGAGAACAAGGCGTTCAAGAGCAAGGAAGTAGCGGCGTCGCTCTCTGGCAACGCCGTCATCGTCAAGAAGATCAGCCTCCCGGTGATGACGGAAGCCGAACTCAGCGAGTCCATCTACTGGGAAGCCGAGCAGTACATCCCGTTCGATATTCAGGACGTGAATCTCGATTACCAGATTCTCGACCCCGGGACCGGACCGGACTCCAAAGGCACGATGGACGTGCTGCTCGTGGCGGCGAAGAAGGAAAAAATCGCCGACTACACGGGCGTCATCGCGCAGGCCGGCAGGGTCCCCGTGGTCGTGGACGTCGATGCCTTCGCGCTGCAGAACGCGTTCGAGATGAACTACGGCAGCGACCCTCAGTCCGTCGTCGTGCTGCTCAACGCCGGCGCGAGCGCCATCAACATCAACATCATCAGCGGCGACCAGTCGGTGTTCACGCGCGACATCTCGATGGGTGGCAACGCGTACACCGAGGCGGTGCAGAAAGAGCTGAACCTGCCCTTCGACAGTGCGGAGGCGCTCAAAAAGGGCGAGCCGGTCGACGGGGTCACGTTCGAGGAAGCGCAACCCGTGTTGCACGCCATGACCGAGAACGTGCTGCTCGAAATCCAGAAGACGTTCGACTTCTTCAAAGCATCGGCGACGTCCGACCGCATCGATCGTGTCTTGTTGAGCGGCGGGGCGTCGCGCGTCGACGGGTTCCAGAAAGCGCTGGAAGAGCGATTCTCGACGGTCATCGAGCCGTTCAACCCGTTCCAGAAGATCTCGTTCGATTCCGCGAAGCTTGGCGTCGACGCTGAGCGCGTGACAACTGCGGCGGCCGTGGCAGTGGGCCTCGCGCTTCGAACGGCAGGCGACCGATGATTCGCATCAACCTCCTCGCCGTCGAACGCGAAGCGAAGAAGAAGAAGTCCGCGTTCCAGTCTGGGCAGAAAGTTGCCCTTGCCTGCGGACTGATTCTCGTGCTGACCGGCGCCGTCATCACCTGGCGGTACTTCGAGCTCTCACGGGAGTCGGTCGAACTCGATCGCGAGATCGCCGACAAGCAGGCACAAGCCACGAGACTGCACGGAATCATCCAGCAGGTGCAGCAGTTCGAGCAGCAGAAAGCGCAGCTTCAGCAGCGCGTCGTTCTGATCGAAGAGCTCCGGAAGAGTCAGAAGGGGCCGGTGCACATGCTCGATCAGCTGAGCCGATCGCTGCCGGCCATGATGTGGCTCACGGCACTGAAGCAGGACAACGACACCATCACCATCGACGGCAAGAGCACGACGCAAACGGGCGTGTCCGATTTCGTCAGCAACCTCGAAGGATCGGGCTATTTCAAGAAGTCGGTCGACATCGTCAGCAGTACGGCAGATCCGCCGACGCCGACGACGCCAGAGATCGTGAAGTTCACGCTGAAAGCAGTGTTCAAGACGCCCGGAGAATCGGCTCCGGCAACGGCCGCAGTCGCGGTCGGAAAGAAGTAAAGCCGGGGCACGAACGCCCCGATACGGCTGAATGGCGACATGGAACTGAGTCTCACAAAGTTGCCCTGGTATGGGCAGATCGGCGCGTTCATGGTGCTCGCGGTGGCGGGCGTCGGGGCATTCGGCTACTACTACGAGTTGCCGGCGCGAGCCGAGCTCGACTCGCGACGCCACCAGATCGAGGCCCTTCAGAAAGACATCAACATGGGCACGGCCACCGCGCGCAAGTTGCCGGAATTTCGCGCGCAGGTGGGCGAGCTCGAAGCGCGTCTCAACAATCTGAAGGCCGTACTGCCTGAGGAGAAAGACGCGGCCGACTTGCTGCGGCGCATGCAGACAGTGGCGACGCAGTCCAATCTGACGATCAAGAGTTTCAAGCCGGCCAACCCGGTGACGAAGCAACTGCACTCCGAGTGGCCGATCAATCTCGAGCTCGACGGCACGTATCACAACCTGGCGATCTTCTTCGACCGCGTCAGCAAGTTCACGCGCATCGTCAACATCAGCGGCCTCGATGTGAAGGGCAAGGAGAAGGCCGACCCGAATTCGACAATCAGCGCGAGCTGTGTCGCGACGACGTTCGTTCTGCTCGACCAGAAAGCGGCCGGTAAAGGCGGCGCAGCGAATGGGCGCGGCGCGAAACCGCCGGCGACGAAGGGGACATAACCATGCGTGTCCTCCGACCGATTAGCCTCGTGGCTCTCACAGCCTGCGCGACGGCGCTGCTGAGCGCGCAGCAGACGAAAGCGTCGACGCCGGCTGCGGCAAGAACAGCTCCGCCGCCAGCGCCCGTCGCCCCGCCGGCCGCGCGCAACGACGTCAAGAACGTCGCGCCTGCCACCCCCGAACCACCGAAGTCTGAGGGGACGCCGTCCGACTCGTACGCGTACGACCCCGGTGGTCGCCGCGACCCGTTCCTGACGCTGCTCGGTCCGGCGACGCAGTCGCGGACAGGCGTGAAGATCGACAGCGCGTCGGCAATAGCCGTCAACGAACTCTCGGTCCGTGGCGTGCTCGAAAGCCGCGGCAAGCTCGTCGCAATGGTGAAGGGACCAGACAACAAAACGTACATCGTGCATCAGGGGGACAGGCTGCTTGACGGCGCGATCAAGTCGATCACGCCCCAAGGACTTGTCATCGAACAGGAAGTCAACGACCCGCTCTCGGTTGTCAAACAGCGCGAGGTTCGCAAGCTGTTGCGAGGGCTCGAGGACGCCAAGTGAGACTGAGACAGGCTTACGCCCTAATCGTCGCGGTGGTGCTGGCCGGGGGGCTGGCAGCCGCGTCCAGCGGGGAATCGAGCAACGTCACGACGACGCCGTCGGTTCGGCTGAAGACGATCACATCGCGCGCCACCACTACGGGGACGTCGCTTGTGATCGAGGCCAGCGACCCGGTGCCGTACGTCGCGACCCGGCCCGATCCGCTGACGGTGTACATCGACTTCCGCAACGTCACGGCGGATGGACTGGCCAGCTTCGTCGCGCGCGGCAAAGCGCCGATCGCCGACGTCGCCGTGGAACCAGGCGATCGGGCCGCCGGAGGCAGCCCACGCGTGCGGATCAACCTGTCGCAGCCGGTCGCGTATCACGTGCGCGCCGATCGCAACAGCGTCGTGGTGGACTTTGACAAAGCGCCCGCGAAAGCCGCGGCCGCGGTTCTCCCGACTCCCGCCCGCACGACCCAGTCGCAGCCGGCGGCGCGCACTGGCGACACACTGCAGTCGCTCGTCGTGTCGAATCGCGCGGCCGTCGATCCGATCGCCGCGTTGGGCCTGGCATCGCCCGCGGGGCAGGCGCAGACGACTCCTGTGAGTCTGCGCGAGCCTGCCACCGCGCAGCCGCCGTCCAATCAGCGGCGGTTCAGCGGCAACCCGGTCAGTCTCGATTTCCAGGGCGCCGATCTTCGCGCCGTCCTGCGGACCTTCTCGGAGATCAGCAGCCTGAACATCGTCATCGATCCGACGGTGACCGGAACGGTCGACGTCGCGTTGAAAGATGTGCCGTGGGATCAGGCGCTCGACATCATCCTGCGAGCCAATAAACTCAGCTACACCGTCGACGGCACGATCATCCGCATCGCGCCGACCACGGTGCTCGCCGACGAAGAACAGCAGAAACAGAAGCTCGCCGACGCGCAGGCGCTCGCTGGAGAGTTGAGACCGTTTACGAAGACGCTCAGCTACGCGAAGGCCGAAGATCTGCAGTCGCTGTTGACGAAGAGCGTGCTGTCGCCACGCGGCACCGTGCAGGTGGATCCGCGCACGAACACGCTGATCATCACCGACCTGCCCGATCGCGTGAACAACGCGTCGGAACTCATCAGCACTCTCGATCGGGCGCAGCCGCAGGTGGAAATCGAAGCGCGAATCGTTCAGGTGAACAAGAACTTCCAGCGCAACCTGGGCGTGCAGTGGGGCTTCAACGGGAACGTGTCGCCGGCGCTCGGCAACACGACAGGGCTCGCGTTCCCGAACAGCGGATCGCTGAGCGGCGCGACCGGCGGGACGACTGGCGGTGTTGGTGGCTCGCCGACGGCGGTGAACCTGCCGGTGCCGGGCGCTACGAGCGCCGCTGGCCTGCATCTCGGGTCGATCAACGGCTCGTTCAACCTGGACGTCGCGCTGTCGGCGCTCGAAACCACCGGCAATGGCCGCGTGCTGTCCACGCCTCGTGTGTCCACGCAGAACAACATCGAGGCCGAAATCAAACAGGGCACGCAGATCCCGATTCAGACCGTCGCCAACAACACCGTGACGGTGCAGTTCAAGGACGCGGCGCTCATTCTGAAGGTCACGCCGCAGATTACGGCTTCGAACACCGTGATCATGAAGATCGCGCTCGAGAACGGGCAGGCCGACTTCACGAAGGCCGTGAACGGCATTCCGCCCATCAACACACAGGCGGCGACGACGTCCGTGCAGGTCAACGACGGACAAACGACGGTCATCGGCGGCATCTATCTGAGCAACGAGCAGTATCAGACGGACCGCACGCCCGGGCTCGGCACCATTCCGCTGCTGAAGTGGCTGTTCAAGCGCGACAACGCCATCGACAGCAGCAGCGAACTCCTGATCTTCATCACGCCGCGCATCATCAAAGGGTAGCGGCAGGATTCTATGAGGACTATGCGAATCGTCCCTCGGGTCTTTATCGCCGCCGCGCTCGTCGTGTCGGCAACTGCGTGCGGCGACGTCGTGCGAAGCAGCCGGGCGCCGGTCATTCTGGTCATGGATTCGTTGACCGCCACGCGCGGAACCTCGCAGGGCGGAACGGCGGCCGCAAATCTCGTCTCCGACGTCCTGACCATCGTGACGAGCGGCGGCACGTGCACGCAGGCCAATCCATGTCCGACGATCTTCGGCGACACGGGCACGGTGACGCTGAGTCTGGCCGCCAAGGACATCAACACCCCGACGGGCCTGACGTCCAACAACCAGGTCACGGTCAACCGGATCCACGTGTCGTATCGCCGCACCGACGGCCGGAACACCGAAGGCGTCGACGTACCGTTTGGATTCGACACGGCGTCCACCATCACCGTGCCGATCACCGGCAACGCGACGACCAGCTTCATCCTCGTTCGCAATTCGGCGAAGCAAGAGCCGCCGCTCGTTCAGCTCGTAAACAACGGCCAAACAATCACTGCGATCGCCGACGTCACCGTATTCGGTGCGGACATCGTCGGAAACGCCGTGAGCGTCACCGGATCCATCGGCGTTACTTTCGGCAACTTCGGGGATCAGTAAACCATGCGGAAGCTGATTGCTTTCATGACTTTGGCGCTGCCGCTGGTGGCCGCGTGCACGGTGCACCAGGACGAGGCGCCGAGCGTGTCTGGTCCGGCGGAGGCGGCGTTTTCGCTCAAAATACAGGCGACGCCTGACTCTGTCGTTCAGGACGGCACCCAAACCTCGACGATTTCAGTCACGGCGTTCGATCCCACAGGGAAATCAGTTGCGAAGACGGTGCAACTGACTCTGCAGGGGCCAGGTACGCTGACGCCTTCAACGATCACAACGCCGGGCTCGGCCGTTTTCCGGCCACCGGCCGCGACGAGCACGGGACCGACCGTGGTGACCATTCTGGGAAAGATTGTTGGAACGACGGGAGACAGCGCGCTCAACGCTTTCGGCCCGCTCGTTACACCGCAGGTCAATGTGACCTTGCAGCCTCCGACGTCTGCGCCTCCAGCGGTTGCCGAAACACCAACGGCGATCATCACCAGCATCACGCCAAACGGTCCCACCGCGGGAGCGACGGTGTTGTTCAACGCGACCAGCAGCTGTCCGTCCTTTGGGTCCGGCGGCGGATGCGCTTCCGCAACGTCGACGATCACGAACTGGGATTGGGATTTCGGCGACGGGTCCGCGCACGGTACGGGCGTAACGACGACACACACGTATCTGATTGCCAAGCCCTATGCCGTCGTTCTTACGGTGACAAACAGCCAGAACCGATCGGCGTCGGCGACGGCGATTGTTACGGTCACAGGTGGCATCGGCCCGACAGCGCTCTTCACCGCGCTACCGAATCCGGCGACGGTGAACAGCACGGTTTCGCTCGATGGCTCGGCGTCGACAGGCACGCCGACGAACTTCCTCTATACCATCACGAGCCCGACGGCTGTCGTGACGCAAATGGGCGGCCCGAGTCCGACCAATTCGTTCACGGCGACGGCGACTGGCACGTGGTCGATTACACTTACCGTCACGGATGCGACCGGCCGTTCGAATACCTCGCCGGCGAAGCAGGTCGTCGTCCAGTAGCCTCGGCAGTGGCCGAATCACGTCTTGAAGATCTCCGACGACGGGTCCAACAGGACCCGTCGTCGATTGCGTTTGCCCAGCTCGCGGAGGAGTACCGCCGGTCGGGCATGTTCCAAGAAGCGGTCGACGTGTGCCGCTCCGGTCTTCTCGTGCACCCGGCGTATCACTCGGCGCGCGTGACGCTCGGACGAGCGCTCATCGAGCTCCGCCACTACGAAGACGCGCAGCACGAACTCGAGCAGGCCCTGCGGGCGGCGCCGGAGAACCTCGCGGCCATCCGCGGCCTGGCCGACGCGCTGCGCCGGCAGGGCGCGTTCGAAGAGGCGCTGGTGCAGTACCAAGCGGCACTGGCCCTCGCCCGGCACGATCCCGACCTCGAACAGATCATCGCGGAACTGTCTCGCCAGGTGGCGCCGCCCGAGAGCGAACCAGCTGTCGCACCGCCGCTCGAGATCACCGCAATCAAGCCCGTCGACGACGCGCCCGTCGCTGTCGTCGATCCCGTCGCCGAGCAGCAACGTGCCAGGGCCGTTGCCACCCTCGCCGCGCTCGAACAACTGCTGACGGCGGTCCATGTCGCACGCGCCCAGCGCTGCGCTTAAGCGACGCCACGACGCGGTTCGCGCCAGTTGCAATCGCGCGGGCGTCGACGCGCTAATCGTCACGACGCGCTCGAACATTCTTTATCTGACGAATTTCTCCGGCAGCGCTGCGGTCGTGGTCGTCACAGCCGACCGGCTGCATTTCATCACCGACTTCCGGTACGTGACCGCGGTCGAAGCGATGCAGCACTCAGAGCACGCGTGCCCGGATCTCCAGCTGTCGGTGGTGGAGGGCACGTACGACACGACGCTTGCGAAGCTGCTCACGTCGCTCGGCGCCGCTCGGGTCGGGTTCGAGGCCTCACACATCACCGTCAGCCGTTACAACTGGCTGACATCGACGCTGGCGCATGAATCGAGCGCGCCGACCCTGGTTCCGCTCGACAACGTCGTCGAGCGGCTCAGACTTCGCAAGGACCAGTACGAGCTATCGATGCTGCGAGAGTCGGCCCGTCTGCTGTCCGAAGTGGCCAGAGGCGTATTCAG
>Ga0066903_100002837_pt1 | contig 13813 bp, 8 predicted proteins | sample PanSoiMetaGPlot1_FD_67491 | JGI IMG/M metagenome (GOLD analysis project Ga0066903, IMG submission 67491) | Tropical forest soil microbial communities from Panama analyzed to predict greenhouse gas emissions - Panama Soil - Plot 1 (version 2) | ecosystem: Environmental > Terrestrial > Soil >... | reverse complement strand
CGCTATGCCTACCTGCAGTTCGACGGCATCGGAAATGCTGCCAACTCGCACCGCGCCGTCGGCAATCTGTTTGACGTGAAGCTGAAGGCGATCGAAAACCTGCACAAGGCCGGTTGCGAGATCGTCCCGGTTATAACCATCATCAACGGGATTAACAACGAACAGGTCGGACGCATCATCCAGTTCGCGCTCGATAATCCGAAGACCATCAGCTTTCTCAGCTACCAGCCGGTTTCGTTCACCGGACGCGACGAAGCCATCACCGACGATCGCCGCCAGGCTCAGCGTTACACCCTGGCTCATCTGGCGCACGACGTCAAGAATCAAACCGGCCTGGGCGAGCCCGCCCGCGACTGGTTCCCGATCAGCTTCATGTCGACCTTCAGTGACTGGGCCGATCTTCTACATGCCAACGACACCAACAACAATTGGGGCCAACTCTCCTGCGGATGCCATCCCAACTGCGGCACTGGCATGGCGGTCATGATCGACAAAGAAACGAAGGAAGCCGTGCCCGTAACTGCATTCCTTAAGGGCGATCAGTTGGCCAAGGATCTGCAGAAGGTCAATGATGGTGCTCGCGGCAAGTTCCTGACCGGTCTCGGCATGGCGCTGGTTCTGATGAAGAATTACGATCCGTTCCAGTCCCCGAAGCACTTCAAGCTAATCGACCTGTTGCGGAAGTTCGATAAGAATTACAACGTCACCGGCCGCAACTATGGCAAGGTCGGCCCCGACCGCACCCTTGACGACGTGATGAAGCGCCGCACCGGGGACCGCTGGAACTTCTTGTTCATCGCGGGAATGTGGTTCCAGGACCTCTTCAACTACGACTTCCGCCGCACTGAGCAGTGCATCATTCCATACGCCACGCAGGAAGGCGAGATCAGCTTCTGCGCCTACAACACCGGCGTAGGTTGGCGCAACATCATTGAGAAGATGCACATGACTGCTACGCTCACCAAGTGGTATGAAGAGCACGGCCGTCACGAGATCTTCGCCGGCGGTAAGAACGTCAATGTGCCGGCAAAAGAACAGCAGGAGTATCTCAGGTTGCGCGAAGAGATCGTGACTAATGAAGTCCAGCACGATCTCGATAAGCTGGGAATCGCGAAAACCGCGCGTGAAGAGAAGATTCGCGCGCGCGATGCGAAACTGGCGGAACAGGCACGAGGACCCCAGAAGAACGATGCCGCCTACGACGCCCGCATGGCACAGCTCTACCGCGAGGTAGTGCTGAAAGAAAAGCCAGCGACGTCGAACGAGGCGGGATTCATTCCGCTAGGTGCTCTCAAGACCAATGGCAATGGCAACGGAGAGCCGACTGCTCCTGAGGTGAGGGAAGAGGAGACAGTTTCGGGAGACTAGAGACAAGGTTTCAGAGTTTCAAGGTCGTAAAGAGGCCGCCCTTTCGGGCGGCCTTATTTTTGTCTCGGTCTCGGCTTTTATGCTGGGTCCTATGCCTTGTTGCCGGCCCACTGCTTTGCTTTCACCCGGATGAACGCATACGGCAGAGCAGGTAAGGAGTTGAAGTTGGCAGCCTTTGCGGCATACTCCTTCGCTTTCGCCGCATCGCCTTTTCCTCGATAGCACTCCGCCAGGCGATACAGATTTCTCGGGTCCTGCAGGTTGGACTGTTCAAATTCCTCGATTGCTTTATCCCAGTCCTTCTGCGCCGCTGCAAGCCTACCGGCGATCTCATGCGACAGTCTTATCTGCGGAGCGTTCTTGGAGACTTCTGCGCCCTGCTTGTATTCATCTACATGCGTTTGGGCAGAAGAGAAGTCCTTTTTCGCGATCGCCACAGCGGCCAGGTTGAAGTGATTCTGTAGCTTTGCATTGTCTTTAATTTCTTGTGACAAACTCGAATCGTCGATCAATTGCAGTGAGCGCTCGAAGTCTTTCTGTGCGGCATCGAGCTTTTGCGCTTCGAGGTTGATGATGCCGCGCGCTTGCAAGTCCGCGGACATGTTGGCGTTGTCGTTCTTCTTCTCCGCAACCGCGTATTCCTTGTCGATCTGCTGTGCGGCTTTGGCGAGCTGCCCGCTATCGGCGGCCACCACCGCCATGCCGAACAATGCCGTGCGCAGTTCGCCATCGTTCCTCGCCACCGAGGCCATGGTTTGAAGTTCAGACTCCGCTTCCGCGTGCTTACCCAGGTATGTCAGGTCGGCCGAGATGCCAAAGTGCGATGGCACAAAATGGGGATCGACAGTAAGAGCCCTTCGATACTGCACAATCGACTCATCGAACCGTCCCATTTTTAGCAGAAGTTCAGCATAAGAGTCGTAAGGATTGGGATCGTTGGGGATAAGCTCAATGTATCTCTTGAAGGCCTGCTCGGCATCCGCGTAGTTACCTTGTTGCCGGTAGGCATAACCCAGCAAGTTATAAGCGATCGAATAGTTCGGAGCGATCTCAGTTGCCTTCTTGTAGTGCTCGATCGCCGGGGCATAATCCTGCTGGCCAAAATAGAATTGCGCCAGCGCGAAGTGGGCTCTTTCATCGTTGGGACACGCGGCAACGAGCTTTTCGAGATCAGCCTTCTGCGCCGTAACGTCGCCGTTGGCGCCGGCCTGGTTCGCGAGGATCAGCAGGCGCTCCGGTTCTGAAACTTTGTCGGCCAGGCTGACCGCTTTTTTCTGATGATCAAAGAACTCGTTTGGTGTAGGAGACGAATTTGCGCGCGCCAACTCTGCCGAGGCGAAATTCGGATCGAGGGCGATGGCCTTGTCAAAATGGGCCAGCGAATCTTGTGCCAGAAGTTTTTCTGACAGGTCCCGGCCCTGGAGGAATTCCTTTCGCGCTTCGTCGGAACTGGTAGTGATGGGAATCTTACCGTTATCGGATGAAGCAGCTGCGCTGCCTCTGTTTTCAGTGTTACTGCACGAGGTCCAAATGCCAGTGCACAAGGCAAGGATCGTGGTCCATAGGAAAGCATTGACGCCATGCAAGCGCATCGGATTGCTCCTTCGTGATGAAGTGGAAAATGGAGGCAGGCTGCAGACAAACTCAGCCTTGTCGCCTCTAATCCGCTAGACGTGCATTACGGATGTTTGGATAGCAGGTTCTGATTACAGAATTACGCTGCGGAAATCACAGAGCATAGTGGTATTGACATAACATCGACAGTAAGAATCCTGAGGGCAGGGAAGTATCAGGCTAGCGAATCGGTAGCTGCTGCCATCTGAGTGACGGGTACCGTGGCATGCAACCTCGTACCATGACTGGTGGATTCAATCTGCAGGTCCCCACCGAGTTGGTGCAATCTCTCCCGCATTCCGCGGATGCCGACGCCTGTTCCTCGTGACGAATTCAGGAGAGCCATTTTTTTCTCGGGAATTCCCTTTCCGGCATCTTTGATTTCCAGTTGCAGCTGCTCGTCTTGGAAGTAAAGGCGAATAGAAGCAGTCCGACTGTCGGAGTGGCGATGAATGTTTGTCAGGCTTTCCTGAACAATGCGGAAGATGGTGAGCTCGATCTCATTCGTAAGGCGCGCAACATCGTTGGGCAGTTCAAGGGTTACGGCGATATTGCTGCGCTGCGTGAATCCGTCGACAAACACCCGCAGCGCCGAGCCTAATCCGGCTTCATCCAATAACGGCGGATGGAGCAGGTGGGAGAGTGTGCGGACCTCTCGGGTTGTCTGCTCGAGCAGTTGCGCATTGTCAAAAAGAGCCTTTGAGGCACTGGGGCTCAGCTTGGGAGACTCCGGCAAGACTTGAGCGAAGTTCATGCTCATGGCTGCGAGTAGTTGGCCTACGCTGTCGTGCATTTCGCGAGCAATCCGATGCCTTTCTTCGTCCTGAATCTGGAGCAATCGGCGCGAAAGATCGCGGATGACGGATGCTTGCACGATCAAATCATGATTTTTCTGTAGAAGTTGGCCGGTACGTTCGCGGACACGCTGCTCCAGATCCGCGTGCGAGGCCCGCAAGGTGCTTTCCGCCTCTTTACGTTCGGTCGTGTCAGTACCAATGACAACAAAGCCCGCCAGTTCATCTTTGCCGGTATAGCGGGGCACGCTGTGATAAAGAATCCAGCGATATTGGCCATCTGCACGCTTGAGGCGATATTCCATCGTGTACGGGGTCCGATTTACCAGATTCGCGCGGTATTGATCCAGCGCTTTAGGCTTGTCGTCGGGATGAATCGCCTGTACCCAACCCATGCCCAATTCCTCTTCCAACGATCGGCCGGTAAACTCGAGCCACGAGCGATTCAAGAAAGTGCAGTTACCTTCGCAATCGGAGACGCATATAAGGGCCGGAGCGGTATCGGCCATAGAACGGAATCGTTCTTCACTCTCGCGAAGTGCTGCCTCAGCACGCTTGCGCTCGGTAATGTCATGGGCAATTTTCGAAGCGCCAATAATGTCGCCACGCGAATTGCGGACAGGGGAGATCGACAGCGATACGTCGAGTCGACGACCGTTCTTGGTCAGGCGGATCGTTTCGTACTGGCCAATGCGCTCGCCCTTTCGCAGTCTCCCCAGGATGAAGTCTTCTTCATGGCGCAGTTCAGCCGGAATGATCGTCGTGATCGACTTTCCGACAATTTCGTCGGACGTATAGCCAAACACCCGTTCGGCAGCCGAATTCCAGCTCGTGACGATTCCGTTCAGGTCTTTCGAGATAATCGGGTCGTCCGAAGATTCAACAATTGCCGCCAGGCGAAAGCGGTCTTTCTCATATGCGGCCAAAAGGGCGCGCGCTTCTTCGGCCTCCTTGCGAACACTGATTTCCTCGACTACAGAGATAAAGTGCTTCAGCCTGTGGTTAGAATCGCGCACCGCGGAAACGCTCAGCTGTATCCACACTGACGTTCCGTCTTTGCGGATGTAGCGCTTCTCCATCGAATACTGATTCGTCCGTCCCGCAACCATTTCCTCGAGGTGCGCGAGATCGGGACCAAGATCATCGGGATGTGTGATGTCCTGAAAGGTTCTCTGCAACAGTTCTTCTTGCGTGTAGCCGACGATCTCACAAAGCTTTCGATTGACGCGCAGCCATTTGCCGTCTGGGCTGACGTGAGCTACGCCCACCGCGGCAAGTTCGAAGGTCGATCGGTAAAGCTCCTCACTTTCACGCAGAGCCTGTTCGAGCGCTGCGCTGCGCTGCAGAATTTCCTGTGCGTCAGTATGGCGCTCGGATTTTTTGGGGCCAGGAGGAAGACCGTCCACAAAAGGTTCGTGCTGGCCCACGGCGTCGACAGCCTTCAGCAGATCGCGGGCAATCGATGACTTCACTACGTAGCCGCGCGCGCCGGCGTTGAACGCCTGGCGCACCATCTCTCCCGATTCATGCTGGCTCAATACCAGTACTTCAGATTGCGGCAACCGGTGGCGGATGAGACGCGTAGCTTCCAGCCCATTGAGGTTGGGCATGCTGATGTCCATGACGATGACATCCGGCTGAAGCTCGAGCGCTTTCTCGACGGCATCATGGCCGTCGATGGCCTCGCCGCAGACCTCATAATCGGTTTGGGAAGAGAGTAGGGCGACCACACCTCGGCGGACTACTTCGTGGTCATCGACGACGAGGATTCTCACAGAAGCGCGTTCCCCCAAAGCGGCGAAATTACGCGGGTGACTCGCGGCCCCAACGCTACTCTTGGACACGATCGGAAGCTTGACTAGCCAACAGCGCATGTTAAGCCCAGGTTACGGCGGATGACATACGGTGAATCCTGTATGCCAAGCTGACCCGGAGTCCTATTCCGCCAAACAGGTTGAGGCATAAGCATTTTCACAGGAGTCGATCTTCTCCACAAAAGCTTCCCCATGTGAAAAAGTTGACGAAACCTGCAACAAAGTCGCTTGACAAGGAGTGAAACTGTTATAAGATTGCGCGCCGAAAACTCTAGGAGGCCACCCCCAAATGGCGAGAAAAATTGGTGTACTCTGCTGTGCGTTCGTCTTCCTTGTAGCTCTGACGGTTGCAAGGGTTCATGCTCAAAGAGCTCCCATCTTCACCACGGTCGATTTTGCCGGCGCGGTCGAGACCGACGTCAACGATATCAACAAAAATGGTGTACTCGTCGGATACCAGTGCAGCGATGCGCTGTGCGACTCTGGCGGTACGGCGCAAGCCTGGGCGCAAGTGAATGGAAATTTCCGCAACGTCCACATTCCGGGCGCGACCCAGTCTCGGGCCTACGGCATCAATGACAAGAACCAGATCGTCGGTTGGTACAACGACGCCGCGGGCATTACCCACGGATACCTCTTCGACAAGGGCACCGTCACCACGCTTGATCCGCCGGGATCGACTCTCACCAATGCCTGGAGCGTTAACAACGCAGGGATCATCGTTGGCACGTTCGTGGATACGTCTGGCGTGTTCAGAGGATTTATTCTCCGCAACGGTCAGTACAAGATCTACGATGCCCCCAACGGCGCGTTGCTGACCGAAATCACTGCAATCAACAATCACAACCAGATGGGCGGAATCTACTTTGACTCCGGCAGCGTACAGCATGGCTTTACTCTTGTTGGACAGACCTTCACGGATGTCAGCTTTCCGCGCCAGGGTGTTGTCGTGACTGCCGTGGACAGAATCAATGACAGCGGTGATCTCGTCGGGTTGTGGGGTACAAATACGGGTGGTCCTTTCCAGGGTTACCTCCGCGTCGGTACGCAATACACTGCGGTCAATTTCCCGGGATCAACCGAAACCCGTTGCCGTGGTATCAATAATGCGGGCGTTATTACGGGACGCTATACGGGGAGTGACGGCAACATCCACGGAATGACCGTCACGCCATAGTTTGTTCCAGTCAATCTAGATTGAAGGCCGGGCCTTGCGCCCGGCTTTTTTGTTGCAATTCGCTACGGCCTACTGGCTGCCGGCTTCTGGCGTTCTGAAACTCAGAGTCGACGACCGATCGCTAGAAGCCAGCAGCCGCGTTCCTGAAACGAATCTCTCCTATCCAGCACTATTCCACTGGGAGCGGAAACCGGAGTGTTGTCCGCCGGTTTGCACCCGGCATTCCGGTTGCTCTCGGCGATCCGGGGACGCCAGTTGAGCAGCCGGAATTGTTTGGGTGAGGGAATCATGAAAAACTTTATCGTTGATTTAGTGAGTTCAACCCAGGGGCGAGGACCTTCTTCTACGCGGTTGGTCTATCTTGTGAACGGGCTGGCGGCAGCATTTGGCGCCCTGATTATGACCATCGGCGGGATCGAAGCGTATTGCATACGGCAGCAGGCCGATGCCGTGTATTGGGGCAGTGTAGCTGCGCTGTGGACAGCAACGCTCGGGTTCGGCTCGAAATCCAAGGATCATCAGCAGACGGTGGCGAAGGAGCGTCGCCTTGGGGCAGCGGCTCCGGTGATTGCACCGGCGATGTCGGGCGACTAAGGGGCTGAAGTCTCTTACGGTATCTGAGCGGTAGTCGCTTGGCTTCGAGGTAAAAGCGCAGTCAAAATTCGCTATAACGGGAGCCAAGTCCCCACACCCTTCGCCAGCGCGCGCTTATATATAAGAGGAGCGGTGGCCATGTCGTCGAGGGCCAACCCCAAATTGCAGGCGATAGTCCGTTCTCCCGGGGATTGTCGTCCTGGCTTCGTACCACTGATCAACTCACCCAGATCGGCATGAATCGGCGGAATATTCTGGAAGTAACCGATGTCGCGGTAGTGCTCGAGTTGCAGAACATCGTCCGTGCAAAATTTGTCGACTTCCCGCAATCCGTCGGGATGCCAGTAAGAATCGAAATCAACTAGAGAAGCGAAAGCACCTTGCGCGAGCCATCCCGCCTGAATCGTGGCGTGCGGCTTGCGCAGAATGGGTCCAGTCGTGACTACGATGTCGCAATCGACGACCGCGTCGCGTGGACTGCTTACGGCCACACCTTTGACTCCAAGTTGTGAATTCATTTCTCTGGCATAGCGGTCACTGCGGTCTGGATGCGTGTCGTATGCACGAACTTCTTCGATAGGGAAGAGAACCTTTAGAGCTTCGAGGTTGCTGCGGCCCTGTACACCGCAACCCAGGATCCCAACGATCTTCGACTCAGGCCGCGCCAGATGTTTAGCCGCAAGCGCGGTTGCGGCACCGGTACGTTTGGCTGTAATCCACGTGCAATCCATCAACGCGATCGGCATACCGGTCTCGTAGTCGTTCAAGATGAGGAGCCCGCTGATGTAAGGCAGCCCAAACCTGGTATTCGCGGGATAGCCACCAACCCACTTCATACCGGCCGATTTCTGCGAGGGAATGGCGGCTGGCATGGCGTGAATGAAGGCGTCGGGCATGGTGTGAATACCGATTTTCGGAGGCATCTCGACGCGGCCGCCACCCTTCTCTCGGAACATATGTTCCAGCGCAACGATGATTTCTTCCATGGACAGGCCGACCGACTGAACATCTTCACGCGAGAGGTAAAGGAGTTTCTTGCCAAAATCTGAGTTCAAAGCGATTCTCCCGGAAACGGCAGTTCAGCATAGCGCAAGAGTGACGATTGTGCGGGCGGTGTTCAAGAATCACTGACAGGGACGAGGGAAATGGGAGTATCGTGATCGGAGTGGAACCGATTTCCACGAGCCTAGCAGGCGGATACGTAGATGATGGGCGGATTACAGCGAATTGCGGGGATGATGAGAGTAATGGCTGTAGCTGTACTCTCGATTTTTACCAGCTTTGCCCAGACGCCCAGCGTTCCCTCGAACTTCAAAGCGGACGCGGCTTTTGCCAGGTATATACGATCGATGGCAATGTTATCGACTGAACCGGCAAAAGAGAGGTACGTCGTCGCTGATCGAGTTCTGAAACAGCTAGTGATGCAACTCCCAGCCGCGCCGAAGAACATCGCGTGGGACATACGGATCGGGAACTGTGCTGGAAACATGTTGTCGTCGCCGGATGGGGCGATCTTCGTCGATGAAGAGATTGCGCATATGCTGGGCAACGATCGTGGGTTATGGGCGGCGGCGCTGGCGCATGAGATCGTGCATGTTGTCCGGCGGGACTGGGCGCGACGTTACCTGTTTGAACAGTCGTTGCGTGATGCTGCGGCCGGGCAGATTGTACTTGATGCTGGTGGCGGTGGAAGTTCATGGATGGACTCACGCGCATCTGGCCGCACGCTGAAGGCGTTCGCGCAAGAGTTGGAGTTGCAAGCGGACGCTGAGGGTATTGGCTTGATGGCGCGGGCAGGGTTTCATCCAGCGTTCATGCCAGCTCTGTTCGAGATGATGCGAGGGCATAGCCTGCATTTGGATTCGGCGTTATGGGACTCGGCTCATCCAGAGTGGGAAGAGCGCCAGGAGAAGCTGCGCCCGCATTTCGCATCCGCGTGGAAGGAGTTCGAACGACTGTGGCCCCTGGCAGTAGAATCGCCCGGTGGAAATCCGCCAGTGATTGCTTCGGCTGGGACGCCTTCGTTGCAATATGTGCAGAATGGCGCGGTGCGAGTAGTGGTCCCATTGCACTGCGAAAATCTGTATGGCGCTCTTGAAGTAGTGCTGCGACTGAAAATGCGGGATCAATCTTCGAGCGAAGCGAGGCAATATACGGGATGTACCTCGAAGCGAACGTTGGTGGAGTTTCTTATTTCTCCGTCCGACAGTTCGGGTGACGATGCCTTGATTTCCGTGCTCGATGAGCGCGGCGACTTTCTGACCGGCGCCGTGGCCTCGACGTCCGGCCGCTGAGATAAGCAGAAGATAGAAGTCCTTCCGGTTGACTCGCTTTGGGGGTAGGCGCATAATCCAAGAATACTTTTCCCCAGGGCCCTACCGTTTCTTCCCTCAGTTGTAGTCCGCTAACAATTCAGAACAGTACGAGGGAGATACTCCATGAGTAAGAAACCTATTTTTGGTGCCTTCAATCAAGGCACAAAGCCCACAATCGCCTGCTTCAATCAAGCCACTGTCGACCTGCAAGTCGATTTCGACAAGCTCATCTCTGCTATGCAGAAATATATTGATGACTTTGTTGTCCCAGTCTGGGGAACGCCCGCCAAACTGGAAAAAACCAAGGGCTTTCTGCCCGGACAGTGGGCAATGATCTTTCTGGATGACGCCGACCAAGCAGATACGCTGGCTTACCATGACCTAACGCCAGACGGTTTGCCGGTGTCGAAAGTGTTTGTCCGAACAACCCTGGACGACAATCAATCGGTGAGTGTTTCGGCGTCGCATGAATTGGTAGAGATGCTGGTGGATCCTGCCATCAACATGATGACCACGGGACCCGATCCAAAAATCATGTACGCGTATGAGAGTGCCGATCCCGTGGAAGAGCTCAGCTTTCCGGTAAATGGAATTCAGATGAGCAATTTCGTGTATCCGTCGTACTTCGAGAATTTCCACCAGCCGGGATCGGTGCAGTTCGACCAAATGGATTCGGTGAATCAGCCGTTCGAGATATTGTCGGGCGGATATCAGATCATCTTCAAGAGCGGCAAATGGAAACAGATCTTCGGTTCGGAGCAAAAAGAAAAGGCCTTCGCTCATGAGAACCGCGACCAGCATCGTAGCGAACAACGTCCCCTCGCACAGGAAGGGCGGTTGAAGCGTTCACGAGGGCGGCATGCAAGCGCAGCGTGATAGGTGCCGATTCATAGAAAAGCCCCGCTTTGCGGCGGGGCTCACTTGTTTAAGAAAATCGTGCTGTCTGGTCGTAGATGTGGATCTCTAAGGCGCGACACCCAGCTGCCAGAAGAGAAACGAGTAAATGTCCACCTGTTCCTCGATCTGCTTAGTGACCGGCTTGCCCGCGCCGTGACCGGCCTTGCTCTCAATGCGGAGAAGAATCGGACGCTCCCGGCTCTGACCGTTGGCAGCCTTGGCCTGCATCAGTGCAGCCATCTTCTTGGAGTGCATGGGATCGACGCGAGTATCGGTGTCAGCAGTCATAAATAAGATAGAGGGGTATTGGGTGCCTTCCTTCACGTGATGGTAAGGCGAGTACGCGTAGAGCCAGTCGAATTGCTTAGCATCCTCAGCCGAGCCGTACTCGGGAATCCACAACTTGGCAATCTGGAAGTTCTGGTAGCGCAGCATGTCGAGCAAGGGAACCTGGCAGACGACTGCGCGGTAGAGATCTGGTCGCTGGGTGAAAGCTGCACCCATCAGCAAGCCACCGTTCGACCCGCCCTGAATGGCGAGGTGGTCTTTGTCGGTAATCTTGTCGGCGATCAAGAATTCAGCAGCCGCAATGAAGTCGTCAAATACGTTCTGTTTTCTTTCCAACATCCCGGCGCGATGCCATTCTTCGCCCAGCTCTCCGCCGCCACGGAGGTTTGCGACTGCGAATACGCCTCCGTGCTCCAGCCAGACGTAACGGGAAGCGACGAAGCTCGGAGTGAGGCTAATGTTGAATCCACCGTAACCAGTGAGCAACGTCGGATTCTTTCCATTGAGTTCGATGCCTTTCTTGTGGAAGAGAAACATCGGGACCTTGGTTCCATCTTTCGAGGTGTACCAGACCTGCTTGGCATCGAATTGCGACGGGTCGATGCCAGCAGACACCTTGTCCCACAGCTCGGTCTTGCGGCTCGATAGGTCGTAGTTATAGACAGAGGGAGGAATCGTAAATGAATTGAAGTTATAGAAGACCTCGGTGCGGTCCCACTGGCCTCCGATTCCAGTAACAGTACCAATGGAGGGTAAGGCAACCTGAGTTAGTGAACTACCGTTGAGTTCGGTGACCTTGAGGTCTGAGGTGGCATTCACCTCATATTGAAGAAAGAGCTTTCCACCCAACACGCTGACGTTCTTTAGAACGCCGTCAGATTGAGGAATGATTTCCTGCCACTTTTCCCGGAGTGGATTTTCGGCATCGGCAGTAACGACACGAAAGCGTGGAGCATCTTCGTTGGTCAGAATGTAGAGTTTGTTGCGAAAGACCTCGCCGCTGTACAGGAATTCCTTACCCTGAGTTAGCTGGACTGGAGGAGTTCCCGCCTTCAGATCCTGCAAGTACAGTTCGCTCTTCGCCCATCCCTCAAAGACCGTGATGACAAGCCAGCGATCATCGTCATCGGCGAGCTGAACTGACGGAATGTGCTGCGCGGTATGAGACTTGTTTACACTTGGTGGATCAAAGATGAGCGGATCGCGGGCGGGATCAGAACCGAGTGCGTGGTAGAAGATCTTGACGTGGTAGACCTCTTCTCCCGCGGGGACGTCGCCCTTCCTGGGATGGCGGCTATAGTAGAAGCCGGAATTATCCTTCTTCCAAGCGACGCTCGCGAAGCGCGTGCGGTCAATGGAATCGGGTAAAAGCTTTCCCGTGGCGGAGTCCACGATGTGCAGCGTGCTTTCCTCAGAGCCGCTTTGAGATGTTCCGTAAGAAACGTACTTACCATCATAAGAAGGAAACCACCAATCGAGAGCTACTGTGCCATCACTCGACATCAGGTTGACGTCGACGAGTGTGCGATCTTTCCCGTGGATGGAGTCACGAACGAAAAGAACTGGCTGATTCTGAGTGCCTTCACGGCGCGTGTAGAAGTAGTACTTGCCGGCTACTTGTGGCGTACCGATCGTCCCGATGGAAAAAAGCTGCGTGAGGCGGTCGTGAAGTTGTATGCGGCCGGGCAGCGGATCGAGAAGGCTACGTGTGTAGGCGAGCTCTTGTTCTACATATCGTTGCGTGTCAGAGCTTGAGGCGTCTTCCAGCCAGCGATAAGGATCCTTGATTTTGTGCCCGTGGATGTTGTCTTCGACTTCATCGACTTTGGCGCGGGGCGGAGCGGAGATCGTTGATGTTGACGCTGCGGCAGAATTGTCGGCAGCCCAAACCGTGACAGTTAACAAGAGCAGGGCAGCAAAGAGGAAGAACAAACGCAAACCTCCTGGCATACGCACCTCGGAAAATGTGTGAGAAAACAAGATTTATAGGGTAACAAAATGAGAGGTGGAGTGCAGGGAAGGGAGCGTCGATTCGAGTCGCCCAAGCACGCCACGCACTGACGCGGTGCGGGTTTTCACAACCCAATGCAGATGATAGATGATATGATGATTATCAGCGGCGCTTCCCGGCGTCGCACCACACTCCTCAGTAGCTCAATGGCAGAGCATCCGGCTGTTAACCGGAGGGTTGTAGGTTCGAGTCCTACCTGAGGAGCCATTTGTTGTCATACGAGTACCTCTTCTCTCCGAACTTTCAAATCCTCCACTATGGGGACTTCTTGGGGGACCCTCTCCGAATTTGAGGCGCGTCCCAGAACTTCCATAGCCTCTCGCATGGCACTCTGTCCAATGTGAGCGTAGCGCTTCGCCATGCGTATCGCTGTAGCTGCGCTCCAGCCCATGATCGAAGAGACCACCGGATAGGGAACTCCCCCTTCGAGAAGTCGCGTGCACGCGGTATGACGCAAGTCGTGAAAGCGGCATTGGAACGGCTGAAGTGCTGCTTGGCGCACAGGCGTCACCTTCGGCAGGGCAGCTTGCATGAGGGCCAGTCCCGCGCGTTTTTTCGCTGCCTCCCAAGCTTCCTTCCAGTCCTTAATCGGTTTGGTGGGATCGCGATCGTATGCGCAAGGTTTGAAGTCATCCGTTCCTGCTCCGTACTTTTCGGAGGCGAACACGAAGTGATCCGGCTCACGATCAGGAAAGTTCGCTGCCCACATCTGTAATACCGTGAGAAGTCGTTGATTCAGCGGAATCGTGCGTCCCGTTCCGTTCTCCGTCTTACTTTTGCCCACAAGAAGCGTTCTATTTACGAAATCGATCCGTTTCCATTGCAGCAGCCGGATTTCGTTGTGACGCATACCTGTGTTCAACGCCAAAACCACAACCGGGTATAGGCACCGAGAACGACTCGCAAGACAAGCATGGAAAAGCGCAGTCTCTTCTTCGCTG
>Ga0066903_100002836_pt1 | contig 13817 bp, 14 predicted proteins | sample PanSoiMetaGPlot1_FD_67491 | JGI IMG/M metagenome (GOLD analysis project Ga0066903, IMG submission 67491) | Tropical forest soil microbial communities from Panama analyzed to predict greenhouse gas emissions - Panama Soil - Plot 1 (version 2) | ecosystem: Environmental > Terrestrial > Soil >... | reverse complement strand
CTCGAGGGGACGATCCGGATCGGCTACCTGCGCGAGACGCCGGTGACGGTGATGACGAAGAACTCGGTCGCGCACGACACCGTGCCGTACTTCATGGAGCGGTTTCGCGACGCCTACACGGCGCAGCTGCGGAACTTCGCGCAGAACGTCCTGCACGATCGGACGCCGCCGATCACGATAGACGACGGCCTCGAGGCACTGCGCATCGGCGTCGCTGCGACGCGCGCGCGCGAGACGGGGAAGACCGTCGCGGTTGCGGACATCGAGGTTGCAGGCCATGCCTAAGTACGTGGCATTTCTTCGTGCGATCAACGTCGGCGGTCATGTCGTGAAGATGGACGACCTGCGCCGCCAGTTCGAGAAGATCGGTTTCGCCGAGGTGCAGACGTTCATCGCGTCGGGCAACGTGATCTTCACGTCGCCGTCGAAGGACGGCAAGGCGCTGGAGCTGAAGATCGAGAAGGCACTCGAGAAGGCGTTCGGCTACGAGGTGCGAACGTTCGTGCGGACGGAGTCGGAAGTCGCGAAGGTCGCCGCGTACGCGCCGTTCAAACCGGCGCAGGTCAAGGCAGCCCGGACGTACTGCGTCGGCTTTCTCGAAGCGCCGCTGATGGCCGAGCAGGTAAAGGCCGTCATGGCGTTGAAGACAGCCGACGACGATCTTCACGTCGACGGCCGCGAGCTGTATTGGGTCGGGAAGAAAGGGCAGGGCGAGTCGGAATTCACGAACGCGCTGCTCGAGAAAACGCTGAAATCGCGCTCGACGTTTCGCGGCATGAACACCGTCGTGAAGCTCGTTGCCAAACACGGGTGCAAACGATGACCGCCGATCAGTTTCGAGAGCTCGCGCTCAGCCTGCCGGAAGCCGTCGAGTCGGCGCACATGGAGCATCCCGACTTTCGCGTGGTCAACAAGATCTTCGCGACGCTCGGCTATCCTGACAACGGGCATGGGATGGTCAAGCTCACGCCGAACCAGCAGAAACTGGTCGTTCGCGAAGCGCCCGACGCATTCGCGGTGATCAAGGGCGGCTGGGGTAAGCGGGGCGCGACGCGGGTCGTGCTGCGCCACGCGAAGAAAGCGATCGTGCGCAGAGCGCTCGCCGCCGCCTGGGCGAACACCGCGCCGAAGTCGCTCGTCCGCGGCCACGGCAAACTATACTGACGCCCTATGAAGACATTCAGACCGTGCGTCGCCGAGTTCCTCGGCACCTTTTACCTGTGCTTCGCGGGCATCGGGGCGATTCTCTGCAACACGCCGGCCGTCGGGGGCATGTCGGGGCTGCTCGGCATCGCGCTCGCGCACGGCCTTGCGCTGTCAATCGCCGTCAACGTCTTCGGCGGTGAATCGGGCGCGCATTTCAATCCGGCGGTCACGGCCGGCTTCCTCGTCACCGGCCGCATCGCGCCAGGCCTCGCCGGCGCCTACGTCGTCGCTCAGCTTCTGGGCGCGACGACGGCCGCGGGGTTCTGCCGCGTGATCTTTCCCGTCGAAGCGGTGAATGCGGCGAACCTCGGCATCCCGCTGCCCGCGGCGTGGGCGACGACGGGCACGGTGCTCGTCGCCGAATTCATCATGACGTATCTGCTGATGACGTCGATCTTCGGCACGGCGGTCGACGAGCGGGGCCGCAACGTGAAGATCGGCGGCTTCGGCATCGGCCTCACGGTCGCCTTCGACATTCTCTGCGGCGGCCCGGTCACCGGCGCGTCGATGAACCCGGCGCGGTCGTTCGGGCCCGCGCTCGAGATGATGCATTGGCAGTGGCACTGGGCGTACTGGGTCGCGCCGATCGCCGGCGCCTGCGCGGCGGCGCTGGTCTACGACAACGTGCTGCTGAAGCCGATGAAGCCGGCTGTCGACGAGCCGCGCGCCAAGAAAAGGTAAGAGTGTGAAGTCTGAAGTCTGAAGTGAGAGTGCGACACTTCAACTTCAGACTTCTGACGTTCGCGCTATCCGAATGTCCTCCACGCGCGCGTCAGGTAGTCGGTCATCGTCAGCGCGACGAGGATCGCGAGCCAGAAGACGCTGCCGGCGACGACAGCAGCAGTCAGTCGCGAACTGTACTTGACGTGCATGAAGTACAGGATGACCAGCGTCGCCTTCAGGATTGCGATGCCGATCGCCGCGATTGTGTTCAGCGGTCCGAGATCGAAAAACGCGATTTGCACGGTGAGGAACGTGCAGAGGATCAGGATCCCGTAGATTGTGTAGTAAATCCGCTTCGGAAGAATGTGCGCGGACATCAGTGCGCGTGCCTCCCGATCAGGTAGAGCAGAGGAAACAGGAAGATCCAGACGATATCGACGAAGTGCCAGTACAGACCGCTGATCTCGATCGGACTGTAGTACTCCAGCGTAATCGTCCCCTTCCAGGCCCACCAGAACATCACGAGCATGATGCCGAAGCCGATCACCATGTGCAGCGCGTGGAGGCCGGTCATCATGAAGTACAGCGAGAAAAAAATCTGGGCGTGTCTGAAGTATTCCTGCTCGAACTGGAACGAGGAGCCGGGCACGTGATGCTCGACGAACTTGTGGTAGTACTCGAAGCCTTTGATTCCGAGGAACACGCCGCCCAGCAGCATCGTCGCCGCAAGAAAGATCAAGAGCGTTCTGCGCTCGCCGAGCTGCGCCGCATGGACGGCCAGCGCCATCGTCAGGCTGCTCGTGATGAGGACGGCGGTATTGATCGTGCCGAGCGTGATGTCGAGCTCGTGGCTGGCGGCCGCGAAGGCTCCGGGATACCAGGAGCGGTACACCGTGTACACCGTGAACAGGCCGCCGAAAAACAGCACTTCGGTGACGAGGAACACCCACATCCCGAGCGTGGTCGCCTCGGTCTGCTGATCGAGCGTGTCGAAGTGGTGTGCGAGCCCCGGCACGTGCGAATGATCGCGAACGGCTTCAGGCAACGTGGCTCTCCGACGGCGCGTGACAGTCGTATGCGTCCCAGGTGACGAGCGGCGTCTCGGCGAAGTTCTCCGTCGGCGGCGGCGACGTCGTCGTCCACTCGAGCCCCACGGCGCCCCACGGGTTCGAGCCGGCCAGCCGCCCGTAGCGCAGCGACCACATCAGGTAGATCATCGGAATCAGATAGCCGACGCCGAGAATGGAGGCACCGGCGGACGAGAGCACGTTCAGCACCTGAAAGTCTGGCGGATAGGCGTGGTAGCGCCGCGGCATCCCGAGATAGCCGAGCACGAACTGCGGGAAGAACGTCAGGTTGAAGCCGATGAAGATGATCCCCGCGCTGATCTTCGCGAGCGCCTCGTTGTAGAGGCGTCCGCTGATCTTCGGCCACCAGTAGTGGACGCCGCCGAGGTAGCCCATGATCGTGCCGCCGACCATGATGTAGTGGAAGTGCGCGATGACGAAGTAGGTGTCGGTCACGTGCACGTCGACCGCGACCGTGGCCAGAAAGAGACCAGTCAGCCCGCCGATCGTGAACAGGCCGATGAACCCGTAGGCGTACAGCATCGGCGTCTCCCACGACACCGCGCCTTTGAACATCGTCGCCGTCCAGTTGAAGACTTTCACGGCCGACGGAATCGCGACGAGAAAACTGAGGATCGAAAAGATCAGCGCCGAGTAGACCGACTCGCCGGCCACGAACATGTGATGGCCCCAGACGAGGAAGCCGAGCACCGCGATGCCGAGGCTCGCGAAGGCGACGAACGGGTAGCCGAACACCGGCTTGCGGCAGCCGGCCGCGACGAGCTCGCTCACGACGCCCATCGCCGGCAGCACCATGATGTAGACGGCCGGATGCGAGTAGAACCAGAAGAGATGCTGGAAGAGCACCGGATCGCCGCCGACCCGCGGATCGAAGAAGCCGAAGTGAAAGATCCGCTCGGCGGCGACGAGCAGCACGGTGATGGCGATTACGGGGGTGCCGAGCACGTTGATGAGGCTCGTTGCGTAGATCGACCAGAGGAACAGCGGCATGCGGAACCACGTCATGCCGGGCGCGCGCATCCGGTGGATCGTGACGATGAAGTTGAGGCCGGTGAGGATGGACGAGAATCCCGTGATGAAGATCCCGAGCGCGGTCGGGATGACGTTCGTCGTCGACGCAACGGTACTGAAGGGCGTGTAGAAGGTCCAGCCGGTGTCGACGCCGCCGCTGACGAGCGCGTAGAGCGTGAACAGCCCGCCGACGATGTAGATGTACCAGCTGAACAGGTTCAGCTTCGGAAACGCGAGGTCCTTCGCGCCGATCATGATCGGCACGAGGAAGTTGCCGAGCACGGCCGGAATGGCGGGAATGAGGAAGAAGAACACCATCATCACGCCGTGCATCGTGAACAGCTTGTTGTAGGTCTCGTCGGTGACGAGATCGCCTGGCGGCGTCGCGAGATCGATCCGGATCAGCACCGCCATCGCGCCGCCGACGAAGAAGAACAACGTGACGCCCGCGAGATAGAGGAGCGCGATCCGTTTGTGGTCGCGCGTCAGGAGCCACGACTTGATGCCGTAGCCGTCGTTGAGATAGTGCCGCGGCGGAATGAGCAGCGTGCTGCTGGCCATGATTACCTCGTCTGAACCTGGGGCAGCGCCTGGAGCGACTTGATGTACTCGACCAGCTCGAGCAGTTGCTCCTCGGTGACGAGCCCCTGAAACGTCGGCATGATCGGCTGGAAACCCGCCGTCACCCTGGCGGCCGGCTGCAGGATCGACTCGCGCACGTACGCTTCATCCGCGGTCACTGTCTCGCCGCTCTGGAGCATGACCGTCTTGCCGAACAGCCCTTCGAGCACGGGCCCCCGGCCCTGCGCGTCCGGGCGATGGCACGTGTTGCACGCGAGATCCTGAAACAGTTTCGCGCCGGCTGAAGCGAGCGACCCCTCGGCGGCGCCGCCGCCGAGCCACGTCTGGTACTCGCTCGGCTCCATCGCGACCACCTCGCCGATCATTCCGGAGTGCTTCGTGCCGCAGTACTCGGCGCAGAAGAGGCGGTAGCGCCCCGGCTTCGTCGCCTGAAACCAGATGGTCACGTAGCGTCCGGGAATGACGTCGGCTTTTATCCGAAACGCCGGCACGAAGAAATCGTGAATCACGTCCTCGGAGGTCGTGATCAGCTTCACCGCGCGGCCGACCGGCACGTGCAACTCGTTGATCTCGCGCTGGCCGTCGAGGTGCTGGAATTTCCACATCCACTGTTTGCCGACGACGTAGATGTTCAGCGTTTCTTCGGGTGGATACGCCATCGCGAAGTACACGCTGGCGCCCCAGACGAAGAGCACCATCGTGATCATCAGCGGGATAACGGTCCAGCCGATTTCGAGCGACATCGCGCCGTGAATCCTGGCGCCAATCTGTTCGGCCGTGCGGCGGTGGAACTTCAGCGCGAAGTAGACGATCAAGCCGGCGATTAGCAGGCCGAAGAACGCCGAGATGGCGAGCAGAAAGAAGTACAACGCGTCCACGCGCGTCGCCATCGTCGAGGCCGCGTCTGGAAAGAGAGGCGGCATCAGCTGTGGCGCTCGCGCCGCACCATGACGGCGATGAATGCGCCGAGCGCGAGCACGGTGGCGCCGCCGGCCAGCCGCAGGGCGCGCATGATGACGAGCCCGTAGCGTCCCGTCATCGGATCGTAGTGATAGCAGTAGAGCAGCAGCGAGTCGGCGACGTTGCCGACGTGGCCCTCGGAGGCTTCGACGATCGCGTACCGCAGGTCGCGCGGGCCGTACTCGATGCCGAAGAGATATCGGGCGAGACGGCCGTCGGGGGTCAGCACGATGATGCCGCTCGGGTGGGCGAACTGCTTCGTCTCCGTGTCCCAGACGTACCGGAAGCCGGCCGCCTTCGTCAGCCGATCGATTGAGTGCTGATTGCCGGACAGGAAATGCCAGCTGGCAGCCGCGCCGTCGCGTTTGTAGCGCTCGAGGTACACCGCCTTCTTCGTCGTCGCGCTCGCCGGCGTGTCGGCGGGATTGAAGCTGACGGTCACGATCTCGAAATCTTTCCCCGGGGCCAGCGACAGCACGTTGAGCGCGCTCGCGAGGCCGTTGATGACCTGCGTGCACAGCATCGGGCAGTCGTAGTAGGCGAAAACGAGGACCACGGGCCGGCGGCCGAAGTAGTCGCCGATGCGCACCGTGCGTCCACGCTCGTCGTGGAGCGCGACGTCGAGCGGAATCGGCTGATCGAGGTTCTGATCGAAGCCAATTTCGCGCAGGGCCCGAGGCAGCGTGGACGATGGTGTCCCGGGCTCACGCTTGTAGCCAGCCGCCGACGGCGTGCTCGACATCTGCGCGATCGCAGACAGCTGACTCATCGCGATAGACACCATGAAGACAAAGACAAAGATCGGTACGAATCGGATCCCTTGTGTCCGTGGTGTCCTTAGTAGTGATGTCACGCTGCTCATGGTCTCGATGCCTGTCTAGCGGGAAGCCCGCGCTCGAGCGTCAATCGAATGGCTTCTTCGATCGGGATACGGACGACGCCTGCGTTGCGATCGACCCAGCCGTAGGTCGTCAGTGTCTCGTTCTCGCGCGTGCGAAGGTCGGCGAGGTCCTGACGCGGATTCGTCTGAAGGCGCGGCTCGGGCGGGACGCGCGCGCCCTCGGCGGCCGCCAGGGGGTACTGGGGCATCACGCGCCGTCCCTCTCGTGCGTCGAAGTAGCGAAACAGCACGTAGGTCAGCAGATTGATCAGCAGCGCGACCGCGACGAGCCCGGCGCCGAACGCGAAGATGGCGCGAGTGTCGACGTCGCTCGTCTCGTGGCGAACCTCGGGGTTCGTCGCGGGCGCCGGCTGCGCGTGCGGCTGATGGAGTTCGGCCATGGCTAGTGCGCCGTCCTTGGCGGTGCGCCGCGCTCGATGATGCGGCCAAGGGCCTCGTCGAACTCAGGATCGTGAACGGGCAGAATCGCACGGCCTCGCAGCTGGTCGATGAACGCGGAGAGCCACAGTGCGCCGAACGCCGCCGGCACCACCACATCCATCCAGCTGACGGCAATGCCGTTCTGGTGGAACTCGGGTCCTATCAGCCAGAAGAGATCCACGAGGCGGACGCACAGGATGGCACCGGCGACCCTGACGAGCAGCCCGCCCTCGCGCTTCACCGTTCTCGACAGCAGCAGCACGAACGGGACAGCGAAGTGGAACAGCATCAGCGCGATCCCCACCGGCCGCCAGCCTGTCTGCATGCGGTGCAGGTACCACGCGATTTCGGTCGGAAGGTTGCCGGACCAGATGATCAGGTACTGCGAGAACGAGAAATACGCCCACAACATCACGAACGCGAGGGTCAGGTTGCCCAGATCGTGGAAGTGCGCCGGCACGACGATGCGATCGAGCGGCGGACGGCGGCTGAGCCAGACGAGCGCGACGATTAGGAAAGCGAGCGCGCTCAGTCCCTGACCGCCCATGATCAGCACGCCGTAGATCGTCGAGAACCAGTGCGGCTCGAGCGACATCAGCCAGTCGAACGACGCGAACGTGATCGTGATGCCGTAGACGACGAGCCCCGCAGCGCTCAGGATCTGCATCTTCCGCGCGATCTGCGGGTTCCCTGTTCGGTCCTGCTCGAGCGACCACGCGTTCAGGAAGTACGAGATCGCGTTCCAGGCGACGAAATAGATCGCGGCGCGGACGAGGAAGAACGGCGTATTGAGGTACAGATGCTTGTGCTGCAGCGCCTCGTCGTGCGCGACGAGCTCGGCGTTCGTCCACGGATACATGCGCGACATGCCGAGAGCGATCGGCAGGAACGCCGCGGTCATCAGCGGCAGCACGCGGGAGGCGGCGCCGATCGGCCGGCGGATCAGGACACCCCACGCGCCGCCCGACAATTGATGGATCATACCGAGCGCCAGGCAGCCGAGCGTGACGCCGAGCCAGAGCATGTACGCCATCAGGTACGACTGCAGGAACTGCGTCGTGTTCAGGGCGAGGCCGACTGCGGACAGCGCTGCGCCCACTGCTCCCGCGACAAGCAGCCGGCGCCGGAGAGGCTTCAGCTCCGGAATGGCGACGTCGGCGGTTTCTGTAAGCGGCGTCATCGAATCCGGTCCCGTTCGGGCGCCGGCACGTCGGCCAATGTCGCGTGTTCGCTCAGCTGCAGCGCGCGAACGTACGCGATGATGGCCCACCGATCATCGACCTTCACCTGCGACGCGTAGTCGGGCATCGCGCCGAAGCCGTTCGTGATCACGTCGAAGAAATGGCCGACCGGCGCGTCGCGCAGCCGGTCCTGGTGGAACGACGGCGGACGGCGGTAGCCGCGCTGCACGACCATGCCGTCGCCCTGGCCCGTGCGGCCGTGGCACGGCGAGCAATAGATGTCGAACCGCTCGCGACCCCGCGCCAGATCTGCCGCGGTGACCGACACCGGAAACACCGCCGCGTCCTGCCCGTTCATCTTTCCGCTGTAGCGCAGCTCGTCGTCTCGCAGCTGACCGCGCGCCACGGTGCCTTCGACGAGCGGCCGCGCGGACCGCGAATCGGCGAAGAACGTCGATTCGCGGAGCGGCACGTACTTCGGCTGATCATGCATGTCCTGGCGGCAGGCGGCGGATACAAGCGCGACAAGGACACAGAGGGTCTCAGTCCGCAACGGTCGTCACCTCCCGCGGCTCGAGTGTCTCAAGGAACTGCCGCGTGCGCTCGAGGTCGAACTTTGGATCGACCGCCTCGACGCAGAGAAAAAACCGGTTGCGGCTCGCCAGTGCGAACCGCGGCACGTTGAACACAGGGTGATACGGCTGCGGCAGTCCGTTCAATGCGAGCATGCCGAGCACAGCAGACAGCGCCGCGACGAGAATCGTGCACTCGAAAGTGACCGGGATGAACGCCGGCCAGCTGTGAAACGGCTTGCCGCCGATGTTCAGTGGGTACGCGATCACGGACGACCAGTATTCGAGCGCGTAGCCGCCGATGCATCCGCACAGCCCGCCGATGAGTACGACGAGCGGCAGCCGCGTGTGATGGCCGCCGAGCGCCTCGTGCAGCTCCTCGATCGGGAACGGCGAGTAGGCGTCCATGCAGCGGTAGCCCTCGCGGCGCGCCCGGCCGGTCGCCGCCACCAACGACGCTGGATCGTCGAACTCGGCCATCAATCCGTAGATCCCATGATGCGTCGCCGTCATTCGTCGCTCACTTTGGCTTCAGGCAGCAGCGTGCGAATCTCGAAGATCGAGATCATCGGCAGGAAGCGCAGGAATAGGAAGAGCAGGGCGACGAACAAGCCGATCGTGCCGAACAGCGTGGACCAGTCCCAGAACGTCGGCGCGAAGCGTCCCCACGACGAGGTCAGGAAGTCGCGGCTCAGGCTGAGGACGATGATCACGAACCGCTCGAGCCACATCCCGACGTTGATGACGAGCGAGATGACGAACAGCAGCGGCACGTTCGTCCGCACGCGTTTGAACCACAACGCCTGGGGAATGACGACATTGCACAACAGGAGCAACGCGTAGAAGCCGGCGTACGGGCCGAACAGGCGGTTCAGCAGCACGTACTGCTCGAACCTGTCCGCGCTGTACCACGAAATGAACGCTTCGACGCCGTACCCGTACGCGACGATGAGCCCGGTGACCAGCATCACCTTCGCCATGTTCTGCAGGTGGCGCATCGTGATGAAGTCCTCGAGGCGGTAGACCGCGCGAATCGGAATCGCGAGCGTCAGCACCATCGCGAAGCCCGAGTAGATCGCGCCGGCGACGAAGTAGGGCGGAAAGATCGTCGTATGCCAGCCGGGCACGATGCCGACGGCGAAATCGAAGCTGACCACCGTATGCACTGACACGACGAGCGGCGTGGCGAGGCCGGCGAGCAGGAGATACGCCGTGTCGTAGCGATGCCAGTGGCGCGCCGACCCGCGCCAGCCCATCGCGAGGATCCCGTAGACCACGCGGCCGACGCGCGACTGCGATCTGTCGCGCAGCGTCGCGAGGTCGGGGATCAACCCGACGTACCAGAACAACGCAGACACCGTCGCGTACGTCGACACGGCGAACACGTCCCAGATGAGCGGGCTCCTGAATTGCGGCCAGAGGCTCATCGTGTTCGGGTACGGCAGCATCCAGTACGCGAGCCACGGCCGGCCGGTGTGGAAAAGCGGGAAGATGCCCGCGCATGCGACGGCGAAGAGCGTCATCGCTTCCGCGAACCGGTTGATCGACGTCCGCCACGTCTGCTTGAGCAGGAGCAGAATCGCCGAGATGAGCGTGCCTGCGTGTCCGATGCCGATCCACCAGACGAAGTTCGTGATGTCGAACGCCCAGCCGACCGGGATGTTGTTGCCCCAGATCCCGACGCCCTTGAAGACCAGGTAGGTGAGCGAGACGAACAACAGGAATGCGAAGAAGCCGGCCAGAGCGAAACCCGCGTACCACCCCAGCGGCGTTCTCTTCGTGAGGACGATCGAGCTGATCTTGTCGGTGACGGTGCTGAACGTGTGGCCCGGCGCGATCACGTCCGGCGTCGTGGCCCCGACGTAGGCGCGATTCGGATCCTCGACCGGCTGCCGGCTGTCGGCCACGTTATTCACCCAGTTCCGGATTCACGTTTCGCACCGCCGCCAGATACGTCGTCCTCGGCCGAGTGTTGAGCTCGCCGAGCAGCGAGTAATTGCGCGCCTCGGCCTGGAGCCTCGCGACGCGGCTGTTTGAATCGTTGAGGTTGCCGAAGATGATCGCATCGGCGGGACACGCCTGCTGGCAGGCGGTCACGATCTCACCGTCGGCAATCGCGCGGCCGGCTTTCTCGGATTCGATCTTCGCCGCGTTGATGCGCTGCACGCAGTAGGTGCACTTCTCCATCACGCCGCGGCTTCGGACGGTGACGTCCGGGTTTCTGCCGAGCTTCAGGCTCGGCGTGTTCCAGTCCTGGTAGAGCAGGAAGTTGAAGCGGCGGACTTTGTACGGGCAGTTGTCGGAGCAGTAGCGCGTGCCGACACAGCGGTTGTACACCATGTCGTTCAGCCCTTCGTGGCTGTGCGTCGTCGCCGCGACGGGGCAGACGACCTCGCACGGCGCGTTCTCGCACTGCATGCACGGCACCGGCTGGAAGTACGTTTCCGGATTCTCCGCGGGACCGCGGTAGTACGTGTCGACGCGCAGCCAGTGCATCTCGCGGCCGCGCAGCACCTGATCCTTGCCGACGACCGGAATGTTGTTCTCCGCCTGGCAGCCGACGACGCAGGCGTTGCAGCCGATGCAGGCGTTGACGTCGATCGCCATGCCCCATTTGTAGCCGTCGTATCTGTAATCTGGGTACAACGTGATCGAGCGCGGGGGCGTCTCGTCGCCCTCGTGAATCGATTTCGGATCGCGCACGAACTCGTCGCGCGTGACCGCCTTCACCATCCCCCGGCCTTCCATCAGGTGGTGATACTGCGTGCAGGCGAGCGGATACGTATCGCCCGTCAGCGCCGCTTCGACGCCGGCGCCGAACCCCTGCGCGTCGGAGGTGCGGATGGCGTAGGCGTTGAAGCCGGTTCCGTTCGCAAGCGTGCCGCCGCGCGTGCGGCCGTAGCCGAGGTGCACCGTGAGGCAGTCGTCTGGGTGGCCGACGACTTCGAAGAGCGGTCCCCGGACTTTTCGTCCGCGATAGGTCAGCTCGACGACGCTCGCAATGATCTGCCCATGTTCGCCGCCTGTGAACGCGGGGTTTTCAGCGTGACGGAGCTTGGCGGCAGTCGCGGGGCTCGCGATGACCACGTTGTCCCACGTCAGTCGGGTGATCGGTTTCGGCAGCTCCTGCAGCCAGGCGTTGTTCCCAAACCGTCCGTCGAGAATGGACGGATCATTTCTAAAGTTGATTTCAAGCCCGCCGCCGCCAGGCACTCCCGGTGACCGACCGACCATCGCGGCATTCGTGCTCATCGCCTTCGGCGTGAACGCGCTGTTCGGGACGACACCGTCGTGGAGCCAGCGGCGCCAGGTCTTGTCGTCTTTTTCGACTTTCCAGAACTCGCGGACGAGCGAGTACGCAGACTTCTCCGGCCGGTCGCTCAGCGCAGCGAGAACGTCATGCGCGGATTTGCCGTTGTAGAGCGGCGCGATCAGCGGCTGCACGATCGACACGGTGCCGTCGTACGCGCGCGCGTCGCTCCAGGTCTCGAGGAAGTGGGCTTCAGGGACCTGCCATTGGCACAGCGCCGACGTTTCGTCTTCGTATAGGCTCAGATGCACGCGCTGCTGCGCCTTGCCGAGCGCGTCGGCGAAGTTGAGATCCACGGGTGCGGTGTACACAGGGTTGCCGCCGAGGATCACGAGCAGATCGACCTTGCCGTCGTTCAAATCGCCAACGAGATCTTTCAGCGACTGCAGTTGATCGACAGGCTCGGCCTCAACCGTTTGTGTGTAAACGACTGTCTTGCCGACGTTGCCGAGCGCCTGGTTCATGCCGTGCGCGAGCGCGTGAACGACCGCGGGCTGCCCGTCACCGGCGATCACGAGCGAGCGGCCGAGATGCGCCTGCAGATCTTTTGCGACGGCCTCGGCCCACTTCATGTGCGCGTCGTTCCGCCGATCCGGCACCGGACCCGTGTACACGATGTCTGTCGCGAAGAATCCGATGCGCGCTCCGACGGCACGCGCGATCATTTCGACTTCGCTCGCCCGAGCGGGCAGCCGATGATCGGCGCGCGCGCCGGTTGACGATGGCATGGCTTCGACCGCGTACAACCGATTCATCCGATCGGCTTGCTCGGGACGACGGCGCGCTGAAAAATCTTTCGCGTATCGAAGCGAGCCCGGTCCGCACCCAAGGAAGTCCGCGTCGAGCGAGAGGATCACGTCGGCCTGATCGAAACGGTACTGCGCGTCGACGTACTCACCGAGCGCGAGCTTCGATCCCGCGCGCGTGTTGTCGCGGCTCGCCGGATCCCACTGGTGCCACCTAGCTTCCGGAAAGCGCGTCAGCAGATCGCGAATCTGCGACGCAAGCGTCGGCGAGCACACCGACTCGGTCAGAATCCGAATGCCGGCGCCTTTGAGCGGCCGCTGAGCGTTTAGCGCCGCGGTCATCGCGCCGAGGAACGCGGACCACGGCCGGATTTCGCCGACGTTGGTCAGCGTCTGCGCGCGGTCGGGATCGTAGAGGCCGAGAATCGCCGCCTGCGCGAACACGTCGGTCGCCCCGAGGCTGCCCGGGTGCAGCGGGTTGCCTTCGACCTTCGTCGGCCGGCCCTCGTGGCTCTCGACGAGCAGGCCCGTGGCGACGCCGCCGAGCGCCATCGCGGTGGCGTAGAACAGCGGCTTCCCGGGGATCAGTTCTTCGGGTTGGCGAACGTACGGGACGATCTTTTCCGCCGGCTGCCGCGTGCACGCCGAGACGCCCGCGAGCGCGAGCGACGCGCCCATCAACTTGAGGAACGTGCGCCGCGCGACCGGATCCACGACCTGCTCCGTCGTCGGCAGCTGGCTCGGAAACTCGTTGTACAGCCGCTCCTGAAACGCGGGATCGCCAAGCTTCTCGTCGAGCGTCCGCCAGAACGAGTCCCGCCTCCCGAATCCCGACGAATCCCGAATCCCGAATCCCGAATCCCGAGTCTTCATCGATGGCACGTGGAACAGCTCGTGAGCTTTTGAATCTGGTACTCCGCCACCAGCTGTGTGCCGAGCTCGAGCTGGTTCGACGGCGCGGCGTAATCGACACGGAACACGTCGGCGCGCGGACGCACGTAGCGTTCCGGGTTGCGGTGACAGTCGAGACACCACTCCATCTGCAGCGATTGTTCCTGCATCATGAGCGGCATGCGGTCGACTTGGCCGTGGCAGGTCGTACACCCGACGCCCTTGTTCACGTGGATGCTGTGGTTGAAGTAGACGAAGTCCGGCAGGTCGTGCACGCGCGTCCACT
>Ga0066903_100002835_pt1 | contig 13820 bp, 10 predicted proteins | sample PanSoiMetaGPlot1_FD_67491 | JGI IMG/M metagenome (GOLD analysis project Ga0066903, IMG submission 67491) | Tropical forest soil microbial communities from Panama analyzed to predict greenhouse gas emissions - Panama Soil - Plot 1 (version 2) | ecosystem: Environmental > Terrestrial > Soil >... | reverse complement strand
CGGAGGCACGCGACTGCTCTCGATTGCGCACGGCCCATGCGCGCCAGTTGAACACGCGCTTACAGATCTGTCGCCACGTACAAAAAAAGGGCCGGTCGCTGCCGACCGGCCCCTTCCTGGTCCTTGGTCCTTGGTCCTTGGTCCGGGATCCTTTGTGTCCTTCCGTGTTCTTCGGGGCCCCAGTGCCCTTTGTGATTTTCTAGAAGTCGACCGTCACGTTGAACCGCGCGAACCGCGGACCGAGGATGCTCGTCGGCCTCAGCCACGCGGCGCCGTTCGACGGCGGCGGATCGAATGTCTGGTTGAATGCCGTGCCCGTGTTGGCGTTGAACAGGTTGTAGAAGTCGAACCCGACGTTGGTCCGCGTCCGGCCGAACCGCAGCACTTTGGCCGCGCGCAGATCGAGCGAGTTGATCCGGTCGGGATACACGCCGCCGGGCAGCGTGAGATCGACCGTCTGGAACGCGAGGGCTGGGTTGAGCGGACGCCCGAGGTTCGACCCCTGTGCGGCCAGTACGGCGTTGGTCACGTTCTCGTTCGCCGACGTTGACAACCCGTTGGTCGCCACGTAGGTATTGACGGTCGAGGGCTGCACGTTCGGCGTCGATCGGAACGAGCTGCTGAGCAGCACGTCGATCTTCGGCACGACGTACGAGACGAGGCCGCGGACGGTGGTGAGCCACGGCTCGGTCACTGCGCACGCGCCCACCTGCTGATTCGCCAGCACCGAGGCCGGCGTGACGTAGATTTCCGGCAGCTTCTGCATGACGGGGCAGTAGTCGCGCACGCCGCGGCCCGTGCTGGTGCCGCCCTGCAGCGTGATGCCGTTGCGCGTCCGCGCGTTGACGTTGAAGTCGACGCCGTGCCAGTAGGTGCTGACGTCGCCGTAGTCGCTGGCGAACGTGTAGTAGTTGTTCGTCAGGTTGAACGCCTTTTTTGTGTTGCGCGTGTAGAACGACACCGGATAGCCGCCGCCGCCCGGCAGGTTCGGGTTGAGCGGCGCCGTCATCGTCGCGATGTCGAAGTCTTCCGGCCCGATGGCCCGGTTGTCGGTAAAAAAGAAGTTGCCCCACCACCGGCGGCTGTAGGTCACGTCGACGGACACGCGTGGCACGACTTCCTGCTGCACGCCGACGCTGAATTGCCAGTCATACGGACGGATCCCCCAGCCATGCAGCACGTCCGGGTTCACCGTCGTGGTGCTGAACGGATTGCCGAAGTTCCCGTTCTGCCAGCCGCCGCAGGTGTCGACGCTGCCGGTGGTCGCCGGCGACTGTGGCGCCGGGTTGGTCAGCACGCAGTCGACAACGAAGTTCTTGTTGTTGTCGGTCCAGTTGACGTTGGTCGTCTGCTGGAACGTCGTCGCGGGGTTGGAAATGACGTACTGAGCGTCGTTGTTCGCCGCCTGCAGATACTTGCTGAAGTTCGTCTTCACCGACGTCTTGCCGTTGCCGAACACGTCGTAGGCCGCTCCCATGCGGGGCGTGATGTCGTGATAGCCGGTCACGCCGTCGGTGCGCGGGAACAGGTACGTTTTGCCGAACTGGTTGTCCTGCGTGACGCCGTTCTCGCCGTCGGGGAACCAGCTCCACGCGTGCTCGTAGCGAACACCGCCCTGGAGCGTGAGGCGACCACGCGTCCACTGGTCCTGCGCGTAGATGGCGTCGAACCGCGTGCGATTGCTCGACCAGAACGGCGCGTCGCGCAGCTCGACCTGAGTCGGATTGACCGGGGTGGCCGCCGTCGCGCTGAAGACGTAGCGAATCTGGCTGCCGGCGTTCTGGAAGTTCTTCTGCACCTGATACGCCGCCTGGTAGCCCACTTTGATGCTGTGCGATCCGGTGACGTACGTGCCAGACGCTCGCCACACGTTGTGGAACTGCTCGTTCGAGGCGGCCGAGGCCCAGCCGCGATAGGTGAAGTTGCCGACGGGCGTGCCGCCCAGCGTGCTCAGTTCCTGCACCGGGATGAAATTGGTGAGCGCGCCGCCGGGAATCTGTCCGCCGAACCGGCTGGCGAACTGCGAGAAGCCCGCTTCGAACAGCAGTTTGCTCGACGCCGGCGACGACCACGTGAACTGCGTGATCTTCTCGCGGTTGTCCCACACGTTGCCCGACTCGGGCGCGAGCGCGCCGAAGAAGCCGGCGCCTACGCTGCCGAGCGCCACCCAGTCGTCGCCGCGATCGCGACACTGCTCGGCGCCTTTCGTGTACGCCGATCCATTGCAGACTTTCTGGTAGTCGAGGTAGAAGCCCACCTTGTTGCGCGGCGTCGCCTGCCCGGTGAGGCGAATGGCTTCGATCATCTTGGCGGCTGCCGAGCGCCCCGGCACGCTCGTGTCCTTCACGTAGGTCCACGCGTTGGGATCGCCGGCGTTCTTGTTCGCATACAGGCCGGGAATTTCCTGGTGCGTGCCGTAGCTGCGAACGTTGTTGAAGAACCACAAGCGATCTTTGAAGATCGGGCCGCCCACGGCGATGTTGGTGTCCCAGTTCTTGTCGAGCGCCGGAACGCTGGTGAGTCCGAAGCTTTTCAGCTGGTCGGTGAGGTTGTCGCCTTGCGACCACTTGCCGGCCGTGCTCAAAAAGCCGGTGCCGCTGAACTTGTTGCCGCCCGTCTTCGGCACGAGGTTGAACGCCGGGCCGCCGCGATCGGTTTCGCCGAGACCGCCGGCAACGGTGACCTGGATTTCCTGCGACTCGCCGATCGGATAGCCGAACCCGGCGACGCCGCCGCCGTTGAAGGCCGAGCCGACGTTCATGCCGTCGATCTGGACGGTACCCTCGTTGCCGCGTCCGCCGCGCGACGTGAAGAAATTGGTCGAAACCGCGGAGCTCACGTCGAGGCCGGTGGCCTGAATACCCGGTACCGTGGCGAGCACGTTGCCGTATCCGCGGGAAACTGGAATGGTTTCAACAGTCGCGCTCGAGAGCACCATTTGCTTCTTCGTGCTCGTCTGGACGTCGACCACGGGCGTTTCGCCGGTGACGGTGATGGTTTCAGCCACCGCGCCGACTTTCAAGTCGGCGTTGATGGTGGTCACGCCGGCGCCGGTCATCTCGACGCCGTCGCGGCTGACGGTGGAGAATCCGGCGAGCGTGAAGGTCACTTTGTACGTGCCCGGCGGCAGATCGGGAATGCGATACACACCCGTTCCGTCGGTCACGGCGACGCGCGTTTTCTCGATGAGCGCGGGGCTTGCGGCTTCTACGCTGACACCGGGCAGCACGGCGCCGGAGGTGTCCTTCACGACGCCCGAAAGCGTCGCTTGAGCGAACGCGACGGCCGGCATCAACACGAGCCAGGCCAGCGCGACGATCACACGCTGTGAACCACGCATGTTCTCTCCCTTCGTTCCTTGAAACCGGACGAACCACGCGCCAGCCGGCGCACGGCCGGAAGCTGACGGATATGCGAGCGGTGAAGCAAATCGTAAATCCGACGGACCTCGAATACAGAACCGGAAATCGCGCCGGATCAGCTGAATTTCCTGATGATCCAAGAAGTTGAAGCGCGGCCGCTGCCGTATTTCAGCAGCGCGCTGCATGCCGTGTGATGGGACCACGGCACGTCACGGTTTGAAACGCCTGTAATACACCGCCCCCGTTCGGTCCCATCGGTGCCGGTCTGCATACAACCTGGGTCTCCCAGGGTCAGGGCGGGTTCGTCCGTCGCCTGACGATCGCCAGATGGAGCACGATACGCGCATGACAGCCGTTTCCTTCGACGTGCGTCGCGCGACGCCAGACGACGCAGCCGCCATTTCCGCGCTGATGCACGTCGTCGTCGGCGAACGAATCCATTCAGCCATCGATCGCGCCTGGACGGTCGACGAGGAGCGGCGCTATCTCGTGGCCCTCGGTCTGCGCGAGTCGGTGCACGTCGCGGTTGCGGGGGCTGGTGAGGTCGTCGGCTGCCAGGATGTGGGTCCCTATTCGAGAGATATCCCTTCGATGGCGCACGCCGCGCAGCTCGGGACGTTCGTGCTGCCCGCCTGGCGAGGGCGCGGCGTCGGGCAGGCGCTCTTCAGCGCGACGGAACGCTTCGCGCGCGCCGCCGGGTTCCGGAAGATCGTGATCCACGTTCGCGCCTCGAACCGGGCGGCGCAGGCGTTCTACGCGCGTCTCGGCTTCATCGAGTGTGGACGCCTGCGGGCGCACGTCGTGCTCGACGGGGTCGAGGATGATGAAGTGCTGATGGAGATGATGCTGGGGCGGACTTGAAAGTCCCCGGTGGTGGCGCGACACGATGCTGATGCTCGACGGGGACGCGACTCAGCGCTCATTCGATCCACGACCGCGGCCCCGGACCGCGCCGCGCGACGCGATCGCCGGGATTAGCGAACTGACAGCGATCCAGCGAGAGGCACCCGCAGCCGATGCATTCGGTCAGTCCCGCCTTCAGCCGTTCGAGCTCCGCGATCCGCTCCTGAATCCGCGCCGTCCAGCTGCGGGACAGCTTGCCCCAGTCCGCGCGTTCCGGCACGCGGTGGCGGGGCAGCTTCGCGAGCTCCGCGCCAATCTCCTCCAGCGACAGGCCGATCTTCTGCGCGAACACGATGAACGCGACGCGGCGGATGACCGCGCGCGGATAGCGGCGATGCCCCGCGTCGGTCCGCAGCGAATGGATGAGCCCCTGGTCCTCGTAGAACCGGAGCGCCGAGGTCGCCACGCCGCTGCGCCTTGCCACCTCGCCGATCGTCAGGACATCGTCCCTTGCGTCCATGCCTTCAGTGTGCCCAAGAAACCGCTTGACTTCAAGTGCACTTGAAGATCGACCCTGTATGCGAGGTGAAACGATATGAGTGCACAGCATCGAGTGGCCATCGTGACCGGCGCGAGCCGCGGCCTCGGCTTCGTGATCGCACGCGTGCTGGCCGATCGCGGATACGACCTGGTCATCGGCGCCCGAACCGGTGAGGCCTTGCAGGAGGCGGCGGCGTCGCTTTCGGCCCGCGGACCACGAATCGAGGCTGTCGACGGCGACATCGTCGATGCCGGCGTGCGGCAGAGGCTCGTCGACGCCGCGTGCGGCTTCGGTGGTCTGGATCTGCTCGTGAACAACGCGTCGGAGTTGGGCGAGATTGGGCCGCTCCTCGCGCTCGACGTCCCGCGCCTTGGACGGATCTTCCCGGTCAACGTCGGCGCGCCGCTCGCGCTCGTCCAGCTGGCGGTCCCGCTGCTGGCCGCTCGCCGCGGGCTCATCGTCAACATCACCAGCGACGCGGCGCACGGCGCGTACGCGGGCTGGGGACCGTACGGGGCGAGCAAGGCGGCGCTGGAGCTCATCACGAGGACGTTGGCAGTCGAACTCCGCGACGAGGGTGTGTCGGCGGTCCTTGTCGATCCGGGCGACCTGCGCACGCGCATGCATCAGCAGGCGTTTCCCGGCGAAGACATCTCCGATCGCCCGCTGCCCGAAGTGACGATGCCGTTCTGGCACTGGCTGTTCGGACAGGAGCCGGAGGACGTTCGCGGCGAGCGGTTCGCAGCGCAGGCGGAGGATGCGAGATGGCTGGCGCGAGCCTGATAGACGAAGCGCTTCCCACGGAGCTCGAGGCCGCCGAACCGCCCGAGGCGCGAGGGTTGGGCCGCGACGAAGTACGGCTGCTCGTGTCCGACGTGGCTGCCGATTCGATCGAGCACGCCCGCTTCCACGAACTGCCTCGATGGCTGTCTCCGGGCGATCTGCTCGTGATCAACACGAGCGGCACGCTCAACGCGGCAGTCGCTGCCGAAACGCCGGGGGGCGAGTCGTTCGAGCTGCACCTTTCGACGCGGCTGCCTGGCGGATTCTGGACGGTCGAGGTCCGCTCGCCTGGGTCGAAGGCGTCGTTGCCGCATCCGTGGTCGCAGCCCGGCGCGACGTTCAGGCTTCCCGCAGGCGGCAAGGCAACCTTGCTCGCGCCGTATCCGCTCCGGTCGTCGCTGGCGATGCCTTCGCGTCTGTGGGTTGCCGCGCTGGAGCTGCCGTCCGCCGTCGTGCCGTATCTCGATGCGCACGGATTTCCGATTCGATATGGATATGTGACGCAGCCGTGGCCGGGATCGATGTACCAGACCGTGTTTGCGACCGAGCCCGGCAGCGCGGAGATGCCGTCGGCGGGGCGGCCGTTCACGCCTGAACTCGTCACGCGTCTGGTGGCTCGCGGCGTGCAATTCGCGCCGCTCGTGCTGCACACCGGCGTCGCGAGCCTCGAAGACCACGAGCCGCCGTACGAGGAGTTCTACCGTGTGCCGCGCCACACCGCGGATCTCGTCAACGCCGCACGCCGCGAAGGCCGCCGCATCGTCGCGGTCGGCACGACGGTGGTGCGCGCGCTCGAGACGGTGACCGACGAACGGGCCACGACGTGGCCCGGCGAAGGATGGACCTCACTCGTGATCACGCCCGACCGGCGTCTGCGATCGGTGAACGCGCTGATGACAGGCCTGCACGAACCGCGCGCCACGCATCTCGCCATGCTCGCCGCAGTGGCCGGCGGCGCCCACGAACACCTGGTTCGTGCGTACGCCGAAGCGCGCCGTCGTGGCTACTTATGGCACGAGTTTGGTGACTCGCACCTCATTCTCGGACGGTGATTCAGCGAGAAGAATTTGACACGCGAGGTGTGACCTCGAACGCAAACCGCAGCGCCGGGATGTGATTGCCGGGATGATCGTCGGCGTAGGTCAGCTGCGGCAGGCGATAGAGCTGCTGACTGCCTTCGGGCCCCTGGTAGATGCCGGGATACAGATCGATGAGGTGCACGCCGGGCGTCCCCGCGGCCGTGAAGTTGATCACCACGTCGCCGCGGCTGTTGAAGCCGCACGCATATCCCATGTATGCGTTGTCGTACGTCGCGACGTAGATGTTGTCGTACTCCGTCCAGCCGACGCCCTTGAGGTGAATGGTCACGGGCGTGCCCGCGGGGCCTGAGGTGGGCGAGATGCTCACGATGCTCGTTTCGACGACGAACGAGGCTTGCGCGAGCGTGCGAGGGCCCGACCGCAGGGCAATCGAATGAAGCCCACCCAGATCGTCGGGAATGGCGAGCGGCACGGTCAGCGTGCCGTCGGCGCCGGCTTTCACCGTGATGAGCGGCGCTTCCTTCGGCGCGTAGCCGTTGCCCGACACGCGGCTGCCTTCCCACGTGCCCCACACGAGCGCGATCGCGCCATTGGCAGGCAGGCCCGCGGCTTTCAACGTCACGCGCGACAGGACCGGCCCCTGCGTTGGCGACACGCTCGCCGTCGCGCCTCCTTCGCCGCGCGCCGCCGCCGGCAGCGGTTGTTTCTGGTACGGCTCCGCGTAGGCAGTGGCCGGCGCCTTCCCGGGTGTCACGCGAAACACGAACGACGGCCGCGGCAGATACGCGTTCGGTGCCTGCTCGTGATTCAAGTACCCCTGTCCCATGTAGCCGGTGAGGACGCGCACCTGATGCTCGCCCACCTCGCCGCTGGCGCGCAGGCGCGCCGTCGCGGACCCGCGCGTGTCGGTCGCCGACACCCACCCGACTTCCTGGTTGTCCCAATTGACGACCCACGTGCTGTCCATCGTCCGCCAGCCAAGCCCCTTGACGCGAATCTCGATGGGCGTGCCGACGGGACCTTCGGTCGGCCGCATCTCGAACGTCTGGCCGACTTCGATACCGCCCTGCGCGATCGGCGTGCCCGCGTCGGTGGCGACGAGCTCGTGAACGCCGCCGTAGTCTTCGGGGATCGTGAAGTGCGCGCTCAGCCGTCCGTCGCTGCCGATGCGCGCCTGCCCGAGCGACCGGCTCGTCTCGGCGAACTTCTTCCCGCGGAAGTGGTAGTAGTCTTCGACCACCCAGCCACCCTCGACGGTTTTCCACTGCAGATCGACAGTACGACCTGGCGGGAGCCCTTCGGCCACGGCCTCGATCGGTGTCCCGGGCGCCGGCTTGGCCGAGGGCGCGTGTTTGAGCGTGATGGTCTTGAGCGGGGTGGCGGCCTGCGCGGTGCGTTCGCGCGCACACGCGGCAGTCCCAAGCGAGGTGGCGACGGCAAGTGAGACGACGGCGATTGATGCGGCGGTGCGCAGCCTGCGCGTCATTGTCAATCGCTATTCGACGATCGTCAGCTGCGACGCCTGCACTTCGAACGGCTTGAACTCGCCGGTACGCCCGTACTTGTCCGTCGCCGTCACCGTGTAGCGGATGATGCCGACGGCCGTGTCCTGCGGCACGACCCACTTCGCGACCCAGAACTCGCGTTCGGGCTGCGCGGCCGTGGCGCGGTAGCGCATCGGGATGTCGATCGTCCGCCCCGACACGTTCAGATGCACGACCAGCTGCGCCGACTCCTCGCGCTTGCCGCTGGACGGATCGGCGACGAACATGCGCCATCCCACCGGCTCGCCCCGCTTGAACCGGTTTCGAAGAATGCAGTTCTCCGGATGGCCCGGCGGCTGGAAGAGCGCCATGTCACCGTAGACGATCAGCCGGCCTTGTCCGGCCGCCGGAGGAGCCGGCGCCGCTTGAAACCCATGGAGCGTGGCGGCCGCCGACAGGAGGAGCGCGACCGGCGCGGCGCAGAAGAGAATTCGTCGCACAACAGCTCCGTTATTCGACGATGGCGATTTGCGAGACGAGGTTGATGAACGGCGAAAACGTGGCCGTGCGGCCGAATCGATCGGTGGCGGTCACCGTGTAGCTGAGCGCCTGCGGCTGCGCGTCGGCCGGCACCACCCATACGCCGGTCCACATCTCGGATGGCTGCCGCGGATATTCCGCGGCGGGAAATCCACCCTGTCCGCGCCAGCGCATCGGAACGTCGATGGTCTGTCCCATGTACTTGACGTGCGCAACGAGCACGGCGGTGTTCTCGGTTTCGCCGCTGCCGCCGTCGATCGCCGTCATGCGGAAGCCCATACGCTGGCCGCGCTTGAATCGGTTCGTCAGGATGCAGTGCGTCGGCAGCGTCCCCGGCACGTCGAAGCTGGCGACGTCGCCCCAGATCACGAGCTTGCCCGACGGATGACCCGCCTGCGGATCGGGTGGAGGCGGTGGCGGTCCCGCGGCCCGGCCGCGTCCCTGCGCCCCTGGCGCCGGCGGCTGGGCCTGCCCGGCGATCGTCGTGCTGACGGCCGCGGCCACAGCGGCGACCAGCGCGATCGTCGGCAGGTGCTTGATCATCACCGTGGGTAAGTATGCGGAGCGCTGCGACGGTTTCCAAGCGATTTCTGGCAGGGCCGGGCTTCAGCCCGGCCCTTGCGGAACGGGCTGAAGCCCGTTCCCGACCAATAAGCGTCGGCTACAACGCCGACCGGAACAAGGCATTGTCGGGCGATCCGACGCGATACCACCGGTAGCCGTAGCCATCCAAACGGACGTGGTGGGCGCCAGACCGGTCAGCCTTGCTGTGCTCGTCTTCGAACACGTTGACGAGCAGCTCGCCGCGCGGTGCGTTGACGGTGAACGCCACGTCGGCCCTCGCGTCGGTGAAGTTGTGCACCGTCACGAGCGACGTGTTCCGCCAGTCATAACGGATGGCGAGCACCCCGGCGACGCTCGTCGACAGGACCGCGAAATCGCCCCAGCTGATTTCCGGACACTCCCGTCGCGCGCGAATCACGCGCTCGGTCCAATTCAGCAGGGAACGCGGGTCGCGCCGCTGGTCGGCGGCGTTCAGCACCCCATACCCGAACGCCTTGTCGCAGTTCACCGGCGTGATGGGCTGGTCGGCGAGCGTGAAGCCGCCGTGCCGCTCGCTCGTCCACTGCATCGGCGTCCGCGCGCACTCGCGCTCGGGCAGATCGAGATTCTCCCCGAGGCCGATCTCGTCGCCGTACAGCATGACGGGCGTGCCCGGCAGCGAGAACAGCAGGTGCATCGCCAGCTCGATGCGGCGCCGGTCGCCCAGCATCGCCGCCAGGCGCCGTCTGATGCCGCGGTTGTACAGCTGCATCCGCTCCTCCGGACCGAACGCGTCGAACACCTGCTGACGCTCTTCAGGGCTCAGGCGTCCCAGATCGAGCTCGTCGTGGCTGCGCAGGAACTGTCCCCACTGCGCTTCGCGCGGCCGCTGTTTCGTTTCGTTGAGCGCCCACGTGAGCGACTGGACGTTGCCGGTCGCGAGCGCGTACCACAGCCGCTGGTTCACGGGAAAGTTCAGCATCATCTGGAGGCGATCGCCGCGATCGCCGAAGTACTTCAGGCTCTGATCGGGCGGGACGTTCGCTTCGGCCAGCAGGATCGCGTCGCGGCACCGCCACTGCAGGAAGTGCCGGAGCTCGTGCAGCATCTCGAAGTCCTGCGTGTGTTCCACCCCTGCACCCTTGTGCTCGATGAGGAACGGCACGGCATCCATGCGGAAGCCCGAGACGCCGAGCTCGAGCCAGTAGCCCATCACCTTGGTCATCTCGTCGCGGACCCACTGGTTGTGCGTGGCGAGATCCGGCTGGAAGTCGTAGAAGCGGTGAAAGTAGTACTGGCGCGCCTCCTTGTCCCACGTCCACGTCGTCTTCTGCACGCCCGGAAAGACGATTCCCTTTTCGTGGTCCGGCGGCCTCTCGCCCGACCAGACATACCAGTCGCGGCGCGGCGAGCGGGGATTGCTGCGCGCCTCCTGAAACCAGGGGTGCTCGATCGATGTGTGGTTCATGACCAGGTCGACGATGACGCGCATGCCGATGGCGCGGGCGTGGTTCATGAACTCGACGAACTCACCCGGCGAGCCGTGCCGTGAGTGGACGCCGTAGAAGTCGGCGATGTCGTAGCCGTTGTCTTTGAACGGCGACGGGAAGAACGGCTGGAGCCACACGCACGTGACGCCGAGCCCCGCCAGGTAATCGAGCCGCCGGCTCAGGCCCTCGAAATCGCCGACGCCGTCGCCGTCCGAATCCATGTACTTCGCAACCGGCAGGCAGTAGATGATCGCGTTCTTGTACCAAAGGTCCTCGATCGCCACGTTCGCTCCAGTGGCGCAGCCTGGCGCGCCGGCGGCTTCGTAGAGCAAGGAAAGCGCCAGCGAGGGCTACCGTCGAGTTTCGGCCGCAGCGCAGCGGTCGCGTACAATCGCGCTCCAACCGACATGACCAGCGACGCCGGCGACCGCCTGTTCGACGACCGGGTCCTCCGCCCCGGCGACCACGTCGGCGCCTACCAGGTGATCGAATGTCTGGGCGTCGGCGGAATGGGTGAGGTGTATCGCGCGCACGATGCGAGGCTCGCGCGCGACGTCGCCATCAAGATCCTGCCGCGCGTCTTTACAAACGATCGCGAGCGGCTCGCGCGGTTCGAGCGCGAGGCTCGCGCGCTTGCCGCGCTGAATCATCCGAACATCGGCGCCATCTACGGGGTCGAGGACGTCGATCCGTCCACGCTTCAGTACGCAGGCTCCGCTGGAGCTGCCGCGCTCTCGACGCATCCGATCACGGCGCTGGTCCTCGAGCTGGTCGAGGGGCCCACGCTGGCCAAGCGCCTGGAGAGCGGACCGCTGCCTATCTCCGAAGCGCTCGACCTGGCGCGCCAGATCGCGCAGGCGCTCGACGCCGCGCACGAGCGTGCCATCGTCCATCGCGATCTCAAGCCGGCCAATATCAAGATTGCGCCGTCGGGCGCGGCAAAAGTGCTCGACTTCGGGCTCGCGAAGGGCGGCATCGCCGACGACCTCCACGTCACGGGCTCGCCGACCGCGAGCGTGGCCGGCACCGATCGCGGCGTCCTGCTCGGGACCGTGGCGTACATGAGTCCCGAACAGGCGCGCGGCGTCGCCGTCGACAAGCGGACCGACATCTGGTCGTTCGGCTGCGTGCTGTTCGAGATGCTGACGGGACGCCAGCCGTTCGGCGGCGGGACCGTGACCGACGTCATCGTCCGCGTGATGACGCACGAGCTCGAGTGGCGGGCGCTGCCGCCCGACACGCCGATCACCGTGCGTCGGCTGCTGCAGCGATGCCTGCAGCGGGAGCCCCAGCGAAGGCTTCGCGACATCGGCGACGCGGTGGCCGAGCTCGAGGACCCGCTTGTCGGGCCGGTCGTCGAGCGCGCTGCACCGCGCGCTCCCGTCCGCGACACCGAGTTCCAGCGGCTCACGGATTTCGTCGGTGCGAAGGAATCGCCGGCCATCTCGCCCGACGGCAAGATGGTGGCGTTCGTGGCGCGCATCGGCGGCCATCGCCAGATCTGCGTGCGGCTGCTCGCGGGCGGCAGCCTGCTCCAGCTGACCCATGACGCCGTCGAGCACGAGCAGCCGCGCTGGGCTGCTGATTCGAGCGCGATCCTTTACTACGCGCCGTCGGCGCGACGGGAGGAAGCGGGCACATTGTGGGAGATCGGCGCCCTCGGTGGATGGCCGCGGCGCGTGGCGAGCGCGCTGAGCGGCGGCGATATCAGCCACGACGGCCGCCAGATTGCTGCCTTCCAGCAGACGGCGCAGCAGACGGCGCTGGTGACGATGCTGCGCGACGGATCGGAGGTCAGGGTTGTCGCGCGCCTGGCGCCCGGGTTTACCTACACGTCGCCGCGCTGGGCGCCCAACGACACCGCGATCGCGTTTCAGCAGGCCAGCGACCGCGGATTCGACGTGCGGATCGACGTCGTCGCTCGCGACGGCGGCGACCTGCACGAGGCGACGCGCTATCGGTGGATGAAAGGGTTCTGCTGGCTGGGTGACGGCTCCGGGTTCGTGTACAGCTCGTCGCGCGGCAGCACGCTCCTGTATCCGCCGGTCTTCAACCTGCGCCGCGTCTCACGCACCGGCGACGCCGATGCCCAGGTGACGTTCGGCGATCAAACCTACGTCGAGCCCGATCTCCATGCGAGCGGGAAACTGCTGGCGACGCGCGTCAGAAGCCAGTCGGACATCTGGAAGTTTCCGACGGGCGGCACGCCGGCGAAGAATACACGCGGCGCGATCCGGATCACGCGGCAGACGGGTTATGTCCAGACGCCGAGCGTGAGTCCCGACGGAAAGGAAGTCGTCTACCTGTCGGACAACGGCGGCCACTGCAATCTCTGGGTCGCGAAGACCGACGGCAGCAGCGCCCGTCAAATCACGTTCGAGCAGGATCCGTCAGTGTCGATCGGCCTGCCCAAATGGTCGCCCGCGGGCAACCTCATCGTCTTTCTGCTGACGCGCGGCGGCCAGAGCGCGCTCTGGACGATGGCGCCGGACGGCAGCGGCGTGAGCCAGCTGATTGCGCCGAGCTGGTGGCCGTACTGGTCGCCCGACGGACGGTCCGTCTATTACCAGTCGCAAACCGAAGGCGTCTGGCGCATCGAGCAGGTGTCGGTCTCGGACCGCTCCGTCAGCGTGGTGCGCGAGGACCTCGACGCGGGCCATCCCACGCCCGCCGCCGACGGCACGCTGTACTTCATCATGCCGCTCCGATCCGACATCTTCGGGTGGCGCACCGCGGATGTGGAGATTCGCCGCGCGCGGCCCGAGGGCGGCGCGGCCGAGGCGCTCGCCCGCATTCCCGCCCATGGCATTCCGTACTCCCCGCTCTTTGCGACGATCGAGGCGTCGCCCGACGGCCGGCGTCTGGCGACGCTGCTGGTCGACGGCGCGACGTCGAATCTCTGGACGATCTCCACCACCGATGGCGCGATGACGCCGCTCACCGACTTCGGCGATCGGCTGATCCTCATCACGCGCGCGGTCTCCTGGTCGGCCGACGGCCGCCACGTGTACGCGGCGGTCGTCGAGTACGAGACCGACATCGTGCTGATGGATGGCTTGATTGTCTAGAGAGCGACTAGTCAGTCTGCAGCGCTCGCCGAATGAGGAAGGGCTCGAGTCGAATTGAGCTTCTGAGCAGCTGCGGGAGCTGATCGTCCGTGAATTTCCGACGCCACCGCTGGGCATCGGCGGCAG